>OBVQ01000435.1_pt1 | contig 19477 bp, 17 predicted proteins | sample 1476181 | NCBI WGS metagenome assembly OBVQ01 (sample SAMEA2580020, study PRJEB22360) | human gut metagenome | reverse complement strand
TGCTGATCGCAGTGGCGGTTGCGGCAGGGATCATGACAGCATCTTCTGTTTATGGAATTTGTGCATCTGTATGGAAATACTGCAAAAGGGAGATATGAGCAATCTAAGAATAAACCTCACAGATTTTGCATAAGATAAGAAAAACGAAAGTGTGCAGGTATCGTATGGAACAGGATGAAAAGTTTGAAAATCAATTAAATCTTGCTCTGGATCTTAGCGAAGAAGAACGGGAGAGATCCAAAGATTTAGATGCAGGATACGATAAAGAAACGGATCAGTGGGAGATCATATTTCGCTACGCAGGCACACTTGATACGATCAGATGGTCAGACACAACGAGGATCGAACCGTTGAGTATGGGTTATGCGATCGCCTATATAAAAGAAGACGAGTTGGAAGCATTTGGGGCAAATGAACAAGTTATTTATATAGAAAAACCGAAAAATCTATTATTAAGTCGACAGCCATCGATAGCCGCATCTTGTATGTTGTCGGTCAAGAATCCACCTCTTTCATTGACTGGAAGAGGTGTTTTTGTCGCTGTGATCGATACAGGGATTGATATTTTTCACCCGGATTTTATAGATGAAAATGGAGATACTAAGATTTATGCACTATGGGATCAAACGGTCAAAGGAAGTCCGCCTAAACCATTTCTTAACGGAAATCTCTATACAAAAGAAGAAATCAATAAAGTATTGCACTCAGAAAGTGGAAGATACGATTTTCGGAGCAGAGATCGATCTGGGCATGGAACACATGTAGCTTCAATCTGTGCCGGGATAAACGGGGTTGCACCAGAGGCAGAACTGATCGTTGTGAAATTGGGAGATACGAGAGAAAAAGGTTTCCCAAGGACGACACAATTGATGACAGCATTACAATATGTGATCAATGAAGCATCACAGGCAGGACGGCCGGTTGCGGTCAATATCAGTTATGGACATAATTATGGAGATCACAGAGGAAATTCCTTGTTAGAAAGATTTATATCACAGATCGCACAGCAATGGAAATGTACGATCTGCATTGGAACAGGAAATGAGGGAAATAGTGGAAAGCATAAACAAGGAAAGCTGATCAAAGAAGAACAAAAAATCTTATTGGATATTGCACCATTTGAGCAGAATCTAAATCTCCAGATATGGAAAGATTTCGTGGATGAGTTAAGAATACAGCTGGAATCTCCATCGGGAATATCTTATGAGATCACAGATAAACAGGGAAAGTCACAATATGCATATGGAAATACGATCGTCTTTGTATACAATGGTTATCCAACACCGTACAATGTAAGGCAGGAAATATTCCTTAGTTTTATTGTGCAGGAAGGAAATCATATAGAGAGTGGACAATGGAATCTTACATTGATTCCACGAAATATCAGAAATGGGGAATATCAGATGTGGCTTCCGGTATCCTTAGGAAGTAATCAGGAAACTAGATTTTTAGAGCCAGATAAAGAGTTTACTTTAACAATCCCATCAACTGCAGAAAAAGTGATCTCAGCAGGTGCGTATGATGTCAGATATCAGTCCTATGCAGATTTTTCGGGGCGGGGTGATCAAAGATATGGTGTAAAGAAACCAGATCTTGTGGCACCTGGAGTTGGAATTTTGGCAGCAGCACCGGGAGGCGGTGAAAACAGTTTGTCCGGGACGTCAATGGCAACGCCATTTGTCACAGGAGCGGCAGCTCTTTTGATGGAATGGGGGATCATAAGAAAAAATGATCCTTATTTGTATGGAGAGCGGATCAAAGCTTATTTTCATAAAGGTGCAAGGAAAATGAATGGATTTTTGGACTATCCAAACAATGAAATTGGATATGGAAAATTATGCGTGGCAGCTAGTTTGTATAATTAGAAGAACTTACGAAAAAAAATACAAATGATATTTGTAATTTTTGTATCATATTTCCAATTTATATGATAAAATTAATAACACACTGGGAACACGAAAGGGGAAGAGACAATCATGAAAACAGAAAGATTTGATAAGAAACTGTTTAAACAGGAAGTACTCAATAATCTAAAGACTCAGTTCAGAGTTGAGCTTGATAATGCATCCCAGCAGCAGATTTATCAGGCTGTGGCTTATGCCCTGAAAGAGTGGATCATTGAGGACTGGATGGATACTCAGAAGACCTACGAAGAGAAAGACCCAAAGATTTTATATTATATGTCCATGGAATTCCTGATGGGAAGAGCACTTGGAAATAACCTCATTAACATGAGTATGTATGGAGAAGTGAAAGAAGCACTCGATGAATTAGGCGTAGATCTGAATGCCGTTGAAGACCAGGAACCAGACCCAGCACTTGGTAATGGTGGTCTTGGAAGATTAGCAGCATGTTTCCTTGATTCATTGGCAACACTTGGATATGCAGCATATGGATGCGGAATCCGCTATCAATACGGAATGTTCAAACAGAAGATCAAAGACGGATATCAGATAGAAGTACCAGATGAATGGTTAAAGAATGGAAATCCATTTGAATTAAAACGTCCGGAATATGCCAAAGAAGTACGTTTCGGTGGAAATATCCGTACAGAATATGATGAAGCAACTGGAAGAACCAACTTCATTCAGGAGAACTATCAGTCAGTTATGGCAGTCCCATTTGACTATCCGATCGTAGGATATGGAAATCATATCGTTAATACATTAAGGATCTGGGATGCAGAAGCGATCACTGACTTCCAGCTGGATTCTTTTGATAAAGGTGAATATGACAAAGCAGTAGAACAGAAGAACCTTGCAAAGAACATCGTAGAAGTATTATATCCAAACGATAATCACTACGAAGGAAAAGAGCTTCGTTTAAAACAGCAGTATTTCTTTGTATCTGCAAGTTTACAGGCAGCAGTAGCCAAATATAAGAAAAACCACGATGACATTACAAAACTTTACGAGAAGATGACGATCCAGATGAACGATACTCATCCAACAGTATCTGTTGCAGAACTTATGAGAATCTTAATGGATGAAGAAGGTCTTGGATGGGATGAAGCATGGGAAGTTACAACAAAGACTTGTGCATACACAAATCATACGATCATGGCAGAAGCGTTAGAGAAATGGCCAATCGACTTATTCTCAAAATTACTTCCTAGAGTATACCAGATCGTAGAAGAAATCGACCGTCGTTTCGTAAACAAGATCCGTGAGATGTATCCAGGAAACGAAGAGAAAGTCAAGAAGATGGCGATCCTTTGGGATGGACAGGTACGTATGGCACATATGGCGATCGCAGCAGGATATTCTGTCAATGGTGTTGCAAAACTTCATACAGAAATCTTAAAGAATCAGGAATTAAAAGATTTCTATCAGATGATGCCAGAGAAATTCAACAACAAGACAAATGGAATCACACAGAGACGTTTCTTAATGCATGGAAACCCATTACTTGCAGACTGGGTAACAAAGAAACTTGGAACAGACACATGGGCAACAGACCTTTCTTTAATGTCAGGACTGAAGAAATATGTGGATGATCCAAAAGCTCAGAAAGAATTTATGGATATCAAACTGCAGAATAAAAAACGTCTTGCAAAATATATCTTAGAACACAATGGCGTAGAAGTTGATCCAACATCCATCTTTGATGTACAGGTAAAACGACTTCATGAATACAAACGTCAGCTGATGAATATTTTACATGTGATGTATCTGTATAATCAGTTAAAGAAGAATCCAAATATGAAGTTCTATCCAAGAACATTCATTTTTGGTGCTAAGGCAGCAGCTGGATACCTTCGTGCAAAACAGACGATCAAACTGATCAACTCTGTAGCTGATAAAGTAAATAATGATGCATCCATCAAAGGTAAGTTAAAGGTTGTATTTATTGAAGATTATCGTGTATCTAATGCAGAATGGATCTTTGCGGCAGCAGATGTCAGCGAACAGATTTCAACAGCATCCAAAGAAGCATCAGGAACAGGTAACATGAAGTTCATGTTAAATGGTGCACCAACACTTGGAACAATGGATGGAGCGAATGTAGAGATCGTTGATGAAGTTGGAGCTGAGAATGCATTTATCTTCGGTATGAGCTCAGAAGAAGTTATCAATTATGAGAATAACGGTGGATATCATCCATATGAGATTTACCAGAAAGATAAAGACATCCATGAAGTCTTAGATCAGTTAGTAGATGGAACATATGCAAATGGTGATCCAGAACTTTACAAAGATCTGTACCAGAGTCTGTTATTTGGTGATACAGGAAGCCAGGCAGATATGTACTTCATCTTAAAAGACTTCCGTTCATATGCAGAAGCTCAGAAGAAAGTAGAAGAAGCATATAGAGATACAAAAGGATGGGCTAAGATGGCGATGACCAACACAGCAGGATGTGGCAAGTTCTCATCTGACCGTACAATTCAGGAATATGTTGATGATATCTGGCACTTAGATAAGATCAGATAGTCTTATATAGAGTCTTGAAATATAGTATTGAATATGATAAGTTAAGAGGAAGAGTTCCCAAAGGAGGAACTCTTCCTCTGTTCATGTAAAAACAGATGATAAAATATTTCAAAAAAATTGCAAAAATATTAAGAACGTGTTAAAATTCGAATATAAAAAAGAAATATCAAGAATAAAGATGAAAAACAAAGAAAGGGAGTAACAAATGAGGAACATTATAAGGAAACTTGCAGTGTGCTTTCTGGCATGGATATTGGTCTGCACAACAGTTGTAACTGGGCATGGAATGCATACGGCAAAAGCAGCACAGACATTTAAGATTCATTTTATTGATGTCGGATGTGCAGATGCTGCGTTATTACAGTATGGAGAAGGAACAGAAGCAAAGTATGCATTGATCGATACAGGAGCAAACCAGTATCATAATACAAAGGATACGACGATTGATACCACAAAGACACCAGTCTATGAATATTTAAATAAGATGGGAGTAAAACATCTGGAATTTATACTTCTGACACATCCTCATCAGGATCATATTGGAGGTATGGAGAAGATTCTTTCTGATACAACGATTAAGATCGATAAGATTTATGGGAATGATCTGAATATTCAGTACTTGAAAAGCAGCGAGGATAAGAGTAAGCAGTCTTCAGATGAAACAAATTGGACAGAATTTGATACCAAAATATACAAGAATTTTAAAGCAGCTTTAGAAGCAAGAAATAAACTTGCTGAAGAAGCAGAAGACAAAACAGAGAAAGAAAATCTAAAAGTAGATTATGTAGTGCCAACTGCAGGAGAAACAATTAGTCTTGGAGAAGCAAAAATGACATTCTATGGTCCATTAGAGAATGATTATCAATATGGTAGAAAGGTTGATTTGAATACAAGACAGGAAAATAAATATTCTATCGTTACAAAGATCGTTTACGGAAGCAACTCTTTCTTAATGACCGGAGATGCCCAGAAAGAAACGATCGAGAAGATCATCGCGAAGGGATATGATCTGACAGCACGGGTCCCCAGGGAGCCACATCATGGATTTCAGGATGTCACAGAAGAAGAGTTAGCCAATGGCTACCAGTATTCTGATCATAAAACAGTGATCGATGCATCACAGGCTAGTATTGCGATCATCAGTAATGGATACATGAACACAGGTGGTGTTCCATATACAAAAGTCTTAAGAGACTTATCAAAATTAGATGTCTATGAGACAGGAGACCGTGGAACGATCATTGTAACATCCGATGGCTCACAGTTATCTATCCAGACAGAGAAAGGAGATAACCAGCCAAGTGTCAAAGGAAAGGAAAGTGATGATGAAACATCATCCCCAGTGATGAAATCCATGAATATCACAGCAAATACAACAAAGCCATTGACAGCAACGAGTGTGGATGCTGCGAATACTTATAATCGTTATGAAAAGAAGAATATCACAGTAAGATTTTCAGGAACAGCCCAAGGATTTACAAAGCTGACAAGCATTGAATATAAGTTTGTGCCAAAAGGTGTGAATAATAAAACCATAGCATATAAGACAGGAAGTTCCTATACAGTCAAAAATGGAAATTGTGGAAGGTTTTATGTAAGATATAATACACCATTAGGATCAACAGAGATCAAACTTCCTGGATTTACAGTTGATACGAAAGCACCAACCAGTGTGAAGATCAAAGCGAATAAGTCAGGGATCAAAACACTGTCAACATCTGCAAAGAACACTTACAGTAAACGAATCAAGAAGTCTGTTAAATTTACATTTAGTGCTAATTATGGAACCAGTGGAAAATCCATGACACAGTATAAGTTTGTACCAAGAGGAAAAAAAGCTTCCAAGTACAAATGGAAAACAGCAAATAGTGTAACTTATAAGACAAGAAATAAAAAAGTTCGTTTATATGTAAGATATATTGATAAATCTGGAAATATCACAACAAAGAAGACAAACGGATTTTACGTAACTAAGAAATAACAAAGAAAACGCTAGGATGGAAGTATGAAATATTTTACAAAGAAGATCATAGCGGTACTGCTGACAGTGATGCTTACAGGCATCACTGTTTTGCACGTATCGGGAGGTCAAACGATCAAAGTTAATGCAGCACAGACATTTAAGGTTCATTTTATCGATGTGGGGGCCGCTGATGGAGCTTTGCTTCAATATGGAGAAGGAGAAAACGCGAAGTATGCCCTGATTGATTCTGGGGCTTATTCTTATGAGACAACAGATTACGATACGATCGATGTATCAGACCGTGTGCACCAGTATTTGCTGGATCATGGAGTAAAACATCTGGAATTTGTTGTTCTTACTCATCCACATGGAGATCATATCGGTGGAATGAAAAAGATACTAGAAGATAAGAATATTACGATCGATACGATTTATGGAAATCCATTGGAGTTTGAATATCTGGAAAGCAGCGAAGATAAAGAAAAGCAAACAGAAGAAACAGCCCGATGGACAGCATTTGATACACAGACTTATCAGACATTCAAGAAGAAACTAGAAAAGAGGAATTCATACAAAGATGCATCATTGCATATCCAGTATGTTGTGCCACAGGCCGGAACATCCGTAAAATTAGGCGAAGCGGTAATGACCTTTTATGGTCCGTTAGATAATACCTACAGGTATGGAAGAGCACAGGATGCACCCAATTTAAATACAAGACAGGTAAATAAATATTCGATAGTGACGAGGATCGTTTATGGCAGTAATTCATTTTTAATGACAGGCGATGCACAGCAGGAAACGATCAAAAAGATTGTAGCTAGAGGTTACGATTTAAGTGCACAGGTATTAAAGCAGCCACATCATGGATATCAGGATGTTCGTTTGCAGGATAAACCGAAAGGTTGTTATGTATACGATTCGGATCATAAGTATCTGATCGATCGAACGGGTGCAAGTATTGCGGTCATCAGTAATGGATATAAAAATGTAAATCAGACACCAGAGAGCAATGTACTTCGTGATCTGTCAGGAATGGATGTTTATCAGACATCAGATAAAGGAACGATCGTAGTATCGTCCGATGGTAAGAATCTAAGTGTGTCAGCACAAAAAGGCGGTAATGTACCAAGTCATGCGGGATATGTTGTGAAACAGAAGCGTACCCCTTTGATGCAGAAAGTTACAGTGCAGGCAAATACAAAGAAGAAAATGACACCACTTCGTTCCGATGCCTCTGCAGCATATCAGCATTATGAGAGAAAAAACATCAAGATCAGGATTTTAGCACAGGCAAAAAGCTTCACAAATCTAAAACAGATTCAGTACAAATTTGTGAAAAAAGGAACTTCCAAAGGAAGTGTACCATACAAAACCGGTACGACATTAACGCTCAAAGACGGCATGATCGGCAGGGTCTATGTGAGGTTTGTCACAGATGCAGGGATAGATGAGATGCAGCTTTCAGGAATCGCAGTAGATAAAAAAGCACCAACAAAGACGAAGATCAAGGTTAACAGATCAGGGATCAAGACATTGAAAACGTCAACAAAAACGTCTTACAATAAAAAAATCAAAAAGTCAGCCAAATTTGTATTTTCAGCATCCTATGGAATCAGCGGGAAATCAAAGACACAATATAAGATCGTGCCAAAAGGCAAAAAAGCATCCAAATATCGATGGAAAACAGCGAATAAGATAACCTATAAAAAGAAAAACAAAAAAGTGAGTATCTATGCAAGATTTATCGATAAATGTGGAAATATCACACAGCGAAAGAGTTCTGGATTCTATATTACAAAATAAGGGAAGAAAGATATAGGAAGGCTTAGCTTGTATGCGAAAAGAGAATTTGTTATACTAAGAGGCAGAAGAATTAAAAATGCAAAGCAGGAGAAAGATTATGAACAGTAAAGGAAAAGGAATCATTACAGCAGTTATAGTTGTCTTGATCGCGCTGGCTGCTTTTTGCGGATTTGGATATATCAGCCAAAGAATGACAGCAAGCGAAGGAATTACATATCTTGATAAGAAAGAATATCAGAAAGCATACGAACAATTTGACCATGCAGCAGGGAAATTCACTCTCATTTTCACAAAGCAAAAGAAAGATGTTTTATTCTACGAAGGAGAGGCTCTTTATCAGATGGGGGAGTATGGGAAAGCTATAGAGATCTATGATGAGCTGATCGATCATGGAGAAAGCAGGGCATATTCTTTGAAAGCATATTGCCTTGCCCAGCAGAAGAAGCTAAACAAAGCAATAGATGTATGTGATCAGGGAATAAAAGAACATCCAGACGATGGAGAGATCTATTGTACAAAATATGCGGTGTTAGCAAAGCAGGAGAAGTATACACAAGGGCTAAAAGTGATCGAGAGAGCATTAAAACAGAAGGAGCTTGAGAATAAGAAGGAAGTTTTATTCGCTAGGATCAGTGCGTATGAATCCATGTTTGATTTTGATACAGCATATCGTTATGCAAAAGCTTATGTAAAAGCCTATCCAAAGGATGCAAATGGCAAGAAAGAGCTGACATTTTTGGAGACACGATAATTTCGTGACAATTTCATGATAAGAGTTAGGAAGGACGAAAGTCCTTCTTTTTTTTTGTGCAGAAACAGAAAAGATCAATTGAAAATTGTGCAAAATATACAAAAATAGAAAGCAAAAATCATGACTTTATACAAAAAATAAAATTTTATGAAAAATAAGTTGACGAAATTTAGGTTTATGACTATAATCAAGATACAAAATAAAATTTCACATGAGATAAAAGTAAAAAAATAAATTTCGCGCTAAAGGAGGGAGAGCAATGAAGTTAATTGTATCAGCCCATGGAATGTTGGCAAAAGAGGTTGTGAATTCTGCGGGAATGGTGTTCGGAGCAATTGATGATCTTGACATCGTAACATTTGTTCCAGGTGAGAATGCAGAGACATTAAAAGCCAGATACAAAGAATTGATCGATGGCTATAAGGAAGACGAAGAAATTTTATTCCTTGTAGATTTATTTGGAGGAAGTCCTTATAATGCAGCATTTGAGACCGTGATCGGACAAGATCGAATGGATGTTATTACAGGATTGAGCTTACCAATGCTGATCGATGTTGTAGGAATCAGAACAATGGAAGAAGATATCAAGGCTGGCGAAGTATATGACAAACTTTCAGGAGATTATGTGAAATCATGCAAGAAATTGCTTGGTAATACAAACGAAGATGAAATGGAGGATGATGAACTATGAAAATCAATTTAGTAAGAATCGATGACAGACTGATCCATGGACAGGTCGCAACCGTTTGGTCCAAAGAAGCAAACGCACAGCGAATCATCATTTGCAGTGATGAAGTAGCAAAAGACCAGATCCGTAAAACATTACTTTTACAGGTGGGACCTCCAGGAGTAAAAGTAAGCGTTGTAGACGTAGCAAAAGCAGTTCGTGTTTACAACAATCCAAAATATGAAAAGGACACAGTATTCTTCTTATATACATGTCCACAGGATGTTCTGCGAATGGCAGAAGCAGGGGTTCCGATCAAGAGTGTTAACATCGGAGGAATGGCATTCAAGACAGGAAAGACTCAGATTACAAAAGCAGTATCTGTTGATGAAAGCGATATCGCAGCATTTAAGAAACTGCATGAGATGGGAATTGAATTAGAAATCCGTCCGGTAGCCACAGACAAAAAAGTAGATCTTATGAGCAAGATCGAAGGCATCGAAGGATAAGAGAGATACAAAGGAGGATTTAAAAATGGGAATATCTACAGTTCAAATCGTTTTATTAGTTATTTTTGGATGTATCGCTGGAATGGGAAGCGTGCTTGATTCCTTCCAGACACATCGTCCACTGATCGCATGTACAGTTGTTGGATTGATCTTAGGAGATGTAAAAACAGGTATCTTACTTGGAGGTACACTGGAAATGATCGCTCTTGGATGGATGAACATCGGAGCAGCACAGTCTCCTGACTCAGCATTAGCAAGTATCATTTCTACGATTCTTGTAGTTGTAGGACATCAGTCTGTAGCAAATGGTATCGCGATCGCACTTCCAGTTGCAGTTGCAGGTCAGGTGTTAACAGTATTTGCTCGTACAGTAACAATCTTCTTCCAGCACGCAGCTGACAAATATGCAGAAGATGCAAACTTCAAGATGCTTGATATCTGTCATGTAGCCGCATTGGTTGTACAGGCACTTCGTGTAGCGATCCCTACATTCTTAGTAGCAGCAGTTGTAAGTCCAGAAGGTGTACAGACATTATTAAACAGCATTCCGAAAGTAGTAACTGGTGGATTAACAGTTGCAGGTGGAATGATCGTAGTCGTAGGTTACGCAATGGTATTAAACATGATGGGTGCAAAATACTTAATGCCATTCTTCTTCCTTGGATTCGTAATTGCAGCGTTTACAGAATTTAACTTAGTTGCATTCGGAATCATGGGTGCGGTATTCGCAATCGTATATGTACAGTTAAATCCTAAATTCCAGACACCAGTGGCAGCACCAGTAACAGCAGGTGCAGGTGGCAGCGATGATCTGGATGATGATCTAGACGACGAACTTGACTAAGAAAGAGGAGGAATTTAAAGATGAGTGAAAAGAAATTAACAAAAGGCGATAGATTTAATATGTTCATGAGAACAAACCTTCAGCAGGCATCATTTAACTACGAAAGAATGCATGCATTAGGTATGTGCTTCGACATGGTACCAGCTATTAAAAGATTATACGATACAAAAGAAGAACAAGTAGCAGCATTAAAGAGACATCTGACATTCTTCAACGTAACACCAGCAGCTGTAGGACCAGTCTTAGGTGTAACAGCAGCGATGGAAGAAGCAAAAGCAAATGGAGCAGATATCGATGAAGGAACGATCGGAAGTATCAAGATTGGTTTAATGGGACCTTTCTGTGGAGTTGGTGATCCAATCTTCTGGGGAACATTAAGACCAATCACAGCAGCGATCGGTGCATCCTTAGCATTAACAGGAAGTGCATTAGGACCAGTATTATTCTTCTTAGCATTCAACATCGTACGTATGGCAGCACTTTACTTTGGACTTGAATTCGGATACAAAAAAGGATTAGACTTTGTAAAACATTTAGCAGGAAACATGTTACAGAAAGTCACAGAAGGAGCTTCTATCCTTGGACTGTTCGTCATGGGTGCACTGGTATCTAAATGGACGACGATCAACGTACCACTTGTAGTATCTAGAGTAACAACAAACGGAAAAACAACAGTAACAACAGTACAGAATATCTTAGATCAGTTATTACCAGGATTATTAGCATTAGTTTTAACCTTGGTCGTATCTAAATTATTAAAGAAAAACATCAGTCCGATCGCAATTATCTTTATCTTATTTGCAGTAGGAATTGTTGGATATGGATTAGAAATTTTGGCATAATCTGTTAGGGGGAAAGTTATGAAAACAAAGGCAGTAAGACTTTAAGACTGGATGAATTTGAACTGCCAGAGATGCAAGATGATGAAATTATGGCAGAGGTTGTAACAGACAGCTTATGTATGTCCAGTTACAAAGCAATCACCCAGGCACAAAAACACAAAAAAGTACCAGATGATATCAGTGAAAATCCGATCATTTTAGGACACGAATTTTGTGGAACGATCAAAAAGGTCGGTAAAAAATGGAAAGATCAGTATCAGGAAGGTGACAAATTTGTCATTCAGCCTAACATTGGAGATATCAGAGGCTATGCCCCAGGATATTCTTTCCATCATATGGGAGGAGATGCCACAACGATCATCTTTTCTGATCAGGTTATGGAAAATGGTTCACTATTAAAATACAACGGAGATTCCTTCTTTGAAGGATCTCTCGTTGAACCACTGTCATGTGTCGTAGGTGCATTTAATGCACAGTATCATATGAAGAAAATGTATTCATATGAACATGTGATGGGAATTAAAGAAGGTGGAGCGATCGCACTTCTCGGTGCAACAGGACCAATGGGATTTTTAGCGATCGACTTTGCAATCCATGGACCAAAGAAACCAAAGACATTGGTTGTCACAGGAAGAACACAGAAGAAGATTGATATGGCAGCAAGATTATACACAGTAGAAGAAGCAAAGAAGAATGGTGTAAAGCTTGTATATGTCAATACGAGAGATATAGTAGATGTCAATAAAGAGCTACGTAAATATTCAGAAAAAGGATTTGATGATGTCTTTATCTTTGCACCAAATGAAGAAATGGTAACATACGGAGTTAAAATGTTAGCATTCGATGGATGTTTGAATTTCTTCTCAGGGCCTGCCGATCAAGAATTTTCATCCAGAGTAAATTTCTATAATATTCATTATAATTCTACACATTTTGTGGGAACAAGTGGTGGAAATACAGAAGATATGAAACAATCCATTGAACTGATCGAGAACAAGACAGTCAATGTTGCAAAGATCGCAACACATATATTAGGGCTTGACCATGCGGTTGAAACAACAAAGGCGTTACCAGAACTTGAAGGAAGTAAAAAAATTGTCTATACGCACAAAAAATTTCCATTAACAGAGGTTGACAAATTCGATGAAAACAGCGATGATAAGTATATCAGAGAATTAAAATCAATCGTAGAACGCAATGGTAATTTATGGAGCGGTGAGGCAGAAAGGTATTTCATACAGAATGCTCCTGAGATTTAGAAGGGAGTAGTATGAGTAGTGATATCTTAGTTAGAGACCAGATTTTTTCAACATATGATAGTTTATATGATGCAGAGAAGAAAGTAGCCGATTATCTGATCAGTCATCCATCTGAAGCGATCGAGATGTCTGTATCAGAACTTGCATCTCACTGTGATGCGAGCCAGGCAACGATCATCCGTTTTTGTAAGAAGATCGGGTGTAAGGGATTTCATCAGTTGAAGATCAAGCTGGCCGGAGAACAACGACAGCAGGAAGAACAGGTGATATCGAACGAGATCGATATCGATCAGATGGACAAATCACTCAATAATATCATGATCAGTAAAGTGGAAGAGATCAAAGCGACGTTTCACAATTTTAATCCAGAAGAATTAAGAGAGATCGTGGATTTGATCATACATGCCAATCTGATTGAATTCGCTGCGATGGGAGATACGATCCCGATCGCACTGGATGGATCTTACAAGTTCAATCAGTTAGGATTGAAAGCAGTTAGTTCAACAATTTGGGAGAGTCAGGAAGCATTTTCCAGAACTTTGAGAAAAGGTGATGTATTTTTTGCGATTTCCGCCTCTGGAGCATCCAAAAGACTTGTGAAGATGGTAGAGATCGTGAAAGATAATGGTGTAACAACAATTGCGATCACCAATCAATCCAAATCGCCACTTGCAGAGTTATGTGATCATGTTTTGCTGACAGCAACAAGAGAACACATTTTCCATGATCAGGTTAGTTTCACAAGAATGGCAGCGATGTCAGTGATCGACACACTGTTCTTATTACTGTTCTCCACAAAATGGGATTCATTTGAGAATGTGGCACAACACGAGCAGTCTGTTGCAGAAGAAAAATTATAAAAGGAGATCATAACGATGAATAACGATTGGTTAGAATTAGAAGGGAAGACAGTCATCGTCACAGGCGCAGCATCCGGAATCGGGAAGGCAGTTGCGCAGGAGTTTTTGAATATTGGGGCGAATGTAGTTATTTCTGATATGGCAGAGAATGCACCAGAGATGGATGCAAAAGAAGGCCAGTTATTATATGTAAGAACAGATGTAACAAAAGTTTCTGATGTTGAAGCTATGGTAGCAAAAACAATAGAAACATTCGGAACAATTGATGTACTAGTGAATAATGCAGGAATCAATATTCCACGTCTGTTAGTTGATCCAAAGGATCCAAAAGGACAATATGAATTAGATGAGGCAGTATGGGATAAAGTATGCAATGTAAATCTAAAAGGTGTTTTCTTCTGTGCGCAGGCAGTTGGAAGGATCTTGGTTGAAAAAGGTGAAGGTGTCATTATCAACATGTCTTCTGAAAGTGGTCTGGAAGGATCCGAAGGACAGAGTGTTTACGCAGCTACAAAGAATGCAGTAAACTCTTTAACAAGATCATGGGCAAAAGAATTAGGAAAACAGGGAGTTCGCGTTGTCGGAGTAGCACCTGGGATCATGGAAGCTACAGGACTTCGTACGATCGGTTATGAAACAGCTCTGGCTTATACAAGAGGGATCACAGTAGAACAGTTAAGAGCAGGATATTCCAAAACATCCACAATTCCACTAGGACGTTCTGGAAAGCTTTCTGAAGTTGCAGATCTGTGTGTATATCTTGCAAGCAAGAGATCTTCTTACGTACATGGTGTGACGGTCAACGTTGCGGGTGGTAAGACAAGAGGATAGAATAATTTCTGATAGAAGATATAGAAGATATAGAAGATAAAGATATCAGCTGGTTTTAGGATCAGCTGATATCTTTTTTTAACATAATATAGCAGGAAAATCCGATGGAACTCTCTATGATATAAGAAAGTATGGCAAAGCCGGTTTCTTTCTGGTTGCTACAAAAAAAGAATCGTTGTATAATGATTCTTAGCATCACAAATTAAAAAGAAAGGAAATATGATGTTTTCGTTTCTATAAAAACATCATATAAGAATAAAATGTTAATTCTGGCTGTAGGAATTGGAATTGTATTTTGTATAATAGTATTTATTTGTTATTCTTATAAACAAAATCAACGGTCAAAATACACATCCGAAGTATACAAAGTATTTAAAGGACAATATGGGAGAGGATCAGTGATCTCTATGGGTTATGCACAGACGAATGCATTTACGGACCCCGTAACATTAATGTTGGCAGTCAGCAAGGATGATCATAGAGTTGTAGATGTATGGGAAGTTACGCAAGAGGAGATGGAGAATAGCTGTCGGTCATGTGAAGAATATATAGGAATGGACCTGATCAAATATTATAAAGAGAATCAGGAAAGAATTGAAAAAAGTCAAATGATGAATCAGACGATGGGCAGGGATTCAGCGAAGAAGCAAGCATTTGACATGGCAGTCCAACAGATATTAGGGAAATTAGGAAAATAGATACAGGAACATATATTATGGAAGAAATCAAAAAAGAAATCATAGAGAAAGTGATCTTGGTCGCGGTTGCTGATCAAGACACAACAGAAGCAGAAGAATCTCTGGATGAGTTAGAAGAACTGGTCAAAACAGCAGGAGCCGAGGTTGCAGCAAGGGTGATCCAGGTAAGAGAAACACCACATCCAGGAACTTATATCGGAAAAGGTAAGATCGATGAAGTCAATGCTTTGTTATACGGAACTGATGCGACAGGGATCGTCTGTGATGACGAATTATCACCAGCACAGATCAGCAATTTAGAAGAAGCATTAGATACCAAAGTGATGGATCGAACACTGATCATTCTTGATATTTTTGCGAAGAGAGCATTTACAAGAGAAGGTAAGATCCAGGTCGAACTTGCCCAGTTAAAATACAGAGCATCCAAGCTTACCGGACAAGGAAGAGCTTTATCAAGATTAGGTGGAGGAATCGGAACCAGAGGTCCGGGAGAGAAGAAACTGGAGATGGACCGAAGACTGATCCGTACAAGAATCTCCAGATTAAAAGCAGAGTTAAGAGATGTTGTAAAGCACAGAGAAGTCCAGAGAAAACAACGCCAGAAGAATCACCTGCCAGTGGTTTGTATCGTTGGATATACCAATGCAGGAAAGTCAACACTATTAAACCATTTTACCAATGCAGGAGTTTATGAAGAAGATCAGTTGTTTGCAACCCTTGATCCAACGACAAAAAGTTTAGATTTAAGTGGCGGGCAGACAATTCTTATGACGGATACGGTCGGTTTTATCCGCAAACTTCCACATCATCTGGTCGAAGCATTTAAAAGTACATTAGAAGAAGCCAAATACAGTGATCTGATCCTGCATGTAGTTGATGCATCCAATCCGCAGAAAGAGAAACAGATGGAAGCAGTCTATGATACATTAAAGCAGTTAGGAGCTAACGAATCACCGATCATTACAGCATTCAATAAGATCGATCTGTTAAATGGTGATGAAATCTTAAAAGATCCAAATGCAGAAGCGGTGGTAAGGATTTCTGGGAAAAATGGTGAAGGAACCGATCAGTTGTTAGAGCAGATTGAGAAAATACTGCAAAAACAGAAATTATATTTAGAAAAGCTGTATGGATATCAGGAAGCAGGAAAGATCCAGCTGATCCGAAGTCACGGACAGCTTTTGAAAGAAGAATACAGAGATGATGGAATTTACGTAGAAGCATACATTCCAAAAGAGATTCTTGGAAGTATCTAGGAGGCGAGAAAGTGATCATACAAAAAGTAATCAACAATAACGTGGTCAGTACATTTGATTCAAACGGAAAAGAAGTTATTTTGATGGGAAAAGGAATTGGATTTCGCAAGAAAACCGGGGACGAATTAGATAAGACGAAGATTGAGAAGATTTTTACCTTGGACCTCAGTGGCAAATCATCTTTTGTACAGGAAGTCATGGCGATCATTCAGGAGTTTTATGAAATCGTGCTAGATACGGAACATCCAGCATATCAGAGATTTGCAACACATTTACAATATCTTGAGACGGAAATCTTATCAAAGAAACGGCCGATAGAAGAAGACGAAGAAGATGATGTTGAATTTTATGAACGTAATCAAGTATCCAGAAGCCTATGTGTGCAGTCAGAAGATCGTGGAACATATCGAGCAGCATTACAACTGCAAACTTTCAGCAGATGAGAAGATGTATCTGATCATTTATGTCAAAAGACTGATCTTAGAAATGGGGCATCAGTCATAAAACCAGGTTGACTTATAAGGCAAAATTTGATATTATAATATTATCGAATTTTGGATTGTGACTGGTGAGGCAGGCAAGACCTATTTAATAAGTGTGAACATTTGTTAAAGTAGGTCTTTTTTTATGCTTTTTTAAGAAATTGCACTTAGATGAGTACAAAGATAAGCCAGTTAAAGATCCAGATAAATTAAAATTATTTTATATGTGAGAAGGAGAAACAATTATGGTATCAAAGAAATTTGTCATTGAAAACGAACAGGGATTACACATGAGACCAGCTGGAGTTTTAGCGAAAGCTGTAACTAAATTCGAATCTGACGTAACTATCGTATTCGAAGATAAAAAAATCAACGCTAAAAGCTTATTAAACATCATCGGAGCTTGCATCAAATGTGGTTCTGAAATCGAATTAGTATGTGAAGGTCCAGACGAAGAAGCAGCTCTTGCACATGCAACAGAACTGATTGAATCTGGGTTAGGTGAATAATCACTGCTCATAACGAGTGTAACATATAATTTGATAAAGGACGGGTGGCAACATGTATAAAGGTATAGGAGCATCTGCTGGTATCGGTATCGGTAAGATCGTTAAGATTAAGGAAGAAGAACTTAATTACACAAAACAGTCTATCGAAGATACAGAAGCAGAGAAAAAACGTTTAAGCGATGCAATTGAAGTTTTCATTGAGAAGACTCAGAAGATGGTTGAATCCATGAAAGTAACTGCTGGTGAGCAGGAAGCAGAGATCTTAGAAGGTCATATCATGATGATCCAGGATCCAGCGATCTCAGAACAGATCGAAGCTAAGATCGATGGAGAGAAGATCAACGCAGAAGCTGCTGTAGAAGAAGCTTGCGATTTCTTCGCACAGATCTTCGCTATGGCAGACGATGAACTGACACAGCAGAGAGCATCTGACTTAGGCGACATCAAAACTCGTTTAATTAAGATCTTACTTGGAATTGAAGAAGTAGATATCAGTGCAGTTCCAGAAGGAACAATCTTAGTAGCAGAAGATTTAACACCATCTATGACAGCAGGAATCAATCCTGCAAACGTTCAGGGTGTATTAACAGAGATTGGTGGTAAGACATCTCACTCTGCGATCATCTGCAGATCTATGGAAATTCCAGCAGTTCTTAGTATCGAAAACATCGTTTCTATCGTTAATGATGGAGATGAAGTTGTTCTTGACGGATCAACAGGAGAAGCATTCATCAATCCTGAAGCATCTGTTGTAGAAGAATATAAAGCTAAGAAAGCAAAATTCTTAGAAGAGAAAGCTGCCCTTCAGAAGTTTGTTGGACAGAAATCCCAGACAGCAGACGGACACGTTGTGGAACTGGTTGCTAACATCGGTGGACCAGACGAAGCAGAAGGTGTCTTAGAGCGTGATGGAGAAGGTGTTGGATTATTCAGATCTGAGTTCTTATTCATGGAAAGCGATGCGATTCCATCAGAAGAAGCTCAGTTTGAAGCATACAAGAAAGTAGCTGAAACTCTTGACGGTAAACCAGTGATCATCCGTACACTGGATATCGGTGGGGATAAAGCACTTCCATATCTTGGACTTCCAACAGAAGAGAATCCATTCTTAGGATTCAGAGCAGTACGTTTCTGCTTACAGAGAAAAGAAGATATTTACAAACCACAGCTTCGTGCATTATTACGTGCAAGTGCCTTCGGTAAAGTTCGTATCATGGTACCATTAGTAACATGTGTAGACGAGCTTCGTGCAGTCAAAGCGATCATCGAAGAACTGAAACAGGAATTAGATGCAGAAGGTATCGCATACGACAAAGATATCCAGGTTGGTGTTATGATGGAAACTGCAGCAGCAAGCTTAATTGCTGACATTCTTGCAAAAGAAGCAGACTTCTTCAGTATCGGTACAAACGATTTAACTGGATACACAATGGCAGCCGACAGAGGTAACCCAGATGTTGCATATCTGTACTCTGCATACAATCCAGCTGTACTTCGTTCTATCAGAAATATCATCTCAGCTGCAAACAAAGAAGACATCATGGCAGGTATGTGTGGAGAAGCAGCAAGCGATCCATTATTAGTACCAGTATTATTAGGATTCGGATTAAACGAATTCTCAGTAAGTGCTACAGCAATCCTTGCTACAAGAAAAGTAATGTCTCTGTGGACAATGGATGAATGTAAAGCATTAGTTGATGAAGTAATGCAGTTAGAAACAGAAGCAGAAGTAAAAGCTTTATTAGAAGAAAGAGCAAGAAGCTAAGA
>OBVQ01000430.1_pt1 | contig 19662 bp, 13 predicted proteins | sample 1476181 | NCBI WGS metagenome assembly OBVQ01 (sample SAMEA2580020, study PRJEB22360) | human gut metagenome | reverse complement strand
GCAATACAAAGGTGGAATTGAATATGAAACGACGTGTAGGACAATATTTAATGGACGCAGTACATGAAGCAGGAGTCAATAAAATATTTGGCGTTCCAGGAGATTTTAACCTAGCATTTTTAGATGACATCGTCAGTCATGAAGGCGTTGAATGGGTTGGAACAACGAATGAACTAAATGGTGCTTATACCGCTGATGGTTATGCACGAATGAATGGACTAGGCGTACTCGTAACAACATTTGGCGTTGGCGAATTAAGTGCTGTTAATGGTATTGCAGGCGCTTATGCAGAACGTGTTCCGGTCATTGCTATCACAGGCGCACCAACCAGAGCTGTTGAAAAGGCAGGCAAATATGTGCATCACTCTTTAGGTGAAGGACACTTTGATAGTTATCGACACATGTTTGAACCTATTACTACTGCACAAGCCTATATTACAACTGAAAATGCAACAACTGAAATTCCTAGAGTAATCAATGCTGCAATTCAAGAACGTCGACCTGTACACATTCACTTACCAATCGATGTAGCAGTGTCAGATATTGAAGTTGAACAACCATTCAAAGTTGAAAAAACACCTCAACAAGATGTATCTCACTATGTAGATATGGTAGCTGATAAATTACGTTCAGCTCAACAACCATTAATTATTGCAGGTCATGAAATCAATAGTTTTCATCTACATGATGAATTAGAAGAATTTGTCAATAAAACGAATATTCCAGTTGTTCAATTATCGTTAGGTAAAGGGGCATTTAATGAAGAAAACCCACACTATATGGGTATTTATGATGGGGAAATTGCTAAAGATGACATTAAAGACTATGTCAATCATAGCGATGCTATTTTAAATATTGGTGCCAAATTAACTGATTCAGCCACTGCAGGCTTTTCATATCAATTTGATATTAACGAAGTGGTCATGATTAACCATCGCCTATTCAAATTAAACGATACGACTGATACAGAAATTGCATTGCCTGAATTCTTAGAAGCGTTAAGTACGATAGATTATACAAATAAACATTCATTCCCCTCTTATCAACAACCAAAATCAGGTGACTATGAATTAACTGATGATACGTTAACTCAAGATATTTACTTTAAAATGATGCAAGACTTTATTGGTGGCAATGATGTATTAATCGCAGAACAGGGATCATCCTTCTTTGGGGCTTACAGTTTAGCTTTACCTAAAAACATGTCATTTATCGGTCAACCTTTATGGGGTTCAATTGGTTACACATTACCAGCTACATTAGGTTCTCAATTAGCTAATCCACACCGTCGTAATATCTTATTAATTGGTGATGGGTCATTCCAATTAACTGTTCAAGAATTATCAACAATGATTCGTCAAGATATTAAACCTGTGATTTTCTTAATTAATAATGATGGTTATACTGTTGAACGTCTCATTCATGGTATGGAAGAGCCATATAACGATATCAACATGTGGGATTACAAAGCATTACCCAAAGTATTTGGTGGAGATACTGTACAAGTACATGACGTTAAATCTTCAAAAGATTTAAAAGAAACGTTTGATGATATTAATACCCATCCAAATCACATGCACTTCACTGAAGTCACAATGAAATGGGATGACGCACCTCAAACACTACGTGATATCTCTAAATCATTTGCTAATCAAAACAAATAATGGATATTGGGAGAACATTTAAATAAATCAATTAAGAGCGACTATATATGTCATTAATACATATTTAGTCGCTCTTTTTTATAAACTTTTTTCATTTAAAAATTTATTATCGATAACATCTTTTGTAATATCCTGTAAATGTTTGATATTCCATTCACTTTTTGAATCATACTGTAGTCCATGTTTCTCTGCTAATTGTGATGTGTAATCATCAAGGTTATAAATTTTAAAATGTTGTCGTGTTTGTTTATTGGTAGGACGTGCTTGTTCGTAATGATTGACCATGCTTGTCCATTTAACATTTTCTAAATGTACACCTTTAGGTTCTTTTACTACATCGAAGTTTATCCTTCCTAACAATTGATTATTTTCATCTCCACCATATTGTCCATTTAAAAAATTACCTAAAGAATAAGCTACCAAGGTTTTATGGTGATGATCTTTTGCTTTAACCCACTTTACTGGTTGAATCACATGTGGATGCGTGCCAATGACGACATCTACACCCTCATTTGCAAATAATTGAGCGTACTTCTTCTGTGTTTTATTTGGTGTATGGTGATTTTCATTTCCCCAATGTGCCGACACCATGACGACGTCGCTTTGTTGTTTTGCTTTTCGTATATCATGTTTAATAGTAGCTTCATCAAACGTTTTTACTGTATATGGATAGTTTGAGACCATATCATTTGTTCCATATGTATAACTTAATACACTGATTTTCACGCCATTTTTAGAAATGGTATGTACACGATTCGCCTCTTTTTTCGAATTGTATATCCCTGTAAACAATACGTTATGATCAAATTTTTCCCAAGTCTGTATATGATTTGTGATCCCTTGATCTCCTTGATCTAAGGAGTGATTATTTGCACCATTAATCACATCGAACCCTGTTGCAACAATGTCACTTGCTACCTGACTAGGTGTATTGAATCGTTTAAATCCAGAATATTGAATATCATCCCCACCAAGTGGAGACTCCTGATTGACAAAAGCTAAGTCAGGCCTAGCTATGTCTTTCTTTATATTAGAATACATTGGCTTAAAGTTATATGTACCATCTGAATATTGTGCATCATGATATACGACAGGATGAATTAAATTATCCCCAACTGCTACTACTGATATTTTTTCACTATTATTTTCAACAAGAGCCATACCACACATCAGTGAAAATACTAGAAAAATAACAACCGAAGTTATGTAATATTTGTACACTAAACTTACGCTCCTTATTGATTTAGAGTAGATTCTTTTATATTCACGAAAAACCTAAAATAATTAATACTTGTCATTATTTTAAAATACTCAAAATAATAACTCAAATTAGTTTATGAATTAAAAAATAAGAAATAGAAAAAGTATCTATTTCTTACTTTTTGGTTATCTATCCTTACTAGATGTATCAACATGTTTGATGGGTTGATCGATGGCACTTGCTAATTTGAAAGTTTAGTTTTAACTGTAGTGTTCATTGGTTACTTAACTTTATTCGTTGTAGGTATTTCTGGTTTTGTCTATACTATTTTAGCTATTCTTGCAATGAATAAAGGTGAAGATTTTGTTGTTCCATTTACGATTGAAATCATTAAATAAAACGAAATATCCCTTTGTGACGTATCATCACAAAGGGATATTTTTTCATTTCTCTACTAACCATTCAATGGTACGTTCAATTGCTCTGTCCCAAAAAGCATAATCATGTTCCCCAGGTCCTTCTTCATATTTATAATTGATACCTTTTTCATCTAAATATGTCATAAATCGTTGATTATCATCATATAAGAAGTCTTCTGTGCCACATTGAATAAAAAGTTCTGGAAGTGTTGCGCCTTTATCAACCGCTTCATCCACTAAGTGATAGGTATCTAACTCTGTACCTTTAACTTTTAAAGCTTCACCGGCAATGGCTTTGGGATCAAAGTCATTCCACTCAATATCGAGTAATGATTGTACATCACATACCGCTGACAATGGTGCTGCTTTAGAAAATAAATGGCTTTGAGTTAAAGCGAATTTTATTGTTCCGTACCCCCCCATTGAATGACCTGCAATAAAATTATCTTCTCTTTTTTTAGATACTGGTAACACTTGATGTGCATAATTGTAAATTTCTAATATATAGTCATAGTAGCTATGACCAAAAGCCATATTCGCATAGCCACTGTGATCTGCATTCGGCATAATCACTGCCAACTGATGTGCTTCTGCATAACGTTCGATACTTGTGAAACGCATATACGATGTCGCATCACTTGATAAACCATGGAGCAGTAATAACATTTTTAAAGGTTTTACAGGTTCATGTTGTTTAAAAAAGCTATCGTCTTCTGGAACGATGGCTGTAAACGATTGATTCATCCCAATCGTAGGTGATTTATAATTAATAGTCATAAATGCCATATTGTTTCGTCCTTCCATTTTATAAGTATGATATCTATTTTACACTTTTTGTAGACTAATGGAACGTTTTTTAATATAAAAAGACGCTAGCCAAATGACTAACGTTTTTGTCAATAAATTGTTTCACGTGAAAACATTATATATCTTCTCTAAATAAAGGTTGACTCATACATCTTGGACCTCCACGACCACGTACTAATTCACTACCTTTAATTTCAATCACTTTAATCCCTTTATCACGTAATAATTGATTAGAGACATAGTTTCTATCGTATGTTACCACAACGCCTGGGCGAATACATAATGTATTAGATCCATCGTTCCACTGTTCTCTAGCACCGTCTATGACATCTCCATTGCCAGTAGGTATAAATTCTACGTCATCTACACCTAATGCATTGGCTAACGTTTCTCGTAGCTGTCTAGAGTGTGTAATTTTAATATCATCTTTCATTTCATCTTGTTCAATTGTAAAGATATTCATGTGATTCTCTTCTTTAAAAATAGCTGCATGCACTGTAAATTTGTCATAATCAATCATTGTAAATACAGTATCTAGATGCATAAATGTACGACTATTGGGTATTTCAATCGCAAGTACTTTTTTAAATGTCGTATAGTCGTCTTTAAATATATTTCTTGCTAGTCGCTCAATGGCTTCAGCTGATGTACGTTCTGAAATACCGATAGCTAATACATCTTTAGAAAGCACAAGCTCGTCTCCACCCTCGATGTTAAACGGTGATGTACGATCAAGCCACACTGGTATATCTGCATCTTTAAAACGTGGATGATATTTTAGAATATATGTCATAAAGATAGATTCACGACGTCTTGCGCGCCAATACATACGATTGATCGACATGCCTCTACCAATACTTGCTTGTGGATCACGTGTAAAATATAGATTAGGCATTGGATCTAAATAAAATGGGTAACGATCATCTAAATATTCAACGAGATGCGTTGTTTCAAGTTGAATGTCCTCTTTACGTATCCCAGACATCATTGTTTCAATTAATGCTTGATTTGATAATGTTGAAAAATATGTTTTAATTTCTTTCTCATGACCTAAAATTGTTTTTTGAGATTCTGATAAAATATCATCAATCAATTGCTGTCTTACATCTTCATTTTCAATCGCTTCAGCAGCAAGTTGTTCTAGATAAACGACTTCTACCCCTTCACTTCTAAGTGTTTCTGCAAATTGATCATGCTCTTCTTGTGCCACTTTTAAATATGGAATGTCGTCAAACAACAATCCACTTAAATGATCAGGTACTAAATTTTCTAACTCTTTACCTGGTCGTTTTAATAACACTGTTTTTAATGTACCGATTTCATTATTAACTTGAATTGGCCCCTTTGTCATTTGTATTCCTCCTTCAAGTAAATGGTATATTTATTGTAATTATCATGAAGCAGTGGTTCATAATATACATTTCATGTATATAATTCTATCGTAGCACTAAATGTTAATTTCCAATAATAAAACCTTTTAATTATCGATCAGAAGACGATTTTAAAATTTTAACTTGAAATACCTTTATATAATCATTTAATATTTATTCGCCTATGTGTATAAAAAATGATTGAAGCGAATACGTTCACTTCAATCACCCATTTAATTCATTGCTTTTTGTACTGTACTATAGCCTAATACGACGCGGTCTACTTTACCTTTATTAACATCAAACCAAACTGTCATACCATTTTGTTTAGGTTGATAGTAATAAATACCTGTTGTGTTGTTGTTACCATTATCAATTTTTTGTAGCTCTTTACTATATACTTTTTTTAGTTGTGTTAATGAAAGTTGACCTTTGACTTCCATATCTAATAACGAGGCAGTTTTACCATCTTTAGATACATTTCTGAAGTATTGATCATATTTCAATACCGATTTATTAGATGTTGTCGATTTAATTTTAATGCCATTAAATTTAACATTTTCAGCTTTAATCGCATTTTTAAAATTTTTATCTAATACGAATGAAGCATTTTGACCCGCATAACCATTATAGTTGTAATATGATGACGTTGCTGCGTGTGCAGTCGGCTGTTGAACAAGTGCACCTGTGACGCTAGCACCTAATAGTGTACTAAACGCTATTGTTGTAGCTACACATACTTTTGTTGTCTTTTTCATATGCGTCTTCCTCTTTCTCTTTAAACTACTCATATCATACTTCATTACTCATATCTATACAATCATTATAGCAATTGGTTATCTATTTAAATATTTTTTTATAAAATTGTGTTATACTATAAATAGGAGTAATAGTTCTATTTACTCCTTCATAAAAAGTTATACTACGTCATAACATTAGACCACGAGTTTACTTCCCCTTTGTTAAACTTGTGGTCTTATGATATATAAATTCATTATTTTAATTTTTAAATATAAGATTTATTTATATTATGAGAAACCACTTCCTAAAATCGAACGTATGTTCTATAATATTATCGAGGTGGTTTTAATGATTCCTGATCAATACAAACATGAAACAGATTATCGTAACATTCCTAGAGAATATTTAGACGCTAATATACCACAAGGACGTGGCATGATTAAGTGGGCGCCTTTTGCAGTGATGCCTGAACAATATGAACGAATAAAAACTTTTATCGAAAATCAAAATAAAATAACGATGCCCTCTTTGTCGGATGATCAATTCAATATTCTGAATCGACGATTAATTGAAAAATATACAACTCATCAACTCGCTATGATTAGTTATTTTAAAAATGGTACGATCCATTCTATTGCAGCTTATATTAAACGTATTGATACATTAAAGCGGTATATTACAATTAGTAATGAGAATGGCTCACAAACAATGCAACTCGAATTTGCAGTATTATGTCACATTGAATAATAAAAACGAGCGAGAATTGAACTCAATTCCGCTCGTATTTCTCATTTATTTACTTGTTGTGACACCTTCATAGCCAATATCTACTTCTACTGTTCTTCCATGTGTTATAACAAAAGAAACAATTAATCCATCTTTCTTAGGTTGATATTCGAAAATACCACTTTTTTTATCACTTGGAGTACCCTTTACTTTTTTAAAGTCTGAGCCATACGCTTTTTTCAATTGATTATATGTCAAATCCCCTTTAACACTAAATTGAACTTTATTCGCCTTTTTACCATCTTTACTTACACCAGTAAATGTTTGGTTATATTTTTCAAGTTTTTTATTACTATGCACTTTTTCAAATTTTATTCCATTCATTGTTACATTTCCATATTTAACTGCTTTAATAAACTGTTTATTGGTTACAAATTTTGCGTCTTTATCTACATACCCGTTATATACATAATATGGCTTTGTAGCTGCATGCGCTGTATCCTCGATTGGTAAAACAGTTGTACTTACGCCTAACATTGTCCCAAATGCTAAAGTAACTGATGCTATAGATTTAACTATTTTATTCATGATTGTCCTTCTTTCTCTAATGGATTTTTATTTCACTATTATTATCTCATACTCTTTGTCTTAATTCACTGTACTTTAGATGTATCTATCACAGAATTATGTAAATAAAATGTAATATGATTTGGTTATATACATACTACCTATTTGTTGAACTTTGATTATAATAAACTAAAGAAATGAATTAAAAATGGAGGACTATCATTTGAAAAAAATATTAGCAACTATAGTCATTATATTACTTATTGTGGCATTAGGATTTTCAGTCTTTTTTGCAGCCACTCATTCCAATCAATCTGACTCAAATCAAACACAATCTAATAAAAAGAAAGATAAAAAAGAAACTACTTCTGAAAGTCATACAGTTCAATCTAATGAAACAAGTCAGTCTGACAATGGTACCACTGCGCAATCTGAGCCAACCAGTCAATCAATACAAGAACAACAACAAACGACGCAACGTCCCTCTACTGTTCAGACTACACAGCCAAAAACAAGTGAATCATCAACTACGTCACAATCACAACATCGTTCAGAAAGTAACACATCAAAACAACCCACATCTCAAAGCACAGAAGACAAACCATCTTCAGAGCAAACATCAACTGAACAACCTTCAACAGAAGAAAAACCTTCATCGCAACAAAGTACGAAGTCTTCTACTGAAAGTCATACTAATCGTAGTAGTGAATCTAATAACAAATCTAATTAAAAATAATAGCCTGACTGATAATGATGTTTCATTATCAATCAGGCTATTTTATTTTCTATTCTGTTACTTTACTTTCTTCTACACGTTTTGCAATTTTAGTCATAATTGGATCTAAGAATGGTTTAGCAATAAATCCAATTAAGAAGAAACCAAGACCGAAGAGCCCAAATATAATTAATTTTGTAATTAAAATTTCTGGTACAATACCACCTACAACTTCACGTAAACAATCAATTAAGTACGTAAATGGTAAATAAGGTGAAATGTTTTGGAAGAACTTAGGTAGTGTAACTACTGGGAAGGTACCGCCACCGCCTGCAATTTGTAATACTAAAAGAATGATGGCTACCGCTTTACCTGGGTTACCCAATATAGATACACACGTATAAACAATGGTATTAAACACTATGGCTCCAAATAATGCAACGAGTACAAAGAGCAATGGTGATTCTACTTGCGCATGAAGTAAGAATAAGTCACCTGTTGTAACAATGAGGGTTTGTAATACACCCATCAAGATAAAGAACATTCCTTTACCAAGATATTCTTGTCGTTTCGTTAACTGATCTGCTAATTCTTCATGTTTGTTATGCACTGTTAATAAACTCACTAATAATAAAGCGCCTACCCAAATGGATAATGCTGTATAGAATGGTGTCATCCCTGAACCATAATCTCTGACTGGGAAAACATCCACAGTTTTCTTATTAATTGGGTTTGCGATAACATCTGCTTGTTTTTTCAAATCATTTTTTAGACTATTAACAAGCTTATCTACTGCATCGTCATCGTCCAATTGATTGAATATATCATTAGCCTTATTTAAATCTCTTTCGATACCAGGTAATTTTGTTTGTGCAAAGTTCGCTAAATTCGCTAAAGCTTCTTTTGCTTTTGGTTGATTCTCATCTAATAAATCTACTGCATTATCATACTTATCAAATAATGTTGGTAAGTTAGCATTAACAGTAGCTGTTGCATTCGCAAGACGTTGTTCTAAATCAGGTAAATCATTACGTACAAAGTCTGCAGCTTTTGCTACATTTTTTCGTACTGTTGGGAAGTAATTTTTAGCAGTTTGAGTTGCTTCAATATATCCCGCTTCAAGTGATGGTAATTCACTTTGAAGTGTTGCAATACGAGTTTGACCATTACCTACAATATCTTGACCTGCTTGAATCACTTGATTAATCGTATTTAATTTAGATTGCACATCTGATAATACGACTTGGCCTTCACTTAATTGTTTTGTAATATCATTAGAAACTACAAGTAAACGATGATTTAAATTATCTTTAATGTAATCTCTATAACTACCTAAACCAGAATTTAAAGCTGGCAAGCTTCTTAATACATTAATAGACTCCGCACTACCTTTACCACCACTTGATAATGCATCAATCAATTGGTTAGTAGAACGTAACGTATCATTAATACGGTTATTGGTACTTTCGATTCGTTTAATTTGTGGTGCTAAATTCACATGTTCACGTTGTTGTAATTCTTTTAATACATCAATCAATTGTTGATTGTATTTTGAAGTGTTTTCTAAACGTCCTTTAATATTTCGAAGCATGTCATTATATTCTGTTGGACGATTAGAGGCAATAACACCATACGTTATATCTCTTAATGCTTTTACATCAGATTGTGATGCCTTAGCTTGCTTATCCGCATTTGAAGATAATGCAAGTAATGCTTCAGCAAGTCCACTATTCATTGATTTAACATCTTCATTCGAAAGAATCTGACCATTAGGTAATTGATCATTATTCGAACTATTACTTAGTTTTTGAATCGTATATTGAGGCATACCGTTGTCATTAGTTGTCGCACTTTGTTGTCGTAAATTATTATTCACATTACCATTAACTGCTTGTGCTCGCCTAGTTGCCTCTTGATAATCCCCAACACGTTGCTTAGCCATACCTAAATAACCTTGCGCATCATTAAGTTGTTGATTCGCTAAGTCTAATCCTTGACTCGCAATCTCTACCCCTCTATTAATTTTAGGGAATGTCTGAGGAATATCATCTGCTGCTACATTCACTAATTTCTGAATGTTAGGCATATATTCATTCAATGCGAGAATTAGTTTTGCTTTTTGATTTAAAGAAGGAATCGCTGCATTGACATCATTTAATTTTTGTTGAGCATTTAAAATATCATCTTTATAGGTATCTAAATCACGGAATTGATTCGCATATTGATCAAGCTGATCTTGATGATCATTAAGATAAACAATTCTATCTGCAATTTTATTCAATTTAGGTAAAGATTGATGGGCAGTATAGACTGCATTTTTAATTTTATCGATAGTTGGTACTTCGTCTTCAATTTGAAGACCTACTTTATTTGCTGCTTTCAATAATGCTTTCGTTACAGTAGTATTAAATTGTTTATTGGCTTCATCAACAATAATTGTCGAACCGGTATCAGTCATTTTAGGGGCGACAGCATTAATTTTTTGGTTCACTTTATATGTAATATCTGCTTTTTCCGGATGTTTACGAAGTGTTCCCGTAATTTGATGTGTAAATTTCTTAGGTATATAAATTCCTGCATAATATTTACCCATTCGTATTTCATGATCTGCTTTCTCCCGACTGACAAATTGCCAATCAAATTTATCATTGTTCTTCAATGTGTCTTCGAGCGTATTACCTACATTAATTTTCTTACCTCGAATTTTATCGCCTTGGTCTTCGTTTACAACTGCCACTTTAATATGACCTGTATTACTATATGGATCCCACATTGCCCATAAATTAAACCATGCGTAAAATGAAGGTAAAATTGCCAAACCGCCTAGAATTACCCAAGCAGCAGGTGTTTTAGCGACACGCTTTAAGTCTGTCAAAAATAGTTTAAACGCGTTCTTCATTTTCACTCTCCTAAAAATGAAATATTAAGAATTTATATCAATATGATTTAAAACATTGTTTTTTATATCGTAGAATTAGTATAATACTTTTATCACGAATGCCATAATTAGTTGATATACGTCAACAATTAAAATGGTACTCATGCATTATAGCAGAAAATAATTTTAGCGACAAAACTAATGCTACGTTAAAATACGATAGAAATCGTCTGACTTAAGACGGATTTATAAAATATATTATACAAAATTAAGGAGCGTTTATTGATGTCGAAGCAAAAATTTATGATATATTTGCTAACTACAACTCTGGTTTTACCAACATTTACATCTAGTGTTGCTCAAGCTGAAGAGAATACAAAAGAAACTAAAACATCTGAATCAAATAATGAGGATTCAACTTCTACATCAGAAACAACACATACTGAAAGCAATGAAACTCCATCTTCAGAAGATTCAACTTCTGATAGCTCTGATAATAATAAAAAGCAAGACTCTCAGTCAAAAGAAAGTCAATCAGACACATTTTCAAATGAAGATGCCGCTTCTCATTCTAAACCATCATCAACATATTCAAAAAATAATCGTTCATCTAATACTAAAGATGAAGACACGTATCATACACCATTATCTGTATTTAACATGAATGGTTCAAATCATTCATTCTCATCAAACTTTTTAGATCCTAGTCACTTTGAAAATGGCTTTAGTTTAACAAGTTTGATTTCATCTTTATTCCATTTTGATGATGATATTTCTAAATATGAACATGTTGAAAGTGATTCATCTTCATCTAATACTAATGATGACAAAAATGCAACGAATACAACTTCTTCAGATGAAGATCGTACTGAATCATCACAGCAACACACAACAATCGATGCATCACCTCAAGACTCATCTGACAAGTCAAATAGTCATACCACATCATCAAATCAATCTGATGTACTAACAGAAAATAATCAATCAGATCAACCGTCTGAGTCATCATTTAAATATAGTAACAGTAATAACAATCATTCAACTGATGATTCTAGCGTAAGCAAAGCTTTAGATTCATTGAATCAATTAGCTTCCGATTTAAATGATTCTAATAATAATGAGTCATCGACATCTGAAAGTAGCAATCAATCAGCATCACAGCAAACAACAAACAACACAACATCTCAAACCGCTCAGGAAGATCAAGCAACGTCTAACAAAGATCGTCAACAATCAGAGGATGTACTAGATGCGCTTCTTGATAAATATAGTGATAAAGCACAACAAACACATGAAGACTATACATCATCTAAAAAAGACAGCACATCTCAAGCATCACAAAATGAAGATTCAAAAAAAGATACATCAACAACTCAAGACCAACTAGACACAAATAAAGACAATCCGCAATTGCCAACGGAGAAACAACTAAAACATAAACAAGAAGCACCACAATCATTTGAAAATGATTTTAAACAAAGTAATACACGCGCTATAAGTTTATTCCAAGATGTACCACAATTAGATGGGAACAATGTTACTAATGGAGATATTGCAGTAGTAGAAAATAAAGCAACACGTGAATTTATTACATCTATTGCTAAAGATGCGCATAAAATTGGGCAAGATAATGATATTTATGCTTCTGTTATGATTGCGCAGGCTATTTTAGAATCAAGTTCAGGTAATAGCGCTCTTGCACAAGCACCAAACTACAATTTATTCGGTATGAAAGGTAGTTATAAAGGTGCTTCAGTTAACTTCAATACACTTGAAGCTAGTAGTAATAATAATATTTTTAGTATTAATGCTAGTTTCCGTAAATATCCAAATCTTAAAGCTTCATTAAAAGATTATGCTGATTTAATCAAACATGGTATTGACGGTAATCCTACAATTTATAAATCATCTTGGAAAAATATTGCACCAAGTTATCGTTCAGCAACACGTCATTTAAGCCAAACTTATGCGACTGATCCAAACTATGCAACGAAATTAAATAGCTTAATTGAACATTACAATTTAACTGATTTTGATAAAAAACACATGCCTGATTTAGATAAATACTCAACATCAACAGGAAGTAGTGGCACAGATGTTTCAGGAAGTGCATTTAAGCCATTTTCAATTTCAGATGTTGCTTCACCGTATCCATATGGCCAATGTACTTGGTATGTGTACGAACGTGTTCAACAATTTGATAAACATGTAGGCGGTCATTGGGGCGATGCACATAACTGGGATAATAGCGCTGAAGACGCAGGGTATAATGTAAGTACAACCCCTAAAAATCATACAGCAGTTGTATTTGAAGCAGGTCAATCTGGAGCAAGTGGGTTATATGGTCACGTTGCTTTCGTTGAAAAAGTCAATGATGATGGATCAATCATTATTTCAGAATCAAATGTAAAAGGATTAGGTATTGTATCATATCGCCAAATTGATGCGGATACTGCCTCATCTTTACACTATATTCAACCTAAATAAATGCATAACAAAAGCCATTGAGTTTCAAAAATTTGAAACTCAATGGCTTTTTTATTATGAATATACTAATACTTGGGCAACTAATAAGCCACCGCCAAAGATAAATACAAAAACGACAATTGGCCATACAAATTTAAACCAATGTGAATATTTCATATCCAACATTTGTAATGTAGCCATAATCAATCCTGTTGGTGCTAAAAATAGCATCGCATATTGTCCAAATTGATACGCTGTAACAATCACAAATCGAGGGATACCTACTGTATCAGCAAGTGGTGCAAATATTGGCATCGCCAGTACAGCTAATCCTGATGATGAAGGAATAATAAATCCTAGGAAGAAAAAGATAATCAATAATACAAGAATAAACAGTGGTCCATTCACATGTTTTACAAGTGATGATGAAAAATTTAACACTGTATCTGAAATCAGTCCATCATTCATAATCCTATTAATACCACGTGCAAGACCAATGATTAATGATACGCCTACTAAGCTTGATGCACCATTAACAAATGCATCGACCACTTTTTTCTCACCTAATCCATTCTTACCTAATGCGACAATAAGCATAATCACAATGGTAAAGGCTAAAAACATAGACGCCATAATCGGGAACCACCATCCCTGAGTCATGACGCCCCAAATCATAATTGGGAATGGCAAGATAAAGAGTATTAAAATAATTTTTTCACGTAAGGTAAAGATACTGTCTTCACCATTATTCTTAATCACTGACCATTGTCTTTCAAACTTCACTTTATCATCATAAGTGTATGATCGTTTCGGATTTTTTTTAATGCGTTTTGCATACCAATATAAATATCCTATCGTAAAGATGGTTGCTACAATAAGTCCAGCAATACGCCAATATAATCCATCTACAAATGTTGTTCCTGCAGCATTAGAGGCAATGACTACTGAAAAAGGGTTAACGGTTGAAAACGTACTCCCAATAGAACTCGCCAGAAAAATAGATCCTACACATATAATAGAATCATAGCCCATCGCTATAAAAATAGGTACCAGAACTGGATAGAAAGCGACCGCTTCTTCTTCAATACCACATAACGTTCCACCTAAAATCATTAAGATGGATACCATAAAGACCAGTAAAAATTCATGCCCTTTCGTTTTTTTAGTTAATGCTAATAATCCCGATTCAAAAGCACCACTCGTTTGTACGACGCCTATTAAACCACCAAGCACAAGAATAAATACCATGACATCGACAGCTTCAATCGTTCCATTTACCATACTTGTCGTAATTTGATCGGGACCCGCTGGCTTTTGTTTCAAGCGCTCGTAAGTTCCAGGAATCGATATCGGTTTATTGATAGCACCTGATTTAAATTGATTCACATCAATTTTGACACCTAATTTATCAAGTTGCTCTTGTGTCCCTGGGACTGTCGTTGTTTTATGATGTGCATCGACAATCTTAAATTCATGCGCTCCTGGATTATAAGAAAGCTTAGAATACGCACCTGCTGGCACAATCCAAGTTGCTAACACTGCAATAATGGTTAAAATAAATAAAATTGTAAATGCACCAGGCATTTTTAATCGAAACCGTTTTTTCTCTTTGTTATCAGATACTGTATGAGATACACCTTCACTGTGTTCCATGCTCCCCACCCCTTTAATCTTAATCACTTCAACATGTACTACGTCATAATTACAATTGAGTCATTTTCAAATTGTTTTTTCATACTTTAAGTTTATGTCTAATGCATATGACATTCAATGATGATGTAAAGTAAAGAGATTATTATTCATACTTTGGATACATCTTTTACATATGTTGAGTTGTCCATTTAAGTGCAACAACTCAACATATAAAAATAGAGTAAATAATTAATGTTCAATGGCATTAATTATTTACTCCTATTTATTTGGTTTAGTTATTAGATTGGTGATGTTTACGACGACTGAACCATACAAGTGCCCCACCTGCAATAGCAATCACTGCTGCAATCGGAATCCAGTTTTTCTTAATGGCTTCACCTGTTGCAGGTAATGATAAATTTCCATCACTATTAAATAAACCGCTAAGTAAACCATCATCGCCTAAATGACCTAATGATAAGCCTTGTGTTGGATTAGGAATATCACTTATACCGTCAAGTAAGCTGTTTCCATTTGTTAATCCATCAAGCAAACTACTACCTGAAGGAAGATTGCCTAATAAATGACTTCCAGTTAAACCACCTAGTAAATCTAATCCATTACCTAATAGATTTGAACCGAGATTGGAACCACTTGTGTTACCCGTAATACGATCTAATAATGATGGTCGATTTACAATTGGATCAAGAATATAGTTTAATCTATTTTTGGCTTGACCTAAGCTATTTTGAAGTTGTAATAAGTCATTGGCTTTACCATTAATTGTACTTTTCACTAAATCCAAAGCATTCGCTTTGTCAGATTGTACTCTTGAAATAATATCAGCTAAAGCGTTCGCTTTTGCTTGGTTTAATTTTGTTGCTAACATTGTTTCAATGGCTTGTTTACGATTAGACGTTTTATCTAAAATATCATTTAAAATATCATCACTAGACACAAGCCCATGTTGATTAAATGCTTGTTTTAAGCGATCAACAATTTGTGAATTTGTTAAATGGTCATTGGCTAATCGTTTCGCAATAGTAGCCGCTTCATTTTGACCTAAACGTGTAGATAAAATTGTTTTTAATAAATCCTCTTTATTAGTAGCTTGTTCTAACATAGATTTTAAGATGTCATCACTCGTTGTTGAAGTTAATCCATCAATTTGTTTCATAATCTGATCTGCAATTTGTTTATCAGACTGCCCTTTTGTTTTAATATTTTTCAAGATGTGTTGTGCTTCATTTTTACTAAACACGCTGTTTAATATATCTTCAGCTGCATGTTGTTTGTCAGACGCTTGTTGCAAACGATTAAGAATAATATCACGGTTATTCTCTATATTTTTACGTACAGTTTCAATGTCATTATCAATAGCTTGTTTATCTTTTTTCGCTAAATCAGCTTGATTTTGAATTTTATCACGTAAATCAGATAATTGATCTAATTTACGATTGATATATAAATGACTGGCATCATCTTTACTATTTTCAATTTTAGCAATAGCTTGATTAATTTTTTCAGTTTCTGATAATTGGTGATTCACTTTATCAAATTGATGATGTCGTACATCTGTATCTAAGTCTTGATCTTTATGCGTATTGTTTAATTTAGCTAATTCATCTAATACATGATGGTTTGAATTAGAATGTGTTGTGTCTTCTGTTGTTGGCGCTTCTTGAGTGCTAGATGATTCAGTTGTCGCCTCTTCAGTATTATTGTCATCACTTGGTAATTGGTTTGAATTGTTTTCTTTTGAACTTTCCATGTCTTTTTTAGCACTATCGATATCATTTTTAATACTATCTAATTTATCAACAATAGAAGTTTCTGATTTAGAAGAGGTTGGTTGATTTGAAGGATCCTCAGTTGTTGGTGCTTCTTTTGATGATTCTTCCGTAGTGGATTCCTCTTTCGTTACTTCATCAGTTGTGTTTTCAGAAGTATTTGATTCAGAAGACGAAGATTCATTTGATGTTGTTGCATCTTTTTGTTGACCGCTATCAACTTTATTAGATAGAACATCTAAATCTGATACGATGTTATCTAAATCATTTGATATATTAGATGTATCATCAGCAGAAGTGTCGTGACTTGTTGTAGCTTTTTCTTCTGTTGACGCATCTTGAGTGCTAGATGATTCAGTACTATTATCCTTGTTTGAAACGTCCGTTGTGTTTTCTTGTGCTGTTGCTTTATTTTCTTTTTTCGCTTCTTTGATTATATTTTTAATTTCAGTCTGATTTTTAGCACTTTCAATATCTTCTTTATAACTTTTTAACTCAACTGCACTTAAATGTTTTAGTTGCTTAATGTCTTTTTTCGCTTTATTAATTGCATCTTGTAAATCTTTTTGAACATGTGTTGAAGTTTCAGAAGTTGCTGTTTCTGCATCTTGTGTTGCTGCAAATGCATCTTTAGTAAACCCGTAACCTACAAGTGAACTACTTAATATTAAAGCTGAACATGACACTTTTAAATACGAACTTAACTTCGACATTTTACGATTTTCGTTTTGCGTATTTTTATTCATTAATGCCACCCTTTTTTAGTGATATTCCATTTCATTATATAACATTTTACATAAAACTTGAATGTCTTATTATATTTTTATTTATTCGTTTTAATCAAAGATTAAACATCATTAACTATTATATTTTTAAGCGTTTTATATTCATTTTTCGAATATTCGTTACCTCTACTGAATACTGATATTGACCTGTTAAATCAATCAGCGATAAAAACTTATTATGTCCTGCGCCTGTATCTATAGATAGTTCATTTTTATTTTTATAAATGTCGTCTTTTTTTAATCCATAGCGATAATTCGGTACATGACCATGAACTAAATATTTATTTTTAGGAATCTGACGATTAAGCGAATGTGAATAATGTCCAGTAGTATATTCTTTAATCTGCTTATTCAAAGGTTTATTGGTATCTATTCCTGCATGTGCAAAAATATAATTACCAATCACTTCAACAGCAGATAATTCACGTAAGAACGGATGCCAACGCTTAATCTTTTTATCTTTACTATTTAACCAGCGCATTTCATGATTACCTGCTAAAGCAAGCGCACCACGTCGTTTTAACCTTTTAACTAATTTTAATGTTCCAAATGAATCCGGTCCATTATTGACATAATCCCCCATAAGTACGAGCTGATCTTTTTTGGGATTATATTTTGCTCGTTTTAAAAGTGTGGCAAGGGCTTTTCGATGTCCATGAATATCAGAAATCACAAGTAGCCTTTCTGACATGTAAATCTCTCCTTAAATGTAAATTCTTTATGTTGTAAGACTTGTTACGCAACATTGTTATTACCCTTAATTTTCAATTTAATACATAAGAGCGTAACAGAATTCTGATTCAATTCTCTACTGACAATACTGTATAGTCCATTATACTGTATCAACATTAACTAACTTTAAACAATTTATTAACGTAATCTCAAAATTCTTTCTTTAATATAAATAATAGAATAGAAAAAATTTATATATTTTGGGGATTTAATTTATGAATACAAAACAAATGCTGATTTTTAAAAATTTTGTTGAATTGCAGAATGAAAATGCTGTTGCTAAAAAACTGGGGATAACGCAACCAACTGTAACATTTCATCTAAAAAATTTAAATAACGAACTTGGAATACCTTTATATTTTAAAAAAGGAAAATGTTTCAATTTAACCGATGCTGGAGACTTACTTTATCGTAATTCTAATAAAATGCTAAATTTAATTGATGAAACAACAAATATGATTGAAGAATTCAAACAATCTAAACGTGGAACTTTACGCGTTGGAGCAAGCCATGCACCTATTTATAGTATTCTTCCTAGCACTTTAAAAAAATATATGCATGATTATCCAAATATTGATATTAATTTAATTGTAGATACTGCTCCTATAATACTAAATAAAATAAAAGATAGAGAGATTGATATCGGTGTTATTTCAGAAAAAGGATTCAATGAAAAAGAATTGAAAGTGAAACGTCTTCAAGAAAATCCACTTGTTATCGCAATGGATAAAAGACATCCTTTGGCTTCAAAAACAGATATTTCATTAGAAGATTTAAATGCGTATCGTTTCATTATTCATAGTAGTGGTTCAACACGAGAAAGTATTGATGATTGGCGAAAAAACAATTTTATTGATTTAAATGTTCATATGGAATCAAATAGTATTAGTAGTATATTAACCATTATTAAAGATTCTAATTATCTAAGTCTTGTAAGCCAAAGCACCTTATTCCATCATCCTAATATTATTGGTAAGTCATTAAAAGAAGGCCCACCTTCAAGCTATATCTCTATCGTTTACCGGGCAGATCATCATCTCACTTCTCTTATTCAAAACTTTATGACATTAATCTATTCTTTAAAAAATGAAAGTATTTAGACGTCAATGATATGCAAAGATCATTTATATAACCAAAGGAGTAGAAAACAATTCTTGCAGAATTCATTT
>OBVQ01000357.1_pt1 | contig 23327 bp, 19 predicted proteins | sample 1476181 | NCBI WGS metagenome assembly OBVQ01 (sample SAMEA2580020, study PRJEB22360) | human gut metagenome | reverse complement strand
GGACTGGTTGGCTGGACAACAGTCCAGTCCGAACACGATCTCCACTTATATGCGTACATTGCAGGCGGTATACAATCGCTGGATGTCACCGGGTATAGAGGGGTACAATCCGGTGCTGTTCAAGGATGTTTATACGAAAGTGGAGTCGCGTACCAAGCGGGCGCTGACGGCAGAGCAGATGGAGCAACTCAGGAATACGGACTTTAGTGTGCTGACACTGCGTCAACAGCAAGTGCTCACCTACTTCCTGCTGATGTTCATGTTGCGCGGTATGCCGTTCATTGATCTGGCACACTTGCGGAAGTCGGATTTAAGAAATAGGCGCATCACTTACCGTCGGCACAAGACGGGGAAATTGATGGTGGTGGATGTGCCGCCCGATGCGATGAGGCTGTTGCAGAAGTACAGGGATAAGACGGATTCGGAATATCTGTTCCCGTTGCTGCATGGTGGCTTGTTCATGGAGGAACATCACCACCGCTATCAAGAAACATTACGGCATTTCAACCGGGAGTTGGCGCGGCTGATGAAACAGTTATTGCCCGGTGTTTCCGTAAGTTCGTACACCGCACGCCATACATGGGCGACACTTGCTTATCATAGTGGTGTACCTGTGGGACTGATAAGCCAGTCGTTGGGGCACTCGTCCATTCGGGTGACGATGACTTATCTGAAACCGTTTGATGCGGAGGTGATAGACAGAATAAACAGGCAAGTGATTTCCTTAGTGAAGAAAAGTAAAAAGAAGAAAGATGGTAGATTTAATATGTTGTATGGCACTTCGTTGAGGTGAAATTACTTGCATAGTAACGGCAAATAGCAGCTACAAAGTTGCGTCTTTTTTGACAGAAAAGCAAACAAACCCTAACAAAATATGAATAAATCTTATATCGGACAGCAAAAACAATATTAAAATTAGTCCCTGATACATACAGCTTTCGATTTTTTACCCCAGCAGGCAAAAGGAATCGTGTTTCCGCTTTATCCTTTGAAAGTGGAATGCTTCTTTACGTACCTTATTATCAGGAAAACTTCTTTTTACCATAAAATGATGCCGTCTGAAAACGCTTTTCCAGTCTGCATCAAATGGTAGTTTGCCGTTACTATGCAAGTAATTCCAACAAACGCATTAATTATACTGTTTATGAAGAATATAGAACTTCCCATCAAAAGAGGAGACCGTGTGTGGGTGAAGGTTTATAATGAACGAAATGGCTCATTCACTTCGCGTATGGCGGAGGTTATATCTATATTGCAAATGTATGTTTCCGGGGCAGATGTACCGTATGTAGCATTGCGTTATCTGGACGATCGCAGCTATGGATGTATTCCTTATGAACAAGTCACCGAAGTATGCGACGAATCTTTTTCTGAATAACAGACCATTTGATAGAATCTGAATAATAGTACTGTAGTTTTGTTGATACTAATAGCCCTGCTTTCTTCATCCGCCAGTATCGTCTGACAAAGAAGAAAAGCAGGGCTTTCTTTTATAACCAACTCGAAAACCTTCTGACATACCAGTTCTTTATCAATTGAGTCAGTACGCAATAGGAGAGCAGAATCCCCATCAACCATGGGAAGTAACTCAATGGAAGCGCCTGTAAACCAATGGATGCTCCGAAAGATGTGAACGGTATCACAATTCCTATAACCATCACCAAAGTAGTCATACCGATTACGGGCCAAGTGGCGCGGCTCTGTATGAACGGAATTTTCCGTGTACGTATCATGTGTACAATCAGAGTTTGCGAAAGCAGCCCCTCAATAAACCATCCTGACTGAAACAACGACTGGTGTTCCGGACTATTACAGCCAAACACATGCCACATCACCAGATACGTGACAATGTCAAATATGGAACTGATGGGCCCGATATAAATCATAAAACGTTTCAGGTCTGATGCATCCCATTTGCGTGGCTTTCTCAGAAACTCCAGGTCCATGCGGTCGAACGGAATCGTAGTTTGCGAGATATCATATAGCAGATTCTGGATGAGCAGATGAATCGGCATCATCGGCAGGAACGGCAGAAATGCACTGGCAAACATGACACTGAACATATTACCAAAGTTTGAACTTGCCGTCATCTTGATGTACTTATTGATATTCCCGAAAGTCTTCCGGCCTTCCAGTACTCCGTCTTCCAGTACCATCAGGTCTTTTTCCAGCAGGATAATGTCGGCACTTTCCTTGGCGATGTCCACGGCAGAATCTACCGAAATGCCAATATCCGATTGCCGTAAGGCGGCAGCATCATTGATGCCGTCTCCCAGAAATCCTACGGTATTCTCCTGTTCCTGTAAGATGGAAATAATCTGTGTTTTTTGTAGAGGCGTCAATTTGGAAAAACAGGTGGTGGTCTTTACACGCTCTTTCAAAGTAGCCTCATCCATATTCTCAATATCCGGTCCGGTCAGTGAATAACTTGTGTCGATACCTACTTGCCGACCTATGGCTTTCACTACAATATCATTATCCCCCGATAAGATTTTAACTTCCACACCATACTCATGCAGTTGCTTAATGGCTTCTGCCGCAGATGGTTTCGGGGGATCAAGAAAAGCCAGGAAGCCAATCAGAACCATTTCCTTTTCATCACTCACGGAGAAATTACCCACCTTCTCTATATAGCTTTTCTGAGCAACGGCCAGCACTCTCATTCCTTTCCGGTTCATTTCTTCACTGATCTTTTGGGCTTTAACCTTCAGTTCATCCGTCAGAGATTGCACTTCTCCATTGAATTCAGTGTGCGAACAGATACTGAGCATCTCTTCCACAGCGCCTTTGGTGATGATCTGGCGTTTCCCTTGTTTGTCTTCTATCACTACGGACATTCTCCGGCGGATGAAATCGAACGGTATTTCGTCCACTTTGGTGTAGGCATCCTTCAGATGTTCCAGCTTCAGTTCCTTTACGTGCGAGAGGATGGCTTTATCCATCAGATTCTTTAGCCCGGTCTGAAAATAGCTGTTGAAGTAGGCGTGACGCAATATTCGTTTGCTTTCGTCATTGCTGCCATCGGCATTGATGTACTTTTCCAGAACAATCTTGTCGCACGTCAGCGTACCCGTTTTATCGGTGCAAAGAATATTCATCGCACCGAAGTTCTGGATGGCATTCAGATTCTTGACAATCGTTTTCTTCTTCGACATGGACAGAGCGCCTTTAGAGAGGTTCGCGGTTACAATCATCGGAAGCATTTCGGGCGTAAGTCCTACGGCTACCGAAATGGCGAAGATGAAAGCCTCGAACCAATCCCCTTTCGTAAACCCGTTGATGAAGAATACGAACGGAACCATGACCAGCATAAAACGGATGAGCAGTAGGCTTACTTTGCTGATTCCTTTGTCGAAAGCAGTAGTGGCACGGTGTCCCGTGAGGTTGCGGGCGATAGTACCGAGAAAAGTCCTGTTGCCGGTTTCAAATACGATACCTTTGGCTGCGCCACTGATAACGGTGGAACCCATGTAGCAGATGTTATCCAGTTCCACGATGCTGCCTTTCCGGTATTGCTTTTCTTTTACTTCCGGAAGCTTCTCTATCGGTTCAGACTCCCCGGTCAGAGAAGCCTGGCTGATGAACAAGTCCTTGGATTCGATGATGCGCAGGTCTGCCGGAATCATGTCTCCGGCTGCCAGGAAGACGATATCTCCCGGAACCAGTTCCGTGATATCCAGTTCTTCCTCACCACTTCCGGCACGCTTCACGAGACAGGTATTCTTTACCATTTTCATTAGCGAGTCTGTGGCTTCGTTGGCTTTCCATTCCTGCCAGAAGCGCAGGATGGCACTACACACCACCATGACGGCGATGATGACGACTCCCGTCCATTCCTGTTCTCCCGGTTCTGCCATGAGTACGTCGATGACGAGTGATATGACTGCCAATCCGGTCAGCACTCCTATGAACGGATTGATGAAAGTTTTAATGAATACGATGAACGGATTCTTCTTTTGTTCGTGAACCACTTCGTTCTTTCCATACGTAAGCTGGCGGTCTTCAACTTCTGCTCTTGTCAACCCGAGCCTTGTCGTTTGCAGGTACGAGTAAACGGATTTTGCCGGTTGTGTGGCAGTCAGGAATACTTTCTCGGAGTTGAGCGCATACTGAGGCTGCTGTAACTTTTTCTTCCACTTCATAATCTCTTTCCTTTTTTTGAAGTTACTAATTGCGTTTCTATTTCACGGCGCAAAAGTAAGAATGGCTTCGTGGAGAAGCCGTTAGAGATTTATTAGAGTGGTATTAGAAAACCATTAGAGAAATCAGATATGCGGGAGTTTAACGACGTAAGTGGTTCCTTCACCCGGATGCGAGAAGACGGATATTTCCCCTTTGTGTAGGCTCAGTATCTTTTGTGCCAAAGTCATGCCGATGCCGTAGCCGGATGCCACATCTTTGTTTTCGCCGCGGTAGAAGAGTTGGAACAAGTGCTCTTTGTCCTTGTCCGACATGCCCACACCGTCGTCCGAAAGGCGGATGATGGACCATTCTTCCCAGAAAGAAATCTGGATAAAAGAAGTTTGGTTCCGGGAGTACTTGCAATTGTTTTCGATGAGGTTTACGAACGCTGTTGTAAGCAGGTAACTATTACCGATCACTGTGAGCACCTTGTCGTCTTCGGCTTCCTGCTCGAATACGAGTTCCACATGGAAATCGGGGTACGCCCTCAAGACAAGTTCCCTTGCATCGAGCAACAGTTCGTCCAGACGGATTTCTTCTCTTTTGATCTGTTCCGGTTCATAATCCGCTTTGGCAAGGTTCAGTAATCCGTCGATGAGTTTAATCACTCTTTGCGAATCCTGCAACGCGTTGTGGATGGCGTTTTGGTATTGTTCGGGACTTCGTTCTTTCTGCACGGCAAGATCAAGTTCGGCAGAAAGTGCAGCCATAGGGGTACGCAGTTCGTGCGACACGTTGCTGACAAACATCTTCTGCGAATTGAATGACTTTTCCAGTCTGTCGAGCAAGGCATTGAAGGTAAGGCTCAGTTCGCCTAATTCGTCTTTCTCATTCTTGACGGGCAGGCGTTTGTTGATTCGTGAGGCGGTTATGTTCTCCGCTTCTTTTACGATGCTTCTGATGGGGGCCAATGCGCTCCGGGCAAGGAGGTAGCCTACAATAATCAGCACGGTCAGTCCGCTGAATAGTAATAGGGCGAGTGTTTCTTTCAGGATTTCCCGTTTGGCATATCCGTAGCCGTCATAAGCGGCGGCGGTAACGATGTAATCCTTACCTTCGAAAGTATAGATGATGCCTACGCCCTGGTAATCTTCGATGTAGAAGTCTATTTCTTTCTTCTGGAGGATGCGCTCTATCATTTCCGGAGTTTCCTTTATGATGTCGTTTTGCAAGGCATCGTGGTATAACATCCGGAAGTCGGTGTCGTAGACGGCTACTTCTACTTCATCGATAAACTTTTTATTGTTCAGGTAAATGGATTGCATGGTTTCGGCATCCACCTGGTTATTCAGAAACAGATGTGCCTTGGTGATGGCTTCGCTTTTCAGATTCCGGAAAAAGGCATTGCTGCGCGAGTGCTCACTGACGTAGTAGATGGCGGTGATAAATATCAGGAACACGGCAGCTGTGATACAAGTGTACCGCAGGGTTAAGGCTGTTCTGATCTTCATAGTTTATCCGTCAGTATAAAGCCCATACCGGCTTTGGTATGGATCAGTTTGGTGTCGAAGTCCTTGTCTATCTTTTTGCGGAGATAGTTGATGTATACGTCGATAAAATTGGTCCCGGTATCAAAGTGGGTATTCCAAACCTTTTCGGCTATCTCTATGCGGCTGAGAACCCGCTCTGCATTCTCGGCCATGTAGAGCAACAGGTTGTATTCTTTGGGTGAAAGTTTGATGGGAGTGCCGTTTCGGGTTACATTTTTTCCTTGTAGGTCAATGTACAGGTCGGAATATCTGATCTCCCGGGGTTGCGGTACGGTTGCTTCATTATTACGTTTCAGCAGTACCCTGATTCTTGCATAGAGTTCGCGGAAATCGAAGGGTTTCACCATGTAGTCATCGGCTCCTGCATCGAATCCATCCAGTTTATCATCTGTAGAGCCTAAGGCTGTCAGCATCAGGATAGGGATGCCTGGATTCGTTTTACGGATTTCTTTACATAGCTCAAAACCATCCATCTTGGGCAAGATAATATCAGAAATCACCAGGTCGAAAGTATGGGCACGGAAGAGACGCAGTCCCATGGCACCATCGTAAGCTACCATGGTTTGATAACCATTCTCTTCCAGTCCATTCTTGAGCAGGCTGGCTACTCTTGGTTCGTCTTCAATAATCAATATCGTATGCATGGTCCGTATTTTTATAGATTCCAGTTGTTTTTGTTTGAGACCATACAAATATAGAGATTATTTGTGAGTTTCTCTTTTCTTACTCTTTTAATAAAGGCAACTGGTTCAGCATATTCCTGATTTTAATAGCGATACGTGGCATTGGTTCGGCTACGGTCAGCCCTACCAGGTCATATTCGGAGGCAATGTCGTTAATCACGCGGACTACTTCCTCGGTTTTCATACCGTCCGGTTCAACGCCGACGCCTGCTATCATGTCGGCAGGATCTATCACGTCCAGGTCAAAGTGGATGACAACTTTGGAAGCTCCGGTACTTTTTAGCCATTCCATAATGGCGGAACTGTTGTCCGCTGTTTCTTTCGGTGCCAGACCTTTTATGCCCAGTTCCTTTTGTCGTTCCTGCATGCCTTTGTCCCATGAACGCAGTCCTACGATTAATGCTTTGGAAGCGTCAAACTTACCGGGCAGTAAGTTCATAATCTCTTCGTCACCCATTCCCAAGCAAGCGGTGAGGGCCATGGCATGATACCCTTTGTAATCATCATAAGGCAGGTTGATGTCCGGATGAGCATCTATCCAGACTATGGCTACATCGTTCGGGTATCGGGCAGCCAGATAAGTGAACGGAACAACGCTGACCGAACATTCTCCGCCTAGGGTGATGATCCGGTCCGGTTTGTTTTCGTTAAGTATATCGAGCGCAGCCTTGCTTTGTTTGACAATCACGCTACGGGAGTTGATACCTTTTTCCGTTGCTCTGTCGTTTATATCGAGAGATACCGGAACTTCCACGGTTTTCTGATTGCTGTCCGGAGCCAGCAGGTTCAGTAACTGGGCACCTAAATAATAACCTCTGGAAGAGTCTTCTGCCGGAATATCCGGCATCCAGTGATCTACAATTCCGCCTTGCCATTGCGGATAAATCAGGCGGAGAGGAGTGGTTTCTTTCTTCATATCTTTACTTTTTACGAGTGGTTTTTTTAGTCGAATGGTACCTTCCAGTTTTCATCCTGATAGGCGGCGAAACACATGGCTATCTGTTCTTTATTGTTCTTTTCTTCGGCCAATGCAGGTATTTCGTCCAAAGAGAAATAGCTGCTTTCGGTAGTTTCTATATTACTCTGAAAACTTCCGCCTGTTACTTCGCAAAGAACAAAGGCCTTGCAGACATTGTATGCATAAGGAGGCACGTTGTGCAGGTTTCTATCCTGCAAAGCAATCAGGCGTACGGCTTTTACGTCCAGTCCGGCTTCTTCTTTGACTTCTTTCTCCGTATTGGTTTTGATGCTTTGGTTGACGTCTACCCAGCCACCGGGCATAGACCATACACCGGCTTTTTCCTTTACCAGAAGTATTTTCCCGTCATTAAAGATGGCGGCACGGGTATCCAGTTTAGGTGTTTGGAAACCGGTTTCATTGCAGAATAATTCTTTTACTTTCTCTATCGGCAGATCGCTTTGATAGCTCATGATCTCTGCCGATATTTCCCGGATACGTTCAAAACGTTCGATGTCGAAGGGATCGCGGGAGTAGGTCAGCCCTGCCTGAGCTATGAATTGTAATTCCTTGGCCCATTCGAGCCAGCGGGGATCAGTGTTCTTGTTCATTGGATATCTGAGTTTAAAGTATCATATACAATTTTGGATATACTGGCGATGATAGCTGCATTATCTGCATCATTTTCCTGCGACTCCATGACGAAGACAGCTATATAATATTTCTGTCCGTTGGGCAGGATAACAAAGCCTGCATCGTTATCAGCAATCTTTATCCCTTCCGGAGTCCGGTCGGAAGAGCCTGTCTTATGGCCTACGATTACGTCGGCAGGTAACTGGCCTTTCAGCTTATCTTTGCCGGTAGAAGTTTCCTGCATGATTGCTTGAAGGAAGTCTTTGTATTGAGTTCCAAATAGGGGGTGCTTGTCGGCTATATTCAGTAATCTGACTACTTCTTCCGGAGTACTCCAGTTCAGATAGGCATCTCCGGAGGTATGCATGAGGTCTTCTGTTGCCGCAAGATTACAATCTTTTATTCCTAACGATTTCACATACTCGTTTACTTGATCTATATCACCGGCATATTCTATGAGGATATCACATGCGTTGTTATCGCTCTGTGAGATACTGTACTTTAGTAATTCTCCGAGAGAAATTGTAATATCCTGATCGGGGAATTTATCTCTTAACGGACTGTATGTATTGGACTTCAGTTGTGAAGATTTCACTTCAATAAGACTATCTAAAGCAATATGTCCTTTATCCATCTTATCCAGAACAGCCAGTCCCACATGAAACTTGAAGACGCTTAACAGGGGGAAATGGATTTGATTATTATAAACAGCTACAGTCTCATCATTGGCGAGTACGGCAACGCCTACCGTAGCTTTTTTATCTTTCAGAAGGGAATCTATTTGTTGTTCTATCTTCTGCTTCGGGGTGCGGTTGGTGGTATTGCATGCACTGAACAAGATTGCCAGCGCCATACAGCTTAAAAAGAATTTTGCTTTCATAAATGTACTTTAGTGAGTTAATATTAATTCCGGCCTTACTTCTCTTATCATAACAAGTGCAATTCTTTAGCAATCCGGCAAGCTTCAATAGAATTGTTTACCTGAAGTTTCTCCAAGATATTTTGCCGGTGCCGGTTTACGGTATTTATACTAATGGATAATGTCTGGGCAATGTCCTTACTCATTTTTCCCTTATTTATCAATTGTAGGATTTCTTTTTCCCGGTCTGACAACAGGTCGTTGCAATTCTGCTTTTCCAGTTCAAGGGTTTGCCCGTCTGCCGAGTTAAGAATGGTGCAACTTAACGACGTATCCATTGAAAAGTTGTAAAGGCATAAGGATAACCATACACTTCCGTTTGAGTGGCTCGCTATATAAAACATCCTGTGCAAGATGTGTACATACCTGCCCGAATGATCGCGCATGCGCATATTGTGTATAAGGTAGTAGTCCGGGCGTTTCTTTTCCGGGACACTTTTCAGGAAGTGGAAGAAGCGGAGCTCCTGCAAATGCTTTTCCTGTAAGTCGTCCGGATGAATGCGGCTGAATATTTCTTCTTCCCATATCGACTGAATGGTCTTGGCGGTATTTCGTTCTGCCAGTCCCAGTTTCTCGGAGGCTTACAGCTACTCCGCCGTAATAAATATAACTAATATTGGCTTTCATATCACTTAACACTGCTATGGCATTTTCAGTCTGTGCATATATGGAAGCTATATGTTTGCACTCATTCAGGCGTTCCGTCTGTTTCTGTTCCTCGGTGAACGCTTGTTTCAGTAGCTCTTTCTTCAGTTTATTTACGATGTCCATACGGTATGGAGATGGAAAAATGGTTATTAATCAGTATTGCCGACTTATCTGTAAGCCTTTACCTTTGCAAAGGTAATGAAAACTAATGGTTATTTATTTTAAGTGCAATAAATTATGGAGAGTGAAAAAGCAAAAGCGAAAGCCGGGAAATTGTATGATGCCAATAATGATATAGAGCTTGTGTCGGAGAGGGAAGCTTGCAAAGAAGTATGCTATGAACTGAATAGCTTGCGCCCTTCACAAAAGAAGGAGCGGGAGAGCATTATCCGCCGACTGTTCGGTAAGACCGGAAAATCGTTCTTGATAGAACAACCATTTTATTGTGATTACGGATATAATATCGAAATAGGGGAGAACTTCTATTCGAATGTGAATTGCGTCATTCTGGATGGAGCTAAAGTTACATTTGGCGATAATGTTTTTGTGGCTCCGAACTGTGGTTTCTATACTGCCGGACATGCCTTGGATGCGGAACAGAGAATCCAGGGGCTTGAATATGCCTATCCTATCACTATCGGAAATAATGTGTGGATTGGTGCCCAGGTCTGTGTGTTGCCGGGAGTGACGATTGGTGACAATACGATTATTGGTGCCGGCAGTGTGGTCACAAAAAGTATTCCTGCCAATGTGCTGGCCGTCGGTAATCCTTGCCGTGTGCTACGTACGATCACTGAAGCGGACAGGGCTAAATATATATCAGAATAATAATTCATTAAAATAACACGAGAAATGAAAAAGTTACTTTTTAGTCTGTTGATGATGATTGGGGTACAAGCCTCTTTTGCTCAGACATTGGAAAAAATGCAGTGGTTCAACGAACCTGAACAGTGGGAAATAAGGGATAAAAGCCTTTCGATGTTTGTCACTCCGCAGAGTGATTACTGGCGTATCTCTCATTATGGCTTTACCGTGGATGACGCCCCTTTCTATTATGCAACGTATGGCGGTGAATTTGAAGTTAAAGTGAAAGTGACTGGCGATTATAAGGCACGCTTTGACCAGGCGGGACTAATGTTGCGCATCGATCATGAAAACTACATCAAAGCAGGCATTGAGTTTGTAGACGGAAAATTCAATCTGAGTACAGTGGTGACTCACAAGACCAGTGACTGGAGTGTAATCACGTTGGATAAACCTGTTCCTTATATTTGGATTAAAGCTGTCCGCAGGCTGGATGCCGTTGAAATCTTCTATTCGTTCGATGACAAGACTTATACGATGATGCGGAATGCATGGTTGCAGGATAATATTCCGGTGAAGGTCGGATTCATGGCTGCCTGTCCCGATGGAGGCGGGTTTAATGTTAAATTTGAGAACTTCAAGGTAAAGCACCTGCCTGATATGCGCAGGTTGGAATGGCTGAAAAAGAATGCAGAATAAATAGGGTTAGTTCAATTAAGTTTGGTAAAAAGACAAATGCCGGTAAAAAGAAGAGTGATTCTTTATTTGCCGGCATTTATTCTGTTTTGAAATTTAAAGAAATCCTTTTCTGAAATAGCCTTGTTTAATATCCTATGGTGAAGCGCTCCTTGTGGTGCTTCTTCTGTTCCAATTCGTCTACCATTGCCACGGCATAGTCTTCAACGGAGATATTACTGTCTCCATTTACATCTACCACTAAGTCGTCTTTTCCGATACGGAACTTTCCGGTACGTTCTCCCGGTGTCATGTTGGCGGCAGGGGAGAGGAATATCCAGTCAATATCGTTTTCTTTACGAAGCGTATTCAGATAGAATTCTCCGAGGGATTTGATTCCGGGCAACAGTTTGGCTGGAACATCGTCAGCATCCATCACCATCTTTCCGGGAGCATAGAACAGGGTTCCGGCACCGCCCACGATAAGTAGACGCTCAACACCGGCCTTCTTCACACTATCCACTATCAGCGGATAGTTCTTCAGTGTTTCTTCGTATATATTGGGATTCTTCCAGCCGGGGTTATAAGCACTGATGACGGCGTCTTTACCTTTGCTGGCCTCAATCAGAACATCGGTATCGGTCACATCTGCCTGAACGACTTTCAGGTTCGGATTGCTGGCGGTCACTTTGGCCAGGTCGCGTACAATGGCAGTTACTTTGTGGCCTCTGTTCAGCAATTCATTCAGGATGGCGGTTCCTACAAAACCGCTGGCTCCTATGAGTACTACATTTTTCATATTGGTTCGTTGTTTATATTTATATATTAAACTATTTATCTTCAATAAAAGTTTGACAGTGATTGCTCTTTTTGAGAATGTTTAATAACTTATCCTCTTTTCAATCCGTTTAATCTCCGGGATACAAGAAATTATTCTTGAAAGTGCTAAAAAATAATCTTACAACAGTTGTGTTTCTTTCTTACAACAGCTATTGTAAGAAAGAAGCACAACTGTTGTAAGAAATAATAATATTTGTTGTAAGAATAATAATGTGCATAAACAGAGTTAGTTTCTTGCGAATAGGATTTTAGTTCTATGCAATTACAGAAATAATTTGTAATAAGTTGTCAATGGGCCCTTTGCAACCCGGTTGCATTTCCTATTCCTTACCTTTGTACCAACTAAAAAAATAAAAAGATTATGGAAAGTAAATGTCAGTGTTGTTGTTCACATACTCATTCGCAGAGCAAAGAAAAAGAGAAATCTATCATAAAGAAGTGGTGGGCTCCGGTATTGTCCGGTGTCTTCCTTCTGTTGGGTATTATCTTCCAGCATCAGGAATGGACGTGGTTCGTTAATCCGGTTATCGAGTTCCTTTGGTTCCTTATAGGCTTCCTGCCTGTCGGACTGCCTGTGATGCGTGAAGCATGGGAGAGTATTTTGCAAAAAGACTGGTTCAATGAGTTTTCGCTGATGGCATTGGCTTCCCTTGGAGCTTTCTATATCGGAGAATATCCGGAAGCACTGGCAGTAATGCTACTCTATTCCATCGGAGAGATGTTGCAGGATAAGGCCGTGAACCAGGCATCCCGTAATATCAAGGATTTGCTGGATGTACGTCCCGAACAGGTAGATGTGTACCGAAAGGGGATACTAAGTACTGTTTCCCCCCGTGAGGTAAATGTAGGAGAAGTGATCGAAGTGAAGCCCGGCGAACGGATTCCCTTGGATGGTAGCTTGCAAAATCCTTATGCCGTCTTCGATACTTCGGCACTGACGGGGGAGAGTATGCCGCGCAATGTCTCCGAAGGAGGCGAGGTGCTTGCCGGTATGATTGTCAGCGGACAGGCAGTGCGCATACAAGTGACGAAACCTTATGATCATAGCACTCTGGCACGTATTCTTACTTTAGTTCAGGATGCGGCGGAACGGAAAGCACCGGCGGAACTTTTTATCCGGAAGTTTGCCCGTATCTATACACCGATTGTAGTCCTGTTGGCTTTTCTTATCGTTGCTCTTCCTGCACTTGTTGCGGCTGTGCATCCGGCATTTGACTATGTGTTCAATGACTGGCTCTATCGGGGACTGGTATTTCTGGTGATATCCTGTCCTTGTGCATTAGTTATCAGTATCCCATTGGGCTATTTTGGCGGAATAGGAGCGGCTTCGCGTACAGGTATCCTGTTTAAAGGAAGTAATTATCTGGATGCCATAACCCGTATCAATGCAGTTGTATTCGATAAGACAGGTACGTTGACTACTGGTAGTTTCCGTGTGACGTCCATACAGGCTACAGATATCCCCGAAGATGAATTACTGAGTTTAGTGGCATCTGTAGAAAAGAAAAGTACCCATCCTGTGGCACAAGCCATTGTTCACTATGCTTCCGGACGTGGTGTGAAACCTGCGATTGTGACTTCTTTGAATGAATTGGCAGGATACGGTTTGGAAGCTGAGGTGGAACACCATCAGGTACTTGTCGGTAATATCCGTTTATTGACTGACCGTCAGATAGCTGTACCCGAAGAACTTGCGGATTGTGTAGCTACGGTAGTGGTCTGTGCCGTGGATGGGAAGTATGCCGGACAACTGCTACTTTCAGACACTTTGAAAGAGGATGCGGTAGATGCTATTAAAAAATTAAAGGCTTTAAAAATAGATAATATTCAAATGTTATCCGGGGATAAACAAGAGATTGTTAATATCTTTGCAAAGGAATTGGGAATTGACAAAGCCTACGGTGACTTATTGCCGGAAGATAAGGCCGTTCATTTGGAACAACTCAATTCTGTTCCGGGTATGTCTGTCGCATTTGTCGGAGATGGTATGAACGATGCTCCTGTATTGGCTCTCAGTGATGTGGGTATTGCCATGGGAGGGTTAGGTTCGGACGCTGCCATCGAAAGCGCGGATGTCGTTATTCAGACTGATCAGCCATCCAAAGTTGCAACCGCTATCTCTATAGGGCGGGCAACACGACGGATAGTGATGCAAAATATAGTAGGTGCTATTACGGTGAAGGTGTTGGTGTTGCTGGCGGGTGCCTGCGGATTTGCCACTCTTTGGGCGGCAGTGTTTGCTGACGTTGGCGTAGCTTTGTTGGTGGTGCTGAATTCAGTCCGTATATTGAGAAAGAAGTTTTAAGAAATATGGAAGAAATATATTTGCATAAATTGTCCCTGCGGGATATAAAGCCTACGGCCATGCGGCTGTTGATTCTCCGTACTATGATGGAGATGAAGCGGGCCGTGTCCGTGACTGATCTGGAGGACAAACTCGACACGGTTGATAAATCTACTATCTTCCGGACATTAACCCTGTTTCTTTCCCATCACCTGATACATGGAGTGGACGATGGAAGCGGTTCGCTGAAATATGCGGTTTGCGAAGATTGCTGTATGTGCACGGTGGAAGACCAGCACATGCATTTCTATTGTGAGCAGTGCCACAAGACGTACTGCATCCGAAGTGTGCATGCTCCAACGGTCAACCTTCCGGAAGGGTTTATGCAGACCGGTATAAATTACGTTATCAAGGGCATTTGCGCAGACTGTGCAGTCCATCAGAAAATAGACACAGAAGAATAAGAAAGATATTATGAGACATTTCTACTACTTGTGCTTCCTTTTATTGGGATTCCTATCTCTGCCTGTCCGGGCAGGGGGGGATAACCGTGCGCCGGAACAATATACCAGGGAGTATATTATGAAGGATTATATGAAAGATCCTGTTCGGACCTTGCAATTATTGGATAAAGCTGAAGTAAACAGTGCAATGCCTCTAAATATTGTTGATGAGCTGCGCAGTGCGGTTTATCGTAATATGTACAGGAATAAATCCGCTCTTTATTATGCTCGCAGGGCTTATGTCAGCGATTCCCTGTCACATGATAATCCTTCACATTTGTTGAGGATGACGGTATCCATGGCTGAATTATTTTCTCTATTAAGTGAATATAAGGAAAGTATGCGCTATGCTGTTCAGGGGGTGGAGCTGGCGCGCGAACTTAAAGATATACAGTCCGAATGTAAGTTATTGTTTTGTATGGGAGAGAACAAAAGAAGGCTTTCTTTCAAAGAAGAGGGGTATCTGTTCTTTGATCAGGCCATTGACTTGCTCGATAATTCTAAAAATGAAGACTATGAAACGATGCTTTCCTATTTCTATGGAGTGAAGATGGGCTATCTGATTGCTGACAAGCGATCGAACGAGGCTTTGGAAATAGGTCTGCAACGCGAAAAGTTACTTGACAGGATGAGTGAACAATCGAAAATCCGTGCGGACTTATTGGATCTGCAATTTGCGTATGTATACTCCAAATTGGCTTATCTTTTCCATTTGATGGGAGACCAGAAGCGTGCAGCTGTATATTATAAGAAATATCAGTCGACAAATGCTGCTTCCACTCCTGATGGTAAATTTGATGCTACTCCTTATTTATTGCTTTTGGGAAAATATCAGGCCGTATTGGATAATTGTCGTGATTTTAAGGAAGTAATGCGTCAGCAGGATACATTGAATAGCCAGTATCTCAGTATCCTGAATTTGGAAATACAAGCCAATGTTAAATTAGAGAACTATAAAACGGTTATAAATCTTCAAAGGGATATCACTGCAATAAAAGATAGCATTTATCAGCGGGAAAAGCAGAATGCCGCTCTGGAACTAGATGCACTTTATGAGCTAAACGAGAAAGAAGCCCGCATCTCGGAACAGGCGTTTCAGCTGAAGATACGAACCATTACGCTGATATGTATTCTGAGTGGCACATTACTGGCTTTATTCTTTTTGTGGAGACTATGGCATCAAAATTGTGTAATCAGAAACAAAAATAAAGCGCTGGTAAAACGCATTAACGAGCAATTTTCCATGCAGGAAGAAATGGACCGTTCGCAACTGGGTGTAGAGAAAGATCTCTCTTTTCCAGAGAAAGTGGAAGACGAATCCGGTGATAACGAGGAGCAGGATAAGCAGATGAATAAGATGATTTTCGAAAAACTGGATTATATTATAAAACGGGATAAAATGTATCTTTCTCCCGACTTATCGAGAGAAGAACTGACTAGAATTGTCCGCATGAATAATACTCGTTTTGCCAAGATGATAAAGGAGAATACGGACACTAACCTGAACGGATATATCAATAACCTGCGCCTGAATTATGCGATACATTTAATGAAGGAACAACCCGATTACACTTTGCGTGCAATTGCTGAATCATCAGGCATCAACAGCATGCCTACATTCCATCAGTTGTTTAAGGGAAGAACGGGAATGACTCCTTCGGAATTTAAGAATGCTCAAAAGGATATGGATTCTTAAAATCCTGTATATTAGTTGTATAGTACTTTTTTTAATATCATTTGATACTATTTTTAATAATCAATTGAAAATATAACTTAGGGGTTATCTTATAATTGAGTTTCTTTGTAATTCAATATATAAGGATAACTTGAATCATGACGTATATTTTATATTTAATAACTCTGTTTGCTTTCATTGTTTCACTGATAGCGGCAGTCTATTATTTCCGAAAATATAATAAAATTCGCAACCGTCTTCCTGATATTGATGGTGAGGAGGAACTAATGAAGCCTTATAATCTTTTGATGCAGGAGTTGGAGCAGAAGCAACAGCAACTGAAACAGCAAAGTCTTCAACACCACTTGCTGGTGAAAGCAATTAAGCTGAAACTATGGAAGTGGGATTTGAAGCGTAAAGAGATTATTTGGGAAGGAAACCTGGAGAAAGGGGAGCAGGGAACTGTAGTAGTAGATGTGGATGAGCACCTGTCGCATGTATTGCCGGAATACAGAAAAAGAATCTATGAAGCGATAGATGGATTGGAGAAAGGTTGTTCCAAGCTTATTGATGAAGAGTTCTTATACCAGAATGCGGACAATACTTTATCTTGGAGAAATATCTATGGTATCATATATGAGTATGATGAGGGTGGAAAACCTGCTATTCTGATTGGAGGCACCCAGATTATTGACGAAAGGAAAAAGCTGGAAAGCGATTTGCGGAAAGCGAAAGACAAAGCAGAGGAAGCCAATCGACTGAAGACGGCTTTCCTGGCAAATATGAGTCACGAGATCCGTACTCCTTTGAATGCTATTGTTGGTTTCTCCAGCATATTGGCGGATACTGAGGATATAGCGGAAAAGAAAGAATTTTGTAATCTGATCAATCACAACAATGCGCTTCTACTGAAAATAGTGGATGATATTCTTGATATTTCGAAGATAGAGGCGGGGTATATAGATCTGCATCCCACGTGGTTCTGTCTGTCCGACTTGATAATGGAAAGTGCTACCGAGTACAGGATGAAAGCAGCCGGAAGGCTGGATATCCGTATTCATAAACCGGGACAGGGCTATATGGCTGAACTGGATACAAAGCGTGTGAAACAGATATTGAATAACTTCTTGTCCAATGCTTTGAAGCATACTCAGGAAGGGTATATTGATATTACTTACGGCGTTACAGAACAAGGTATTGAGATAAAGGTAACGGATACCGGATGTGGTATTCCGCAGGATAAATTGCCTGTTATTTTTGAACGTTTTGAAAAAGTGGACTCTTTTACACAAGGAGTTGGGTTAGGGTTGCCTATATGTAAGTCCATTGCGGAATGTATGGGTGGATCTATTGGGTTGACTTCGGAAGTAGGTGTAGGTACAACTGTTTGGGTTACATTACCTTGTAGTACTGCACCTACTCCCAAGTTATACAAGGAGAAGTTAATCGACAACTTCTATTCCTAATCCTGTAAGCAACCCTTCCAGTCCGTAGCGGGAGAACTTCGCTTTTTTCAGACGGTTGGCAGCAGGATTTAAAGCATAATTGCGTGCAGTAGTGAAATCTGCTTTCTCCAGGTTGGTATGATGGAAAGAAGCATAACAAAGGTCGCAATCTTTAAATACTGCATTGGAAAGGTCGGTTTCCATAAAGTCTGTGTTTTGCAAATCACACCCTATAAAACGGGTTCCTTTCAGTTTCATCTCAGTAAAAAGGGCGTATGACAACAGACAATTATGGAATTCCACAGACAAGCCGAAGCGGTTGCTGAGGCTGAAGTTGATGCCTGTCATTTTGCAATCGGTGAACAGGACATCCAACCAAGAGGTATTACTGGTTTTTACTAATGAAAGGTTGCACTCTTTGAATGTACATTTTTCGAATATAACTCTTCCGATAGGCTTATCTGAAAAGTTACATTTGTCAAATGTACATTCATAATAATTTGTTTCCAGTTCCTCGATGGAGAAATCTACTTTTTCTATGGTCTTGTCTTCCATTTATCTTTTCAGTTAATTCATTGCTTTGAATACGGGTTCCGGCTTCTGTATCTCCGATTCGAAACCAAACCAATAGCCTTGATTGGTTTCCTCATTGACAGGCAGGAAACAAAGGCGGAGATTCTCTTTGTATTGGCCATATAGTACTTGCCAGTTCTCCGGGGGAACCTGCCGTTTGGTCTTTACCTTTTCTGCCGGAAGTTTTTTCAGTGACATGCCGGCCTCTATCCAAGCAATGCTGGCTTCTAACTGATATTCCGGATAGTTGTGCTTACAGAATTCATACAGAATAAGTCCTCGTTTTTCCAGACTTATCGGTTGGTCTATCAAACCTATTTGTATCAGGTGTTCCAAGAACCGATACAGGAATTTTTCTTCTTTCAGAATGAGTTTACGGGTGATGGATTGCCAGGCTGGAGTATTATAAAATCCATCCAGCAGGCGGGAGAGTTGACGGGCTGTTTGCAATTCACTTACATTGATCTCGCGGGTTTGAAGCACTTCATAGGGTGGTAGGGGAGAATATTGGATACCCAATTCTTCCGCTCTTCTACGCATTTCCGTACCGGGGAGTAATTTGAGAGACTCCAGTTGTATTTCTCCTGCACCGTATGCTGCCAGAACACGGATATCTTCGAATATTTCTGCAAGATGGTAGAGTGGGAGTCCTGCTATTAAATCGGCATGTGTTTCCATATTGGGGAGAGAACACAGGAATTTCAGACCTTCCAATGCGTCTGTCAGCTTTCCCATCCTCCGGCTTTTTTCGAGTACAGGTTCACGCAGGCTTTGTATGCCTGCTTCCAGGTGTAACAAACCTTCGGGCAAGTGTTTCAATTCTTCTTTCAGTTCTTCGGAAAGAAGTGCAGGGTGTATTTCCAGATGGAAGCGTATATCAGGGTGGTATTCAAGAAAAAGCTCAAGCAGTTCTTTTGCCCGGCGGGTATTGTAATTGAAAGTACGGTCGAGTACACGCACGTTTTTAATACCATGTTGATGAATGATTTGGAGTCGTTCGCGAATAGCTTCTATGGAAAGTGTACGTACAGGCTTTTCGCCTCCACTGACGCAGAAAGCACAGGTATTGAAACAGCCTCGTGTCGTTTCCAGCTGTACGAATGGTTTGCTCCAATTAAAGAAGCGGCTTTTTTCGGGAGGTATGAGATCAGAGAATTTCAGTACACGTGCTATGCCGTTGTTTTTGTACTGCCCGTTGGAGTCGAGATAACAGAGTCCGGGAATGGTATTCCACTTTTCCTGTTCGTTCCGGCATGCGAGCCATTGCGGGAACACTTCTTCTCCTTCTCCTCTGAATACACAGCTGACATAAGGGTTCTTATGTAGGAAGTATTCATTGTCTCCCAAATACTCAGGGCCGCCTAATACAATGCAGCATTGTGGCAGTAGTGCTTTTACTCTTGAAAGGATATGGAGCAATTGCTCATGGTTGAAGAGCCAGGTTGTAGCGGCAAGTATGTCAGGTTTGCGATGGTAGACTTCATTGACAGTCAGACCTACATTCTCATTGATAGTGGCTGATACGATATCCCATTCTATGGATGTATCATCAGCAATCTGGGCATGTAGTGCCGGAAGTGCCAGGGAAGAATGTGCGTATGAACTGTTGAGGTCGAGCCAGAGTAACTTCATTTTATATAGGGTTGGGTTTACAAAAACAGTTGCAAAGATAATGAATGTATTCCTATCTGCCTCTTTTCTGCCTGCCCAATCCTTTGCTTTACCGGTTTACGGTATGCTCTTTTAGCCTGCTTTAGGTCCGATAACGGATATTCTGACGCATTCGCTGGGAACTAATGTCAATAATTCATCCAGGAACTCACGGCTACATTCCAACAAGGTTTCCTGCGTCATTTCTTCTTTTGAGGTAGCGAAGAAGTGAAAGAGGTTATCAGAATCAGGAAGTTTCTTTACTGAATAGACTATATCCGTTGATTTTTCATTGTATGCTTGCGCCAAATCATCAGCTCTTGCCCAGAATTGAGTTGCTTTGTCACCACCGATTTCTACGACTGCAATTAATTTTTCGTTTGTTTCCATAATCATTTATTTTTAGTTATACATGTTGTCATACTAATATCAGGAGTATATTGGTTAATACTCTGTAATAATATCCGCAAATCGAGTGCCAGCAAACAGAAAATAAGCGTAGGATTATCTACTTTCAACTTTTTTAAACTAAAAGACTGTTTGTTGTACACCTGATAATTCCGAATATTTAGATAACAATTGAGCCTTTTTTATGGTTTTGGACATTTACTTTTTTTACAGAAACATGGGCATACAGGTGCCTGAATTTATACTAACTTTGCAGTGCTTTTAACGAGTTAATAATAAAATCATTTTTAAGATGAGAACACTTCAAGAAGAATTAAAGTGTATGCGCGAAGGGCTTCATTACGATGCTCATACTCCTGAAATGTATGCCTATCGGGCTGAAGTAAAAAAGAAGCTGCATCAGTTGAATGTGACTGAATATCATACCTCTAAAATGCCGGAGGTTACCCGTTCACTTTTCCCGAATTCCGCTCCGGATTTTTTTGTAGAACCACCCTTTTATTGCGATTATGGGGATGGTATATATGCAGCTGAAGGAGTTTTTATCAATTTCGGTGCTGTTATTTTGGATGGTGCTAAAGTTACTATTGGCCGGAAAACGCTGATTGCTCCGGGAGTACATATTTATACGGCGCAACATCCGCTTGATGCTGACGAAAGGGATGCCTATGAGAATTGTCTGCCGGTAACCATTGGTGAACGCTGCTGGATTGGCGGTCATGCGACAATCTGTCCGGGAGTGACTATTGGCGACCGTTGTGTAATCGGTGCGGGTTCAGTGGTTACGCATGATATTCCGGCAGACTCGTTGGCTGTGGGAAATCCTGCTAAAGTGATACGTAAATTGAATCAGAAATAATCCTGTTATTGGGGTTGTTGTTTGAAATATCTGAAAAGCAAATCCATCAATTCTCGTTTTTTGACGGGCTTGGTCATGAAATGATTGCATCCTGCCGCTAATGCATTCTCTCTGTCGGAGTCGAAAGCATTGGCAGTAAGGGCAATAATAGGAGTAATCTGGTTGAATTCCCGGATGAGGGAAGTTGCTTCAAGTCCATTCATTACCGGCATCCGCATATCCATAAAGACGATGTCAAAGGTCTGGGCTTTGATTTTCTCGATAGCTTCTACTCCGGTTATGGCACGGGTTAGTTGATTTTCTTTAAGAAGTTTCTTGATTAACAGGTAATTGCTGTCATTATCTTCCGCTATCAGAATATTCAGATCTTTAATCTTTACTGAGGAATCTGCGGAAAGGTGTTCTGTACTTTTGTTATTTAAATCCTCGTCTGCAACCTCTGATTTTTCGACATATTCGACATCGGTATATCCGATGTACCAGAACTCAGAACCTATGTTGGCTTTGGATTTAAAGCCTACTTCTCCGCCTGTAGCATCGGCAATGGCTTTACAGATAGAAAGTCCTAAGCCGGTTCCTTGGGCAAAAGTATCTAATTTCTCGAAACGACTGAAGATACGGTTTTTTTTCTCCTCCGGTATGCCGATGCCGCTATCCTTTACATAGATTCTTACCTGTCCGGGCATACATTCGTATCCCATCACAATTTCACCTTGTGGCGTATACTTAATGGCATTCGTAGCAAAGTTTGTGAATATCTGCATAAAGCGATATTTGTCGAAATTCGCCACACATTTGGTATATGGATTGATGAGTTTGAGGGTAACTTTGGGATTTTTAATCCGTTGCTGGAAGGATCGGTATAATTCATCGCAAAGCTGGCACAAATTCAGTTTCTGACGATTGATATCAATGGAGCCGACTTCTATTTTTGACAGATCGAGAATGTCTCCGATTAATTTCAGGAGTATCTCACTGTTGGTTTCAATCAGTTGTTTATATTCAAATTTTTCTTCCGCATCATCCGTTTCGGTCAGCAATTCGGAGAATCCTACAATTGCATTGAGTGGAGTACGGATTTCGTGACTCATGTTAGCGAGGAATGTGGACTTCAATTTGTCCGCTTCTTCTGCTTTGTTTTTGGCTGTAATCAGATTTTGCTGGTATATAATGTCTTCGGTAATATCCCGTTGAATAAATGTGATGACCACTACATTGCCTGCTTCATCTTCTACTGCACTGTAGGTAAAGCTGGAGTAACTATAATCTGTTGCATTGTTTTCCAGAACTCTTAATATAATCCTGTTTTCCGGGAGTTTCTGTTTATGAGCAACAGCTTCCAGTAATGCCATGAATTTATTTCTGTCATCGGGATGAATGCTCTCATATATGGATTGCAATGATCTTTTCTCAATATTTTCGATATGAACATCGAATTTGCAAAACAGACCCTCTTTTATATTGTAGTTCCATGAGGATAGCTTCCCAGCATTCAAGGCTAGTGATAATTCCTTTTGTGTTGCTTTTATTTTCTTGTAGCTTTCAATAATTTCCCGCTCTTGTGCTTTCTTTACGGTGATATCTTCACAGGCTAGTAAATAGCCTTGACGATTTCCTACGGGATCGCGCATGATAGTTACTTTGGTAACAAAGTATTTTTTGATTCCTTTGATGGGTGTTTCGTAGAAGTTTTCACAAAGATCGAAATCATAATCGGTTTCAAAAGAGACGTTCAACCCCTGCTTTAGGAGAGTTTTATCTTCTGCCGTGATGTTAGGGTCATCGAAGATATTAATATTATAAATATCCTTCATAGTTACACCGAACATTTTTAGTGTAGTGTCATTGGCGTATTTCAGATATCCATCTTTATCATATATGCCGAGCCCTAAAGGTATATATTCAGGAATGAGCGACAGAAGTTCATTTTCCATGTTTATTATTGCACCTATGATGTTTTTATAAGTGTGGTGCAAATGTATGCAAATTCCCGGAACTTTATGATTATCGTGGTTAATATTTGTTGGGGGCTGGTCGGAATAGGGGTCAGTCCGAAAACCCTGTGGGTATGTTATGTTAATACGCGAAAGTGAACTAT
>OBVQ01000345.1_pt1 | contig 24030 bp, 18 predicted proteins | sample 1476181 | NCBI WGS metagenome assembly OBVQ01 (sample SAMEA2580020, study PRJEB22360) | human gut metagenome | reverse complement strand
TGAATTTGAATTGTTTTTTAAAGAGTTTATAAATTGATACGCGGACGACACGGATTAGGCGGACGGACGCGGACCTTTCTTTTTAAATTAATATAGTTTTTAATCCGCGTTCGTCCGCCTTATCTGCGTCGTCCGCGTATCAATATTAGAAATTAGAAACATCATAAGCCGCCTTCTTCCCAAGTGTGATAAACACCCCGATATAGAAGAAATGATCGTTTGAAGCCAGAATAGCTTTATTATTCACCCGCCCAAACTCATTTTTCCGACAAAGGATATTGGTAGCAGAAGCATGGATAATCACTTTCTTACTGGGCAGGAATATCAGTCCGAGATCAAGACTGTTATAAGGCTTTACATAATCATTCATCAAGCCCGGTAAATCCGGATTATGATAAGGACGCCCACTGCTGAAACGGTTCGTCAAACCGACTATCGTGCCGATTCGCGGAATGGAATACTTCAGCACTACGGATGCATTGTGCCGAGTGGCATATTGCGGAGTAGTCAGTTCCGTATATTCCTGAAACTTCCGCTTGGCAATATTATATGTATAGGAAAGTTGGTATTCCAGATTCTTCAGCAGGACACGGTCATTAAAGAACAAGTCGAAACCTTTACTGTAACCATAACCACCGGAAGTTAACACTTCCGCTGCATCTACCGTTCCCTTTTCCACCAATGCCAGACGGTCATATTTCTTATAATAAAGTTCAGCTTTGTAGAAACGTCCATCACCCTCATACTGTGCACCCACATTATACTGAATGCATGATTCCGATTTCAACTTGTTCTCCTGAGCCAGCAATCTGCTAACCGGTAACTGTGTATATCGTCCCGCCGTAGCAGAGAGTACTACATCTCCCAAATAGTAATTAACAGCCAGGCGGGGTGAGAAATTCACCTTTTCATTCAATGAAGTATATTCTGTGCGGACAGAAAGTTCCGCCTTCAGTTGCTCCACCGGATAGTAAGTTGCCGAAAGAAAGCCTGCACTGATCGTCGGATTCATTTTATAATGGCTATCTATTCCCTCCGCCTCTTTCATCTGATATTGATAACGATTCTCATACCGGCGGATAAAACTCTCCACTCCCATATCCAGACGAAAAGCCGGAGAAATACGCTTGAACACTTTTGCCTTTGCATGAAGTTCCTGTTGTTGTTCCATCCAATGATCTGTCGAAAGTGATACATTACCTATCTTCTGTTCAAAGAAAGAGAATGCTGCACCTGCAAACCAGTTCCATCCACCAGAAGTACGCTTACGGAAAGTTGTATTGAGATAGAAATTATTCTCATTCAGATCAAACAGTCTACGTTCAGCTCCTTCATAATTGGAAAAGTCAGTATGATCATAGCCGCCATAAATCTTGAAAAGCGTAGCATCATCGGGATGATAGCGGAATTGTGCCGATCCGGTCATCATCCGGTAGGGATCTTCAAAATCCGTACGTCCTGAATAGATATGATCATAGACACACAAGTCCTGATAATCCAGGTTCACCGAAAGCGAACCTTTATCGAAAGCCCGTGTACCTCCTCCACCGAAGCCTACCGTAGAGGCATTGATGCCTAACTTATTGATAGGGCTCTTATCCTTTGTCTCCAATGGTAACACAGCCGAGAGTGCATCCCCGTATTCCAACGGAGCCCCGCCCGATTCCAGATTGACACCACTGAACATAAAAGTGGAATAACGTCCGCGTGCCGGTGAGTTTATACCTGTAGCCGTATAAGGATTCAAGACGTGCATTCCGTCAATGTATGTCTGTGTTTCATCACTACTTCCGCCGCGCACCAGCAGACGGCCACTTTCTCCTTGTACCTGCGTGCCCGGCAGTGTCTGCAATGCCTGATACAAATCACCGTTTGCACCTCCCACAGTCACCAGTTCCACTGGACTCATATCACTCCAACGACTATTGGCAACAGGTGTTCTTTTACCTTTCACTACCACTTCGTTCAAATCTACACTGTCATTGTATAGTTGCAAGAAAACGGTATCTGTCACAGCTGTCTGCGCTTCCAAGTGCTGCACCGTCAGCAATACACTTACACTAAAAAGTAGAATCAATCTTTTCATTTAATCTATGTTCTTTACGATTTCCGTCAGCAAACATAGACTAAGAATTTCAGGCAAAAAAATATCCGGGACAGACTGCCCGGATATGTGACAAACAGCACTCTTCCTGTGACGAATGGCTGTATTTTTCTTTATTCTGTGACGAATGACTACCCTTCCGTACCCCCTTCTATCAGCGTTTTTATCTCTTTTGCATAGCCTCTGGAAACCGGAACTTCTTCCGTACATCCTTCCAGTCTCAAACGGTATCCTTGTGAGTTTCCATCTACTTTTACCACAGTGCGTATGTTCACCAGAAAGGCCCGATGACAACGGACAATGAACGAACAGGCAGCAACCGCTTCTTCTGCCTGCTTCATAGTAGCCCGCACTAACTTTTGCTGCATCTTATCCGCACTACTGTAAGCTACTCTTATATAATTCCCTTCTGCTTCTACATAAAATAAGGTATGGGCATCCACTTCCAGCATTTCTTTCGTTCCGCCGGAGAAAACCAATTGCATAGGAGTTTCTTCTTCTGCTACTTCTTCTGCTGCCCTACCCATCTGTTCCTCATTCCTTGTCCGAATCTTCTCCTTCTGGGTATTCTCTCTTTTCGCAAGAGCGTAGTTGATCTCCGTTGCCTCCTTCAGATTACGTACCAGCTGCAAATTACGATTCCACATCAAAAAGAAGACAATAGGGAAAGGAGCAAGAACCGCCACCCAAGCCAAACTTATCAGAAATCCTTTCCAGCTCAGTATGAATGAACCAAATACCCAAGCCGTATAGAAACAGTTACCTATCGCAATCAGCAAACAAGCTCCTAAAGTTCCTAACAATTCGCGACCTAATGTCCAGTTCTTCTCACTATGATAACGGGGAAACAAAGCAGGAAACAAATACGTGGAGATACTCAGTGCCAATGAAGAAACCACTCCATAACCTAACACTACCCAGAATTTATAGCCTCCCATCATAGAAATGCCAAAAGGCTGCAACACAAAAAGGATCAGAAACACTATAAGTGAAGGTATTATCACGCTTTTCCATCTCTTCACCAATGATGGATAAGGGCTTCGTAAAAGTGTCAACAGTTTATTTATCATTATGACTTCCTGTTTGTAAGGGTTGATTATGTGTAAGATGCTACAAAGGTATATAAATTATCAATAGATCGTACATAGGTCATTTATCCCATTTTTAGTCACACTTTTGTAATATGCATATAGCAAAACCGGGCGTTTCTAAAGAAAAACGAGGAGAAAGTGCATTATTTTATGTTTTAAAACATGTTTATCGTGAACAATTCGTATCTTTGCAGCGTTAATAAGATAAAAGAAAAGATGTAAAACCCGCTTTCCGAAACGCGGAAAGCACAAAAAGATGACAATTATGAAAAAGAATGCAAATGAAATTTTTATGTTACAGTACCGTATTAAACGTTATCAAGCAATGGGAAACGGAACTATGTGCCAGGCTTTAAATGGCAAACTTCAAAAACTGCTCGCAAAGCAGGCTACCATGTAAAATAACACCTTTAAATAAAATGAATGAGGGCGGAAAACCGAAAAGTTTTTCGCCCTCTTCTTTTATCAGTCGCTTATGATGTCTTTTCCAAAAGGCGTCAAAGCCAATCCTGCCAGTTTGAAATGCTGTAGTCCGAAGGGGATACCAATAATGGTGATGCACAGCACCACACCGAATGCCAGATGAGAAAGGCAAATCCAGATACCGCCCAGAAGTATCCACAACACATTCATCAGTATATACAGGCAACCACCCGAACGTTCGCCACTCCGCACCGTTTTACCGAAAGGCCATAATGCAAGTGAAGCCATTTTCAGAGTTTGCATACCGAACGGAATACCGATAATGGTAATCATCATCAATAAACTGGCAACAAGGTATTCTATAGCGGTAAAAATACCTCCGAACACCAGCCATAATAAATTCATAAAACATCCCATAATTTTGCGTTTCTTGTATTCTAATACGCAAATATAGTTTTTTTATTTAATAACAAACTTATACTTACCTGTTAATCGCGCATCTTTATCTTTCAAGGCAATACGGTAAATCTCCGTTCCCCAAACATTGGAAAGACGTGTATCAGGCAAATTGATTGTTTCAACGGTTGCTATGAACTCACCGGGATATTCCAAAGTTACTTTCTGTCCCTGTACGTCTATCGTCACCTTTCCGGGCACGGAAATATCCACCTTTCCCCAAGTGAGGAAGTTCACCTGATTAGATTCTTTCGCTGATTTCAGGGAGAAATTATCGGTAATCGTCAGTTGCTTATCGCCTAATGAATAGGCACGTGTCCAGCTATTTACCTCGGCTTCTTTCGGATAAGCAGTCGCAATGTTCGCTGAGAAAAAACGTTTCTTCGGTTGGCAGACAACATCCGTAGCCTTATAATTCTGACCGAAACTCTGGGGTACTCCGTTAATCATCGGCAGGTTATGGTAATTACTTTGCATGGTCCAGATGGTATAACGTTCACTACTGAACGTCTGACGTGTATAAGTTCCTACCCCCGCATCAATCAGCACAGGTATCGTATTGACGTACAATGAAAATGTGCCTACATCATTATGATTATGACTTTCATTATTGAATCCGCCTTTCGTAGCCAGGAACCAACCGGACTTATTGGTCAGATAGCAGAATTCCGTTTCAGGATACCAGGTACAAGCCGGTATGGTATGGGCAGCAGTCGTCTTTTCCAGTTCTCCATTCCATAATATGGACTGCAAGGAGCGGAAAGTGTCATTACCCAAAGGCACAGAAGGACGTTTACCATCCAGTAGATAGGCTGCAAACTGCATCATTTCCTCGCTGCCGACTGCGCGGCCATAACGGTAAATCAACGGTGCATCGCCTCCACCCTTGGCAGAAGCATCCGCAAAGTTCACTACCCAACCGTTTCCTACATACGTACGACTGATATATTCTCCCATCCGGCGAATCATCGGTTCCTTGAAAAGAGATACTTTCCCATCTGTTCCATCCGAAAGTATCTGGAGATAATCATACATTTTCCCGGCTGCATGTCCCCAATAAGAAGGACCTTCTTCACAAGCACCATCAGCCTTTACAAAATTGATGAACTTGTCTACCGACTGCATGCTGCGCCAAACAGCCTTTGCCAGACGATCACGGTCATTCTCTAATAAAAAATAGCATTGCAATACATTGGAGTTACACCAGGGATTCCAGTTATTAATAATCATTCCCGGTTTCCATTGGAAAGCCATCCACCATTCCCGGTCATTGTTCATATAAGGATCGAGAATACGTTCCTGCAAAGTATGACGCAAGCGCTGAGAGATTACAGGATCTATTTTATCGAAAGAATCATGGAAGAAGTAATATACCCACGACAACATGGAACCGAAATTTCCCGAACCCAGATCAATCACCTGTTCGCGATAATCGGGCAAAGAGCGTTTGGTGCTCTGGCGTACCAGATGGGCAGAAAGTACCCAAGAAGTCATCTCGCAACTGTAAAATACTCCATTTATCAACTGGTCAATAAACCGTCCTTTTCCTTCGGCAAGTTCGGCAAGCATCAGGGCATTGATTGCTTTCCGGTTGGCCTCATAGGGATTTTGCATAATGTTCCGTTCACCGCTGCGTTCATACTCTAAGTAATCGGTAGCACGGATTACTTTCCATTCGTAATTAAGCATTTTCTCTCCGGCACGAATCAGGCTTTCTTTATTGGTACCCAGCAATTCGTCCCAGCCGACACGGTCGTTATAAGCAGGATAAGGTACCCACTTCTGATTCATCACCAATGCTTCTTTCAGTTGTTCTTCACTACCGGCAGCTTTTTGCAAAAGATTTCGTTCTGTATATGCATGTGCGGAAATACCTGCCATGAAAAGCAGGCAGAAGGAAATAAAAATACGGTAAAACGTGTTTCTCTTCATGATATTAAAAAGTTAGATTTCTTCTTTGTGATGAGGCAAAGATACGCAAGTTACGGTAAAACGGAGGTATTCAATTATCCGTAGTTGGGTACAAAATCATCCATTTAGTATCAAAGTTTGTTTGCCTTTGGCTATTGTATATTCGCTAAAATGAATACTTTTGCATATATGAGTACAAAGAAACAGCCAACTATCCCCATGCACCGAATGGATGCTAACACACCATTCGGTATGCAATTCGGTTATTATGAAACTGATAGTAAATATGCTGAAAACACAAAATCGGAAAAATACATAGCTCACCGAGATGATTATTATTTATTCCTATTCATAGATACAGAAGAAACAATATTGACTATTGATTTTGAAGACATCCGAGTACAGGGAGAACTAGTATTTTATGTCCGCCCCGGCCAAGTACACTTCACACCTGTAATGCGAAAAGCGAAAGGATATTTTTTGGCTATAGCCCCTGTATTAATCGAAAATCATTTCAGAAACCTGTTTGAGAAACAACTTACTACACAAAAACCGATAATGCCAGACGCATCCTTTTCGGATAAACTGGCTCAAACGGCTCATTTACTGCATACAATCATACAGGAAAAGCCCACTACTTTCGGCGAACAGATTACATTAAATGTAGCAAATGCATTTATAGGGATTATAGCAGAACAATATTCCAAACAACAGGAAGAGTTACATTATTCCAAAACCCGTTCGCTATTTATAGCACATCAATTTCAGGCATTACTATTGGATAATGTAAGAACATTGAAAAGTCCAATTCAATATGCTAAAGCATTAAATTATTCGCTTTCACACCTCAACGAATCGGTGAAAATCACAACCGGATTTCCTATAAGTTATTGGATACATCAACAGGTGGTTCTGGAAGCTAAACGACTGCTTTATTACACAAACATGGATGTAAAAGAGATTGCTTTCTCTCTGGGATATGAAGACCCTACCTATTTCTCACGCCTTTTTTCCAAAGTTACAGGAATGTCTCCAGGAGCTTTTAGACAAAAATTCCACAAATAGTCCAATATATTCCCTGTTTATTCTATTTTCTGCCCAATTACACCGTTGTAACTTTGCAGGCGTAACAAAATCATTGAAACAATATCTGCAAAAGAAATGAATACATTATATATTATTTTAGCAAGCCTGATTTTGTTCTTTATACTCGGTCATTTTCACAGGCGTAAACGTGCAAAGAGTAAAGTTGTTCATGTAGTTGATAATCAATGCACCGGATGCAAACGCTGTATGAAAAGATGTCATCACAAAGTATTGGATTTAGTAAACGACAGTACAGGAGCGCATATAGCAGTAGAATATCCTGAAAGATGTACTGCCTGCGGGGATTGTGTCACAGTATGTAAATTCAACGCTTTAGAATTAATAGACCGTAGCAATAAACGTAACAATAGATAGCTCATAAAAAAACACCTACTTCCAATCACTAAATTCAAAGCTCAACTGTTCCCAAACGCCTTTTTCCCCGGTATCTTCCCGTGGATTGGAAACGGAAAGCCCTATCAACCGGATGGGATGATGTTCATAATCCACCTCCTTCAGCAGTTGTTTAGCCAAAGGCAGAATTACATCAAGAGTAATTAGTTCTTTGGATTGGGTTATGCTCCGGGTTATCTGACTAAAATCATGGAATTTGATTTTCAACGTCAGTGTATTTCCTTTGAAATCATTATGTTCCAGACGTCCTACCAGTTCCACTGCCGCATGATACAGTTCGATAATAACCGATGAGCGTTGCGAAATATCCTTCTCCAAGGTATGTTCGCAACCAATGGACTTACGGATACGTACCGCCTCTACCGGACGAAGATCGATTCCCCGGGCACAATCATAATACAATGCTCCTACCTTGCCGAACTCACGCAGCAGCATAGCCTGCGAACATGCACGCAACTGTTCGCCGTTATGAATACCCAATGAGTGCATTTTCTTTGCCGTCACCGGACCTACCCCCCAGAAACTCTCGATAGGCAGACGCGCAATAAAATCCATCGCCTGATCGGGATGGATGGTACACAGCCCGTCCGGCTTACGATAATCCGAAGCAATCTTTGCCAGGAATTTATTGTAGGATATGCCGGCAGATGCTACAAGATTAAGTTCATTCCGTATTTTCTGCTTGATTTCCTTGGCAATATCTACAGCCAACAAAATACCGGGCTTATTCTCTGTCACATCCAGAAAAGCCTCATCCAGTGACAGTGGCTCAATGATATCTGTATATTCGTGGAAAATTTCATGGATTTGCCGGGAGACTTCATGATACACTTCCATCCGTCCGTGAACAAAGATAAGTTGCGGACACATCCGTTTTGCTTTCGTCGACGCCATGGCCGAACGTACTCCATAGCGACGTGCCTCATAACTGGCAGCCGCCACTACTCCCCGTTCTTCCGCATACCCCACTGCAATAGGTTTTCCGCGCAACTCGGGATTGTCACGCTGCTCTACGGATGCGTAAAACGCATCCATATCTATATGTATGATTTTTCGTTCAGTGCCTTCGCAACACATCATGCATGATCACCTTTCCATTTTACTATTCATTTCCTCACATAGTGGGGCATCTCTCCGGGTATCTCCATCGAAATCTCTACCAGACCTCCCACCACACCATCTTGTTTCCATGCCGTCTGATAAATCATCTTCCTGATTCCGTTCTTCTCAATGGTATAAGCATTGACACCTCCCGTTTCAAGCAGTCCGCGTATCTTGTCCTGTGATTGCGGGTTATGACAATCAAATAGATTCTTACCTATCAGATTGCCATGTTTGGCAAACGTGCGACATGCTTTCTCATTCATATAGAGAATGACTCCCTCTGTGTCACATACGGTTACGGCACAGTTCATTTCATTAGCCCATTCGTACATAGTTATTGCTCTTAAGTTACAGCTCATACCTTTTACTTTTATGATCCAAAGATAACGTTTTTCCCAATGACACGCCTATTGCCCATCAACAAAATTACATATTCACATATGCTCTTACTTTATATCAGTTTCTACAAACAAGTTAACGACTATTTTTTCTTACTCACAAGTAATATTTAAAATAAATCTCTAAATTTGCAGTACTTTCTTAACCCACATCATATCATGAAATACCTATTCAGCCTCTTGCTCCTATGCCAGATTATTGGATTATCCGCCAAAGAACGTGTGGATTCTATACTCTCTGTCCTCGATAGCGAGATAGAACACCGTGAAATCTACTACCAGCAAAAAGAAAAGAAGTTAGAAAACATCAAACAGCAATTCCGATACGTCAAGAACCAGCAGGAAAAGTATAATCTTTGCAACCGTCTGTTTAATGAATATATCACTTATCAATACGATTCAGCTTACTCCTACGCCATACAAACAGAGGAAATATCACACCGCCTGACCGATAAGAATCTATCTATTCAGGCAGATTGTAACCTGTTTTACTGTTACCTTTCCACCGGTTTATTCAAAGAAGCATATGACATGATGCGTTCCATTCATGTTGCAAATGCCCCGGACTCCATTAAGTCGGAATACTACCAGCTCTGTATGAGATTGTATTCCGATATGAGCAGTTACAATGAAGGTACCCCTTTCAATGCTGATTACAACAAGAAAATAACCCTCTACTGTGACTCCGCCCTACTGTATACCCCCGACCACACTTTCTACCACCAGAAAATAGAAGCTTTCAAATTCAGTGTAGGTGACAATGAGAAGAAAATACAGATGTACAAGCAAATGCTGAATGATTACGACGTTTGTCCGCATGAAAAAGCAATCATCTACTCCATGCTGGGACGTATGTACATAGGGATGGGAGATTTTGAACACGCCATTTACTACATGGCACTATCAGCTATACAGGATATACGCTCCGCCACCCGGGAAACGACTGCTAAAAAAGAACTTTCGAGTTATCTGTATGGCAAAGGAGACGTATTACGTGCCAGCAGATACATTCAGATAGCACTGGAGGAAACAAACTTCTACAATGCCCGACACCGTAAGATGGAAATAAACACTATACTCCCCATCATTGAGAAGCAACGCCTCACCCTGATAGAAGAAAGGAAAAGGGAAGTTACAATATCATTGGCGGTAATGAGCCTGCTGGTCATCTCTCTTTTAGTCACCCTGTCCATCATTTATAAGCAGATGAAAAAGCTGAAAACTGCCAAACAATCCATTCAGCAGCAATTCAATGAAATATCAGAAGTGAATGGAAAACTGCAAGAGTCCAACGAGATTAAGGACCAATATATCTTCCAGTCTCTTTATGGCAAGTCCGATTACCTGGACAAAGTAGAGAATCTGCTGAAAAAGCAGGATCGTAAATTGAAAGCACGCCAATTCAATGATTTACAAATCACGCATAAGGAGTTCGATATAAAGTCCGAACGGGAGAATATGTTCTCATCCTTCGACCAGACTTTCCTGAAGCTCTTCCCGAATTTCCTGACGGAATACAATAAATTCTTCCGCCCGGAAGACCAGGTGATTCTGGATGAGGCAGGCAATCTGCCACCAGAATTGCGCATCTTCGCCCTGATTCGTTTGGGAGTAACCGAAAACGAGCGGATTGCCAAATTCCTCAACTTATCTATTAATACTATATATGTATATAAGGCACGGGTAAAAGGAAAAACAATTGTACCGAAAGAAGAGTTCGAAGAATACATTATGCAAATAAAGAAAGGAATTTAGCCCCGCAATATCTTTGAAAAGGCTCTAAAACAGACCTTAATTTTCCGTTGGAAGGAGGAATGCATTGATTTGAATATCAACGTATTCCTCCTTTTATCATTCTATATCACGTCTTCATTGCTTTTTTCTCCCGCCCATACGAAATACATTTGTCCCAAGGAAAAAATTCATTGAACCTATTAACTCATTTAAATCATTGTACCATGAAAAAGAAAACTAAGATTTATCCTTGGAAAATGTACTTTCATGTACTCCTTGGAATGTTCTTCCTACTCCCTGCATTACTGAACGCCCAAAATGCAACAGTCAAAGTATCAGGAATAGTGACGGACACCAACAATGAACCTCTGATCGGCGTATCCGTTGCAGAAAAAGGAACCACTAACGGAGCCATAACTGATGTCGACGGTAAATATTCGCTGACCGTCCGCCCCACAAGTACCCTGCGCTTCTCCTTCATCAGTTACAAAACACAGGAAGTGAAAGTAGACGGGCGTAAGACTATCAATATTCGTATGGAAGACGATGTGCAGGCTCTGAACGAAGTAGTCGTTATCGGATACGGAACGCTGGATAAGAAAGAACTTACTTCTGCCGTATCACACATCTCCAGTAAGGATTTTCTCCATATCAGCAGTCTGGATCCTTCCATGATGATACAGGGAAAAGTGGCCGGTGTATCCGTAACCAACACAGCTGCCGCCGACCCTAACAACCAGGCAAGTATCCAGATTCGCGGCATTTCCTCACGTGCTGCCGGATTGGGCCCGTTGATCGTAATCGACGGCATTCCCGGTGGTAACCTGACGAATATCAATCCCAACGATATCGCCTCCATGGATATTCTAAAAGACGGTGCAGCCTCCGCCATCTACGGTACACGAGGTAGCAACGGTGTAATCGTCATCACAACCAAGAAGGGATCACGCGACGGTAAATTCCATGCGACCTATAATGGTATGCTGACCGCCAGTATTCCTCTGCATGAACTCGACCAACTGACTGCCGAAGAGTTCCGCGAATACCGTGTTCCCAACAATCCGACCAGTGATCTGGGTGGAGCTACCAATTGGATTGACGAGATTACCCGTACCGGTTTCACCCACCAGCATACCGTCACATTGTCCGGCGGCACCAGCCAGAGTAATTACCGCGTCAGTGTGGATTACCGCAATGCAACCGGTATCGATATACGTTCCGGTCGCGAAGAGTATGGTGCACGCGCCTCTATCAACCATACCACTAAAAACGGACTGTTAGATTTCTCCGTAAATATCGCACCGCGTATCGCTTACCGTGAAAATTCCTCCTGGGATGCATTCAAGATAGCCATGGATGCCAACCCCACTACCCCACTGTTTGATCCGGAAAATCCGAATCTTTATTCTGACTTCACCGGGCAGGAAGCCTTATGGAATCCTGTAGAGGAACTGAAGCTGGAACAAAACGGTGGTGAAACCAAACTATTGGACTGGGATGCCACTGTGAAGCTAAACTTACTTCCCCTACTCGCCAAAGATGGTCATTCCATTCATTCCCTCAGTACGCAACTGACTTTTGCCGACCAGCAATCGGATAATTTCGACTACTGGTTCCGTCCTTCCACAAGCCGCCTGGCTATGAAGAACGACTATAAAGGAGAAGCCAGCCGCACTTACAGCAAGTACCGCCAGCATAGTCTTGAATGGCTGGGCAACTACGCTATGGAATTGAAGGGACACCGTGCCCGCGCCATGGTAGGCTACTCGTATCAATACTTCCAGAATTCAGGTCTGAATGCCGCCAATAAGGATTTCTCTTCCGACGGACTTCTGTACAACAACCTCGGTTCCGGTGAATGGGCCAAGGAAGAAGGACGCAACGAAATGGGTACCAACAAAAGCGATTCTAAACTGATTGCTTTCTTCGGCCGCCTGAGCTATGACTACAAAAACCGCTACCTGATGACCGCTTCTTTGAGATACGAAGGTTCTTCCCGCTTCGGAGATGACAATAAATGGGGTTATTTCCCCGCTGTATCTGCCGGTTGGCGTATCAGCGAAGAAGCTTTCATGAAAGACATCACATGGATTGATGACCTGAAAATACGTGGTGACTACGGTGTAACCGGTAATCAGGATTTCGGCAATTACCTGTCTTTGTCTACCATGAGCAGTTTCGGCAGTTACTACTACAACGGTCAGTACTTCACCGTATGGGGTGCAGGTAAAAATCCTAATCCGGGGCTGAAATGGGAAAAAGGTAAAAACTGGAACATCGGCGTGGACTTCAGCATGTTTAAAGGAATATTGAGCGGTTCGGTCAATTACTACAACCGTAAGCAACAAGATTTGCTGGGCGACTACAATGTGCCCGTTCCTCCGTACTTGTTCTCTACCACTTTTGTCAATGTAGGTACCATGCGCAACACCGGTATTGAAGTCGATCTGAATATCCAGGCGGTGAAGATGAAAGATTTCAGCTATACCGTCAATCTGGTAGGCGCCACCAATGAGAACAAGTTCCTCAAATTCTCCAACAACGAGTTCACCGGACAGAACTATTACGATCTGGCGAATATGGAAAGTCCGAATCAACCGGGCAAGTTGCAACGCATAGAAGAAGGACAACGCCTGGGTAATTATTACACCTGGAAATATGCCGGTATTGATGCCGATGGCGACTGGGTAGTATGGAACAAAGACAATACGGAGATGATTAAAATATCTGATGCCAAAGAAGAAGACAAACGAGTAACCGGTAACGGACTTCCCAAGTTCACAGCTTCCATGACCAATACTTTGACGTATAAGAACTGGGGATTGACCATCTTCCTGCGTGGTGCTTTCGGCTTCGACCTCTTCAATGTACACGACTTCTACTGGGGCATTCCCAGTATGCAAAGCAATGTGCTGAAAAAAGCATATACCAAGAATGCGGCCATTAAGAAAGGTAAGAATGTGCTGACCGACTATTTCATTGAACGCGGCGACTATGTGAAGCTCGATATGGTAACCCTGAGCTACACTTTCCAGATCAATAACAAATGGCTGGACAGTGCCCGCCTCTACGTCACCGGAAAGAATCTTGCCACCATTACAGGTTTCAATGGTGTAGATCCTTCGACTTACCAGACCAACGGATTGACTCCGGGTGTGAACCTGAACGGTACGGAAGGTACCCGCCGATACTATCCCTCCACTACACAGGTAATGTTCGGTGTTCAATTAGACTTCTAAATGTATAACCTTAAAAACAATAGAAATATGAAACTCAAGAATATATTAACCGGTTCGCTGGCAGGAGCATTGCTTCTCGGCTCCCTCAGCGCATGCACCGACCTTACGGAAACGGTATACGACCAAATTATGTCTACCAACTATTACAATACAAAGGATGATATTATCAAAGCTACATTCCGCCCCTTCGAACATGGATTCTACAGCATCGGACCGCGCCAGGTTTTGCAAGAGTGTTGTGCCGATCAATTGGGTACCTGGGCACGCGATGGCTGGTGGTATGACAATGCCAAATGGCAATATCTGCACTACCACACCTGGGCTGCCGACAATGAATCCATCAAAAGTGAATGGGAAAACTGTTTCACCGGAATTATGCAGGCCAATTCAGTCATAGATGACCTGCAAAAGCTGGACCCTGCCAAATTCAATATGTCACAGCCGGAAATGGATAACTTCATCGCGCAGAACAAAGCATTACGCGCATGGTTCTACATTCGTCTGCTGGATGCTTTCCGCAATGTACCGTTAGCTGTCAGCCTGGATCAGAGCAAGAACTCCGTCGGGCAAGTGACGCCGCAGGAACTGTTCAGCTTTATCGAAACGGAACTGAAGACGTCTATCGAAGCATTGCCTGCCAAAAATGGTAATGCCGGAAACGGGATAGCACAAGGACAATGGACCAAAGCCGGTGCAGCCGCATTGTTAGTACGCCTCTATCTGAATGCAGAAAAATGGACCGGCACTTCTAAATATACGGAATGTGCCACCTATGCCCAAAATATTCTGGACGGTGACTATGGCTTCTACGAACTGGGAAAGACCTGGGACGAAGTTTTCGACTGGACAAACGATAAATGCAACGAAACCATCTTTGCTTTCCCGTCGTCCTACGGGCGTGGTTACTGGCACTATTCGGGTGATACATACTGGTGGGCCGTCCCTGTCAATGCGCGTTTCTACTTCGGTGCTTTCAAACAAGGAGACTTCAATACCAAATATGCCTTGCAACCCAGTCTCGACCTGAATAATAATGAATACAACTTCAAACTCGGTAAATTTGTCAGCAAATTCAAGAAATATCCGAAAGATTATCGCCTGACCATGTATAAGAACCTGGGCAACAGTACCCGTGAAGGTATGTTCCTTTATGGCTACCTGCCTTATATCGCCGATGACGGCACCGAAAAGAAAGTAACTTCCCCCGTAGGAGGATATGAGATCTACATCCGCGACCAGGTAGGAGTATTTCACGAACTCGCTCCGGATCAACTTCCCGCCGACCGCACTTCAAACATGAATACCGGCGACCATAACTCCGGATGGCATTTTGTGAAGTATCCCATCTACAGTGACGAAGACGCGGGTAAACGCGAAGCCGATTACAATGAAATTCGTCTGGCGGAAATCTATTACTCACTGGCGGAATGTAAGTTCAAAGCAAACGATGTGGACGGGGCTGCAAAACTGCTGAATGCGGTACGCAAACGTAACTATCCGCAAGATACATGGGCAGAATACCTGTACAAACCCGAAGGTACAGTAACCCTGACGCAAGATGAGCTTTACGATGAATGGGGACGTGAATTCCTTGCCGAAGGACGACGCCGGACTGATCTTATCCGCTGGGGATTGTACTGTACGGAAGAATGGTGGGACAAGAAGCCCGATGCAGACTCACACTGGGATATCTTCCCTATCCCACGGGATATGATGGGAGCGGATCATACACTGAAACAGAACCCGGGATATAATTAATACGAACCGGTAAAAAACATCCCCTTAGGTGAACAATAGTTTCATCATTTGAAACTCTCAGTTTCATACCGAGAAACCAACAGTTTCATTGCTTGAAACCAGGAGTTTCATGCCTTGAAACTACCAGTTTCACACCGGGAAACAAACTGTTTCCTCAAAGGGAACTCAAATGCCGATGAAAGGCTCTCGGATATAACAACTTACAATTTAAAATCAGATAACCATGAAGAAAATAATCAATAAGCTTATATTCATCTTTGCCCTCCTCCCCCTACTGGCAGGATGCGAGAAAGATAAAGAAATTGTTGTAGTGGAACCCGTTGAAAACTACACGCAACTGTACGGACTCGGCACTATATTCAGTTGGGATTCCAATGTCCCCACAGAACTGAAGTTGATTGAGCAGAATACGTTCACCATAGATAAAGTCATCAAATACTCCGAAGAGAACAAGCAATTCAAATTCATCCTCGAAAAGGGAGACTGGGACAAAGTACGTTATCTGGTACCTACTTCAACAGATGATGGTACCGCCGTGAAAGTCATCACTCCCGGAGAATACGATATGCTGATGTGCTCCGAAATGACAGGCGACCTGCGCGACCACTTCTGGGGAATACCCGAAGGAAGCGATGGCACCTATCGGATTACAGTGAACGTAAAGAAGCTGAAACTAACCCTCGAAAAGATCAGCGATGAAACAGAAGAACCGGAACCGGAGATAAAGACAATTTATGGTTTAGGAAGTGCATTCGGATGGGACTCCGGCAATCCGACCGGACTAACACCCGATCCGGATGAAGAAGGAATCTATACGGCAGAGGTAAACCTGATCTACAGTGACGAAAACAAGCAATTCAAATTCTGCCTTGAAAAGGGAGATTGGGATAAGGTTAATTATCTGGTGCCTGAAAGTGTAGACCATAACGGAAACGTCAAGATTGTGACACCCGGTGAATACCCCATGTTTAAATGTTCAGAAATGGAAGGCAACCTGCGCGACCACTTCTGGGGTATTCCCGAAGGAACGGACGGCAAATACAAGTTAACCGTAAATACCCAAACTCTGAAACTGAAAGTAGAAAAAGTGAATTAACCCCCAAACTTTACCATTATGAACCATTTGAAGTTACTATTAGGTTTTGCAGCCTTATTCTTATCATCCTGTCCCCAGTCTTCCATAGCCCGGGACAGTCCCTTCACCCGTCACGGTACGGGACCCAGATACTGGATTGCCTACGAAGAGTGTTTTGTAACCAACGTTCCTCTCAGTGAGGAGCGCTGGAAAGCAAACATCGACTGGATGGAGAAGACTTTCAAACCCTACGGTTACGACATGATCTGCAACGACGGATGGATAGAAGCTGCACAAACCGTCAATGAGAACGGCTATATCACCAAGTACAACAGTGACTGGAAAAACGGTTTCAGCTACTGGACTAAATACCTGCAAGAACGGGGTATGAAGATGGGAGTCTATTACAACCCCATGTGGCTGACCCGTGCCGCCTATGAACAGAATCTGCCTGTAAAAGGAACTTCTTACCATACCCGAGACATTGTGGGATACAAATCGTTCAACGATCCTCTGTATTGGGTGGATGTGGATAAACCGGGAGCCAAAGAATGGATTCAGAATTATGTCCGCTATTTCAAGGAAATGGGTGTCGCCTATCTTCGCATAGATTTCCTGGAAAACTATGAAACCAACTATGGCACCCGCCGCTACGAACAAGCATTGGCATGGATTGCCGAAGCTGCCGGAGATGATCTTTTCCTCAGTCTTGTGATGCCTCATTGTTATAATCATGCCAAGACGGAATTGAAATACGGGGATATGATACGCATTGACGATGACTGCTTCGACGGTGACTGGGACTTTGTCAGCAACCGCCGCCGCGGGCAGCAGAAAGACCATTGGCCGCAATTCGGTAATGCTTTCGACGGATTCATTGGCTTTGCCGATGTCGGTGCACGAGGGCAAATGATACTGGACGGTGACTTTATGCGTATGAATAAACTGGCAAATGACAACGAACGCCGCTTCCTTTTCTCGCTGATGATTATGGGAGGTTCTGCACTTGCCATTGCCGACCAGTATGATACGATTGGAGATCACGCCTGGGTTTACCAGAATCCGGAAATGAACGAGTTGAACAGTCTCGGTTTTGCCGCCAAACCATTGAGTTACGACTTTCGGGATGCAGCAAACAGTTCCCGATGGATCGGCCAGTTGCCTAACGGAGATTGGGTGGTAGGATTATTCAACCGTGAAAGTACTCCACAGACACGCAGCATTGACTTCCGTCGTGAACTGGGCATTGAAGACGGGCAAGCCGTCAATGTACGGGATTTATGGGAACGCAAAGACTTGGGAGGTATGTCGGGAACATACACTGTAGAATTGCGACCCCATGAATGTAAAGTAATCCGTATTCAACACAAGACCTTGAAAATAGAAGCAGAAACAGCTTCCGTAAGGGATGGAGCAAAATCAATCAAGTAAATGAAGTACTACAATCTATTACTAATGGCTTGTCTCCTGTTATCCTGCAAGGAATCCGATTCCGGACAGGATAACGATGGCAAACAAGAGAATACTTACAGTGGTGCCGGCTACGTCACAGGACTTGAAAACTCCGGCGCCAATGTACTCTTTACAGTGGAAGTTCCCCAAACAGGGGACTATCCGCTGGAAATCAGATATCGAAATACAGGAGCAACAGACGCAGCGGCTTTGATTATCGTCAATGATGTGGCGATAGAGAAATTGTTGCAACTTCCTGTACAGGCTGACAAAACAGCTTGGCAAACTGCGGAGACAGAAATATCCCTGCAAAACGGTATTAATTATATAATCATTCAGAACAGTACGTCCAAAGGCGGATGCTTTGAACTGGACTATATAAAAATAAGAAAGAAATCATGAAAAGACTTCCTAATTATTCTCTGTTATGGGTAAGCTTTATCGTTTTCCTCTGCACAGGTTGCAATCCGGCATCGCAACTCTCTGTAAGTTCTCCCGATGGTAATCTCTGCCTGCATGTAGAAACAGAAAACGGAAAACTCTATTATGAACTCTCACGAAATGGAAAGTCCATACTCGATAAGTCACGCCTCGGGTTTATCCTGAAAGAAGATACACTTGCTGGCCATCTGGAAATAACTGAAGCTCTTCATCATTCATTCAGCGGGACATGGGAACAAATCTGGGGAGAAGACCGGATTGTGGAAAACAACTATCATGAGATGACCATTCGCGTACAGAAAACATCCACCCCCAAACGAAAATTCAATGTTGTGTTCCGGCTGTTCAATGACGGGTTCGGCTTCCGCTACGAATTTCCGGAACAGGAAGCATTAAAAGACTTTGTGATCATGGATGAACTCACAGAGTTTGCATTGACCGGTGATCATAAAGCCTGGTCCATACCTTACGAAGCACATTTTTATGAAGCACTCTACGAGGCATCTCCTGTCAGTAAACTCGGTTGGGTAAGCACACCACTCACAATGGAAACCAATGACGGACTTTTCCTGAGCATTCATGAAGCCAATCTGACAGATTATGCAGCCATGAATCTTATCCCTAAAGAAGGTAGTATGACCCTGAAAGCCAATCTCACTCCATGGTCTACGGGAGAAAAAGTATTTATGAAAGCTCCCGGTGTCACTCCCTGGCGCACGATGATTGTTGCTGAAAGCGCAGGTGATTTACTCCTGTCACGCCTTATGCTGAATCTGAACGAGCCTTGCCGCATTCAGGATACATCCTGGATACAACCCGGAAGATACATTGGAATCTGGTGGACTTACCACATGCATAAACACACCTGGCACACAGGCCCACGCCACGGCGCTACCACTGCCAATGCACTGCGGCATATAGACTTTGCCGCCCGACACGGTTTTCAGGGGGTACTTATTGAAGGTTGGAACAAAGGTTGGGATACTTATCATTTCAACTTTACCGAACCTTATCCTGACTTTGACCTGAAACAGATCACCGACTATGCCGCTTCCAAAGGCGTGACGCTTATCGGCCATCATGAAACGGACGGCTGGGTATCTGATTATGAAAACCAAATAGAAGCAGCCTTCAATTTATATAAAGATCACGGCGTGCAAATAGTCAAAACAGGCTATGTAGGCAAACTGCTGGATGGCAAAGAGCGACACAGCAGCCAGTTTGGTGTACGTCACTACCGGAAAGTTATTGAACTGGCAGCCGACAAGCATATTATGATTGACAATCACGAACCCGTGATGCCCACCGGACTGCAACGCACCTTCCCCAATCTGATGACACAAGAAGGTGTACGAGGGCAGGAATGGGATGCCTGGGACAAAGATGGCGGCAATCCTCCCGTACACACTACCATCATTCCCTTCACCCGTGGGCTGGCAGGTCCCATGGATTTCACCCCCGGCACTTTCCGCTTCGAAAATCCGGTGTTGCCTCAGACGCGTGTACAAACAACGCTTGCCAAACAATTGGCTTTATCCGTTGTGTTATACAGTCCCCTGCAAATGGCCTCCGATGAAATAGAAAACTACGAACGGAACCCTGAACCGTTTTCATTTATCACCACCTGCCCTACTACTTGGGAACAGACCATAGTACCCGAGGCAAAAATAGGCGAATATGTGACAATTGCCCGTAAAGAACGCGGAAGCAGCGGACGTTGGTTTATAGGAAGCATCACTAATGAACAACCTCGGGAGATGCAACTTCCCCTCTCCTTTCTGGATAAAGGAAAACGATATAAGGCTGTTATCTACAGAGATGGAGATAAGGCTGATTATCGTACCAACCCATACCCGATGATAATAGAAGAACAGGAAGTAACCGGTGAATCGACCCTGCAAATAGCACAGGCACCGGGAGGAGGTACGGGAATTATACTCTCTGTTCTCTCCTCATCCGGAGCAACCTCCGATATACAAAAATAAATGCCGGCACCAGGAACAGGACAGCCGCAATCCATGCTGTCGGATCACCGAAGCAGACCGCGAGATAGCCGAAAGCGGGCACTGCATAAAGACTGACCAGCACACGTGCTATCATTTCGGAAACTCCGGAAAGCATAGCAAGATTGGTATATCCCGCTCCCTGGATGGTATATCGCAGAATACAAAGCAATCCCAAAACCGGGAAGAAGGACACGGAAATATGCAGGAACAACTCCGTGTCCTTCAATATTTCCAGTTCAGACGCTTCCACAAAAAGCAAGGCAAACGTACGTGCCCCCAGCATCAATACGCAGAACGTAAATGCCCAGTAAATAATCATCATTAACGCACTTACCTTTACTCCCATCCAAATGCGTTCGGGCTTGCCCGCACCATAATTCTGTCCGGTATAAGTAGCCATAGCAATGCCCAGACTTTCAAGCGGACACATGAAGAACATCTTAATGCGCATGGCAGCCGTAAAAGCCGCAACACAAGCTGTTCCCAATGCATTATTGGCGCTTTGCAACATGATGCTTCCGATAGCGGTAATCGAAAATTGTAATCCCATAGGTACACCGATATACATCAATCTCCGTGCCAGAGCACCGTTGAATTTCCGTTCATCCAGTGTTCCCCGCAATATATCAAAACGGCGCATCATATATCCATAACACAACACAGCCGACACACCTTGTGAAAAGACCGTAGCGATGGCAGCCCCTGCCACTCCCCAATCCAGCACCAGGATACAGAACAAATCAAGCAAAATATTAAGCACAGCAGAGAACAGCAGAAACCAGAAAGGCGTCTTACTATCGCCCAAAGCACGAATAATGCTGGACAACAAATTATAAAAGAAAGTACAGGGAACTCCGATAAACGTTATCAATAAATAATAGTAGGCATCCTGGAATATGATATCCGGTGTACGCATCATCAGCAGGATATCCCCACACAGAATACTCGTAACCACCGCAATCACTACCGACATCACCGCCGCCAGTTGCAAACTGACCGATATATAACGACGCATCGTGCTATAATCCCGCGCTCCGAATTTCTGCGCCACAGGAATACCGAAACCTCCACAACATCCATTGCAGAAACCAAGAATAAGGAAAACTACCGAAGTACTTGCTCCAACCGAGGCCAGTGCATTAATGCCCAAGAATTTACCTACGATTGCCGCGTCGACCAGAGAGTATGTCTGTTGTAGCAGGTTTCCCATCAACAGAGGCATAGTGAAATTGAATATCAACGGCAATGCGCGTCCTGCCGTCATTTCTCTTGATGTTGCCATAAATTAATCCTCTGAAAATTGCACGCAAAGGTAGAAAAAGATAAGATTAAAGGAATTGACAAACATCAAAAATATGCTTCACCATGAAAAGAATTAAACTACAGTCCGTCCGCACCTTTCAAAACTGAACTATGTGCCAGGTATTCGGGAGTTTCAGCATAGATATACATCACACTTCCTCCTTTGATGGCATCAATAATAGGACGGGAAAGTTTTTGCGGAACAGCCGGACAACCAAAGCTTCTTCCCAAACGTCCTCCTCGGCTGACTACCGAAGGATCGGCATAAGCCGCCCCATGCATCACAATGGCACGCTCACGAGCCCGGTCGTTGATTCCTTTTTCCAAACCATTCAAAATAAGCGAATACCCATTCTTTCCCTGATAAGTAGATTCTGTAAGATAGAACCCCAGTGAACTTTTGTAGGAACCATATTCGTTGGAGAAAGAAGTGGCATAATTATCACCGCTATTCTTTCCATGGGAAACAACCGATGAAAAAAGTACTTTACGCTCCCTCATGTCAAATACAAAAAGACGTTTTGCAGTAGAAGGACGGGAAAAGTCTATCAATGTCAACACCTCCCGTTTGCGATTGTCTATTTTATAATAACCTACTACAGCCTGCCGGAAAGCTTTCCAGTTAACGACTCCTTCCAACTGCATGGAACGGTATAAGCTCGCATAAGCCTCAACATCAGATGCAGCAGCCCTTTCAGCAGAATCAGGAGTGCTATCTGACGACTTGCCGCCCAGAAATAAGGTACAAGGAAGAAATAAGAATAAAATGAATACAATAAATCGCAACATAAAACTTTAGCCAGAAAAATAACGGCGGCTAAATTACATTTTTTTCTCCAGACACCTATCACACAGATAGTTAAAAATGAGGATTCACTATTCAATCACCACAACCAAAGAGCGTTCGGTAGGTGCCCAATCGAAAACGAACTTGGAATGTGAAGTGGCATTGCGCACACACATGTGCGAACGTGGAGTAGTCCCTAACGACCAGCTATACTCAATCATACTTGTACGCGGTGCATTCACCGGCACTCCGTGAATATAAGCTCCGTTCGTAAAACGACTGGCATAGGGGGCATAGCCTCCTGTCTCCGCCGAACCGTCTTTCAGGAACACCATACGCGTTTTCTTCTGTTGAAGCAGATACATTCCCAGTGGGGTTTCCTGAGCATAAGGTGGAGCATGCATTCCGGTAGTGGCAGGATTCATGCTGCGTATCTTCCACTCACCTTCCGAGACATGTTCCAAGGTAGTAATATTCTGATCCAGGCGGTCGACAAAAATCACATGATTAAAGACGGTGCTATCCGGCAATTGTTTCAGATAACTGCGTGGCGCCAGCCATTCTTCTTCAAAAGTGGCGGGTAATATCCGGTAAAAACTTCCTTCCTCGCCTTTCAGATAAGCGATAGTACCGTCTCTACCATAACGTTCGGGCACCAACGTATCAGCGGGCAGATACAGCGGCACCGATTGATAGCGCTCCACGCCCAATGTATCAGATACACGGCGGTACACATTCCGCACGAACTTACGTACCAAGGGAGCTTCTTTATTCAGATTCTTATAATTCTGCAACACCACCCACCTTGCGGTAGTATCGCGCTGCATATTCTCAATATAAGCCAGACAATTCCGGATGACATCCCATTTGAAAGAGCGTACCGTATCCTTATATGGATAGGTATCTTCGAGGGTATGCTGGTCATAGAGCAATTCTTTGGTAAGAGAAATATCGGCAGCGGTCAACTGTTTTTCTTTAGGATGAGGAAATTCCAGCACAGCCGTATCCTTAGGTTCCGGTTCCTGCCGGTTACGACATCCGGCAAAAATCAAACCAACAGCCACGCAGGCAAAAAGAACGAAATGTTTCATAAAATGAAATTTAACTATAACCTAATAACGACTACCCGCCTGTTATTGTTGACTCTTTATAGAAATCAATTACATAATGAAGTGACATCAAGTATCGTTTCACCTCATTCAGGTAATACGGGTTTTCGCAAAGATAGGAATTTAATGGAAGCTTCCGA
>OBVQ01000332.1_pt1 | contig 24969 bp, 23 predicted proteins | sample 1476181 | NCBI WGS metagenome assembly OBVQ01 (sample SAMEA2580020, study PRJEB22360) | human gut metagenome | reverse complement strand
TTATATTTAATATAATCAATTTTTTCTATCGTTATTTATTGTAATAATCTAATTATAGATTATGTTATATATTTTGTTTTTAAGTATTAATATATCTATTATCATCACAATAATCTTTAATTATCTATAAAAATACCTAAATTAGGTAATTATGATATATATGAGATTAGAAAATAAAATGAACTCTGATTTATTTATAGGAAATGCGAGCGTTCTCAAAGAAACTCAAAAATGTTATAATTACAGTTGAAAACGATTCCAATGAATCGCTATTTGCTATAGCTATTTAATTATTGAATTAAATGACTATATCAAGTAATAAATAGGAGAGATAGAAATGAAAGATACAGATCAAATACATACTAAAGATACTGAAGAACAAGGTATTACACTACCCTATTTAAAAAAAGCAGTTATTTTTTCTATTACATTTGGTTTCTTCGGAGTAAACATGGCATTTGCACTTCAATCAGCAATGATGGGAAGAATATTTCAAACGCTAGGCGCCGACCCTAATAATTTAGGTTGGTTTTTTATTTTGCCGCCATTAGCAGGAATGATTGTACAACCACTTATTGGATACTATTCTGATAGAACTTGGACTAGATTTGGACGTCGGATGCCGTATCTTTTAATTGCTGGTCCCATTGGAGCGATTGTATTAGTCCTATTACCTAATGCAGGTTCGTTTGGATTTGGATATGCATCACTTATGGCGTTGTCATTTGGTGCAATCATGACGTTACTTATGGATTTGACGTCAAATGCGTGTATGCAGCCTTATAAAATGATTATTGGAGATATGGTAAACGAAAAACAAAGAGATATGGCCTGGTCATGGCAACAAATCTTCTCAAATTTAGGTGGTATTATTGCTACACTATTACCATTTTTACTAACAATGATGGGAATGAGTAATGTAGCGCCTAAAGGGGAAGTACCGATGACAGTAAAAATAGCTTATTATATTGCAGCAGCGGTATTACTCATTGCTTCTATTTGGACGGTTCTTTCCGTTAAAGAATATGAACCTAAAACATATAACTATTATCACGGCATTTCAGATGACAATAGGAATGAGAAATTAAATTTATGGCAACTGTTAAAAACTGCGCCTAAACAATTTTGGCAAATTAGTGTAGTTCAATTTTTTAACTGGTTTGCATTAATGTATCTCTGGACGTATTCAACAGGTGCAATAGCAAAAAATGTATGGAATGCGACAGACCCTTCTTCAGCAGGATATCAAGCAGCAGGGAACTGGTATGGTGTGTTATACTGTATACAATTTTTAAGTTCAGTTATTTTTGGTTTTGTCATTGCAAAATCTAAACCCTCTCAAAGAAAATTTTGGTATAGTTTTGGATTAATTTTTGGTGGATTAGGTCTTATTTCAATGTTCTTTATTCATAACCAATGGTTACTCATTATTTCATTTATATTCATTGGTATTAATAACTTAACGATGAATACTCAACCATTTACACTATTAACCGAAGCAATTGATGGAGAAAATTCAGGTGCTTATCTAGGCTTATTTAACACAAGTATTTGTCTACCACAAATTGTCGCTTCTGTAGTAAGCTTTGCACTTTTCCCACTATTAGGAAGTTCAATGCCTGCGATGTTATTATTTGCAGGAATCATGATGCTTTTGGGTGCAATCTCAGTTAAATTTATTAACGCAAAATTTGAATGAAATACTAAAAAATAAAAAATTTATTTATAATTTGTAAGAGCGAAAAATTATTTTTCGCTCTTTTTTTATAAAAACTATCAGCAATGTTTCATAAACAATATCATTGATGTCATTAAAAATTTAATACCTTTAAGAAATACCAAACTTTGAAGTATAGGTGAGGACATACTAATGATTACGCGGTAAATCACTCGCCATAGAAAAGTCATATAACACGTCATTCATTTAATTAACATTGACAATCTTAAAAATCACTGTACAATTTAAATCGTAATAATTACGATTTAAAAAGGAGAGATACAAATGAGTAAGATACCTGTAACTGTATTAAGTGGTTATTTAGGCTCAGGGAAGACAACGTTACTAAATCATATTTTAAATAATAGAGAAGGTCGTCGTATTGCAGTCATTGTAAATGATATGAGTGAGGTCAATATTGATAAAGATTTAGTTGCTGACGGTGGTGGGCTCTCTAGAACAGATGAAAAATTAGTTGAACTATCTAATGGATGTATTTGTTGCACGTTACGTGACGATTTATTAAAAGAAGTTGAACGACTTGTACATAAAGACAATATTGATTATATCGTTATTGAATCTACAGGCATTTCTGAACCAGTACCTGTAGCGCAAACGTTCTCGTATATCGATGAAGCGATGGGAATAAATCTCACTTCGATTTGTCGTTTAGATACGATGGTTACGGTCGTTGATGCGAATCGATTTGTTAATGATATTAATTCAGAAGATTTACTTGTGAATCGTAATCAAGGGGCGGATGTGACAGATGAACGTTCGATTGCGGATTTATTAATAGACCAAGTTGAATTCTGTGATGTACTTGTATTGAATAAAACAGATTTAGTTACAAATGAAGCGCTAGATAAGTTAGAACATATACTTAGAACGTTACAACCAGATGCAAAAATGATTAAAACAACACAATCTCAAGTAGATATTAATGATGTCTTAGATACAGGACGATTTGATTTTGAAAAAGCTAGCAATTCTGCAGGATGGATTAAGGAATTAACAGAAGGCGGCCATGAGGCGCATACACCAGAAACTGAAGAATATGGTATTAGTTCATTTGTCTATTCAAGACGATTACCGTTTCACGCGAAACGTTTCAATGACTGGTTAGAACAAATGCCTCAAAACATTGTTCGTTCAAAAGGGATTGTATGGCTTGCGCAATATAATGAGGTTGCGTGTTTACTGTCACAAGCAGGATCATCATGTAATATCAGTCCAGTTACATATTGGGTTGCATCAATGTCTAAAGAGAAACGTGAAGAGATACTTGCTCAACGTCGTGACGTAGTGGAAAGTTGGGATATTGAATATGGAGATAGAAAGACACAATTTGTCATTATTGGTACCGACTTAGATCAAGAAAACATAGAAAAAGAACTCGATGAATGCCTGCTGAATAGTAGCGAAATAAATTCTGACTGGCATCAACTTGAAGATCCTTATCATTGGAAAATAAGAAAACCTTAAGAAATAATGGATATTAAACAAGTTATGATAATAAAAATATGTATTACAATTTTCATATAAACATCATATTACTTTTCGTAATATGGTATTGCCTTTTATACTGAAAACGGTAAAGTTCAAATTATTATGATGGGTCATTTTTAGTTTAATACAACAAATGATTAATAGAATTAAAAAGGAAACGACGAGATTATCGTCATTTCCTCTTATTTTTTATGGCATCATTAATTGAATACCTCTAATGATATTTTTTAAAAATAGCACAAGTGCCCATATAAAGAAAATAACTGCGATGAGGATTGAAATGATCCAACCGATACCGTGTTCACTATTTACAAAAGCTGGGGAAATAGATAGGGTTACTACTCCTAATACCACCATAACCCAACTCATGATGTGATTGAATAAAGCATTTCTAGCATGGGTCGAAGCTGGTGGTTGTGCGACTATCCATACAATAAGTGGAAATAATACTGGCGCAAAGAAGACACTTAAATAGCTAATGCCTCCTAAAATATCACTTTCTCTATAGTTTTCATTTGGCATATCATTATCACCTCAATTCTATAAAAACATATAATAAGATAAATAGTAAGTAAGATATTCTAAAATTACAACACTGTAAGTTAGTATAAGGTTGATGTTGAAAATAGTTAATTAAATATTTTGATGAATATAGCATATAAATGTATTAAATTGTACAATATTAATATATTAACTTTTAAAAGGTGGATATGATGCGGGAATTTTTAAATCTGTTAGGGGCATTACTAACAATGATCATTACATTTAGCATTTCAATTTTATTTAGTTTCTTAATACCTTTAATGGTCGAAGGAAATATTTTAAACATGGGGAAATTAAATCATCCGACATTTATTATGTTGTGGATTATTTTTAGTGTTATATTCAATATTATTATTCTTATTTTAGCTTTTTCAATGATTCAGTTTAGTAGTGACTTTGTAAATAAAATGAAATTAATGGCGATGTTAACTTTTTTTGTAATTATTAGTTATGCAAGCTTTAGTCATATAGATATGCAAGCTTTAACTGATCATTTAACATTAACGAGTTCTAAACATACCCGAGAGTTATCAATCAAACTTTTACCATTTGTTTTAACGATATCATTAGGATGTTATAGCGCTATTTTATCCTACTTACAGTATCAAATTGATAGCGAAGAACGTATGATATAAATTTTGAAAGCGCTTTACATATTAATACTAATTTTTTTGAAATAGTGCTAAAATAAAGGTGAGAACAGATAAGGGGGAGATTAAAATGTTATCATACAAAAACATTTTAATTGCAGTTGATGGATCAAACGAAGCAGAATGGGCTTTTAATAAAGCCGTTGAGGTAGCAAAACGTAATGATGCAAAGCTAACGATTGTGCATGTGATTGATACGAGAACGTATACCGCTTATGAAGTGTACGCATCTCAATTCGATCCGTCTAAAGAGTATTCTGAGAAATTACTTGAAGGCTATAAAGAACTCGCTGTTAAAGAAGGCGTGACAAATGTAGAAACACGACTTGAACTTGGCCCACCGAAATTACTCATTCCTAAAAATTTAGCAAATGAACTGAATGTTGATTTAATTATGTGTGGTGCTTCAGGCTTAAATGCAGTCGAACGTTTTATGATTGGTTCAGTATCAGAAGCAATTGTACGTCATGCGCCATGTGATGTATTAGTCGTACGTACTGAAGAAATTCCAGAAGACTTTGAATCAAAAGTAGCAACTCCAGAATTTAGAAGACGATATTTTGAAAGTTCAGACCATAAATAATAATGATTTAATATATGACTTCATTCTCACGAAGTAGTGAGGATGAAGTTTTTTATGGGAAGTATAAATCAAGTGATGATTTTAGATAAAATATAAAATATGGTATCATTTTTATTTAAGTGTCGTGTTCTAAATAATGGCGCACAATCATTTAAAAATATAAGTATAAAAGGAGAATCATATCAACGTGAATCAAATGAAACAACTGTTTATTAAATTTGTTGAACCATTAACGAAGATAGAGTTTTATCAAAATTTACTAGCCAATATTTTAATTATTATTGCCTATATCTTATTAGGTATGATTGTTATTGCAATTTCTAGAAAAGTAGTAACGAAATTTTTTAAAGTCAATGAGAAGAAGAAGACACGCTATAAAATTAAAAGAAGTGAGACACTTTCAACGCTTGTTCAAAATTTAATTAGTTATGTTGTTTGGTTTATTGTTCTTACATCAGTTCTCTCTCGTTTTGGAATTAGCGTTTCAGCTATTTTAGCTGGGGCTGGTGTTGTTGGTTTAGCAGTTGGTTTTGGTGCACAGACTGTTGTAAAAGATATCATCACCGGCTTTTTTGTTATTTTTGAAGGACAATTCGATGTCAGCGATTATGTTCAAATTAATTCGTCAGGTGTAACAATTGCAGAAGGAACAGTACAAACCATAGGATTACGATCTACTCGTATTCAATCTGATACTGGAGAAGTGTATACCTTACCTAATGGCACAATTAGTGAAATTGTAAATTATTCTAAGACAGATGTATCACCCCTTATTGCAATTCCAATTTCTCCAAATGAAGATTATGACGTTATTGAAAAAGAATTAAAAGCATTCTTACCAACATTAAAAGATAAATACGATATGTTCGTTGCGGCACCTGATCTACTCGGTTTAGATAGTATTGATGGTAATGAAATGGTAATTAAATTATTAGCTCATGTTAAACCGGGCATGCATTTCCCAGGCCAACGTTTATTAAGAAAAGAAATCATAAGTTACTTTAATGATGTAGGAATTCATACGCCTAAACCAACACTTGTGAAATTAGAAGATGAAGAAAAATAAACAAATGCTTATCATCATAGGTTTTTAAAATTTTTCCATAAGTTCTTTATAACAACTTTTAATGACCAAAAATTCATTTAATTATCATCATATAAACGGATAAATAATTAATAATTTCTAATTATTTAAGATTTGCCTACATTACACTTTGGGTGTAATATCAAACTGTAATAAATAGAAAGGGATGATAAGTAATGTGGGTGAAAGACTTTTATTATGATGGTAATGAGTACATCAATAAAACTGTATGGGAGTACATGTGTAAAGATAATGTGACGTTTGATAAAGCCATTGAGGTGCTTAATTTAAATTATAAAGATGCAGTTGCGAATGAGAGGGACATTCCAAATTTAGACATCGAGAGAAAAAGTATTGTAACAAGTGACTTTTGGTAAGCAATGGCTATATCAATAAACAGCAGTTTCTACGTCAAATACGTAGAAACTGCTGTTTTATTATGTTCTATATTTAAATTGTTCAATCGCATTTTTAATGTCATCTCGAACACGTTGGAATTCTGACCAATTTTTTCCGGCTGGGTCATCGAAGCTCCAATGTTCTTTTTTAACACCTGATGGAATAGTAGGACAATGTGCATCAGCATGACTGCATAATGTTACTACTAAGTCTGACTGTTTTAAAATCGTATCATCAATTAAATCAGAGGTATGAGTTGAAATGTCGATACCCACTTCTTTCATGGCTTCAACTGCCTTAGGATTAACACCATGTGTTTCAATGCCTCCTGAATATACATTCCACTCATCACCTAAAATTGCTTTTCCAAAACCCTCAGCCATTTGGCTACGACAAGAATTCCCTGTACAAATAAAATAAATGGTCTTTTTGGTCATGATAAACCTCTCTATCTATAAAATTAATCTGACTTTATTCTACACTAATCCTAACCATTTCCAATACGTTAAGCTAAATAAAATCACAAGAATATAACCTATAATAGTGAGGGGGATACCTGATTTTAAGAAATCTTTAACAGTAAATGTATCCGTACCATAGGCCAACATATTTTGTGGTGCACTCACTGGTAATAAGAATCCAAAGCTAATCACAAATTGTTGTATTAAAACGAAACCGATAGAATGATCGCCTAAACCTAATGTTGAAGTTAATGAAATAAATACTGGGATCAATGCAGATGATAAGCTTGTTGCACTCGCAAAGCCTAAATGAATTAAAATATTGAATAATGTAATGAGTGCAATCGTTGCGATAATTGGTAACCCTTTTAGGCCCATTAATCCAAATGTTTTATCACTGAGCCATTGAGCAGCGCCTGTTTTAAGTAAAACGTTACCAAGTGAGATGCCTACACCAAAGACGATAATTGTTCCCCATGGAATTTTCTTTTCAACGCCTTTCCAAGTAATCACACCGATTTTAGGCATTAACATAATACCTAATGCAATTAGAGTGACACTTGCTGAATCGATAGGGTGAAGTACTTTTTCGGTAGACCAAAAGATCAGTAATAAGATAGAAATGACAATGAGTCGCCATTCTCTAGCACTCATTGGGCCTAGTTCGTTTAAGTCATGTTTAATCAATTCTTTACCACCTTCAATGGCATCTCGTTCAGGTGGCATCACTTTCATCATAATGAAATATAAGGCAATAGACATCAGTATAGACCATGGTGCGGCGTATAAAAACCATTCACCCCAAGACACGTTATAGCCTAAGTTTTGATTAATGAAATTGATAGCGACGATATTTTGTGCAGCCGCAGTTTTGATACCGATATTCCAAATCGATACAGCTTGTACGGATGTAATAATAAGAAGTGATGCTAGTTTACTATCTTTACTCACTTTAAAGGCTGCAATCATTCCAAGTAAAATGGGTATGACAGCACCGGCACGAGCCGTAGCAGAAGGTACAAAAAAGGCTAATACAATTGATACTAAAATTGCACCGATAACAATATTTTTTGTTTTATTTCCTACAATTGAAAGGACATAAAGTGCTAGTCGTTTATGAAGATTGGTTTCTTGCATGGCAACTGCTAAGAATAAAGCGGCGGTCACAAGTGCCACTGCAGAAGTAGAAAAACCACTAAATGCCAGACTCAGAGCATTGTTTGTTCCTAATAATTCGCTTCCCTTAAGAATGGTGTCTCCACTTTTAGGATGACCAAGTTGTTCTGATAGATGTTGAACAGGACTAAAGCCAAGTAACAATATAATAAGCCCTAAAATTAAAGTCGCTGAAACTGGATAAGATACTGCTTCAGTAACCCACATGATTACGGCAAAAGCAAGAATGGCAAGTGCTGCTTTAGCCATGACCGGTAAGCTACTTGAAGTAGGTAGTAATAAAATAATTACTAATACGATAAAACTAATCACAATCCATAATGGTTTATATCCTTTATTTGATTTCTCTTTTTTAGATTGATTAGTGATTTGATTCCCCTTTGTCATTATTATCGTCTCCCTTAAAATAGTTACATTATTATTTTAACAAGAAAACGCTTTATTTTAGGAGTTACATTTTAAAATACACAAAATTTTCAAAAAACTATTATTTACAGTTAATAATCATAGAAATATTGAGATGAAAAAGAGCGAAACACTGAATTCAATGGGAATTCTGTTTCATTCTGTTACTTATATATTAAAGCCGTCCGAAACCATTTTCCTTAATATTGTTAACTTGATCTAAACTAATAGTTTGTTCTTGAGGTTCAGTAATATGGATATGTTGATCATCTTTAATTTTATCTATAGCAATATATTCTCCACTCATTGTTTCAACACTTTTTCTGACTGTAGTAAAACAACAATTATAATTATTTAGTAATTTTTATTTTTTAATCGCCCATTGACAATTTCGATATGAAATGCGATTATTAAAGCGTAATAATTACGATTTAGGAGAGAAGAAAATGATTAAGAAAAGTTTAATGTTAGTCTTCATCAGTATTTTAACGTTGTCACTTGTAGCTTGTGGAACATCCAATAGCGGTAGTGAGACAGATAAAAAATCAGAGAACAATGAAAAACTTGAGGTAAAAACGACAGTATATCCGCTTAAATCGTTCGCACAACAAATTGGTGGTAAATACGTCCATGTTGAATCAATCTATCCGAATGGAATGGATCCACATACATATGAACCGAGTCAAAAACAAATGGTAGATATTGGTAAATCAGATTTATTTGTATATACAGGGGATAATCTAGACCCAGTTGCTAAAAAGATTGCAAATGCGATGAATGATAAAAATAAAACATTATCATTAGAATCATCTTTAAATAAGACCGATGTATTAAAAGGCGAAGAGGATGAACATGAACACGGTGAGCACGAGGAACACGAAGAACATGAACATCATCATGGTAAATATGATCCTCATGTTTGGTTAGATCCTGTATTAAGTCAACAATTTGCGAAAGATATAAAAGATGAATTCGTTAAAAAAGATGGTAAACATAAAGATGACTATGAAAAGAATTATAAAAAATTAGTTAGTGATTTGAAGGATTTAGATAAAGACATGAAACATGCGGTTAAAGGTCAAGAAGGTAAAACAGTATATATTTCACATGATTCTATCGGTTATTTAGCTGATCGCTATGGCTTTAAGCAAGAAGGCATCGAAAATATGAATGCTGAAGAACCAAGTCAAAAAGATCTTACAACTATTGTAAAACAAATTAAAGAGGATAAGGTAAACTATATTCTAGCTGAAGAAAATGTGTCGAATAAAGTTGCAGACACGGTTAGAAAAGAAACACATGCAAAAACAATTTCATTTTATAATATGGGTTCTCATACGAAACAACAAGACAATGACAGCAATACGTATCAATCATTTATGAAGAAAAATATTAAAGCTATTGAAAAAGCATTAAAAAATGAATCTTAAAATTAAAGTATATTAAAGTAAAGAAGTAAGATAGGAAGATCAAGTCAATTCTGTCTTACTTCTTGTTTTATAGACTTCCTTTTTCAGAAGAAAGTGGTATATTGAATTTAAATAATATGTAGAACATTATTTATTATTTTTAAGAAGTAAGGCTTTATCACTAATAGATTGGAAGGGGACAACATCATGAATATTTATAAACTGCGTTACCAACATCATAAAGACATTGTAGATGACAATATTTTAACTGTATTTGTATTAGCCAAAAATGAAGAAGATGTCAGAAAATTTGCGAAAACGGTAAATTACAAAGTTGAAGATGTTAAACACACAACATATGAAGCTTATGAAGAAGCTAAAGCAAAAGGTGAAACGTATCGCCTTGAACATGCAGATACATATATTAGCTAAGTCTGTATAACTAAAAATGATAACTAAGGATAAATATCGATGAGTATAAGGTTACACTTAAAACTTCTTTTTGCATAAAAAATGAATGTAATCATGCAAAGAGAAGTTTTTTTATATATTATTATCTAACTTTTTTAAAAATTCTAAAGAAATTGATTTTAAAAAAATGTATAATATCTATTATGACTTTAAGAGGAAAACGAGGAAAGACAATGAAACAGAAACTTACATTTAAAGAGAATCTCTTTATTGGGTCGATGCTTTTTGGTTTGTTCTTTGGAGCAGGAAACTTAATTTTTCCACTTCATCTAGGGCAAATGGCAGGCGCGAACGTATTACTTGCGAATTTAGGATTTTTAATTACAGCAATTGGGTTACCGTTCTTAGGAATTATTGCTATTGGTATTTCTAAGACGAATGGTGTATTTGAAATTTCTTCACGTGTAAGTAAAATTTATGCATACATATTTACGATTGGTCTTTATCTTGTTATTGGACCCTTCTTTGCTTTACCAAGACTTGCAACAACATCATATGAAATTGCTTTTTCACCATTTGTTTCTCCAAGCAGTGGAAAATGGATTTTACCTGTCTTTAGTATGTTGTTCTTTATTGTGGCTTGGTTCTTTGCACGTAAACCATCTAAAATCTTAGACTATATTGGTAAGTTCTTAAATCCAGTCTTTTTGATTTTATTAGGTATCGTGGTCGTACTTGCATTGATTCACCCAATGGGCGGTATTAGTCATGCACCAATAAGTCCTGACTACAATAAGAGTGTATTATTAAAAGGTTTTATTGATGGATATAATACATTGGATGCACTGGCATCACTAGCATTTGGAATCATTATTGTAACGACTATTAAAAAATTAGGTATTACAAACCCTAATGATATCGCAAAAGAAACAGTGAAATCGGGAGCCATTAGTATTATTGGCATGGGTGTAATCTATACACTTCTTGCAGTAATGGGAACAATGAGTCTTGGGGAGTTTAAAGTAAGTGAAAATGGGGGTATAGCCCTTGCACAAATTGCCCAACATTATTTAGGTGATTTTGGAATTATTATTTTATCACTTATTATTATTGTAGCTTGTTTAAAAACAGCAATTGGTTTAATTACAGCATTTTCAGAAACATTTACAGAACTATTTCCTAAAACGAACTATATTGTATTAGCCACTATTGTTAGTGTATTAGCATTTATATTTGCGAATGTCGGATTAACAAAAATTATTATGTACTCATTACCCGTATTAATGTTTATTTATCCATTAGCCATTACACTTATTTTATTAACATTAGTAAGTCATTTATTTAATAACTCGCCAATTGTGTACCGCTTTACTACATTATTTACAGTGATTGCTGCATTTTTTGATGGTATTAAAGCGAGTCCAGAACCTTTTGTGAAAACGAACTTCGCACAATCATTAATCGGTTTTGCTGAGAACTATTTACCATTCTTTGATATTGGTATGGGATGGATTGTCCCAGCATTAATTGGATTTATTATCGGACTTATTGTCTATAAAGTTCGTGGCAACAAACACGAAGTTCAAGCATAATTAAGCCATTTACTATAAGCTATAAGAAGTTGAAATCATACGATCTTATAGCTTATTTTTTATATATTTAAAGGTATAAATATATTTATAAAATGCATTAAAATGAAGATAATAATGATTTTGAGGAGAAATAAAGATGGACTATAAAATAGATAAAACATGGGCAATCTTTTATAAAGCCTTAGCGCATAAATTGTTAGAATATCAAAATTGTCGTGATCAATTGATTGAGAAAATACGAGAACTTTATATTAACACTCAAATCAATATGCCTAAATTAGAAATTAATAATGAAATGATAGATATGGATCCATTTACTGTGTTTGGGTTATTTAATAAGAGTTCTATGACTAAAGAAAATAGAATTAAAATTATAGAAGAAATGGCCAAACTATTTGATGTGAAAGCAGATATACCACAAAATTTTGATGGTATTCCGACAGTGATGAATTTACGTGCTACATTTTATAATTTTAAGAATGATCGTGAAGCACAAGACATTGAAAATTTATGGTCGTTGTTTGAAATTGCTTTATTGTATTCATCAGATAAAAGCGAAGATAATGAAAATAACTTTAAGAGAAAATTTAATCAAGTGATGGCTCAGCCTGGAATAGGTATGGGTAAGTTAACCAGTGGATTATTTTGGATTGATTCTGACACATTTGCCAATTTAGATTCTCGGGCGATTTGGTATATTTTTGAAGAAAGCGAGATAAGTACAAAGTATATCAATTTTGAGGTTAACTTAAAAAAATCATTAACTGCAACAACGTATTTAATGATGATTGAAAAATTAAAATTATTTCTAAAAGATGATAACTATTTGAATGATTTTATTGATTTAAGTTATGAAGCATGGCGTAAATCAAAGGAAATCAAGCAAAGCTCAAAAGTAAAAGATATCGATGCAGATAAGGATTTAGAAGTCGTGAATTATTGGATTTATTCTCCCAAACCACAAGATGTTGATTTTGCTTCTTTTATTGAGAATGGGGAAATGTCTATTGGATATAACGAGTTAGAAGATTTCTCGAACTATGCATCTAAAGAAGAGATTAATCAAAAATTACAACAATTGAACCATAATCAGCATCATTATATTCATACGGTTAATGCTATATGGGAATTTAGTAAAGAAATGAAGCGTGGGGATATTGTTTATGTGAAAAAAGGACAGACTGATATTGTAGGATGGGGTGTTGTTTCATCCAATCATCAATATAAAAATGATAAAAATATCATTCAGCTTGTTTGGAAGGAGAAAGGAAACTGGAAGATTCCAATCAAAACATTAAATAAGACGCTCACTAAAATTACGCCATATAGTGAAACGATTCGGAAATTTAATGAGTTATTTTCAGTGGAACATTCTGATGGCTTGGTTACTACACAAACGACTTATCCTGTTTATACAGCAGAACAATTCTTAGACGACGTATTTATGAATGAAGAAGACTATGACACGCTTGTGCAATTAATGAGAAGAAAAAAGAATGTCATCTTACAAGGGCCACCGGGTGTAGGTAAAACATATGCAGCTAAACGATTGGCTTATTCAATGATGGGTGTTAAAGATAAAGAACGTGTGAAACTTGTACAATTCCATCAAAGCTATGCATATGAAGATTTTGTGATGGGGTATCGTCCTACTGAAACTGGCTTTGAATTGCGTACGGGTGCGTTTTACAATTTTTGTAAGCAAGCAGAAGAAGATAGTGAGAAAGACTATTTCTTTATTATCGATGAAATTAATCGTGGTAATTTAAGTAAGATATTTGGTGAATTGTTTATGTTAATTGAAAACGATAAGAGAGGAATGGAAATAGAATTACTTTATGCAGATGAGAAATTCTGTGTTCCAGATAATGTTTATATTATTGGTATGATGAATACAGCAGATCGAAGCTTAGCCATTCTTGATTATGCACTACGACGTCGATTTGCATTTTTTGATATGAATCCTGCCTTTGAAACCATACAGTTTAAACAATATCAAGAAAATTTAAAAAATCCACAATTTGATGCATTAATTGATACAATTCAAGCATTGAATGTCGACATTCGAGAAGATGATATGTTAGGTGAGGGGTTCGTCATTGGTCATAGTTATTTTAGCAATATAGTTAATATCACAGAATCTGAATTATCTAATATTATTGAATTCGAAATTATTCCATTATTAAAAGAATATTGGTTTGACGATCCTTCAAAAGTGGATAGTTGGAAGGTACGTTTAAGGGATGCGATTCAATGATTAACATTCATAATATTTATTATATGTTGTCTTATGCGTTTACAGTTTTGAATAAGAAAGGCTATCAACATATAGCAACAGAATCATTTAATAATGTGGCAGATTTGTATAGTGCACTTCTCATTAAAGGCGTATCGAGTCAATTAAAATATGGTCTTCAACATGACTATTTAGAACACAACGACTCGCTTAATGTGATACGAGGAAAGATTAATGTCACAGCATCCATAAAACAAGGAACGATGATGCATAAACGGTTAAATTGCACGTATGATGAATTTTCAATTAATACGTATATGAATCAAATTCTAAAAACAACAATGCTTAATGTTCTAAAATTAGATATTTCGCGCACACGTAAAAAAGCGTTAAAACGACTGCTGATATATTTTAAACACGTAGATATATTAGATTATCGACATATTGATTGGCAGTTACGATTTGATCGTCATCACGAAACATATCGTATGTTAATGGCTATTTGTTACCTTGTTACACAAGGACGAATTCAGTCAGAAAGAAGCGGTTCAAGAGAAACAATGATGTTCGAAGATGAACAACAGATGGCGCGTTTATATGAACGGTTTGTTAGGGCTTATTATAAAAAGGAATTTCCACAGTTAAAAGTCACCGCGTCTCATATTCCATGGGCCATTGATGATGATCATCGTCACATGTTACCGACAATGAGAAGTGATGTCATGCTCACTTATGGCAAACAATGCTTAATTATTGATACGAAGTATTATACGTCCACGTTACAACAGTATTTTGATACAAGAACGATTCATTCTGGAAATTTATATCAAATATTTGCGTATGTAAAAAATGAAGCACTTCATTTAAAACCAAAGCAGATAAATGTTGCGGGGATGTTACTGTATGCGAAAACGGATGAACAACTTGTACCTGATAATACGTTTCAGATGAGTGGCAATACGATTAGTGTCAAAACATTGGATTTAAATCAAGATTTTATTCATATTGCTAAACAACTGGATAATATTGTATATAATTATTTTAAGATATAAAATAGTTAGTAGATATTGTAAAATTTCAACAATCCATATATGATATATGTAAATTAAAATGACAATTTTGACTTATAACAAAGGGGTTAATGACAATGAAACACATGCATTTATCTGTTTTAGCTTATAGTACAGGTCTACATCCTGCTTCTTGGAGACTACCACATTCATATGTTGAAGAAGTTGGAGATATTGATTTTCAAATTAAGTTAGCAAAATTAGCTGAAAAAGGTAAACTGGATGCTTTCTTCTTAGGTGATGGTCAATATATTTCTGGAGAAGAAACGGGACATATTTCTTATTATTTCGAACCACTAACGGCGCTTGCTGCAATTTCACGTGAAACACATTCAATTGGTTTGATAGGTACCATTTCTTCTTCTTTTTATGAACCTTATCTTGCAGCACGTATGCTTTCAAGTTTACATCAAATATCTCATGGGCGTATTGGGGCAAATATTGTAACATCTCAATTTGATTTAGAAGCACAAAACTATTCGATGCAAGCTTTACCACATCTTGAAAAACGATATGAACGAGCAGATGAATTTATCAATGTAATGAAAAAATTATGGGAGTCATTTACGGTAGAGGCTATCGTTAATCACAAAGACTCAGGGATTGGCTTAAATCATCAGTATATTCATCCACTTCATTATCAAGGAAAGTATTTTCAAGTTGCCGGAGCTATTAACATTCCAACACCAAAATATGGTCGACCACGTTTATTTCAAGCAGGAACTTCCATTCCAGGGCGTGATTTAGCAGTACGACACGTGGATGCTATTTTTTCAATTGCATGGAATTTACAAGATGGCCAACAATTCAGACAAGACATTCATCAACGTGCCATGGAAGCAAATCGTCAACCACCTCTTGTATTACCAGGTCTCACCGTTTATGTTGATGAGAATGAAGAGGATGCTTATAAACTTAAGCAACAATTAGATGATATGATTCCACTTGAAAAACGCAAAAAACAATTATCTAAAGCCATTGGTCTAGATATAAGTGAATGGAAACTAGATGAAGTCGTACCATCATTACCACCTTATGATGCGTTAGAGAAAAAAGTTGTAAAATCTGTGTATGAAGCTGTACAGCGTGCTGTTATGACCGAACACCTTACCTTACGCGATGTATTAGATCGATTTGGTACTTGGGTAGGACATAAAACGATAGTGGGAACACCGGAACAAGTAGCGGATGAAATGATTGAATGGTTTGAAAAAGAAGCGTGCGATGGTTTTATGTTAATGTCACCAACATATCCAAATGCATTTGAAAAATTTATCGATTTAGTCATTCCAGTTCTTCAAGCGCGTGGCGTGTTTAGAAAAGAATATGAAAGCCATATGTTAAAAGATCATTTAAATATAAATACAGAGAAGCTATAATTAAGCTTCTCTTTTATTTAATAGATATCATGAAAAAAGACTTCCTCCATTAGGGGGGAAGTCTAAAATGTTCTTTATATTATTCCATTTTAACTTTCGCTTTGTCTGATTCTTTTTTATATTTTTGATACATAATCCAAAGAATAATTGCCCATACGGGTATAAATAATACTCCAATTCTAGTTGAACTGTTAATTAATAAGATAATAAAGATAAATGCGAAGAAAGCTAAAATCGCAAATGCCATATATTTTCCGCCAGGCATTTTGAATTTACTATCTTTATGTAATTCTGGATTGCGTTTGACGTAATTTAGATAGGCAATCATGATCAGTGTCCAAATTAAAATATTCAATACTGTTGAAAATATCGTAATTTGAACGAACACTTTTGTTGCATCTTTAAATACTGCATTTAAAATAACTGAAATACTTAATAAGCCACATGTGACTAAAATAGCATAGTGGGGTACACCATGTTTATTTGTTTTATGCAAGAATGGTGGACCTTGTTTACGACCTGCTAAACCGTACATTGTACGACTATTTGCGAAAATACCACTATTACATGATGAAGCAGCTGCTGTTAAAACGACAAAGTTAATAATACCGGCAGCAAATGGAATACCAATTAATCCGAATAATTTAACATATGGACTGTCTGCTGGGTTTAGTTTATCCCAAGGTACTACAGACATGATCACTGCTAATGAGCCAATATAGAAAATTAAAATACGCGCAGGTACATTGTTAATTGCTTGAGGAATCGTTTTGTGTGGGTTTTTAGTTTCTCCAGCTGTAATTCCAATTAACTCAATACCAATAAATGAAAAGATAGCCATTTGGAAAGCCATCAAGAACCCTTGAATACCATTCGGGAAAAATCCACCTCTAGACCAAAGGTTCGTTACGCTTGCTTGCCCATAAGAGGTTTTCATTCCAAGCACAATCATCACAATACCAACAATGATTAAGGCTACAATTGTTATCACTTTAATAATTGACAGCCAGAATTCTAACTCTCCAAATAGCTTTGCACTGAATAAGTTCAAAGCGACTAATACTAAGATAGTAAATGCCGCTGTTAGCCAGTTTGGTACTGTTGGATACCAATATGAAACATATTTAGCAACTGCTGTCACTTCTGCCATGCCTGAAATAATCCAAGTTAACCAATACGTCCATCCGACCATAAATCCAGCAATTGGTCCAATATAATGATGGGCAATATCCCCAAATGATTTGAATCCTAAATTTGATAAGAGGATTTCTCCCATTGCTCTCATAAACATAAATAATACAAAACCGACAATAACATAAGTCAATAAAATAGACGGTCCGGCTAAATGTACAGATTCACCTGATCCAAGGAACAGTCCTGTGCCAATTGCGCCACCAATAGCGATAAGTTGAATATGTCTATTACTCAATTCTCTTTGCAGTTTATCTTCTGCCATAATTTTCTTCCCTTTCCTGAGTAACCTTATGACTGAAACTTTATGACTGAATCCAATACCCTTTGTTATAACATAAATAATTTTTTAAAACTTCAAATTATTTAATTTGTTAAGTTTAAGAATACCCTATTTAGTTAATATTAATCAAATAATAGTTTAATAGATAAGTGTTAATACATTATTAAATATAGTTAATAATGTATTAAATTGAGTATCTTTTTAAATCTATAAGCAAATTACTTCTCTTTATTTTCAATTTATTTAATAATCTAAGTTACGTAATTAAAATATGAAAGTAGGGAAATGAATGAACGATTTTAACGAAATATTAGAAAGTAGAAAATCTGTTAAAGGATTTGATCCAAATTATAAAATTCCACATGACGAAATGAATGAAATCATTAGCAAGGCAACAAAAGCACCTTCATCAGTGAATATGCAGCCATGGCGTTTTGTTGTTGTAGAAAGTGATGAAGCGAAAGCAAAATTACGCCCGTTAATTCGATTTAATACATCACAAAATGATACATCTTCAGCGATGATTGTTATTTTTGGTGATTTACAATGTTATGAGGAAGGCGAATTCATCTATAACAAAGCAGTTGAAGAAGGACATATGCCTCAAGAAGTAAAAGACCAAATATTACCTTTTGTAATGGATACTTACAAAAATAGTTCACGTGAAGTTATGAGTGACATCGTAAAAGTGGATAGTAGTTTAGCTGCGATGCAATTAATGTTAGTTGCAAAACAATATGGCTATGATACGAACCCTATCGGTGGTTTTGAGCATGACAAAATTGGCGAAGCATTCGGATATGATTTAGAACGTTACGTTCCAGTGTTAATCGTTGCGATTGGTAAGAAAGAAAAAGAACCTCATACATCATATAGAATGCCAGTTGATAAGGTAGTAGATTATCAATAATTAAAGTTTAATATAAAATATCAAAAAATATATTTCCATAAACGATTATAAAAGAAAGTTCTTTAAATAAAAATTTATGGGAATATATTTTTTCTTTAAAATGATTAATTCTTTTATAAATGGGAATAACTAACTGTATTCCGTAATAAGGAAACAATGTACATAACAATGTATTTACGATACCAATCTATATCTAGGAGAGATAAGTATGGATCAATCAAACAAAAACAAAAAACAACAACAATTAGATGAGTTAAGAAAAAATAATGATGGTACAGCAATGACTACAAATAGTGGTATGAAAGTAAGTGAAGATGAACATTCACTTACAGTAGGGGATAGAGGTCCGACTTTACTAGAAGACTTCCACTTCCGTGAAAAAATGATGCACTTCGACCATGAACGTATTCCTGAACGTGTGGTACATGCTCGTGGATTTGGGGCACATGGTGAATTCCAAGTGTATGAAGATTTAAGTGAATATACAAGTGCGGATTTCTTAACACACCCTGAAAAAACAACACCTGTCTTTGTGCGTTTCTCTACTGTACAAGGTTCTAAAGGATCTCCAGATACAGTACGTGACATTCGTGGTTTTGCTACTAAATTCTATACTGATGAAGGTAACTTCGATTTAGTAGGTAACAACGCGCCTGTATTCTTTATTCAAGATGCAATTAAATTCCCTGACTTTGTACATGCATTAAAACCAGAGCCACATAATGAAATGCCACAAGGTGGTTCAGCACACGATACATTCTGGGATTTCATTGGTCAAAATCCTGAATCTATGCACGCAGTATTCTGGGCAATGAGTGATAGAGGTATTCCTAAAAACTTCCGTCAACAAGAAGGTTTTGGTGTACACACATTTAGACTTGTAAATAAAGAAGGTCAATCTTACTTTGTTAAATTCCACTGGAAACCTAAACAAGGTTTAGAAAGCTTAGTATGGGATGAAGCACAAATCTTACATGGTAAAGACATTGATTTCCATCGTAAAGATTTATATGAATCAATTGATAAAGGTGACTATCCTGAATGGGAATTAGGCTTACAAATTATCAAACCTGAACAAGAATTTGACTTTGATTTTGATATTTTAGATCCAACTAAATTATGGCCAGAAGATCAAGTACCTGTGAAAATCGTAGGTAAAATGACATTGAACCGTAATGTAGATAACGTTTTTGCAGAAACTGAACAAGTTGCGTTCCACCCTGCGCATATCGTTCCAGGTATTGATTTCTCTAATGACCCATTATTACAAGGTCGTTTATTCTCTTACACAGATACACAAATTTCTCGTCTTGGCGGACCAAACTTTAACCAAATTCCTATTAACCGCCCAGTTGCAGAAGTTCATAATAATCAACGTGATGCAATGCATCAATCATATATTCATCAAGGTCAAACAGCCTACCATAAAAATGGCTTGAACAATAATAACCCTCATACAACACCTAAAGAACAAGGTGGTTTCGAGCATTATCATGAAAAAGTAGAAGGTTATAAAGTACGTCAACGCAGTGATAGCTTCAAAGATTACTATACTCAAGCTAAATTATATAAAAACAGCTTAACTGAAGCAGAACAGCAACATTTAGCTGATGCATTTTCATTTGAAATTGGTAAATGTAAATCACCAGAAGTAAAACAAAATGCTGTTAATCAAATTAATAAAGTTGATCGTAAATTAGCTGAATACGTGGCAAACAATGTAGGTGTAGAAGTTCCAGCAGAAAACGAAGAAGTGCAATCAGATGCTAAAGATAGCCAATTAACATTAGAAAAATTTGATATCCCATTAAAAGGACACTCTGTAGCAGTGCTTGTAAATGGTGATATTAGCGCTGAAACATTAAAATCATATGCACAAGTATTTGTTAACAACGACTTAAACTATGCATTTGTTGGACAAACAGCTAAAAACCTTAATGATGATGAAATTGGTATTACTGAAACTTATAGCACAGCAAGTTCAACAGTATTTGATAGTGTAATCGTTCTTTCAGATGGTAAAGAGATGTTACCGACTGCTATTGACTTTGCTGAAATGAGTTATAATCATAAAAAACCTGTTGTAATCACTGAAGAAGCGAAAAATGTATTACAAAGCAATCGTATTGATTTAGATGCGCCTGGTGTTGTAGTCTCTAGCGAACCACAAGCTATCCTTGACGCATTCAAACGTTACAGATATTTCGATAGAAAATAATGAATAAGTTTTTGAAAAAGCCTGAGACATAATGCGTTGTCTTAGGCTTTTTTAATATATTGGCAGTCGATGATTGAATTGAACATGCGTTTGTTCCAAATTTTTTTCAATTGTAGTCTCGGCGTCCAACATACAGACTTTCAATAAGAAAGTCTACGTCCAATGCAAGTTGAAGATACGTTACTGAGGTGAACGACAAATTCAAAATGAATTCTGTCTTGCACCTTTTGATTAAGGAGGAGATATGATGAATCGAGGTATTAATCATATCGGTCTTACGGTTCCTAGTATTGAAGAAGCTACTGCTTTTTTTAAACAGGGACTAGATGGAAAAATTGCATATGATAGTCAAACTAAAAAAGATGAGCCAAGAGGTGGCGAATATGTCGAGCATATCTTAGGGCTAGAAAAAGGAGCTTCAATTATTCATAAACGCATGATGGTGTTTGGTTGTGGTCCTAATATTGAAATGTTTGAATTCCAACACGCGCAACAACATGAACCACAATCACTACAAGATATAGGTTTTACATATATTTCTTTTTATATTGAAAGTGACGCATTTGACCATGTATTAGAGCGTGTGAAACAGGTAGGAGGAGAGCCATTATCTGAACCACATTCTAATACAAAATATGAGGATACAGAGAATAATAAAACCGTTTATATTCGAGCGCCATGGGGAAGCTTAATCGAACTTCAAACTGTACCTAATGGTTTTTACTATCCTGATGATAGTGAAGCGAAGGTATTTATTCCTAAAAGCAATGATGAGTAATAAAATGGACTCAATCATGCATAGAGTTTTTCGACAGTGACGATTTTGTGTATTTTTTCTCGAAACAGGGTAATAAACTAGAAAGCCTAGCAAAAGGTTTAATGACAGTTTAAGGGAGTAGAAAAAATGATTGATATTCAAATTCAAAAATGTGACTTAATTGAAGTCATTGGATCAATAATTAATGAAAAAGTTGAAGTTGAAAATCAAGATGCATGTGAATATTTAGCAACTGAAATTGTGAATGGATTGGAAGATTACAATAGTGAAGAAACTCAAGCCAATAATTTATTAGGCTTGAACAGTGAATTACGTCATGAAGTCAAAGAATCAAATCACGCAAAAAAAGTAATCCTTTCAGCAAATGAAGAAGCATTCTCGTCAAACGATAATAATGTAGATGTACATTCACCTAACTAGATTGAAAAACTTACCACACTTTATAACATCATTTTCTTCTAAATTTTACATAATAAAAAGCACTTCCTAACGAGTGAAAATGTCTTCATCTCATTTGGAGGTGCTTTTATTTATATTAAATTAGAAAAATAATGCTTTAACTATTCTGAAGAAAGAACCAAGTAATTGAAAGAAATCACCAGACATTAGACAACCACCTTTCCATAAAAATGATATTAAGCTTCGTTAGTTGACGTTAGCGCTTCTGTTTGAACTAAATCATCAGCTAAATCATACCAAAACTGCTGTAGTTCTTCTCGCGTGCGTTTTGTATCTGTACTATCTTGACCTACAAAATCGACATGATCCCAGTCGTGTTTAGTAGGCGTTACTTGCCAAATGCCTTTTTGATTTGTATCTGTTGCTTCCGTATAAGCTTGATTGAAAGGATGTTGAGATGAAATCACAGATACAAGACCATCATTTTCTCTCCATTCTTTTTCAGTGGCTTTACCAATCAGATTTGCTGTCACTGTGAATGGTAAGAAGAGATTGTAATCTGCTTTATGTTTACCAAATAATGTAGAGTGTGTTGCTTCGCCTGTGTATGTTTTATAAACGATATTTGGATTAAGTGATGTTTTGCGGTTAAGATCTGTCGCACCATCACGTGTTAAATCGTATAGACCATTGTCTTTCGTTTGCCATAACTTAGATGTTTTAGCGCGTGAAAGGTATGATAAATAAGATTCTCCAGGTTGTTGTTTTAGACCCCATTGAGACAAACCGAAGTCTACTCGAGAGTTTTTGTTACCTAGTTGTTTACCTATATCAAAAGCGATTTGACGAACAATAGCTTCATTACCTAACTTATCAGAGGCATGTGTACCATTATGCGGTGTGCCTAATGTTGTAATTGAAGAAACCATATTATCGTGTCCACCTTGTAGTAAAGGAGAAATGTCACCACCATGTGTTTTTTGGTATTCAATTTCTTCTTGACTACCATTTCTTAATAATTCTTCTAATTGACGAACAGTTTGTCCTCCCATACTATGACCAACTAGATGCACTTTTTGACCAGGTTGCCAATCTTTATAAACACCCTCATATGTTTTACCATAGCGTTCATGTCCATATCTTTCTGCATGTGCAGCACCATAATCTACAGTACCACCTTTAATATAGTAATAAAGTTCAACAGCACGATCATAGTTACTACCAAACGCACTGATACTTGCTTCATAAGCGTTATAACCATTTTGTTCTAAGTCTTGACGAATGTTTAATTTATCGCCACCCCAATAATGTGATAAAACATTAGGATTAATATCATCTGTAAATCCATTAAAACCATGAACAAGAATAATTGGGTCTTGGTTTTTGTATTGACCTTGTTTAGCAACTTTATTAGTTTGATCTTTTGTTTCTGTTGTACCTTGTTGTTGAGATGTATTATTTGTTGTTGCTACTCCATTGTTAGCTAGTGTCTCTATGCCGGCTTGTGAATTTTTTTGATCTTTAGCATCTTTATTTCCAATAGTTTCATTTGTTGTACCATCAATTGAGATCGCTTCATCTTTAGTGTTTAAAGTATTCTCTGTAGGTGTAGTAGAATCTGTTGGTTGTTTAGCTGTCACTGTTTGTTGTGTTTCAGTTGTGTCTACAGTATCATTTGTTTTTCCAGTAGACGGCGCCTCTACGTCATTATTTTTTATTGCATCCTGATTTACATTTGAATCTTGTTGAGTTTTTGATGGTGTTAATTCTTTACTCTCTGTTAGAGGTGTTGACTGAGATGTTTTTGTTGAATGACTGTCAGTTGTTTTTGAAGTATTGTCTTTTGTAGATGATGTGTTGGTTTCAGCAGTCGTTGTTTGAGTTGTTGAATGGTCATGAGTTGTTGTTTTCTCTTCTGTCGGACTTTCATTTGTCACGTTTTCTGAAGAGTGAGATTGATTTTTAGTAGTTGACGTTTCAGTTGTGTTATCTTTTTTATCTGAAGTGATTGTGTCTTTTTGAATTGTGTCTTTAGTATTATTTTGAGATTGCTCAGAAAACGCTTTGCTCTCTTTTGTTGAAGATGATTGTGATTCATCTGAAGGAGTTTCTTTAGTTAATGCGTCTTCAGATTGATTTGATTGATGTTTAATAGTTTGATCAGTTAGGTTATGTTCAATTGTTTCTTCATTAGTGTTTAATTGATCAGTATCATCTTTAACTTGAGTTGAAGTTTTATTTTCATTATGTAAGCGTTGTGTTTCATTTTCATTAGTTACTGATTGAGATGTAGAAGTAGCTTGTTCGTCAGATTGAACATTGTCTTGTTGTGTTTCTTGATTATCAGATTGTTTTTTATTATCCCCAATAGATTGTGCTACAGCTGATTCAGGATTTCCCTCTTCCTGATGTGTTTCTGCTGCCTGTGCAGCACCGCCTCCCATAAATAGCAATGTTGCTACTAAAATGGATGATGCACCCACACTGAATTTACGAATACTGTATCTGTTTTCACTTTTTTTCATAAATAGCACCTCTATTAATTGTTTTTTGTTATAAAATATAT
>OBVQ01000286.1_pt1 | contig 28407 bp, 18 predicted proteins | sample 1476181 | NCBI WGS metagenome assembly OBVQ01 (sample SAMEA2580020, study PRJEB22360) | human gut metagenome | reverse complement strand
CCGGCTGCCCCATCAACCGCATTATCATGCGCAGCACGGCGATGTTGCTTTTCTCGCCGTCCGCGCCGATCAGATACGTTTCGCCGATGCGACCGCGCGTCAGAATCGCCCATACCGCCGAAGAGTGGTCTTCCGTATGAATCCAGTCGCGCACGTTCTCGCCGGTGCCGTACAGTTTCGGCCGCATGCCATCCAGAATGGACGTGATCTGCCGTGGAATGAACTTTTCCACATGCTGATACGGCCCGTAATTGTTGGAACAGTTGGAAATGGTGGCACGCAAGCCATATGTGCGCGTCCACGCGCGCACCAGATGGTCGGACGCGGCCTTTGACGCACTATACGGACTTGACGGGCGGTACGGCGAGTTTTCGCCGAATCGCGCCGGATCGTCCAACGCCAGGTCTCCGTACACTTCGTCGGTACTGATGTGGTGGAATCGCACGTCGTATTTACGCGCGGCCTCCAACAGCCGCATCGTGCCCTCCACGTTCGTGCGGATGAACGGTTCCGGGTCGAAGATGGAATTGTCGTTATGTGATTCCGCCGCGAAATGCACGATGGCGTCGCAGCCGGGCACAATGCGTTCCAGCAGCGACGCATCGCAGATATCGCCGATGACAAGTTCGACTTGCGATTGCGGCAGCCCGTCGATGTTCGCCGGATTGCCCGCATACGTCAGCTTGTCAAGCACGGTGATGTGCACGTCCGGATGATTGCGCGCCACGTACCGCACGAAATTCGCGCCGATGAACCCGCATCCGCCCGTCACCAGAATATTGCGCGGCTCAATCCCGCCGCCGTTCCCCGCCAAACTACACACCGCTCCAGCTTACCTTAGCCAGGTTATAGCAGTTACGCTATACTGGATGCATGAGCATGATCGAAGAGTTGCGACGGCGGCGACTCGAGCTTGGGTTGAGCCAAGGCCAAGTGGCGGAGATGATGGGCACCACCCAATCGGCTCTTTCGCGCGCGGAACGCGGCGGCAACCCGACACAAGATTTTCTGCAACGGTATGACGATGCGCTGCAATCGCAGGCAAACGATGTCGGCAATGACAGCATTGTGGAAATCACCACTATAAAATTCATCGTCGGCAGCATTGCGCAGCAATACAACCTCGCCGAAGTCTATGTGTATGGTTCCGTGGCACGCGGCGAGGCAACGGACGATTCGGACGTCGATTTGCTGTACCGGACCGAACCAGGTTCCCCTCTCAATATGATGCAACGAAAAGCACTGCAAGCCGAGTTGGAGCGTGCATTCGGCCGGGAGGTTTCGCTCACTTCATTGGATTCGCTGCAACGTAGGGCGCAAACCAGCCGCGCGAGCCGTCGGTTTTACGAACACATCCAGCCGGACATGGTTAGGGTGGCCTGATGGCACGCAGCAACCACACCGATCAGCGTTTCCGCGACGAGACGAATCTCATCCGTCTCGTCGAACATCTGCAACGAGCGCATGATGATGCTTCCGCAGTTGGTTCCGCCGAAGCGCTTGAAGAGGATTACATGCGATTCAATTCCGTTGCGATGGATGTGGTGCAGGCGCAGGAATCGGCACGCCGCCTTTCCGACGAATTTCATGAAACCGTTCCACAGCTTCCATGGAACGAACTGCGTGCATTGCGTAACGTCATCGTGCATGAATACGACGGCATAGACGCTTTCGCGCTCTACGAATCCGCCACAACCGACGCCGAAGCACTCCTCACCAAGCTGCGCCCCTACATCGCCACCATCGAGGATTGACCGACAGCCTCTGACACTACGTATCGAATACATCAAATTCGAATAGCACCATGTATTCTGTGTGTCACATTAGTCAAACACACAAAATCGCGTTTACCGTCCAGACATCTCACAGCTACCTTCAAGACACTCAATCGTCCATACGCGGGAGCTAGTATGTGCGTTGGTTTTATGTGCCCGTAATCCCCGTTTTCAGGGGCTTTCAAAGGAAGCAACGATGCAACACGTGCAGTCCGCAGCCCACGATTCTGCGCCTTCATACGTTAGGCATGAAAGGCAGCCTCTTGCCACAGGCACGTACCATCCCCTAGCTAAAAGCAACGAAACGCTCTCCCCCGTCGACTTCAGGGCACGCCGTCGCGCGGCACTGTACACACACAAGAATGCGCTTTGCGCAGCACCCTCCCGTAAGAGCATTTTCACGTCGGCCGCTCCAGCTTCGTCGCCGCATATTTCTACAGATGTTCTTACAACTACGCACACACAAGGCAATGCCGCTCCCGCCGATTCCATGTCATCCAGCAATGAGCCCGCGCCGCAAACGCACACCCCCAAAACGCCCGACACAGCATTGGCGACCATAGGGCATGGTTTTGTACGAGCAGGACAGGCCACCGCCAAAGCGGCCAAAACCACCACACGTACCATCCGCACCGCCGCCACCAAAGTACGCGCCGCTTGGCGTACGTTCACCAGCTTCAAAGCCGTCCAACTCATCGTCAAATTCTTCAAGAGCGCGCACGCCCTGTGGAAGAAGCGTATGAAATTCTCCTACACTCTTTATACCGTTGTGCTCCTGTTACTGACTACGGCAGAAACGCTCTTCATGGAATGGACAGTAATCGTTGAGCCAACATACTCTTCTGGTACCAAAATATCTCACCACAGAAAACTTGTTGAAGGTGCAGTCGGTCAGTTAACAACATATGTAACAAACATGTGGCTCACTGACCATAATCATCTTTTTATTGTCAATTTCGTCGGGCTTGCTCTCATCTATCTCGTTCTCATCTTTGTTCTTAATAGGTTCTGGCTTGCCACACTTATTTTCGGTGTAGCAATAACTGCATTTGGTGTAGCCAACAAAATCAAAATGACCGTACGCTCAGAGCCCATCATTCCCGCAGATTTCAGCTTTATTTCAGGAGGAAATGCAAATAATATTTTGTCCTTTGTACCAACAGACAGCCAAGCGTTCGTCGACGGGGCTATTCTTGTCGTTAAGTGGTTTACCATTATTTGCATTGCACTTTTCATCTTTGATCGCCGCAGAAAACTAATTTACTGCTCAGTATTGCACCCAATTTCATGCTTCAAGAATATAGTTGGAAATCTTTCCCGAATAGCAGCGGCTATAATCAGCATCATTCTCCTATTATCCTTTACATGGAATCTGACAATCCCTACTTCTTCTGTATACCTTTGGGCGAAAGATCAAGGATATAAACCACAACTTTTTAGTCCAATTCTTGACGCTCAAACTAATGGTCCAGCAACAACTTTCCTTAGTTTAACCAATGTAAAGGTAATGAATGAACCTGATAATTACAACAAACAAACAATGAAGAAGATAGCCGATAAGTATAAAAAAGAAGCTATTTCCATTAATCAAAATCGACAAAATCGCCTTACTGACAGCACCGTTATTATGGTTCTGTCTGAATCCTTCTCTGATCCGTTACGTGCGCCTCGTGTCTCATACAGCATCGACCCAATGCCCCAGATTCGAGCAATCAAAGAACAAACGACCTCCGGTTTGATGCTATCTCCCGGTTACGGAGGAGGAACCGCAAACATAGAATATCAGGAAATCACAGGGCTAAGTCTCTCAAATTTCAGTGATTCTATGTCTGTGCCCTACCAGCAACTCGTCCCCAATCAAAAAAATCCTTATGCATTCAATCAGCTCTGGACGCAAAGATATGGAATCAAATCCGCAGAAGCCGTTCATCCATACGCTCAAAATATGTATTTAAGACATGTTAATTATGAAAAGTTTGGATTCAATTATCTGTACACCGACGACAGTAAGGTTCAGGCGCCTTACAGAGAAAGAATTGACAATAGTCCATATATTGATGACGACTCCGCATACAAGGACATCATCGATCTCATCAAAAAAGATAGCTCACATACCCCACAGTTCTTGCAGCTAATTACCATGCAAAACCATACGCCTTACGATAATTGGTATTCAAATAATGAATTCCAAGAAGCAAATAATTCAAACGAACTTTCAGGATGGGAAAAAGACAATACTGATACATATGCGAAAGGCATTAGTTACACTGATTCGGCTACAGCCGAATTCCTTAACAGCCTCAACAGCATCAACCGTCCAATAACAGTGGTTTTCTATGGCGATCATTTACCAGGGATCTATCCAAATTCACTAAATAATAAAAATAACGATTTACCACTTCACGAGACAGATTACTTTATTTGGTCCAATGCTGCATCTCCTTCTGCAGGAACGAAGCTTGACCCCTCTATTTCTTCATTCACTTCGCCCAATTATTTCATGGCACTTGCAGCAACTCACATGAATGCAAAAGTAACTCCTTATCTCGCTTTATTAACTAAATTATCAGCAGAAGTTCCAGCAATGGGAAGAATTTCTTTTACAAAAAAATGGGATCAAAAAGGCACAACAACATATCTTGATTCCACTGGTAACATCATTAATTCAAGTTCTCTCTCAAAAAAACAACAAGAATTGCTACACGATTACAAACTTGTACAATATGATATGACCGCAGGTAAGAACTATCTTTCTGCCGAAAAATTTAACAAAGAATAGACAAACTAGCATTTGAACTATTTGTCGCTTAGTATAAATTGATGTCTAGTGCCAGCGACAGCATCCTTTTCTGACGGCACGCATAGTCACATTATTTATTACATTGTTGTTTTGCCGTCGACCACAGTACATCATAAGCATGGAGCTTCCGCACTATGGCCGACAGCATAACACAATTAATAACGCCCAAAGGAATCAGTGCTTTTAACCTCAAAATAGACAGATAGTCAAATTATCTAACAACTAAACGATATCCCTGAACATGGCACTTGTAATTATCTTGTAAATGGACTACACCACTACGAGATAGTTTAGTTACACCCAAAGAACGACGACCATTGTCAAGAGTCGCGCCAACATCGTCAGATTGTTTGTCTCCCTTAATTGAAACAAATCCTGCATCATTGCCATCAAATTGCAGCCCGACATAATCCGCATCACCCTTAACCTGTATTTGTTTCTCAGACATAGACACAGAAATAGGGGAAATCTCCACTATTTCATCAAATCCAGGTACAGCACTTGTACTGCCCCACAACAAACCACTGAAATAATACAAGTGTAACGAATCTTGAAACTTTAATCCCTCTTTAAACGAATCAAATACATATAAAGTATCTTTGTCAAAAATACCCGAAGACATTTTTTTTCGTTCTTGAACCTTATATTTTTTAATCGCAATAGCATCTCTTCTCGAATAATAAAAATCATTAAGTGTGACAGAACGCGGAATTGCCTCTTCTGCGACATCATAATATAGCTGGAATTTTAGTTGTTTATCACCCATAAATAACACATGTTTTTTACCAGTTAGCAACGGGTCTAAATTCTTCGGTTTAATTAAAGCTGTATATGTTTGCTGCTTATGTTTATACAGTTGGCTCCTGTCTTGCAGCATAGGTGAGAGATCCTCGACTTGCAGAAGCAAACATGCAATCAAAAGAATGGCCGCAACTTTATTAGAAAATGTTTTATAAACCACAGTAAAAGCCAAAATAGCAAGAATATCCCACACACCCCACATGAACCGGCCAGTGGAGCGGAAAATACCATATATTTTCAAGAAAAAATCTGGGTATGGAATATGAAAAAGAGTACGTCCATTCAATGTGACCTCAGTACCGAAAGAGGCCACCATCAGTAAAGCAATTGCACAAAATACATATACTATTTTAACATGAGCAGTTGCCCATACATTTTTAATCCATCGCATCCCCTTTGCCATAACACCAACAGCTGCGATAGAAAGCAAGGCAATTAATCCAAGGCCTAGGTACGAATAACCTTCGTATTGCCCTAGGACTGCGACGGGCTTACTTTTTATAAATTTTGACCAACCAGTAAGGTACAATCCAGTTTCCATAGGGTTAAGCAGGGCATTCAAATTTGCACCAAGCCGACCCAATCCACCGCCATTAACACTGGTGCCACTAATGTGATAAAAGCCGCCGTAAAGATAAAATGCAAGAACAGCTCCAATCATTGAGGCACACAGTTCAGAGAATCCCAGTACCGTACATTTCTGGGAAAAAACCAGATAAATAACTTCTAACACCATCAAAATGCCAATGATTGGCACATAGTACATGTTTACCGATATGGCAAGAAAGAACAATCCACACCAAAGGAGCACATGTTTTATAATCGATCTCCCCTCATTATTGGTTATAATAAGAAGAATTCCAAGCAAAATGACCCAGTTTGCCGCAAGTGCCGTATGTGTATATAAACGCTGAATGGAAAAAGTAGTTAGAGTGAAAAATACTGATGCAAAAGTAGAATAAATGACATTATTTGTCAATTGAAATACAATTCGAGCACCTATGGCTCCGTCCAACACAAAACAGCATAATCCCCAAATACCAAAAAATTGAAAGGTGCCTGGGAGAATCGGACTCAATATTTTAAAAAACACATCAAACAACGGAACCGAGTCAATATACATAATCGGGGTAAGACTTGGATCGGCAACGCCATCCATCAATCCAATAGGCCAATGCCAATCAGAAGCACGATAGAACTTCCATCCATAATAGGACTGCGCAAAATCACCAGTAGCGTTCCTAATCCAGTCGTCATATGTGACATCGAGTACTACAAAGCCATAAATACAAAAGAAGAAAAAGGCTCCAACAACCGCCCCAAGTAAAGTAGATTGAACTGATGAGGACAGACAAATCTTCCTTTGTGTTTTCACTACCTCGTGCTTTGGATTCATCACAGCTCCTAGGACCATACCTGCGTTTCCCATCATTCGCATTCAACTTGTTCTAACTACAGACTTGTTTCGACATAATATCTTGGACGTTGTTTTGTCTCAAGATATATTTTCCCGACATACTCACCAACTATGCCTAAAGAGAGCATAAGAAATCCTCCTATCAGCCATAGGGAACACATCATGGACCCCCACCCAATCACCGCATGATTGGTAAACACAGATACAATGACATAAATCAACATACCCAAGCCCACCAAAATCGATAGCACGCCAATTGATGTCACAAACTTTAGAGGCTTTGTCGAAAAAGATGTTATGCCTTCAATCGCAAAAGCAATCATCTTCTTCAAAGGGTATTTCGATTCCCCGGCTTCGCGAATGCCCCGCTTATAATATACTTTCCCTGTTTTAAATCCCAATGTAGGAACAATCCCTCTTAAGAATAAATTAACTTCTCGATATTGAGAAAGAGCCTCCAAAGAAGCTTTTCCCATAAGCCGATAGTCAGCATGATTAGAGATAGTCTCAGCACCCATCCATGCAAAAACCGAATAAAACAGATTCGCAGTATTTCTTTTGAACCAAGTATCTTTCTCTCGAGATGATCTAACACCATAAACAATCTCGCAATGTTGTTCTGAGAACTGTTTAATCATTTCATCTGAAGCATCCACGTCATCCTGAAGATCTGCATCCATGGAAATAGCAGCATCACATCCAGCCGAGTAAGCTGCCATAAGCCCTGCATAAAGAGCATTCTGATGTCCTCTATTATGGGCAAGTTTCACGCCACCAAATAAATTTGCATCCGACGCATGAATCTTCTCAATAAGCTCCCATGTGCCATCATGCGAACCATCATCAACAAAAAGAACTCTGCTGCGCGAGTCAATCAATGATTCGTTAATCAGCTGTGTCATTTTTTGCCGAAGCACATCGGCAGTGTGATTCAATCCCTCAACCTCGTTGTAGCAGGGAAGCACAAAATACACAATCGGCGTTTTTTTATCACCAGAAATCAAAGTTTCTTTACTTTCATTTGCCATATTCAAACACTCTAATAGACACCAAGGTCATGACTCATATTCAGGTATCCCGTCTAATATAGCAACCACGCAATAAGCTCGCCTATTCGAGAAGGGACTTTTAATGAAGATTGCGGTTGCGGGAACCGGCTATGTTGGATTGTCCGTCGCGTTGTTGCTTTCCCAGCATAATGAAGTCCATGCGCTCGACATCGTTCCAGAGAAGGTCGAGCTACTGAATAAGGGGAAAAGTCCAATCGTCGATTCGGTGATTACCGATTTTTTGGAGAAGAACACGTCCGGAAAGCGTCCGCTTGATTTTCATGCCACGATCGACGCGCAGGAAGCATATGCAAATGCCGATTTTGCAGTAATCGCCACACCAACCAATTACGACGAGAAGAAAAATTACTTCGATACGTCCAGCGTCGAAAAGGCAATCGCGGCGGTTCGTAAGTATTCTCCGGGAGCTTGGATCGTCATCAAATCGACAATTCCCGTCGGCTACACGCAGCAATTGCGCGAGAGCCTCAACGATGACCACATTCTCTTCTCCCCTGAATTCCTGCGTGAAGGGCATGCACTGTACGACAATCTGCATCCAAGCCGTATCGTGGTGGGCGCCCCGCAGGACGATGCTGCATCCGTCAAGGCCGCGTGTCAGTTTGCACACCTGCTTGCCGAAGGTGCAGACCCGGTTGAAGCCACCCGCGCCAATCATGATGGCAGTACCGGCATTCCCACACTGGTGGTCGGCACCACCGAGGCCGAAGCCATCAAGTTGTTCGCCAACACGTATCTGGCGCTTCGTGTGGCATATTTCAACGAATTGGACACCTATGCGGAAAGCCGCGGATTGAATACCCGTGAAATCATCGACGGCGTATGTCTTGACCCACGCATCGGCGATGGCTACAACAATCCCAGTTTCGGCTATGGCGGCTATTGCCTGCCGAAGGACACCAAGCAGCTGCTTGCCAACTACAATCAGGTGCCGCAAAACCTTATCGAAGCCATTGTGGACGCGAACCGCACACGCAAGGAATTCGTGGCTTCCGAAGTGATGGAACACATCAAGGACGTTCAGGACCCTGTTGTCGGCATCTACCGGCTGACCATGAAGTCCGGTTCCGACAATTTCCGTCAGTCCGCCATTCAGGACGTGATGAAGCAGTTCAAGGCCAATGGCATTCCCGTGCTCATCTACGAGCCCACGTTGGACAAGCCCGACTTCCAAGGCAGCGAAGTCACCCATGACCTTGCCGGTTTCAAGGCCCGCGCATCCGTGATCGTCGCCAACCGTTGGAACAGCGACCTTGCCGACGCGGACGCCAAGGTCTACACCCGCGACCTATTCCGCAGGGACTGATTTCCCACTATAACGATTATGGGGTTTGTCCGAATGGATTTCATCCGGACAAACCCCATGTTTTTACCGCTTGCCCTGCACCTTGCGCGCCATCACCTTCATTAGTTCGCGCTGCTTGGAACCGGTCGGGGCCAGCACGTCCACATACTTGCGGATGGGACTGTCCTCGGCGATCGCGCGCTCATGATGTTCCGGCGGAGCGGGACGCTCCACACCGCTCATCGCGGCGACCATCTGCGCCACGAACGGCGTCTCCTGCGCATAGCTCCAGTACAGCGAAGCGAAATCGCACCACGGATTCTTCCACGGCTTGTCAAAGCCGGCATAATGCACGATCTTCGGCGCCTTGCGTGATGCCATGTATGCCTGATACACGTTCGCCGGAGCGAAATCGAACACGCCATTGACACGACCGGCGCAATTGTGCATCACATTCCACGAGTAGTCCAGATACGTGACCTGTCCTTCACATTCCACGTTGAGAATGTCCTGGTCGTTGTAGATATATCCCGGCTTGGAGGCGATTCCCAACCATTCGTGCACCGTATGGATCTCGCGCATGCGCTCGAGGTTCATCACCAGCACGCCAGCCTGGAAGTAGCCGTATGCGTCGCGCATATGCAGCTGCTTACGCACGTATTGCGCGCGCTCGCCGTTCTTCATATTGAGATTGCCGATGAAATCGATATCCGGCACTGCGCCAATCGCATGGTCGCCGAGTTCGGTGTCGAACAATTCGGCGATGTCACCGTTGACCACCAGATCGCAATCCATATACAGCAGCTTCGAATAGAACGGCAACGCCTCCTGGATGATGAAACGGTAATACGTTTCGATGCTGATATGCGCATTGCTGGTGGTGAGATTGAAGCCAGCCAAGTAACGGCTCACATCGAAGAAGCGGATCACGGCATTTGGGAACCGTTCGAAAAACTGACGTATGTTTTGCTTGTTCTCGTCGGAGATATTCCGTTCCAATACGATCACATCATATGAACGATCTTTGGAAGCGTTCTTCAGCATCGAATAGATGGTGGTGGTGAGCATCGGCACATAGTTGTTGTCTGCGGCGAACACCACCGGCACCACGTTCTTGTATCCGGCATCAAGCGGCTTGAGAACGGTGGCCGGTTCCGGATGCAGAAAATGCACGCACTGCAGTCGCTTGATCTTCCAATGCGCACCGGTACGCTGCTTGTGCGCAATGAAGATGTTGAGCAGCCGTTCCGAAAGATGCCCCACCGTACGTGTGGTCTGCACGTCCATTCTGCTGAAATCAGTAGCTTCGGCAAACTCATCGAGCAGCGGGAACAACCACTCGTTGTATTCGAAGAAAATGTCTTTCTTCATAATGAACATATTGCAGAATGCCGCAGTTCGACCGTTGAGCACGGCGTCGGCATCCACTCTGTAGTCGGGATGGCGCATGCACAAAATGTCATACATGTGGCGCAGGTCCTTCAAACGCAGGTGCTCGTCGGCATCCCAGTGCTGCTTGAGATTTGAGAATCCGCCGATACGGCGAACGTCATTCAACGGCGTGGTGATGACGTCCCAACCGTCCACGGCACGAGCGATCGCATCATCGTTGATACCGTATTCGGCGAGCGCGTGATTATCGATATACGAATCGATAATCTCTCCGTAATCGTTCTCTTTGTGCGGAGTATCGGTGAAATCGAAGTACCTGCGGTAGTGGCAGAAGCCGTAATAGTCAGCATCCTCGTTTTTCCAGGCCCAGTATTGCGCGGTTAGCTCACAATACCGCGGGTTTTCCGCAGAAATGTTCACACCTTCGTCGTCATGCAAAGTGTTCGTGAAACGAGTCGCAGCATTCGCCGCGCCCACCTGCACCGGAACAATACTGTTCCCCTCAGGGAACGTGGCCTGCTTATGTGCCGACACAAAGATTTTGATATTCGGATGGTGCTGTTCCGCTGTGAGAACCATGTGAGATATTCCGCCTTACTAAGACAAACGTCCTTTCCTCAATAGAATATATGAGAGTACTGCCGAAGAGGGACGCTCTACGAGCTTTTGCACCCAAATACTTCGCACGAGTAGGATAGGACGTTTGTGAAAGACTTTTTCGAAAGCCTCAAGAAGAGGTACCACTATGCGATGGTGGTTTTCAAGGAACTGGTGAAAACCGACTTCCAGCTGCGATATCAGGGCTCATTCCTGGGCATGGTGTGGTCCGTGCTGAAACCGCTGATGCTGTTCGCCGTGATGTACGTGGTGTTCGTGAAGTTCCTGAAGTTCTCGGATGGCACTCCGACTTTCCCGATTTCATTGCTGTGCGGCACCTGCCTGTGGAGTTTCTTCTCCGAATCGACCAGCATGGGAATGCGCGCCATCGTCGATCGTGGCGATCTGCTGCGCAAGATTCATTTCCCGAATTACATCATTGTGGCGTCCACCACGATGGGTTCCATGATTTCCCTGGGCATCAACCTTGTGGTGGTCATCCTCTTCGGTTTCTTCGCCCACGCACACTACACCTGGCGCATCCTACTGGTTCCGCTCAGCATTATCCAGCTGTATTGCCTTGGTCTTGGCGTTGCTCTGCTTCTTGGCTCGCTGTATGTGTATTTCCGTGATGTGGCCCATATCTGGGAAGTGGTGCTGCAGGCCATGTTCTATGCCACGCCTATCATCTACCCGATTTCCATGGTGGCGCAGAACAAGGAGTTCTCCTGGGCTGCCGACATTCTGATGCTTAACCCGACCACGCAGACCATCATGGATATCCGCCATAACCTGCTGTCTCCGGAATACGTGCCGACCGTGTGGACCATGGTGGATAACAAGCTGCTGTGTCTGCTGCCGTATGTGCTGTCCGCTGTGATTCTGTGGCTGGGCATCCATGTGTTCCGCAAGTACAGCGCCAAGTTCGCGGAGGTGCTCTAAAGCCATGAGCGAGGTTTCGATGACTGACAACAACACTGTTGATGAACGTCCGGTCGTACTCAAGGTCGACCATGTGGCCAAGTCCTTCCGTCTGCCCACCGAACAGGCCACCGGTCTGAAGATGGCTTTCCTGAACTGGACGAAGGGCATCAAGGGCTACACCGAGCAGCATGTGCTGCGCGACATCAATTTCGAAGTGCATCAGGGCGATTTCTTCGGCATCGTCGGCCGTAACGGTTCCGGCAAATCCACGTTGCTGAAGATCATTTCGCAGATTTACGTGCCGGAACAGGGTTCCGTGATGGTGAAGGGCAAGCTGGTGCCGTTCATCGAGCTGGGCGTCGGCTTCAATCCGGAGTTGACCGGACGTGAGAACGTGTATCTGAACGGCGCGCTGCTGGGATTCACGCACGAGGAAATCGACGCGATGTATGACGACATCGTGGAATTCGCCGAGCTTGAGGACTTCATGGACCAGAAGCTCAAGAACTATTCCTCCGGCATGCAGGTGCGTCTCGCCTTCTCCGTGGCCATCAAGGCGCAGGGCGACATTCTGGTGCTCGACGAAGTGCTCGCCGTCGGCGACGAGGCGTTCCAGCGCAAGTGTGACAACTTCTTCGCCGAAATCAAGAAAGATCCGACCAAGACGGTCATTCTCGTCACCCACTCCATGGACGCGGTGAAGAAGTACTGCAATAACGCCATCCTCATCAAAGATGGCGAAATTATTGCAAGCGGAGATAAGAATGATGTTGCCGATCGGTATACAGAAGAGAATCTGACAGCAAAGAAACAGAAAAAGCAGGTGGACGGAGCCTATGAACAAGGTTTGAATGAGGCATGCCCCCTCCTGAAAATCAAACCTGTGTCTAAAGTTGTTGTAAACGGAGGTTCTCCTTTCGATTTCGATTTGGAATACGAGTCCAGAGACTCCGGAGATTTATTTATCACGTTCACATTATTTGACGTCAAACGAGGTGGAATCATTTATGATTCTGCCGACTCACTGAGAATAGTAAAACAGGGACATCACACAGCCCACCTACAATTGCCTCTCAATTTATTTACTAACGGCGATTTCAGACTGCAAGCTGCCATGATGACTCCAGATCCAGAACGTCCAGGTCATCCTAAGCAAATTGCATACACCAATGAAGATAACTCTTGTTTCTTCGCGATCCGTGAATCCGGACACCGTAATGGCTACGGACTTATCAACAGCAAATCGCTCTCAATCATACCAAGGACAGCTATCTAGGCACATTAGAATAAAATAAGGGTGTATAAGAACGCCTTATACACCCTTATTTTATTTAGTTATTTGATGTTTAGCCCATCTGGGCAGTGCAGTAATTACAAGCCCTATTTTGTAAGTCCATGAATCTTTAATCCGCTGCGTTTCTTTTTCAAGAAAACTATTATCTTGTTTAAGACTCATATTTTCCGCATGTAGTTCTTCACTTTTGACATGCATATTCGCCAACTGAGTTTTATAAAAAACCTGATACTGCACCAATGAATCTCGGCAGAGTTCATACTGATTCAAATTAAGCAAATCAATTTGATTCCGCTGAAGCAGTTTACAATAATCATCCATTGAGAGAGCCACGAACCGAGAATATATAGATTCTAATGCTTCGTAGACATGATTAGAACAATCACCGAGCATTTTTCGCAGTTCTTCAGAAATAACAAAATGACTAGCAAAACGGCGTATGTAATCATGAGCATCATTGTGCATAATCGAACCCGAACGAATACGACGTTTATATAATTTCTCATTAATTATGCCGACTCTCCTTGCCTTAAGAAGAATCTGTGTCATAAAAAGATTGTCTTCGAACAAAATTCCCTTGTAAAACGGAGTTTTCTCCACGAGCGTCTTCCGGTAAAATGACAAAGGCGCAGACGGAACAAAATGATTACTATTAACCATTGAAATAAAAGCATCTTCGCCCGAAGAAACACAAATCTGATTATTTATGCGATCATAATACTCATCATATTCCTCAATACGGCGTTTCGTCGATTCCTCATCCCCCATAGCGTAAGAATCATCCGCAAAGTTCACCGCAGAAAATGAAAGAACGTCCAAAGCATTTTGATACGACAACTCAACAAAACGGAGCAAGGCGTTTTGCGGCAGGAGATCATCAGAGTCAAGAAAATAAACATATTCACCAGTTGCTAATTTAACACCGCTATTTCTTGCCGCGCTAAGACCACCATTTTCCTGATGATGAACAACAACATGCTGCCGAATCTGTTTCACCGACTCAGCAATTACTTCAAGGGTCCTATCTGTCGATCCATCATCCACGACAATCAGTTCCCAATTTTTATAAGATTGTTCTCGCACACTTGCGATTGTCTGATTAATATATTCCGCCACATTATAGGCAGGAATGACTACAGACACCAAAGGTCCGTTATTGTCTAATTTCATATTCCGGTACCTCATTCATTACCTTGATTGTTCGGACGATGTAGCGTCAAATACTTATAATACTGAACATGTCAAATGCCAAAGAACACTTGGTACAAGACGCAATCGACAAGAAAGGGACCCCAATGCCACTCTTCTCGGTGATTATTCCTGCATATAACAATGCAGAATATCTCGGCAAGTGTCTTCAAAGTCTTCAAAACCAGACTTTTCATGACTGGGAGGCACTCATTGTAGTGGATGGCAGCCCTGACAATGCAGCAGACATTGCTACTTCAGTCGCTTCTCAAGATCAGCGTTTCATCCCTTTGATAAAAAAAAATAATGAGGGCACCCATCTTGCACGTAAAACAGGTGTTAAGCATGCATCAGGCAATTACGCGCTTTTCCTTGATGCTGATGACGAGCTCAAAAAAAATGCACTTCAGGAACTCAAAATAGCTATTCAAGCTAGCGCTCCAGACATAGATGTTATTCATTTCGGAATGGAATTGTTCGGAATCGATATGCCGAAAGACGTGTGTAATGGCATGTTGGAACAAAGCAATGCGCAACTTCCCGATGCCCACAACGAAGAGATTATTCAATCCACTTTCGCAGAGAGGAAACAAGACTGGAGAGTATTGCAACGCCTCTACTCATCAGATTTGCTTAAAAATGCTTTTGCAAATATGACCGATAGTCGATTAGGACGCGGACAGGATGCCTATGAATGGTTAGTTATATCAAGCTCAGCTAAACATGAAACCTTCCGCAATGACCTGATTCTTTACCGCTACTATCTTGGACGGGGAATTACGAATGTCCAACCAATCTCTGGCGAAAAATGGTTAAAGAACGCAAAGGCCTTCAACGATGGAATCCAAGCCGGATATCAGTATGCAAATTCTTTTAAATCCTTCGATATGAAAATCTACGTCGATGACTTAAAAAACCATCAACTCGAATTGCTCATGAACGATTGGCATATTCGCGTTAACAATGCTGAAAAAATATCTGTTGCGCTGAAGTCAGCCGAACTCTTCGGAGAAGATGCAATAGCAGCCGAACTCATGCGCTTAGCACGCGATGACGCATACTATCTTTGGGATCATCAACTTCCTTTCTCTGAACATGAGCCTTTTATTCAATGGATTCGTTGTGCCCAACAATTAGTAAACAATGAAAATCCTTCTGAGAGGTATCGTTCATTTTCAGAAGCAACTCTCAATCATCTCAACGATCTCAGAAATCGAGAAAAGCAATCTCCTCATATTAATACGCTGCTTCAGAAAGTAAAACAGATTTTCATTCGGTAAATATCGAAAATATCTTAAGGAAAATTTATGCCTAAAATTTCTATTATCGTTGCCGCATACAATGTGGAAGAATATCTTCAGCAATGTCTTAACAGTCTCAGTAACCAAACATTTTCGGATTTCGAGGCAATTATTGTCAATGACGCCAGTACGGATGCCACCGCCGAAATTCTTAGACGCTCCGCAGAAAAAGATCCACGCATCATTCCTGTTACGCATCCACACAACCAAGGACTTCATCTCACTCGCAAAACCGGTGTCGAGCACGCCAGCGGCGAATATGCTTTCTTCCTCGACGGAGATGACGATCTCGCTCCGGAAACATGTGCGCAACTTGCAGAAGAGATAAACCAGCATCCCGTTGACATCCTGCATTTTGGAATTTCCGTCATAGGTGAAAACGGCATCCTTGACGATGAATGTAAAGCCTTTGAAGCATTCAATAACACTCAAACCAAGAACTGCACTGGCTCCGATATCGTTCGAAACATCTATGCCGAAGCTAATGGCCAGCAGGTAGATTGGCGAGTAACCCAAAGACTTTTCAAGACTTCCTTGCTTAAAAAGGCATTTAATAATATGACCAGCAAGCGTCTTGAACGAGCTGAGGACGGTTATGAATGTCTCGTCATTTCGGCGCTGGCGCACACTTACCGGTCTTACAAGGAATGCCGTGGATATCAATACCACTACGGCCGAGGTGTCACCGGAACGAATCAGGTCACAGCCAGTAAATATGCCGCTTTTTGTCAGCAATTTAGCCAATGCTTTAACGCGGCACAATTGTTTGCGAATCAGAATCCAAGTCTTGACTTGCAAGATTGCGTAAATGGATACCGTTGGAAGGCGACCGAATTACTTGCCAATGACCTTAATATCCGTATAGCTGATGAGGACAAGGCCGAGGCGATTCAAGCCATGTTCGAAACGTTCGGCCCAGCAATCACCGCCCGCGAAATCTGGCGTTTTACCCGCGACAACGCATGGGCGGCCATTACATCTAAAGACAATAACGATTCTCTGAATCGTGCCAACATGTGGAAAAGACTTGCGGACGCCATCGATGTTCCGGCAACCGGCAACATTGAAAACAACCGTTATCTGACCGTCCGTCACCGTGCCGAGGAATTGCTTGCAGATTTGGACACAGTGCGCAATAGGCAAAAATATGCCAATCAGCGTATCCGTATTTTCGTCACTACACACAAGAACGTCAGCACCTTCAACAGTGCCATCATGCAGCCGGTGCAGGTTGGTCTGCACAATGGCAGCTATCGTTTCCCGTGGGCGTTCCATGATGACGAAGGAGAGAATATTTCAAATCGCAATCCACGTTACTGCGAACTGACCACCCAATACTGGGCGTGGAAGAACATTGACGCGGATTATTACGGATTCTGCCATTATCGCCGCTATTTCGATTTTTCCGAAACCGTGCATGAGGAAAACGCGTTCGGAGAAATCATGGATGACTATATCAGTGTCAAGACTGCGAAGGAATACGGTTTGGACGATGATAATATCGCCCGCGTAGTCAGACAATACGATGTCATCACAACTCCATTTGGCGATCTGGATGAAATCATCAACAAGTATGGAAGTCCTCGTGCTTTGTGGGAGGCCGCTCCCCTGCTGCATGATGACGATTTGAAGCGCTGCTATCAGATTCTGTGCAATATGTATCCCGACTATAAGAAGGACGCACAGGATTTCTTCAACGGCAATAAGGCGTGCTTCTGCAATATGTTCATTATGAAGAAGGAGATCTTCTTCGATTATTGTGAATGGATGTTCCCGATTCTCGAGGAATTCGACAAAAACACCGATTACAGCACGTACAGCAAGGAGGCGCTGCGCACGCCAGGTCACCTTTCCGAACGCCTGCTGAACATCTATCTCATGCATCACAAGCGGATCGGCTCCAACTGGAAATTCAAGGAGCTGCAGTGCGTCCACTTCACCAATCCGGAGCCAGCGGAGCAGCTCAAGCCGCTTGACATTACCGACAAGCCAATCGTTCCGGTGGTGTTCGCAGCGGATGACAATTATGTTCCTCAATTGACCACCACCGTGTATTCAGCCATGAAGAACGCCGATCCGAACTACTTCTACGATGTGACGGTGCTGCAGCGCAACATCGCATGGGACAAGCAGGAACGTCTGCGCGGCTTCTTCAAGCAGTTCCCGAATATGAATCTGAGGTTCACCAACGTGGACCGCGAACTTGCCGGTTACGACCTTTCCACCAACAACGCCCATATCAGCGTGGAAACGTACTATCGTTTCCTGATTCAAAAGCTTCTGCCTTTCTATGACAAGGTGCTGTACCTCGATTCCGACATCATCATCAACGGTGATATCGCAAAGCTGTACAACATCGATTTGCAGGACAAGCTGCTCGGTGCGGTGCGTGATATCGATTTCCTTGGCAATTTGAACGTGAAGCATGGCAAGCGTATGAATTACGCGAAAACCGTGCTGAAGATGAAGAATCCATACGATTACTTCCAGGCCGGCGTGCTGGTGCTCAACACCAAGGCGATGCGTGAGCATTACACCATCAAGCAGTGGCTCACCTATGCTTCGAACGACGCCTTTATCTACAATGATCAGGACGTGCTCAACGCGCACTGCGAAGGCAATGTGCTGTACCTGCCGTGGGAATGGAACGTGGTGCATGACTGCGGCGGTCGTGTCGGCAACCTCTTCGTGCAGGCGCCGAACGACATTTACGACGCGTATATGAAGTCGCGCAACGATCCACAGATTGTCCACTATGCCGGCTTCCAGAAGCCATGGACCGACCCGGATTGCGATTTCGCTTCCATGTACTGGAAGTACGCACGCGAGACCCCGTTCTATGAGCGTCTGCTTAAGCGTGTACTAAAGGCAAATGAACCGAAGATTCCAGTCAGTATTCTTCGTCCACAGCATGAACGCGCAGTCGGAGAAGACAACCCGATTCGCAGAATCATTGACCCACTGATGCCGATTGGTTCTCGTCGCCGTGATGCGGCGAAAGCCGTCGGCCGCATAATCCGTGGCCGACGATGATATTCCGGGGTGGCTTTAGAATTTTTCTAAAGCCACCTTATAAGATTTTCAGCTGTTTAAATCAAAATCAATTTTCTGCAGCAGCTCTTGCTGCAGCTGAGTTGCATGCTAACAGACCCCACATTAACGGAGCTAGAATAACCATAGGCATGGCATATCGGATGCCTTCAATTGTCACTGTTGCTGGAGAAATCCACAAAAACAGAAATGTCGCTGCATACGATGCAACGCATGCAATGTCTCGCATACGTCTAGAACGGCACCACTCATATATGGCGAAGCAGAACATCCATGTTGTCCAAATTGTTTTCGAAAATAGTAAATTAATGACCGGAAGCTGTTCAAATTGATTTATTCGCCTTTCAATCGGCTGTACATAATTGTATCTCCCAGGCATTTTCAAACCCATTTGAGCAGCATTATCAACAATCGCATGGTCGCTACCAGTCAAAAAAACCGTTAAAACCAAGTTCGCCGAATCGGTATTTCCCATTCCAACATACGATGGGATGCCCAGCCACCCCTCCTGTAATGCAAGATATGCTTCTACATATGTTTGCGGATATTGAATTGCACCGTGTGCCCAAATTCGGGCATATTCACCAAGAAGAGGATCTTTTGATTGATCCCATGTATACCCTTTCACATTATCCGCAGCCCACCATTGATATCTATCTGCAACATCTTTTCCAAGAATCGAATAAATCACCTTTAAATCATGTGAATCCATATTTTTCTCATGTCGTTTTACTTCTAAGGCAGACTGCTGGAAAGGAATGGCCAACATTTCCTGTTTGCCACCTTCCTGAATATTCATAGCAGGAAAAACAACTTTTGGAACGAACAATGTCAAAGTTGACAGTCCGACTAGAAAAACGACTACAAGACGCAAGCGATATCTGCTAACCATAAACAACAGCACAAGGCAACATATCAGTGCAATATATATGCCAGTTTTTTTCGTCAATCCGACTAGCAAGAAAAGGACAATGAACAAAATTGCCATAGAGACTTTGCTCAAACAGGCCCCTCGGCTCCTAACGATTTCAATACAGAAGATTGCAAACCAAATGAAGAACGGCATGAAAACGGAGTCTTTGACAAGGCTCATCGAGAAAACCGGAATCACAGGGAACAATGCGAAAAATAGCATCTGCACAACGGATAAGCGCCATTTTGCGCCTAAACAGCTGCAGTAAAGAACAATGGTCGCAAATGATGCCGCTGATAGAATTGAAAGAAAAGCAGAGCAAATGAACAAACCAATATCAACAGAGCCAAGCATTTTGCCCAGCTCTGCAAACAACCCAAAAACTAACGTGTCGAATACAGGATGATGATCAGACCAGTAACTGCCATCAGTAAACACATTTGGCAAATGGAACCACTGCATAAGTTGCTGACCTGTGTCATACCATAATACCCCCGGATATAACAGCCACAGGTAAGGTAACCAACAAAGCAAAATAACTGACATTACTAGCAGAAACTGTTTCCAATTACAGTCGAACGAAAAGAATAAACGTATTTTTGAGTACGAGGTTTTTTTAGGTTCAGTTGCAAACCACGCAATCAGACGCTCGCCCAAAAACGTAAATACTAAGAAAAGGCAAGCAGTCATGAGCGTATACCACAGACAACGCCATGAAATAAGAAGACACTGGTGAATACGAATAGCATCCACCAAAGAAGCCATAAAACCAAGGAAGAGTGACAGTATGATGAGAACGATACGGTTTACAAGCGGGTTTCTCTCGTTTTCAAGATTTTTCTTAATGCTATACATAAATCCTCACGCCCTCATCGGCCAATTAATAAATATAGATACTTCTGATAAGTGAAAAATTCATCGCATTACAATCGTTTATTTAAAAAGCAGTGCAAAAACATTGCAAGTTGCTATTTGAAATTACATCCGACCTCTTGCATATTCTGACATTTCGAATAACGTTATCTAATCCTTCAAACAGCATGTTCGCACTCCGTTGCAACCGCATTCAATAGAAAGCAATTTGACACTAATGATATCTAATTAGGCTTCATAGCAGTCTCACGCATTTTAGATATGGACTCGTATATAACCGTTCTCGCAACGCTGGCGCCAATACCCATTGCCCATGTCCTCCTCATCCGCGACGGGTCCCCCAAGCGCATGATATCCACCATTCTTATTGAACGAATCGCGAAGACTACGGACAACCGCATACTTGGACCAAGCACCGCTACGCGTCCATACGTCGCCGTTCTCGCAACGCTGGCGCCAATACCCATTGCCCATGTCCTCCTCATTGGCCACGGGAGCACCCAACCGAGAGAACCCTCCATGAGAATCCCAAGAATCACGAAGGGAGCGCTTAATCACAAAACTCCGATCAGAACCCCTGGCCCACCATACGTCGCCGTTCTCGCAACGCTGGCGCCAATACCCATTGCCCATGTCCTCCTCATCCGCGACGGGTCCCCCAAGCGCATGATATCCACCATTCTTATTGAACGAATCGCGAAGACTACGGACAACCGCATACTTGGACCAAGCACCGCTACGCGTCCATACGTCGCCGTTCTCGCAACGCTGGCGCCAATACCCATTGCCCATGTCCTCCTCATTGGCCACGGGAGCACCCAACCGAGAGAACCCTCCATGAGAATCCCAAGAATCACGAAGGGAGCGCTTAATCACAAAACTCCGATCAGAACCCCTGGCCCATATATCACCATTCTGGAAACGTTGGCTTTTCCATCCATCTGGGAAACTTGTTTCAGCCTCAACCGGATATCCAAGAGCGCCTTTCTCAGCACCAGTTGAGCGCCATTCTTTTTCTATTTCCCCCTTGACCTCAAGATTTACCATCTTGCTGCCAAAAGCATTCATGTCTACAGAACCGCTGATACCGTTAATCTGACCGGAACTGGTGTATTGCCAACCGCGGTCGTTAGTGCCGAATGCGGTGAATCCCATTCGAGCACCATACTGAGCTACCCAACGGGTTTTCGCATAGATATTCGCGTTGTTCAACGGCCCCTGCAAATAACTTGTGTACGAATACACACCAAGATTCTTATATCCACCGGATTGCAGTGCGCTGTACCATGCATTGGCAATGTCGCTATACACGGTCGGATTGGTCGGTGTGGCATGCCCCAACCACGTCCACTGTTCGAGATCGTAGTACACAGGGTATTTCAAATCGTTTGGGCTCACACCCATCTGGCGGAGCTTAGCAACCACATCGCCACCTTCCGATCGTGCACAGTTTGCATCGTATGCGTATGAATACCAATAGATACCGAAAGGAATGCCCAATCGCTTACATTCATTGATATTGCGCTGTGCTTTGGCATCGGCATTATTGCCCCAGCCATAGCCCAAACGGATAATCGCACCTTCCACACCATCGGCCTTCGCCCTAGCCCAATCAATGTCATGTTGCCATTCAGAAACATCGATCACGCCCCTGGCCTGTTGTGCGAAAAGGTTGTTTTTATAGTCGAAAAATGCCTTCGTCCCATTGTAAGTCCCCCAATGGGCTCCATACTCATTACTATCGAATTTAGCAAGCCGTACCGTCGCGGCATTTTCCAAAGAAGACTGTTCCACAGCGCTCTTCACATCCGAGACACTTACCGGAATGAACGATTCACCATTGGTTTTGGTCAATGGATCAGGCTGCCGATATTGGGTACCGACAAGTTGGGAATCCGTTACAGATTTACCGGTCTCGATATCTTGTACGTCACCTTCGGGAGTGACAACGAGCTTTTCCGAAACCATAGTGGAAGTATCCGAAATATTCCGGCTCATCGTGCCCGGCAAAATCGCATTCGGATTATCTGGCATGCTGTCAGATGAAGCCTGAGCATCTGACACCGGAACATAGGAAGAACGCGGCGAGTTTTCAATCACGATATCCTGCATTGCATAAGCCGAACCCATCACACTGCCTGACAGCGCAATTGTCACCGACAATGCAATCATGCCTAGGACAATCCTCACATGGTTTTTATTCAAGAGCACACTCCCAACCGATGAGAACACTTCAATTCATCGAACTATAATCATTCAAACATAAGATGCCCATATTCCTTAAAAATGCTCTAATGCACACCATCACATCGCATTACCATTAGAGCCTTTCCCATTATCTGGAGCTTGGAAGTAAGTCTTCATCGCTTTGGTACCTTTCATCCAAAGCTTATCAAAACATGCCCCCCGATGGCGATCTATGGTAAACGAGAAAAGAGTATTCCGAATCATATCCAAAGCTGATGCAATCGCATACGTGGCAGAAGCAACCGCAAGTAAATGAAGAATCGCATATCGGCTATTGTAAAAATACTCGGCATTGAATAGCTGCGTCCAAAGAATATTCCGAACGTACTGATGATCCGTAATCAGATATACCCCAAAAGCCGCGGAAGCCACAGCATTGATAGCTCGATTATGAAAAGTAATCTCACTGCACAACGAGAAGAGGCCGAAGCTAATCATCAGCACAGGCAAAGAACAGATTCTACCCACGGGTTCTGAAAACATACTTTGGAGTCCCCCATCTCCCCTCCAAAAGAACGCCATTAATGTATTCCAAAACAGCACAACAACAAGTCCTGTAACTGCTATAATGCCAGCCGCCTTAACTGTTACCCTCTCCATATACCAGCGATAATATGAAAAGAGAATCCATACATACATAAAGCCAAGAACGTTGTTTCCTATATTCAAACTAGATCCAGGAATAAAATTAAGCAAGCCTCCGATAACAAACATCACAATGCAACATTGTGCATGAAGCTTCTGCCCTAACTTCCTTAATCCTTCTGATAGAAAAGGTAAAATAGCAAGAAAAAGAGCATAACTTGTTGCATACCACCATACGTTACGGGATATCGGGAAAAAAGCATTAAGCACCGAGTTATAATCCACTTGAACTGGATTCCAAATAATTTGAGCAATCAAAATCGCGATAGACCAAAAAAGCAACTCTCTTTCAAGAATCCATATTTTTTTACAAGCATCACGGACCATAATCCTCCGATCAGCTAAAAACCATACAGAAATCAGCAGAAATAACGCATTACCGACTTCGCCAGAAATAGAGTTGCATAACTGGAAAAAAGACGTTTTAAGCAAAAAGGTTGACTCCATACATCCAAAGTTGAGTGGACAGAAGCATGATGAAGAACGATCATCAGAATAGCAATAATACGAAGTAACTCAATGCTTGAATTTCGTTGAATTCGCCCTAAAGATGGTTCACTCATGCTTATTCCTTCTTCTTCCTTATTAACTTCCACTAACTCTAGGGGAGATGGTTCTGTATCAGAACTGACCCTAGCACCCACTAAAAACTACAATATGATTGAAGATATTCAAATCAACCTGAGTAACATACAATACGATATGTATTGTCATTAGACGTAGCGGTCTCACAGATTCGCCACCAACAGCTGATGCAGAAACAGGCATCGTGATTTCTGGAGGAAAACATGGCACGGCATGGCAAACAGCCAAACGAAAATAGCAGCCACGAAAACGATGTCTACAAACCTCGCACATTCAGAAGCAACGTAGCAGCTGAAACTGTCAATCACAGTGAATCGAGCCTTGGCAACAATGGAAGACACTCACGTAATTCGTTCTATCAGGCAGATTCCAATGATCCGTTCCAAATCGCTGTGAAGCAAGGTGTGCAAGATGGCGACACTTGGGTGCACAACCATGTCAAGAACTTGATTCGCCGTTCCATCATCGTAGCCGTTATCGTCGTTGCGGTATGCATTGTGGCCTTCGGCGTCATGGGCGTGAGAACATCGCAGAAAATGCGCGAACTGAATGCCATTAACGACTGCAGAGACGCGGTTGCCGCCATGAACGCTTCATATTCCAAGGATTTCCAGCTCAAGGGAAAGATTGTCGACGCATTTTCCAGCATGGATTCCTCATATGATCTGGAAAAGCTCAGCACCTTGTATCAGGAAGAAGTCAAATCGCCGAAGGCGCTTGACTGCAAAGCCGACCCGTCCGGGACCACCAGCAAAGCCAACACCGAACGAGCCGCATATGACAAACAGGCCAGAACCTTCGAGCGGGCGTTGACAAAGAACGAGGCAAATCAGAATTGAATACGAAACGATTGGCAAGAACGGCACTTGCCGTTATCGTAACCGTAGGAATAGTCGTTGCCATCATCGTCGGATGCGGCCCCAAATGGGGCAACGGAACGGCAACCGGTAAAACCGGATCGCAATCCACCGCCACCGCTCATACTGCGGCCACTGTTGATGTGCAGCTGCCCTCATACTACATGGACAATATGGTGTTCCAGCGCGATCAGCCAATCGTAGTCAAAGGCAACGTCAGCTCCACGGAAAGCAACCCCATCGACGTTTCGAAACTGTCAGCGACACTTACGCAAGGCAAAACCTCCGAGAGCGTCAAGGCAAAGGTAGCGAAAAACGGCAGTTTCACCTGCACGCTGAGCGCGCAAAAGGCAAGTCTCAATCCGTATTCGCTGCAAGTACAGTACGCCGGCAAAACCGTGCTGAAACTGGCCAAAGTGTATGTGGGAGACGTCTTCGTAGCCGCTGGCCAGTCGAATATGGAACTCAACTATGTGCAGTATTACGAAAACGCTACTTACAATTTTGGCAATGGACTAATCACGACAGGCGATTTGCCGAAACCGCTCGTAGATGACAACGTGAAATTTGTCATCGCAAATCATGATGTTGAAGACACTGATTTTCCACTGTCCGCTGTTAATCAGAGCGCCGATGCATGGCTGACTGCAGATTCCACGAATTCACTGCACCTCAGCTATCTGGCTCAGCAATTCGCCATGCAGTTGCGCGCCAAGCACCCCAATGTGCCGATTGGCATCATCCAGACCGCGTGGGGTGGCACGCCTATTCGCCGGCATGTACAAGGCGGCGATATTTATGCGAACCATATCGCGCCGTTGAAGGGATTCCATGTGGCGGGCGTGCTGTGGTATCAAGGTTGCGATGACGCCAATAATTACGGAACTGCTTTGCAATACGAATCGCAAATGACCACGCTCATCAACCAGTACCGTAACGTGTTCGGACGCAAGGACCTGCCGTTCCTGTACGTACAGCTCGCGCGCTGGCCAAACTACCAGTACACGCAAAACGTGCGAGAAGCGCAACGGACCACGCTTGGCAACACCAACCTGCACGATTCGTCGAACGTGGCGATGACGGTTTCCCTTGACACAGATAAGGGCACATCCGCGCTAATCCATCCGCTCGGCAAGGATATTCTCGGGGCACGCATGGCCGCGCAATATCTCGCCATGGAAGACGGCACCACCGTACCCAACGGACCGCTTATCGAACATGCCCGGCACACTGCGAACGGCGCAATCGCTTTGTCTTTCCGGAACGGCACCGCAAGCGGGCTGAAAGCCATGCAGCCGAACTATTCGAAAACCGCGAGCGCAATCGCACCAAACTATAAGAGCGCTCCGAAAGCGACCCCGTTAAGCGGTATCAGCAATATCGCCGCTCCCACCACTACGGCATTGCAGGGGTTTGAGGTCGCCAATTATTCCGGTCAATGGCAGGCGGTCAATGCCACTATCAGGGGCAATCAGGTGTTGCTCACCGCAGCCGATGGTTCAATACTGAACGATCTCAACGCCATGAGCCAGGTACGTTACCTGTTCAGTGGCAACCCGAAGTACGCGAGCATGCTGTACAACGGCTTTAATCTGCCGGCTAGCCCATTCATCACTATTGTCGAATGATCTTTGTTGGGGGCCGCCGCTAGATAAACCAATACGGGCGGGATAAGTACGGGCGGTCTGAGCCGTTGCTTGGCCTGCTTGGTCATGTTTTGAGCAGGCTGTTCCGGCTTCTGGTTTGGTTTCTGGTTTCCTGCTTAAACTATGAAGACTGCTGCAGCATCGCAGAAACTAGACAAATGTCATTTTTCCACCGGTTTATTTAGGCACATTCCCCTCCTACTATGGCATACGGAATGAACGCGAGCGCACAATCACAGATCGAATGCAAACGTGCGCAGGAGAGGAACCACCATGAGGAATCGTATTGCAGCAGCTGCAGCGGCGGGAATATTAACCATCGGCATGGCCGCCTTGCCTTCCGCGGCTTCGGCCAGTGAAGTCGCACCGTCTACGGACGGACTGGCCGGCAGCACCACCATCAGCGGGCAGATCGACCAGGATATGGCCGTGTGCACCGACAAAACGTGCGATGCCGTACAGCATGTGCGCAAAACCAACCAGCAGATCAAGTCGGACATGGAAACCGCCAAGCAGCACGCCGAGCAGCTGCATCAGAACGCGCACGAGGACGCCGACGCGCTTCGCCAGTACGGCGAGCAGGCCTGGAAGAACTACCAGGAGGACCGCGAGGATATAAAGAATGCGATTGACGGCGCGGTCAAGCGTGGTCAGGAGCGTCACGACGCTCTGCATCAGGATATGCAGGACACGCAGGCCCACCTCAACCAGATGCATGCCGATATGAAGGAGACCCACGACGAACTCAAGACGAGGCATGACGCGTTTGCGGCGAGCAGCCACCAGTGGCATCAGTCGTTCATCGCGGCGCTGAAGGACGCGAACTCCAAGACGGGTCAGCAGGGCGGCTCATCCGTTGCTACCGGCACGCATGGCATCACGGCTGGAACGAATGCCGGTACGACCGTTACTGGAGTCAACGGCACCACTGGCACTGTGCGCACGGCTGCCGACACTGGCGCGAATGGTGCTGCAACTGGATCCGTCACAGCTTCCGGCGATCAAACCGCCGCGTCCACCGGCGCGCTGACCAAGTCGGAATATGGACAGCTTGCACAAACCGGCATCGGCATTTCCCTTGCCTGCGCAGCCATTCTGCTGCTTGCCGGCCTTGCCTACGCCATGAAGACGTTCGTGCAGTATAAGCGCGAAACCAGCGAAGACTGAGCCGGCTCGCTGCCGGACAGCGTTTGCTTCATCGACTCATGAAAAACGGTCTCGAATATATCGGGACCGTTTTTTCATGCGCGTTTTTCGTATGTGCTTTTCATCTGCTATACGCATTGTTGCGATTCAATTGGAATGACGTAGTACAGCGACGTACAATGCAGCGCGAAGCGCGCGTACCGTGCGTATGTCCAGTATTTCCACTGATTTGTTACGTTGGCCGTTCCGATCAGTCCACTGGTCAATTCGCATAATGGGGAGCACTGCTGGCGATTCGCGGCGACGGCGTATCGCCATTCCCCGCCGTCCGTCCGGTACTACCCGCGCTCCCCGCATCGCCGGCCTTTTCAGCATTGCCGATGTTGGTTCTACGCAACGACCCCGCGGCCAACGAGCGGATGGATCGCCTGCGCTGCGCCTGTTCCGTCTGCGAAGCGGACTGAACTGCGGGAAAAGCGCCCGTTACAGGACGAATACGACCGGTTGCGGTCGGAATAAAGCTTGGCGGCAAAACCTGCGTTGTGATGGCGCTTATGGATGCCATCTGCGGGCGGGGGCGGTTTTCACGGCGGCAGCCAG
>OBVQ01000229.1_pt1 | contig 34438 bp, 24 predicted proteins | sample 1476181 | NCBI WGS metagenome assembly OBVQ01 (sample SAMEA2580020, study PRJEB22360) | human gut metagenome | reverse complement strand
ACCTGGAGCGTGCTAAACTGGCCGCATCGCAATTCCGCAATGCTCTGCATCTGTTTCCTGCTCCCGAGTCAGGATGGACGCCACAGGTGATGACTTATTCCGGTTTCTATAACCTGGGTGTGAAAGAGATTTGGAAGATGATTTACGACTATATTGCTTTTGTGAAAGATAACGGTTATTTTGAATATCGACGTAACGAGCAAAGCAAATACTGGATGTACGAAAGCATCAATGAACGTCTGCGCGATAGTTTCTACCACAATCCGGCCATAGAAGCCATGTTAAGTGATAAAGAACAGCAAGTACTGCAAGGCAAACTCACTTCCTTTGTTGCAGCAAAGAGCTTGCTGGATACCTATTTCGGAGAATTGAAGAAGAATTAGTTACGGGCTACAGAGCTACAAGCTACAAGTAGCTGCGCTATCATGCCGCAAGGCACTTGTAGCTTGTAGCTCTGTAGCTCGTAACTAATTCACGCTTTTTTCCCTTCCTTCTCAAAGTCCGCCTTCGATTTACTCTTCGTTACGATATATACGCCAAGGAATACGAGGGCGATAGCTACACCTTTTTCCCAACCGAATACACCCAGGCCCATGATAATGGCGGCAATAGAAGCTACGATGGGTTGCATATAGTTGTACATACTCACCACTGTGGGCCGCAGCAACCTTTGGGCGGTCATAATGAAGATATAGGCAAGGAAGCTACCACCTATTACCACGTAGCCCACTTGTACGTATGCCGCGGTAGAAATTTCCGTCCACTGAATACCTGCCACATCATGATAAGAGAATGGAATATAGCACATGGAGGCATAGATAAACATCCATTTATTCAATGTGATGGGAGAATATTTCTGCGATAAGCCCTTGAACACAGTCAGATAAATAGAAAAGCTGATTTGCGCTACCAGACAAAGCAAGTCCCCGATAATACTGCTGTTACCGTTGCTTGTGGCCTGACTGCTTAATATAAGTGTCAGCGCTCCCATGGCCCCTACAAAAATACCCAGTACTTTCAGGTTCGTGATAGGTTCCTTCAGATAAATGGCAGCGATAATCATGGTTACGATAGGAAGTGTGGTTGTCACGATGGAGGCATCGATGGGTGAAGTCATTGAAAGCCCGAAGATATACACTCCTTGATTGAACACCAGTGCAAAAAGTGAAGCAAAGAAAATCTTCAGCATATCGCGGTGATCCACGTGTTCGTGCTTACAGAATGCAGACAGTAGCCAGAAACAGGCGGCTGCACCTACCATGCGGAACGTAGTTACCGATAAGGCTGAAAACTCCATAAGTGCGGATTTGCCGATGGGCGCCATCAGTCCCCATAAAATATTGGCAGTCAGGGCGAATATGTGCCCTTGTACATTCTTATTCATACTCTTTTTTCTTTTGAGGCTGCAAAAGAACAACTATTTTTTGAAACTAAAAAGTCTTTTCTCTTTTTATATACTTGTAGTCTGTTGGAAGTATATGTCGGATGTGTTGTATCTATATGTCGGATGTGTCGCATCTATATATCCAACGCCACCGATATATAGATGTTAAAGGAACAGGATGAAGAAGGGCGTTTAGCCTTCTAATACGATTCGTCCTATCAATCATGCTGTTCATGCAGTGTAAGGAAACCGGAAGATTTACTATTTCTCCTTTTTACAGGAAGTCAAGAGTTTGCCAGCAAGAAGTTAACTTCCTGTCGACAAACTCTTAATTTCTTGTCGACAAGAAATTGATACTTTGTAGCATCTTGATAATCAATGATAAAAATCACTTATACAAAAAGGCGTTTATATACATATATTACTTTGTTTCCTTACATACCTCTTACGTATTCTGTCACGGAATCGGACTTGCCTGAAATTACATAGCTTGTTGTGGATGAGAACAAGCAATGTAATCATTCATAACATTGCTTATTCCGGATCATAAGACTGCTTGTTTTCAGATGTTATTCGATACAATTAAGTGTTGTTTCTTCTTTCAGTCTTTCAGCTTTTCCTAAACTCCCTGTTCATCGGCATTTCAGCTGAAAGATACCTGAAACTACTATAAAACTGGAAGTTTCAGCCGTAACGCCGATGGACAGGGGATTCCGTGAGGTCTGAAAGAACGGAAAGAGTTTTTTCTCAAAAATAGCGGATACGGAGTGATACTTCATTTATAGTCCATAACGATGTAGTAATGAGTTTTCACCACAGAGTAACACAGAGTTTCACGGAGTTCTATTCTTTTGATTTCAAATTGATTAAACTCTGTGAAACTCTGTGTTACTCTGTGGTGAATTAATTCATAACCGAAAATGAATAAAACAATCGCCTTAATTTTCTTTTAAATCATGTTGAAAGACGTTTTTTAAATTTTTATGAGCTATTTTTGTATTCTGTAAAAAAAGAGTTAATCAATATCTTCTGTCTGTAGAGGTGATGCTTGTTGTACTTTGTCTTTAAAAATATTTGTGTACTTATTGATTGGATAAATACTTAGTTTGTATTATGAAGCGTTATAGGAAAATTTCATATGTATTAGGGGGAATCTTGTTCCTTGTGGTGGGAATGCTTGCTTTTCAGGTATATGAGAGTGGAATGGAAGGACGCCGAATATGTAAGCAAAAGGCGGAATTTTCACTGAAATCCGCTACGGAACTTTGGGCAAATCGGGAATTTGATAAACTTGGAATTCCTTATTCTGTTGGAGGAGGCGAACCGAATAAGGAAAGCAAGCAGCGTCGTATAGTGCTGGCGGAAGGAGAGACAGTGGTAGCGGTCGATTCGATAAAAGAAGGAAAGCGGTTGATTGCTTCACATAGCCTAAGTGCGAAGATTCGCTTTCTGTTTTTGGTGGACAAAGCGGTTTTCAGTGTTTTGAATGAATTATGGCAAGAAGATTTGGATGATAGCCACACCTATTGTTCCGGTGCTCTTATGTTGCAATCGGAATTACCGGGTGACAGAAAAGGAAAAAAGTTTATGGCCGGAGACTCAACGCTGATGGCCGATAAGTTTAAGTTGGGAACCTACTATCTGGATGATATGTATTTTCTTGAGTTGACGGCTTATCTTTCGCTTCCTTCCCCATGGTTGTGTGCCGATTGGGGAAAGACCGGTATTGTTTCTTGTTCTATTGTAGTTGTCTTCTGTTTATGCATATTTGTCCTTCTCTTTTGGAATAATCGAAAAAAGAATAACGACGATGAAGCGGCCGATCCGGATGATTTCGTAATATGCATCTCCGAAAATAAATATCAAATAGGCGGAGTCCTGTTTGATGAAGAGGCGTGTACGCTTACTTTTGGAGATCGAAGTGTGGTAAAATGTCCTATGCAGTCGTATAAACTACTTTCTGCATTTGTCCATGCAAAAAGTCATTTCTTATCGAATAACCGGATTGTTGAAGTTTGTGGTTGGAGCTTAGAAAATATCAATATTAATCAAAACAGAAGAGTAACAGTAAGCCTGCTCAGGAAGTTACTTGACACTGAGAAGTCTCATGTGATAATAGAATCCGGTCAAAACGAGCAAAAAGAGCAGGGCTTTTATATGCTTATTGAAAAATGATAAGTGCTTTATTATTAGCATATAAAGGGGGAGTAATGAAAATTTTACTCCCCTTTTTTACTCCCGTAAATGCATTTTGAATCTATTTATTATTTACATTTGCCGGCATAATAATCATTGATGAAAAACATAATAATCAAATGAAAAACAAGATGAAAAAGATTCTGGTATTTATGGGAGTTGTAGCTATTGTTATAGGAGGACATGTTTACAGTAAACAGTCATCTGTCAAGATGTCTTCTTTAATGTTGGAGAATATAGAAGCGTTAGCGGATTCAGAAACTGATGGTGTTCACTGCTTTGGTAAAGGTTTGGTTGATTGTCCGCTTAATCACGACAAAGTGTATATGTATGATGCTCCGTATAGCTTATATTATTAGCGTTATATCTATCCTGCTATTCATTTCCTGTACTCCAGAATCAATTGATTCCAGTAAAAAAGCATATACTGATTTCCCACAGGAACAAGAATTGAAAGCAAGGACGATACGGCTGGATACAGCTTTATTCCGCTATCCTTCCCGTCTACATGTTAGGGACGGGAAAGCTGTGGTGCTTGATTTGCATGGAACAGACTATTTTTTTCATACGTTCAGCTACCCTGATTTCCGTTATCTGTCTTCTTTCGGGAGGCGTGGAGATGCACCGCAGGACATGCTCTCTGCTGAAAATTTTCGATGGAATGGGGCTTTTTTGTGGACATTAGACTCTAATAAGTCAGAATTAACAAGGTTTGGGTTTGCTTTATCCGGCGATTCACTGTTTCGTCAGGAAGCGGTGAATCTGGATAAGGGTATTCTCAGGGCACTTGATTTTGTGATGTGTGAGGACTCTACCTTTATTATTCCCGATTATTCGGGTGATAGTCGTTTTTGTAAAGTATGCAGAGATGGAAAATTGATGCATAAGTTTGGTGTTATTCCTACTGTCAATGAAGACGCTTTGCAGAATGCCCGTCCGGCTTTGGCGCAAGCGTGGCGTAGTTTTATAGATCACAATCCCCGAAGCGGGATACTTGCTGTTGCTACTCAGTTGGGTGAAGTGCTCGAAATTTATAATCTGAAAGACAGTACGCATGTTGTGTGCATGGGGCCGCATGGTGAACCGGAATTTCAGGTGTCCGGGGGATATGGTATTCCTACGGGTATCATGGGATTTAGCGATGTGCAGGTGACGGATCGGGCCATTTATGCAGTCTTTCATGGGCGTTCGTTCAAGGATATAGCACGAGATGCCCGGAATGGTATTAATCATCCGGATGGCGGGCAATTTATCTATGTGTTCAGTTTGACGGGAAAACCGTTAAAGAAATATGTGTTAGACCATTACATTTGTGGTATATCGGTAGATGAGCAGCGTGGAGTTATTTATGCTACGGATGTGAATGAGGATGAGCCTATATTAGAATATAGTATAAAAACTATATAGAGTAATAACTAATTAAAAGGAGCAGACGGTAAACGACTTGTTGGTGCAATAGAATACCGAATGCTCCGTAACCCCTAAAATTTAGAAGCCTGGCGAAGATACAAATTTTTAAGTAAAATGGAAACAGATTTCTGCTGTTACGATAGTGCAGTGTGAAATGTGCTCTAATAAGATACTCTGTATCTTGATACTCGACTGTACAATATATGCGTACTTGATCTAGTTAATTAAATAGATTTTTACTTTGAAACAATATAAAAATGAAGAAGTTTATGAAAATAGCTTTTGTTGCAGCATTTGCGGCAATTGCAGGTTATGGTGTCTATGCTAATCAGAAAGTAGATACTATGTCAGATTTGATGTTGGCTAATGTGGAAGCATTGGCTCGTTATGAGGTGAATCCTGATTGTCCGAATGGATGTACTAGCGGGAATACGGGATGCTATTGTTACAAAACATATCCAGATCAAAGAGAAGTGAAATGGAGTTGATATTTACAGCTACTAAAATATGTTTAGAATGTTCCAACTAGGCATTTTTGTTGTTTGCTATAGTCAATGTAATAAGAAAAAATCAGCTTTTTATAGGCTGATTTTTTTCTATTGATGTTTAAAATAATATAAATAATTTTGTTTTGATGAAACGTATTGTCTATTTTGTTTTGTTTGTTTTCTTTGCGAGTAGTTGCTTTAGAAATTCTGATGTGGAAAAATCTCAGAATCATTCTACTAATATCATTGATGTAAAGGAATCTGTGAAAGAAATTATTATAGATACTCCTTTGATAGGAGGGTGGGCGCGACCTTTTATCGTAAATGATTATCTATTGATAAGTGATTCTCAATCCGAAGAAAAATTAATCTCTATCTTTGATAAGAATAATTTCTCCTATTTAATGGGAGTTGGAGATGCGGGGGAAGGACCTAATGAAATTACGAATATGGGGGTAATTGTGCCTGATGAAGTGCATCATCGATTTTTTGTACCTGATTATGGAAAATTGAAAGTATTGAGTTATAGTGTGGATAGTATCTTAAAAAATCCTTTTTATCGACCTGAAGTAAAAGGAGATATGAAAGAATTGCAATTTCCGGATAGATTTGTTTATGTGAATGACACTTTCTGCATTGCACGTTCCATAATGGTTGGAGAAAGCAAATATTTTCAACAATCTTTGGTGCGGTGGAATATGTTGACCGGAGAAATGAAATTATTGGTTGAAGGGCATCCCAAGATAGAACGAAAGCGAAGCCAGTTTGCGGTATCATTGGAACATAATCTGATAGTTGATTGCTATGCTCATCATGACCTAATGACGATTTATGATCTTGATGGTAATTTGAAATACAATATTTATGGTCCTGATTGGGATGACAAGACGAGTAATGATATGGTTTATTATGATGCTGTGGTGATTTGTAAAGATAAGATTGTTGCGGCATATGCAGGAGGACGCAATTGGAGTGACGAGGGATTTCCTAATTGTTTTCAAGTCTATGATTTTGATGGTAATTATATTAAAACGTTGAATATAGGTCGTAAAATTTGTAACTTTTGTTATGATCAGGAGCTGAATCGATTAATAATGGTATTAGATAATGAAATACAATTTGCCTATTTAAATTTGGATGGACTTATAGAGTAGGAACTAATATTAGAAAATGATGATGAGATGTTTTGCTGTTTTGTTATTAAGTCTGTCTGTATTGTCTTGCATAGATGTTAGACAAAATAAGCTTGAGAATCTGTTAGAGCAATGGATGGATTATGAAGTTAAATTTCCTGTAACTTCCATTTTTACAATACAAGGGAGAGATACAGTGGATTTTTATATGAGTGGTGATTACAAGATTGTGACGTATATTGATACTATAGGATGTACCAGTTGTAAATTACGGTTGTCGGACTGGAAGATATTTATGAATGTGGTTGATTCTATAAAAGGTGATTCGGTTAAGTTCTTGTATTATTTTGCGCCCAAAAAGAATCGGGAGGTATATAGTGTGTTAAGAAATGAAAAAGATTCGTTGAATATATTGAATAAGTTCCCTTCTGAAATGGAATATCAGACTTTTTTGTTAGATAGAGATAATAAGATTATAGCAATTGGAAATCCCATTCATAATTCAAAAATTCAAAAATTATATTTGAAGATTATTCAGGGAAAAGAATTTACGCAGATGAATGAATATACAGGTCTGATGGCAGAAATCAGTATTGACTATACATCCTTATCCTTGGGTAATTTTGATTGGGAAAAAGAGCAAAAAGCAGTTTTTACATTGAAAAATACAGGTAATAAACTATTGGTCATTGATGCAGTTTCAACATCTTGCGGCTGTACTTCCGTTGATTATTCCAAAGAACCCATTCGTCCGGGAAATTCTATATCACTGAATGTGACGTATAAGGCAGATCATCCCGAACATTTTGATAAAACTATAACACTATATTGCAATGCAGAATCTTCTCCTGTTGTTTTGAGAATAACCGGCGATGCAGAATAAGATAACATAAATGAAATACTTATGAAGAAACATGGTATCCTATTAATAGTCTGTATCTTTTTGATATTGGCTTCTTGTACTAAAAATACGGTTGGTCCTTCCTTAGAAGATATTCTATCAGCCAATCCCAAATTGCAGGTTGTTCTTGGCAAATACCAAGATGACTCCTTGAAGTATATGGCTGCTGTTTTTCTTATCGAAAACCTGCCTTTTCACTATAGCTATGAAGGTGAATCTCTAAATGATTACCTAAAGCTTTTTGAACTTCATGGGAAAGGTACCATGTACCCGGATAAAGTGCTGGATTCCATTAAGCGCGCTTGCGGCTCTTTTCATTTGGATCAACAGGAAGTGAAGAGTGATATCTATATTGATCAGGATTATCTGATTGGGAATATAGAATGGGAAACTTCACAAACCGTGATATACTTGACAATGATACAAATTATGCTAAACAGAATAAAATGAGAAATTCAAAACAGTTTCTAAGTATATTAATTGCCTTGTCTCTTTCTGCATGTAGCAGTAAAGACGATTCCATATTTTCTGATTTTACACGGACAGTAGATTTACAACTGCTTGACTCTTTGGATTTGGAGAAGATGGAAATTCTCAATCCGCACTATATCCACTATAAAGATAGCTTCCTGATTTTTCACAGCATGGCTGGCAAGAAAAAGTTGGAATTTTGGAATTTGAGATCTGATCTTGTCACAGTCCGTAATGTCATAGGGCAAGGCGTAGATGAAATGCCGCGATATGTTACAGTCGATACAGACCATCCCGCTTCCTTTCGTTTTGCGGATTATAGGCGGGGACGAATTTATGAAATGGATTTGGAAATGTTGCAGGAAGATACTACCACAAAACATTCATTGGTATATGAATTGCCGATAAAAGAAGGAGATACCCCTCTCCGTTTCTATGAAACGGGGAATCATATATTTGGTATCGGGTTGTTTAGCGAAGGACGCATATACTCGTTTGATAAAAGAACAAATAAAGTGATGACATGTATGGATTATCCGGCACATGAAAGTATAGAGCCTCTTGATCAGAGACATAAAGGTGCTTTGTTCTCAGGGACTATAATGGCGGGTAATCAAAATACATTAGTACTGGCCTGTTTTGGGTTGATTGATTTTTATGAGATACTTTCTGATGGCGGTTTAAGGCTGAAACAGGAACGTCATTATTCTTTTCCAAAGTTTCAGACGGCAGAGACCGGAAGAACTGTAACTTTTGACAGGGACGATATCTATGCTATTAGCGACATAGATTCTGATGAACGTTTTATATATCTGCTATATTCGGGGAAAAATGTGAGAGAAAAAGGTAATGACGCTTACAATTGTTCACATTTGTTGGTCTATGACTGGGAGGGTAATCCTATAGTCCACTGCTTGTTATCTAAATCATTATATGGTTTTGGTATCGGAAGAGGTATACTGTATGGCTTAAGTCGTGAGGTAAATCCGATTGTTTATGTCTATTCGTTGAAAGATATATTGCAAATAGAGTAGGATGATAAGATTAAAATATATAAGAGTTTTCTTAATGCTATTACTGGTATTCTATTCTTGTGATAGGAATAAAAAAGAGGCTATTGATAGTATAGTAAAAAAATGGATGGGTAAAGAAATTTTATTTCCTGAGAATAGCTCATTTATTACTTATGATAATAGAGATAGTGTAGACTTCTTATCAATGAAATCTGATTATCGTATTGTCACATATGTGAATTCAGAAACTTGTTTTAGTTGTAATTTGCGATTACCATTTTGGAAAGGATTTGTCATGGAGGTTGACTCTGTCAGTTTGGATAAAAATATTCCTGTTCTTTTTTATTTTTATCCGAAAAACAAATCGGATTTGTATGCATTGTTAGAGCGTCATAAATTTATATATCCTGTTTGCTTTGACGAAGAGGATAGTTTGAATAAGTTGAATCATTTTCCAACTGATATGGCATTTCAAACTTTTTTGCTTAATAGTGACAATAAAGTGCTTGCTATCGGTAATCCTATAAATCCTAAAGTAAAAGAACTCTATCTGAAAATTATTCAAAGCGAGAAGATCGGGCGGAAGGATGAGAGTAAGGTGACAAGAACCAAAGCAAATATAGGCAGAACATTGGTTCCGTTGGGTAAATTTGATTGGCGGAAAGAACAAAAGGCTGTTTTTGTATTGAAGAATACGGGGGATAAGCCGTTAGTTATACAAGATGTTGTGACCTCGTGCGGTTGTACTTCCGCAGAGTATTTTAAAAAGCCTGTCAGGCCTAATGATAGCTTAGAGTTATGCGTTACGTATAAAGCAGAGCATCCGGAACATTTTGATAAAACCATAACTGTATATTGTAATACAGCGTCTTCTCCTATTGTTTTGCGAATAATCGGCACAGCCCAATAGGGTAGATGTCTCAAATAACGGATCAGAAATAAAAATAGCAAGATGGTTTGCATGTTAATGAAAAAGACATTTTGATATATCATAGCTATGAATGTGAATGAGGATGAACAGGTAATGGAATATCATATAATATAGTATATAGAGTGATCATTGAATTATTAAAAGGAGCAGACGGTAAACGACTTGTTGCTGCAATAGGATACCGAATGCTCCGTAACCCCTAAAATTTAGAAGCCAGGCGAAGATACGAATTTAGAAGCAAAACGGAAACTGATTTCTGCTATTACGATAGTGCAGTGTGAAATGTATTCTAATGAGATATTTATATCTTAATTCTCGACTGCATATAATTGTGCTTGATATGTTTAATTAAATAGATTTTCATTTTAAATAAACATCAGTTGGAGTAAGTGACTCACCCAATCAGCTGTTGAGCTAAATGAATTATCTCATTAGAAACTGGGATATAATTTTGTGATTGATATATGAACTATGCTGTAATTAAATTTAGATAATAATGTATTTCTATAAATGCTCGTGGATAATATTTGTTTGCTGTATTTTCTTTTCTTGCACAAATCACATGCAAGAGAGAATACAATACACTTTGCATCAGGCGGGAGAGAATAGTTCTGAACTTAAGAAGGTATTAGATCATTATCAGAATCAGCCTGAAAAGTTGAAAGCCGCTCGCTTTTTGATTGCAAATATACCTGCTCACCGGACGTATGTAGGAAAGGAGATAGACAGCCTGAAGCAAATGAAAAAAGAAAGCATTCAGCAAGGACGTATTAGTGATGAGATTGTGACACATTGGAAATCTTTCGATTATAGCTCTTCGCAAGTGGTGAAGGATATAGACGTGATTAAAGCGGATATCTTAATTGAAAATATTGACTTGGCTTTTGAGGCATGGGAAAAACGCTCTTGGAGCAAGCAATATAGTTTTGAGGATTTTTGTGAATATGTTCTTCCATATAGGATAGGGGACGAACCTTTAGAGAAATGGAGACGAATATATTATGAACGTTATTCTCCTGTGCTTGATTCTCTATATCAGGGGAATGATGTAGTAGAGGCAGCGCGTGTGATGGCTAATTATCTGAAAGAAGAGGGCTTTACTAATCATACGGATTTTAATTTGCCTCATTTAGGAGCGTTGTTTTTGTTGGAAAACCGAGTGGGCTACTGTCGAGATAATTGTGATATTGCTACCTATGTAATGCGTTCATTGGGCATTCCAATAACAATGGATTTTTATGAAATGTCCCCCAGTTACAATAGTCGTCATTTCTGGAGTGCATTGATAGATACGACAGGACTTGTTGTACCTTTCAATTATATAGAGCGTGAGATAGTGCGCCGACCGCAGGAGGAACGGAAAAAAGGAAAGGTATATAGAACTTGTTATGGAATACAGCCGGAAAAGTATTCCGGACTTTATACTGACAAGGAAGTTCCTGCTTTCTTTAGGCGTCCTTTCATGAAAGATGCCAGTGATGAGTATTTCCCAGAGAGTAACGTCAAGTTGGAAAGTAATGAAGCTATTGATAAACATTGGGGGTATTTGTGTGTATTTACAGGGACAGAATTACAACCGATAGATATTTCTGAATTTCATGGAAAGAAGATTGAGTTTCCCAACGTGGAACCTGGCCTGATTTATTTTCCTGCATTTCGAAAAGCTGGGAAAATGAAAACATTTAGCTATCCTTTTTTGCTGAAAGAGGATTCAATAGAATATTTTATTCCTGATACTACCAGAAAGCATTGTATAGTATTGACGCGAAAATATCCGATAGGGAGAAATCCTATGTTTTTAGGAACTGCTGTTGGAGTAAAAATAGAAGGGGCTAATCGTAAGGATTTTCGGGATGCAGAATTGCTATGCCAGGTTGTGGACACTCCAAAAATAAATTATAATATACTATTCCCAACTGTACAGAAGAAATTCAGGTATGTGCGCTATTCTGCTCCGGAGGAAAAACAAATACAGGTTGGAGAATGGTATATGTATGGCATAGATGCAGAAACAGCGATAGCGCCGGAGAAGATTTGGGCTAATCATCCTTTGAGTGATATACATAAGAAAATTCTAAATTTATTGACTGATGATGACTGGAGTTCTTTTTATATGTCAGCAGTAAAGGGAGAACAACTTATATTTGATTTGGGTATTCCACAAATTCTAAGTCACTTTATTTTGATTCCACGCAATGATGATAATTATATCCATTTGGGGGATCGGTATGAATTGTTCTATCATGGTGGAATTAAAGGCTGGATATCTTTAGGGAAGCAGATAGCTGAGGGTACGGAACTCTATTATGAGGGAGTACCTGATGGCGCTTTGCTTTGGCTTCATAATCATACTCGTGGAAAAGAAGAACGATGCTTTTATATGAAAGATGGGAAGCAACTTTTTATATAATTCGGAATGGCAATAAGAGGCATATCCTTGAAGAAAATCGTAGATAAAGGGATTAATCTCTTTCTCTGGTTGTGTGGAATTGTTGTGCTATGGCTGCTGATACAGATCTTTTGCATGACTTCATTTCATATACCAAGTGATTCGATGGAGCCGGAGCTATTGGCCGGTGATGTAATACTGGTGGATAAATTGGTATATGGAGCAAGATTGTTCAATGTGATGGAAGCCGTTGCAGGAAAGCAGGTGGAGATAAAACGTTTGCCGGGAATAGGTAAAGTCCGAAGGAATGATGTGATTGTCTTCAATTATCCTTGTCCTAAAAAGTGGAGACAGATTGAAATGGATGTGATGCAGTATTATGTGAAACGGTGTGTTGCGTTGCCGGGAGACACGTTCTGCATTGTAAGCGGACGTTACAAAGTGAATGGCTATGCGGGGACATTGGGGTGCGTGGATGCGCAGGACAGGTTCATGACTCTGATAAGGGAACAGGGCCTTACAGATGATGCAATTGGTGTGAGGGCATATCCCGGAGATTCTCTGATAAGGTGGACGGTGAAAAAGTTCGGGCCTCTGTATATTCCTAAATCAGGTGACATTGTTCCGATGGATGGACGCACTGTTAAACTTTACAAGAATATGGTGGAGTGGGAGCAGAAAAAGAGTCTTCGGTATGAAGCGGGGAATATATATTTAGGTGATAGCCTCATTGCTGAATATCGCTTTTTAAAGAACTATTACTTCATGGCGGGCGACAGGGTGGAGAATTCAAGAGATTCCCGTTATTGGGGGTTATTACCGGAAGAATATATTGTTGGAAAGGCTGTCAGGATATGGAAATCAGTGGATAAGAGGACGGATAGAGTACGATGGAATAGGATATTCAAAAAGATAGAATGATGATAGGATGGATGCATAAAAAGAGAGAAGCTACAGTTATTTTGCTACAGTTTGTTGCTGTTTGCTCCTTGCTGAGTATGGTATGTGCGACAACTCCTGAACTGCCTGCGGGAGAAACCATCGGCCAGTGGGTGTGGTTTGGGAAAGCTGTGTTGGTTTCGACCGGTTGTATCACTGCTTCTTGTTTGCTACAACTTCTAGGAAAAGCTTCCTGGACAGATATTTTGTGTTTCCGGAATTTCTTTGTTCATGTGGCTTGGAGCCTAGTATTGTTAGGGGCAATTGAAGCCGTTTGGGGCTTGCGGCAATTATATGGGTTTTCTGTTTCCGGGCATTCACGGTATGCACTGACAGGCTCTTTCTTCAATCCCGGTCCGTATGGGGGATATTTAGCGATGATATTACCTGTTTGCCTGCATTTGTATTTACGTGCCTGTGAGTGGAAAAGCACAGATGTTCTTCATAAAATAGAAAAAGGGACGGCAGGGCTTGCCGGTATTCTGATCTTATGTGTACTGCCGGCCACAATGAGCCGTTCTGCCTGGATTGCTGCTGCAATAAGCTGTGCATGGGTGGCGTATATGCATCGTGACAGACGTAAGTGGAGCGTATTGTGGCGGAGATATAAGAAACGTTACCTTACGTGGGGAGTGGTCGGGCTTTTTGTTCTGATATTAGGAGGTGCTGGTATTTTCTTTTTGAAGCCTGACTCTGCTATGGGACGTCTGTTTATGTGGAAAATTACTTGTAAAGCTATCGTAGAGCATCCTTGGGGATGTCGTGAAGGATTTGTCTATGCTTATGGCGAAGCGCAGGAAAAATACTTTGGTAGTGGAGACTATGCTGTTTGGGAAGAGCGCGTGGCCGGAAGTCCGGAATATGCTTTCAATGAATATCTGGAGTTGGCGTTAACAGCAGGAGTTATGCTTGGTGTCATGTTCTTCTCGACTATTGGGGCAGGTCTGTGGTTAGGGACAAAATGGGGGCGTTATGAAATTTGCGGAGCACTCATATCCTTGCTCGTTTTCTCTTTTTCTTCTTATCCCATGCATTTCCCGGTTTTCATGGTAACCGGTATATGCCTGCTGTTTGCTTGTGGGGCCGGAGATGTGGGCGGAAAATTTCTTATTTGCGGCACTTGTGCGCTGATATGGACAGTGGGGCTTAACGGTAAATGGCAACGGGAGGAAGATGCCTGCCGAGATTGGGTGTATGCGAGGATGCTTTATCATCAGGGAAATTATACTGCTGCCAATGAGGCTTACCATAAGCTCTATCCGCAGTTGGACGAAAGAGGGGAATTCTTATTTGAATATGGACACAGCTTATATAAATCAGGACGTTATGATCTGTCTAATTCGTTTCTGGAACAAGCTGCCTTATATAGCACTGACCCAATGATACTGAATATAATAGGTAAGAATTATCAGGAAATGCAATACTATGAGAAGGCTGAAACCTATTATTGGGCGTCAGTCCACCGTTTGCCGGGGCGGATTTATCCCTACTATCTGCTGGCAAAACTCTATGCGGAGCCGGGCTACCGGAATAGAGAGAAGTTTGAGAAGATGCAACGGATTGTATTGACTAAAGAGCCGAAAGTCTATTCCACCGCTATTAGGGAAATGAGGAGCGAAGTGGAAAAGATAGGAGATGATTGGTGTAAAACGAAGATTGATAGATGAATATGATATAACATGATGGATATGGATACGTCTAAGGATAGTTGGAATGCTTGTTTGCAGTACCGTAATAAACAGTTGACAAAGCAATTGAAGGATTACCAGAAGGTTTCGGCATTAACAAAATGTTCTTCTTCTTTGATAGTGGCAATGGGACAGTTGTTGTGTCTCCATCAAAAGCCTTCCTATGGCATAATTAAGGATGAAGCCGAATGGAGGGATCTGTTTATCGTCATAGATTTATTTTATGGGGGGTGTCTGTCAGAAGAATTGATGTCATTTGGTTTAAGTGTCCAGGAATTGAGGTTATGCTATCTGATACGGGCCCGTTTGGATAATAAGACAATCGCTCTTCTTTTTAATATAGTTCCCCGGTCTGTATTGAAAGCTAAACAGCGTATAAAAAATAAACTGGCTTTATCAGCTACGGATAGTTTGGATATGCATATACAACAATGCTGATTGTCAATAATATAGATATCAATTCCTTCAACGCCTACTTGTAGTGAAATCATAGAAAGACTTCTCACGACAGTTAAATACGAATAAATTTGCTCTAACCTCCATTTTATTCTATATTTGCAACTTAAGTGACAAGTTCTTCAAATTGTCCGAATATGATAAACTACTTGATAAAAATTATAACGATCCTCTGGTTCATATTCTTTTGTCTGCAAGTTAGTGTTGCTCAGGAGATTGATGTTAATCAGACCAGAAAACACCTGTTGCAAACACTACAAGACAATTCCGTAGACCAACAGCAGAGGATGGAGCTGTATATTGACTTGTATGACTTGTCCGATGATGTGACAAGCAAACGTACCTATATTAACGAATCGCTGCAACTGGCCATTCAGTTGAAAAATCAGATATATATTTTTGAGACACTGGATATTCTTTGTCGCAGTTATAAAGATGAACCGGACTCTTTGCGCTACTATCAGCAGATAGGAGAAGAGTGTCTGGAAGGGGCTTATAAGGACTTTTATATGGCATGGCTCAAAGCTTTTCCTTCTGTTTGCAAGATGGATGAGGCGGAGAAACCTGATGAAGCCAATGAAGAAATCTCACGGTATAAGCGTCATAAGGTAAATCTCTCGGATAAGTCGCAGGAAGTGCAGTGGGAAATGATACTTTGTTCGGCAATGGAATGCATTAGTTACTTTTCACCGTCTGTTGCCAATTCAGAAGACCGCATTGTTCATTTGAAGAACATTCACCATTTGGTCAGCGGTCTGCCGTTCGAGGTCAGTTATAAGTTCAATTGGTATTATCTGACCCGTATCGAATTCATATACCGTGCAGAAGGAAAAGCTGAGGAAGCCGCTAAAGCGGTGGAGGCCTTGGAACAAACGGAACAACTCTATGACAATCAGTTTGAATTGCCTTTCTATAAGAGACGTGCTTATATCCGCACCCGTAGTCGTGAAGCCTTGCGTATGGGTGTTTATAGCGAGCTTCTTTACTTCGGAGATATCATAGGAAGGAAAAGGGCTGATGAAATTTATTCCCGGATGAAGGAATATTATCAGGTCAAGACGCCGGAAGAGAATAAAGAGTGGCTTTTGCCGTCCGCTTTCCGTTACTATTTTTATACGGCACAGTATGACCTTGCCATGCGGACCATCGATGAACTGCTGGAACAAACGGATTCTGCCGATACGAACAGTCGGACAGAGTTGTTGGCGAAGAAGATTAACCTGGTTACCCGATGGAAACAACATTACAAAGAAGGATTTGACGCTTTTGGGGAGTACACCAGTCTGATGGAAGGTAATCATGTGGAAGAGACGAATAAGCAGTTGGCCGAGATGCGTTCGTTGTTTGAAGTGGATAAATTGAAGATAGAACAGGCAGAGCTTCAGGCACGTTATCACCGCGTCGCTTTTGTTGTGCTCATAGTCCTGCTTCTGGTTTTCTTTATCTGGGGGCTTTATCAGTACTTGTTGACGAAACGACTGAAGGCAACGAAGCAGGCGTTGATTCTGTCTAATGAAAAAGTGGCTGAGGAAAGTGAACGTGCCAAAGCGAGTGACCGTATGAAGACGGAATTCCTCCAATCCATGTGTCATGAGATACGTACTCCGCTAAATGCTATCTGTGGTTTCAGTACTTTGTTGCTGAATGAAGACTTGGATCAGGAAGACAAGAAAGATTTTCCAGTCATCATTGAAAAGAACTCTAATCAATTGACCGAATTGTTCGAGGATATCCTGCAAGTATCGGATTTAAGCAGTTCGCTGGAGTTATTTCCTATGGAACGGATAGATATATTGCCGATTTGTGCAGGACTTCTGGATATGTGTAAGGGAAAAACGAAAAAATCCGGAATCACCTGGTTGTTTGAATCCGGACTGGATGAGTGCCTTGTAAAAACGAATGACAAATATCTGCAACACGTTGTAGAACATATCCTGAACAATGCCGCGAAGTTTACAACTGCCGGTACTATTCGTATGAATCTGATGCGTACCGATGGGAAGATTCGTATTATGGTAAGTGATACGGGGATCGGTATCCCTGCCGACAAAGCCGAATACATATTCGACCGTTTTACCAAACTGGATGACTTCATGCCTGGCACAGGCTTAGGTCTTTATTCCTGTCGCCTCATTGTCACCCGTCTGGGTGGTTCCATTTATCTCGATACATCTTATCGGGATGGCGCATGTTTCTGCATTGATTTACCGGATGAGAAGTGATTTTTCTATTTCCGGGCGTGGAAATAAAAGATAATCACGTATATTTGCTTTAATTAAAAGCAAAAACTATGGAAGAACAAGCTAATTACATCAAACGTATAGAGATACACAGGTTGTGGGATCGCTTTGACATAGCTTGGGACTTACGTCCCGACGTGAATATCCTTTCCGGTATCAACGGAGTGGGGAAAACCACGATCCTTAACCGTTCCGTCCACTATCTGGAAGAACTTTCGGGGGAGATAAAGAACGGCGAGATAGAGGGCGTACGTGTTACCTTCGACCGTCCGGATGCCACGTATATTCCTTACGACGTAATTCGTAGTTACGACCGCCCCTTGATTATGGGCGACTTTACCGCCCGCATGGCCGATCCGAACGTCAAATCCGAACTGGACTGGCAACTTTATCTCTTGCAACGCCGATACCTCGATTACCAGGTGAATATTGGCAACAAGATGATCGAACTCCTTTCCGGTGATGAGGAACAGCGTTCACAAGCTGCTTCCTTATCCCTTCCCAAGCGGAAGTTTCAGGATCTGATGGATCAGTTATTCAGCTATACCCGCAAAACCATAGATCGCCGCAGTAATGAAATCATCTTCTATCAGGACGGTGAACGCCTGTTGCCCTATAAACTATCTTCCGGTGAAAAACAGATGCTGATTATCCTGCTCACCGTGCTGGTGCGCGACAATGCCCATTGTGTCCTCTTTATGGATGAACCCGAAGCCTCTCTTCACATCGAGTGGCAGCAAAAACTTATCGGTATGATACGTGAATTGAATCCCAATGTGCAACTGATACTTACCACTCATTCTCCCGCCGTCATCATGGAAGGCTGGCTGGATGCGGTGACGGAAGTGAGCGATATTTCGACTGAGATATAAATAAAGGTGATAAAGTGATAATATAACCATGGCTACTTCTTTAAAACATAATCTTACATCCGCCTATTTCAATGCCGCCAACAAGCTTTATCCTAAGAAGGCGCGGCGTCGCATTGTGGCGTATGTGGAAAGTTACGATGATGTAGCTTTCTGGCGCACATTGTTGGCTGAGTTCGAGACAGATGAATATTATTTTCAGGTGATGCTGCCTTCGGCTACCTCTCTTGCCAAGGGTAAGAAGATGGTGCTGATGAATACGCTGAACACTACTGAACTGGGCAAGAGCCTGATAGCCTGTGTGGACAGTGACTACGACTTTCTGTTACAAGGCAAAACGAGCGTTTCACATAAGATAAACAGTAGTCCCTACATATTTCAGACGTACGCATATGCCATCGAGAATTTCCATTGTTATGCTGAAAGCTTGCATGAAGTTTGCGTGCAGGCTACGTTGAACGACCGTATGCTGATAGACTTTCCTGCTTTCCTGAAGCGTTATTCGCAAATTGTCTATCCGCTCTTTCTCTGGAACGTCTGGTTCTATCGCCAACGAGATACGTATACTTTCCCAATGTATGACTTCAATGCATGCACCCGCTTGCAGGAAGTCAATGTACATCATCCCGAACGAACACTGGAGCCCGTGCAGCGTGCCGTTGCCAAGAAACTTTCCGAGATGCGCAGACGTTTTCCGCGAAATATCAAGTCGGTGGAGGCTTTGGGTGTGGAACTGGAGAAGCTGGGACTGAATCCTGATACTACTTATCTCTACATACAGGGGCATCACCTCATGGATGGTGTTGTGATGAAACTTCTTATCCCCGTATGTACTGTGCTGCGTCGCGAGCGCGAACAGGAAATTAAGCGTCTGGCTGCCCACAACGAGCAATTCCATAACGAACTGACCAGCTATGAGAATAGCCAGACCAACGTCAGCTTGATGTTGAAAAAGAACAGCGGATACAAGAACCTTTACTTGTATCAGTGGTTAAAAGAAGATATAGGAGACTTCCTGAACAGGGAGCGGTAATTACTAACCATTAACACCAAAATTAATTCTTAGTATCATGAGCATTGTACAACAAATTAACGAAGGACTTCAGGCTTTAGGTTTCAGCCAGTCATTGGCTGCCCAGTTAGATCAATTTATAGCATTCCTGGGAGTTCTCCTGGTAGCTTATCTGGCGGATACTGTTTGCCGGAAGATCTTGCTGAAAGTCGTTTCGCGTTTGGTAAAGCAAACAAAAGCCACCTGGGATGACATTGTTTTCGACCGCAAAGTGATGGTGCATCTTAGCCGTATGGTGGCACCTATTCTTATTTATATCCTGCTTCCTCTGGCATTTTCCGACGCAGAGTCGGCAACGTTGGCGCTTATCCTGCGCTTCTGTCTCATCTTTATTATTATAATGTTTCTTAGCTTTATCAGCGCTTTGCTTACTGCGGTTTATACCGTATATAGCGAGAAGGAACAGTTTCGCGACCGTCCTTTGAAGGGACTCTTGCAGACAGTACAGGTCATCCTTTATTTTGTCGGTGGTATCATCGTTGTCAGCATACTGATTGACCGTTCGCCCGGTGTATTACTCACCGGTCTGGGAGCTTCGGCTGCCGTGCTGATGTTAGTATTCAAAGACAGTATCATGGGCTTTGTTTCCGGTGTGCAACTTTCTGCCAACAATATGCTGAAAGTAGGCGACTGGATCACTATGCCTAAGTATGGAGCGGACGGTGATGTAATAGAAGTGTCATTGAATACAGTGAAGGTTCGTAATTTCGACAAAACCATCACTACTATTCCGCCTTACTTGCTCGTAAGCGACTCTTTCCAGAACTGGCGTGGTATGCAGGAGAGTGGCGGACGCCGTATCAAACGTTCTATCAATATCGATATGAACAGTGTGCGGTTCTGTACGCCTGAAATGTTGGCGAAGTATCGCAAGATACAGCTCTTGGCAAACTATGTTGAACAGACGGAACAAGTGATTAAGGAGTATAATGAAGAACATCATATCGATAACTCCATCCTTGTGAATGGTCGTCGCCAGACGAATCTTGGTGTCTTCCGTGCCTATCTGAATTGTTACCTGAAGAGCCATCCGGGGGTGAATCATAATATGACTTGCATGGTGCGCCAGCTTCAGCCTACCGATCACGGTATACCGTTGGAACTGTATTTCTTCTCTGCAACCACATCCTGGATACCTTATGAAGACTTGCAGTCTGATGTCTTCGACCATCTGTTGGCTATTATTTCTGAGTTTGATCTTCACGTATTCCAGTCACCATCCGGTGAAGATTTCCGCGAAAGGCTTAATTGAGATAATCGGCACGGATTCTCGATCTTTTCTCTCTTAGATGAGAATTTATGCCGGACAGTTCCTCTGAACTTGTCCGGCGTTGCCTTTGTAGAAGCTATTGCTTCGTGAATTATGTGTGTTTCTCGTTTTATTGTTTGATCCAGTTGCCGCTTGTCCAGTTGTCGCCTGTTTTTACAGCTCCCTTATATTCGGCTTTGGTGAAGAAACTGTCGGCACTGAGGTCTTTGCCACCATCAATAGTGCCTTCGTAGAGATTTTCCCAAGTGAAGTTCTGTGTAGTGAGGTTGCCCGTTGCTGCTGCGAACATATCGTTGGTGTAAATGCCTTCTTTGGAAGACAATGTTTTGCTGATAGCTACGTACTCCAGTTTAGATACACCCTCTTTCAGGGCTGTTTCAGTTTCTGTGGTTTCTACGGTCAGAGGTTGCCCTTTGCCGGTGATAAGCGTATTGTAAAGCTCCACTTGTGTTCCGGCACGCAGGCGTACGCCCTGTTTGCTGCCACCGTTGCCAATCAGTGTGAGGTTGGCGAGGATGGGGTGGGCAATGGGAGTAGCAGCGAAGTTCGTACCGTTGTTGTCACATTCCAGCAGACAGTCGCAGTCATACCCCAGTGTTTCCGCTGCTTCCTGATAGGCTACAAGGAACTGGGCTTTTCCGTTCCAGCCTTCAGTCCAGTCGAAGGAGTCATCGCTGCAACTGGTAGATACGCAGTATTTTATGTTAACGGATCCGCCGAAGAACTCGAAACCGTCATCAGAACCTTGGTAAGCCTGGCAATATTCTACTGTGGTGCCGTTGCCTACGCCATAGAAGGTGAAACCATTGGCTTCGTGTTCCTCATCGAAAGCGTATCCGCTGTATTCGATACGCACGTAGCGCAGTGTACCGGAGTTGTCGGCATCGTTGTTACCCCCGTAAATGGCACCGCCTATTTCCGAGCTGCCTGTGCCGCCGGCTACATTAGTGTGTGCATATCCGCAGATGTGGATACCACCCCAGGCTCCGGCTTCTTTCTTTTCGGAGGTCATTACGATGGGGTTTTCGGCAGTACCCTGCGCATCGATCTTGGAACCTTGTTCTACGAGGATGTAGTCTACGATGTCATCGTGTTTGGCGATGATGGTTACACCCGGTTCTATTTTCAGTGTGGCGCCATTCTTCACTTTGTATTCTCCGGTCAGGTAGTAGGTTTTTCCTTCTGTCAGAGTCTTGCTGGTGGTTATTTCACCTTTCAGCTCTTCAATGGTCTCTTCGACTATACCGCTTTTCAGTGTCCAGCCTTGTGTCCAGTCATTACTTGCGGGTACTGCACCCTGATAGGCGGCTTGAGTGAAGAAACTGTCGTCGCTCAGGTTTTTCCCGCCTTCGATAGTACCTACATAGCCGTTGGTGAACATGACGCTATAATTGATGATATTGTGGTTACCGTCTTTGGTGAATTCATTGGAAGAATAGATACCTTCTTTGCAGCTTATGTCCGTGGCCAGTGTGATGTATTGCAGCTCGGAGCTACCATCCATCAAAGCATTTTCTGTTTCTGTAGTTTCGGTGGTGAGGCATTGCCCTTTGCCTTTTACAATGGCGTTGTAGATTTTTGCCTTTGTACCGGCACGCAGGCGGATACCTTGCTTAGACTCTCCGTTACCTATCAGTGTCAGGTTGGCAAGTGTGGGGCAGGCTACGGGCGTTGCACCGAAGCTCTTGCCGTTGTTGTCGCACTCCATCAGGCAGTCGCAGTCGTATCCCAGTTCGTCTTTGGGGCTTTGGTAAGCTACGAGGAATTGTGCTTTGCCGTTCCAGCCTTCGGTCCAGTCGAAAGAGTCGTCGCTACAGTCGGTAGATACCAGATACTTCACATTGACGGAACCACCGAACCATTCGAAACCATCATCGGAACCCATGTATGCCTGGCAATACTCTACCGTTGTCCCGTTTCCTACACCGTAGAAGGTGATACCGTTGGCTTCGTGCTCTTCGTCGAAGGCAAATCCGGTGTACTCTACACGAACATACCGCAATGTACCGGAATTGTCGGCGTCATTATTGCCGCCATAGGGTGCGCCGCCTATTTCCGAGCTACCTGTTCCGCCTTCGGCATTGGTGTGTGCGTATCCGCAGATGTGGATACCGCCCCATGCGCCCGGTTCTTTCTTTTCGGGAGTCATCACGATAGGGTTGCTGGCAGTGCCTTGTGCATCTATCTTGGCTCCTTGTTCTATGAGGATGTAGTCTACCACATCGTCATGTTTGGCAATAATGGTGACGCCTGCGGGAATCTTCAGTGTGGCACCATTCTTTACGTGTATGCCGCCACTTAGTGTGTAAGTCTTTCCGACTTCCAGTTCCGTATCGCTTTCGATGTCTTTCGTCAGTTCATACTTGTTGTCTTCACCGCCGTCCCCGTTTCCGGGTTCGTTGTTGTCGGTACATGCAGTGAATAAGGTCATGCTTGCCGCAAGGGCCATAGTCATGAATTTCCAATTTGATGTTCTCATACTAATAATCGTTTAGTTGATAAAATGAGTTTCTATTGTTTGTCTCTCTCAAAATTTTTCTTTTCTCTTACAGGTCATAGCTGAAGCCAACTTCAAAGCCTGTACCCTTTCTGAAGCGTTCCACTTCTACTTTATCTCCGGTGGTAGGCACTTCTTGCTTGAAGAGGATGTCTTGGTTCAGCAGGTCGTTGACTTGCAACTTCACCGCGAAACGCCGGTTGAAGCGGTAACTGCCTGTAAAGTTCAGTGTGTGTACCGGCTGTTGCTTGATGTCTCCCAGACCGGAGATACCTACGGAGTGGATGCGGGGACCTTGCAGATTGTAGAGCAGGGCAACGCTGAGTTGGCGATCGTTGCTGAAAGCGGGTGAATAGGTGAGGTCTGCATTTGCCAGGTAGGGCGATGCTCCCTGCAAGGCACGCTGGCTGTTGGTGTAGGCACCGCCTTCGGGCAGTTTCACGTTAGTGTACATATACGAGCCGTTCACGCCGAAACGCAGGTCTTTCACTATCTCTTTGCGGAATTCTATCTCCACCCCCGTTGCCATACCGTTGTCCGCATTGCGGAAAGAATGCACGGCGGAACCGCCTGACAGAGTCTGTACACGCTCTATCGGTGCTTTCAGGTGCTTGTAGTAGGCGGTGATGGAGAGCATATCCCCATTCTTTTCAAAGAGTTCGTAGCGCAGATCGATGTTATAGTTGTAGCCGTTTTGCAAATCAGCGTTACCGCGTATCTGTGCCGAACCGTAGGATTCCTGATAGAGGAAGGGGGCCATTTCGATAAACGAAGGACGCGTCACTGTGCGTGAGAAGGCAAAGCGCAGACTGTTCTTTTCGTTCATCTGGTATTTCATGTTCAGTGAGGGGAAAAGGTCGTTTTTGTTCAGTTCACTGCGTTCGGCTTTTCCGCCATCGGTATAGTAGTCTACCCATTGCTTGCTGATTTCGTAGCGTACTCCCAGGTTCACCAATAACGGGGCTACGGGGTAGTATTCAGTGGCAATGTATCCTGCATAAATGCTGTTACCGGCTGTATAGCTGTCTTTGGGCTGCTTCTTCCGGTCTATGGTGATGGAACCGTTTTCTACATTTTCCATGTTGAGGAAGGAGTCGGTATCGTAGATGTCGGTGATGGTAGGGTTCAGTTTGTTCAGGTTGTAGTAGAAGCGTGTACCCATATAGTCACGATTCTTGTCTTTATAGGTGAAACCGGCCTGCAACTTGTTGTTGCCGCCAAAGCGGTAGCTGGCGGTGAGGTCGCCCACCCATTCATCTTCATTCAGTGAGCCAAAGTAACGCATGGTTTCTTGGCGGTTCAGTTTGAAGAGTTTTATCTGGTCATCTTCACGGATGAACATTACTTGGCGGCGGTCGGGTTCGTCGCTGGAGGTCTTGCTGTACGAGCCGCTCCAGTTGAGGTCCCACTGTTTGCCGAAGTAGTGCTTGCCATTTACTTGATGGTTTTGCAGACTGTAGATGTGTGTCACGTTGTTGCTGCCTATCAGATGGTGGTCTTCATAGTCCACACCTTCGCGCCTCATATAAGTGTCGATGGCATTGCGGGCGTAGAAGAAGGTATATCCGATGTGATCGGAAGTGCGGAAACTGTAGCCGAGATTACCCAGTGCGGCAATCTTTAACTCGTTGCTGTAGCTGTCGTAGTTAAATTCATTCAGGGTATTTCCTGTAGCTTCTAAGGTACGTATGGAGGCATTGTCCATGGTTTGCAGGTCGTTGCTTACTCCTATAGAGCCCAGAACGCTGACTTCATTTCCACCCAGGGTGAAACGTTTGCCGAATCCGATATTTCCGCCGAATTCGGGTAGGGCGGTCTTTTTACTAACCTGAAAACTGGTGTTAAAGAGGCGGTTGTGGCGTGCATACTCTTCAAAGTCTGTTAATGACATGTCTATCAGTTTCTGATCCAGAGAAGGAGTCTTGAACAGAGAGCCGTCGCGGTCCATCCGGTAGAAATCTTTGCCTAGCGTATTGAACTTGCCACCTGCATTGAAGCTGATGGACAGAAAATCACTGCCTACATTCTCTTTGGTACTGATGTCGATGTGTGCTCCCGAGTAGTCGGCGAATGCACTGGCATCATATACTTTGCTCACGGTAATATTCTGTACGGTAGATGCAGGGAAGATATCCAGAGGGATCAGTTTATTGTCCGGATTAGGAGAGGCGATGGGAAGTCCGTTCAGAGTGGTGGTGCTGTACCGGTCGCCCAGACCGCGCACAATCAACTGTCCGGCACTGGCGATGGAGATACCGGTTATCTTTTTTACACCTTCTTCCACATTGCTGATTCCTTTGATGCTCATTTCTTTGGCACCGAGATTTTCGATTGCAAGGGTGGCTTTCTGCCGTTCCATCTGCAGGGCTCGTTCACCTTCCAACTTCTTTTTGGCCACTACGGAGACTTCGCCTAATGCTTGTGCATCACTTTCCATCTCAAAGTTCAGCAAAGTTTCGGCCTTGACTTTTATGCTGTTGAGCAGGATGTCTTTGTATCCTATATATCTCACGGTTATGGTATATGTACCGTCATTTACATTCAGTGTATAATTGCCGTCATTATCGGCTACCACACCCAGCGCTGTCCCGGTTATCTGTATGGTAGCTCCGGTCAGTGGCTCTTTCGTCTGCTTGTCGAGGACGGTTCCTTTGATGTTTCCAGCCATGGCGGTCATGGTGGAAAGCACCAATAATAAAATGAAGAAAAATACTTTTCCTAAATCCAGTTTCATGCTCATCTTTTATCATTTCTTGTTTCCGGTGCAAAGATGCGGCAACGGAATTACAACCGTAATACACATGTCATACAATTGATTCTCAATTAGGTTACAATTAAGTGACAAACTGAATTGTTGAAAAAAACGGTTGATAAACTCTTCTGACTTACTACATTAACGAACCCAAACTTTCTTTTTTTTGTTGATATGAATAGAGTGGAAATTAATAAGTAAGCATTATCTTTGCACTATTTACGAATATTAAAAGCACAATCGTATGAGTGGCAACCGATCACATGAGGCAAAACGTTTTCAGCTCCTTTCATCTGTTGGACAAATAGGCTGGTGGGAAGCAGATTTCGCTACGGGGGAATATCTTTGTTCCGAATATGTTTGTAATTTGTTAGGCTTGGAGGGAGACACTCTGACTTTTCGCCAGTTCGGCCAACTGATTCGTGAAGATTACCGTTGCCGTATCACACGTGAATTCCTTTCGATAGAAGAAATCGAGGTATATGAGCAAACTTTTCCTATTTACTCTTCACAAGGCATTGTGTGGGTTTGTTCCCGTCTGGGCGAAAAGTGGCTGACAGAAGATGGGCATCCAAAAGCATTTGGTATCCTTCAACTGGTCAATACCCCTGCAGACGCACAATCCGGTGATATTCTGAAACAGTTTAATGAATTGCTGTTCCGACAGCATTCAGTGTCCCAGTCCTTACGTAATTTTCTGAAAGATAAAAGCCTGAGTGAAGTGATTTCGGGAGTATTGAAAGATGTCCTCGAACTCTTTCATGGCGGACGTGTCTATATAGTGGAATACGATGCTGAATATCGCACACAAACTTGTACCTACGAGGTAGTGGCTGAAGGAGTTAGTCCGGAAATAGACATGCTGCAACAAATTCCTACTAATGGCATGGAGTGGTGGCTTAAACAAATGTTGGCAGGCAAACCCATCTTATTGAATACTTTATCGGATTTGCCACGGGTGGCACGTCAGGAGTCTGAGATACTTGCTATGCAGAATATAAAGTCACTTATGGTGGTTCCGCTCCGGAATACCGAACGGGTGTGGGGATATATCGGTATTGACTTGGTAGATAGGTACTATAAATGGACGAATGAAGACTATCAATGGTTCTCCTCTTTAGCCGATATCATTAATATTTGTATCAGCTTGCGTCTTGCCAGAGATGAGGCCGACCGTGAACGTAATTTCCTGAGTAATCTCTATAAGTATATGCCTATGGGCTATGTACGCCTTTCCATTCTTTGCGATGAAGAAGGTGAACCTTATGACTATCTTATCACAGATGCTAATCAGTTCAGTGCCGATTTGTGCGGTTCGCCTTTAGAGAGATATAAAGGGCGTTTTGCTTCAGAAATCTATTCTTCAGACAAACTGTCAACCAAGCTTAGGATTCTTGCAGATATACATAAGCATGGTCTGTACAGGGAACTGGATGAATATTTTGAAGAGTCAAAGAGGACTTGTCATTGTATTATTTATTCTCCCGAACCGGATGAATTGGTTTGTCTCTATATGGATGTCACTGAGATGCGTCGTACGTATATGGCTTTGGATCACAGCGAGAAACTATTGCGAAATCTCTTTTCCAATATTCCTGTCGGTGTGGAGATTTATAATAAGGATGGGATACTGATAGATCTTAATAATAAAGATATGGAGATATTTGGGGTTAAGGACAAATCAAGTACGATTGGAGTGAACTTCTATGAGAATCCGAATGTGCCGTCTGATATCCGTGAAAGGGTGAAAGTGGAAGATGAACTTGACTTTTCGCAGGACTATGAATTCTCCAATGTGAGCGATTATTATGAATCGGAGAAAAGAGGTGGAATAGAACTTTATACGAAAATAAGTAAGATATACGATAAGCAGGGCGATAACAATGGTTTTGTACTTATCAATATAGACAATACGGAACGTATCAGTTCCATTAACCGGATACGTGATTTTGAAAACTTCTTCCTGTTGATTTCTGAATATGCCAAAGTAGGTTATGCCAAACTGAACCTGCTTACCCGTAATGGATATGCCATCAAGCAATGGTATAAGAATATGGGGGAAGATGAAGATACGCCATTGGTTGAAGTGGTAGGAATTTATAATAAAATGCACCCGCAAGACAGGGTACGTGTATTGGCTTTCTTTGAGAAGGCCAAACGGGGGGAAGCTACGAGTTTCAAAAGTGAAATGCGCGTGCTCAAATCCGGAACATTGGACCAGTGGAACTGGGTACGTATGAATGTAGTGCTCAACCGCTATGATCCTGAGAATGGGCTGATTGAATTGATCGGTGTTAACTACGATATCACTGAATTGAAGGAAACAGAACAAAAACTGATTGAAGCCAAAGAGAAAGCTGAAGAGGCAGACCGCTTGAAGAGTGCTTTCCTGGCGAATATGAGTCATGAGATACGTACACCGTTGAATGCTATTGTAGGTTTTTCAAGTTTGCTGGTGGAGACGGAAGATCAGGGAGAAAAGCGGGAATACTCAAAGATGGTGGAAGAGAATAATGAACTTTTGCTGCAACTGATTTCTGATATTCTGGATTTATCGAAGATTGAGGCGGGAACTTTCGACTTTAAAATAAGGGATCTGGATGTGAATACTCTGTGTGGAGATGTTCAGCGCTCCATGAAACTGCGTGTGAAGCCGGGTGTTGAGCTTTTATTCGAACCGACTTTACCGTCATGCGTCATTGTGAGTGATCCTAATCGTTTGCACCAGGTGGTTGCTAATTTTGTTAATAATGCGATTAAGTTCACTACAACCGGCTATATCCGTATCGGATATGACCAACCGGATGCAAAGCATTTACGAATATATGTATCGGATACAGGTATCGGTATTGCCCCGGAAGCCTGTGAGAAGATATTCGACCGCTTTATAAAGTTGAACTCATTTGTTCAGGGCACCGGCCTGGGACTTTCTATCAGTAAGAGTATCATAGAGCAACTGGGAGGCACTATCGGTGTAGATAGTGAATTGGGTAAAGGATCGACGTTCTGGTTTATTCTGCCGGTGGTATAAGAGTTACGAGCTACGAGTTACAAGTGCTTTGCGGTGTAATAGCGCAACCACTCGTAACTTGTAGCTCGTAGCTTTTGTAGCTCGTAACTAATTCAGTCCGAACGAGAACTTGTCGATGGACTGATAAACCACGCTCGCAAGGCTCAATACAATAATACCGAGCGTACAGATGACAAGGCTGGCACGCGTGTAGTTATCGCTACGGAAAGTGGCGATAGGCTCATCACTCTTGTTGATATACATGGACTTCACAATCTTCAGATAGTAATAGAGTGAAATAATCGTATTCACCAATGCGATGAACACCAGCAGATGGAAACCGCCCTGGAAAGCTGCTGCGAAGATAAAGAACTTCGAGAAGAAGCCTGCGAACGGAGGAATACCTGCCAATGAAAACAAAGCAAGCGTCATGAGGAATGCCAGTTTCGGATTGGTACTGTATAATCCGTTATATTCTTCGAGCGTGAAACGCTGGGCACGAAGGGCGATAATCGTAATCACTGCAAATACAGAGAGGTTGGCGAACATGTAAATAAGTACATAATACACCAATGATGCCATACCCTGTTGCGTTCCGGCAATCACACCCAACATGATGTAGCCTGCCTGCGAGATACTGGAAAATGCCATCAGGCGTTTCAGGTTTTCCTGACGCAGGGCGAAAAGGTTGGCAAGGGTGATAGAAGCTATGATAACCCAATAAAGAATTTCCTGCCATTGATCCACCATCGGAGCGAATGTCTTGATAAGGATAGTCATCAATACAAAAGCTGCCGATCCTTTAGAAATAACACTTAAATAAGCAGTTACTACACTCGGGGCACCTTCGTACACGTCTGCCGTCCAGAGGTGGAAAGGAACAAGGGAAAGCTTGAATCCCATGCCGGAGAAGAAAAAGACAAATGCCATTATTTGCAGGGCACTGCCGTCCAGGTGAGCCGGGATATCATCGAAATAGAGAGTACCTACTGTTCCGTAAATAAGCGAGATGCCATAAAGCAGCAGTCCGCTGGAGAAAAGTGCGGTGAGGATGTACTTGGCACCGGCTTCGGCGGAGTGGTGGCGGTACTTGTCGAAAGCAACCAATGCAGCCATCGGGATACTTGCTGTTTCCAGTCCGATGAAGAACATCAGGAAGTGTCCTGCGGAAATCATGAAGTACATACCCAGTAGGGTAGAGAGCGTCAGCATATAAAATTCGCCTTGCTTGATTACAGTGTCCGGTCGTTTCAGCCACTCATGTGCCATCAGGAAAACAATCAGCGTACCGACGCTGAGGATGGACTTCACGATGCTTTGTATCGGGGCGTTATGGTACATACCACCGAAAGCATCGGCAGCCGGACCGGGTATGATGGTAATCAGCGTGTGTATCGTGAGCAGCACGACGGGCAACATGGTGTTGAGTCGTGGATTACCGTCCTTCTTGTGAGCATCGGGGCTCATGAAGAGGTCGGCCACGAAGAGGATCACGATGACAGCTATCAGCGAAAGCTCTTCTTTGAGAATAAGGAATTGGGAATAGTCCATATCTATTGAATGATAAGTTATTAGTTATAAGTTATTAGCATACCATTATTGAAATATACTCACCAGGGGCAACACGCTGTCTCCAATCATATTGCTGATCCACAACGGAGCAAGACCGAGGCCTGCAACGCAGACAATGAGAATAATAACGGCAGTGCGTTCATCCCAGGTAGCATCAGTCAGCGCCAGATGGTGCTTGTTGGTGCAAGTTCCATACAGTATCTTGCCAACCAGTCGGAGGATGTAGACTGCGGTAATCACGATACTGGTACAGGCAATGATAGTCCACGTGCGGTGGAAAACATCTGCATGCTGGAAAGCACCGTTGAAGATTGTCATCTCGGCAACGAAACCGCTGAGTCCTGGAAGTCCGAGATTGGCAAGTCCGGCAATGACATAACAGACAGCAAGGAACGGCATGATTTTCATCAATCCCGAAAGCTCACGTACGTCGCGTGTGTGGGTACGACCGTAGATCATACCGATGAGGGCAAAGAACAGGGCAGTCATTAATCCGTGGCTGAGCATTTGCAGGACAGCACCGGTACAAGCCGTTTGGTTCATCATCAGGATGGCGAAGAGCACGAGGCCGCAGTGAGATACGGAAGAGTAGGCGTTAATATACTTCAAGTCTGTCTGTACACAAGCCGAGAAGGCACCGTAGACAACGGAGATACCTGTCAATATCAGGAATATCCAGCCGAGTTCCTGAGCAGCTTCAGGCATCAGATACATGGCGATACGGAAACAACCGTAACCACCAAGTTTCATCAGTACACCTGCATGGAGCATACTTACGGCAGTAGGCGCCGAAGCGTGACCGTCGGGGCTCCATGTGTGGAACGGGAACAATGCACCGAGTACACCGAAACCGAGGAAGGTAAGCGGGAACCAAATGCGTTGCTGTTCGATAGGAATATTATGCAATTGGGCAATTTCCAGCAGGTTCATACTGGTGGCACCGGAACCGAAATAGATACCCAGAATACCAATAAGCAGGAATGCGGAACCACCCATCAACATCAGTGTCAGTTTCATGGCAGAGTATTCCTTACGTCCTGATCCCCATACACCGATAAGCAGGTACATCGGAATCAGTGCTACTTCATAGAACATGAACATGGTGAACAGGTCCGTAGAAATGAAGAAGCCGAACACACCCAGAGAGAGCAGGGTGAACCAAAGGAAATATTCTTTCGTCAACGGTTGCAGACGCCAGGAGGCGAAAGTACCGGTGAAGACTATGATGGCAGAGAGCAGCAGCATGGCTACTGAAATGCCGTCTACTCCCACGGAGTAGTGTATGTTGAGTGCCGGATACCAGGGTACATCCGCGCGGAAGAGCATTTCGGCTGTGTCTCCGGCGGCACGCGCTTGCAGATAAGCAATGGTTAGGCCTACGGCGGCCAACACTAATGCCGATGCACCTGTCACCATCACCATGCGTATCTGCTTGATGTTGCGACTCAGCCAGAGACCAAGTAACATCAACAGGGGGATGAGAACAAAAATACTTAATATGTTCATTTTTATAATTACAAATTACGAATTACAAATTACGATTAACATTTCTCTACTATAGCAGCAATAACAATATCAATGCCAGCGTACCCAACAGGAATACGTAAGTGTACTGTTGAATTTGTCCGCTTTGCAGACCGCGTATTTCATCACTGGTGGCATTGGCGCTCCAAGCAAGGAAGTCGAAGAAACCATCTACTACGTGGCGGTCGAACCAAGCGATGGGGCGGGAGATGCAACCAAAGATTATTTTATGAGTTACGAACTGGTACACTTCATCGATATAGAAGCGATGATAGGCAGCTGTCCATAATCCGCGGAAACGACGGGCAAGGGCATTGGCAATGGGTTGCTTTGCCCGTGCGTACATGGCTGTGGCAATTGCGATGGAGATGACAGCTATAGCAATGCTGGTACCTGCCACCGCCCAGTCGAGATGAATCTCGTAAGCCGTACCGTTGGAAGAGATGAACTTACCGAAGGGGATGAAACCGGCTCCGATAGTAACAACAGCAAGAAACATCAGCGGAAAAGTCATAGTTAACGGACTTTCGTGGGGAGTATGTTCAGCATGAAGCTCTTTATTCTCTTTGCCCCAGAAGATGCCGTAATAGAGGCGGAACATATAAAATGCCGTCATTGCAGCAATCACTGTCATAATCCAGCCCATTACAGGACTGAACTGGAAGCATGCTGTCAGTATTTCATCTTTAGAGAAGAAACCGGAGAATGGAGGAATACCTGCAATGGCAAGACAAGCAATCAGGAACGTAATATGCGTCACAGGCATGTACTTGCGCAGTCCACCCATAGCGGACATTTCATTGCTGTGTACCGCATGGATAATGCTACCTGCGCCGAGGAAGAGTAATGCCTTGAACATAGCGTGCGTGAACAGGTGGAACATACCGGCCATATAGCCCAGACCGCCATGATGCGGATCAGCAGAAGTACAAACTCCCAGTGCCACCATCATAAAGCCGATCTGTGAGATAGTAGAGAATGCCAGCACACGCTTGATGTCACTTTGCACACAAGCTACCGAAGCAGCATAGAATGCAGTGAACGCTCCAACGTAAGCTACCAGATGCAGCACGTCGGGTGCATAACCGATGAACAGCGGGAACATTCGGGCCACAAGGTAAACTCCGGCTACCACCATAGTCGCTGCATGGATCAATGCGCTGACGGGTGTCGGGCCTTCCATTGCATCCGGCAGCCAGATGTGTAATGGGAACATGGCACTCTTTCCGGCACCACCGATGAACATCAGTCCCAAGGCCAGAGGTATCATTGCCGCACCACCTTTCAGCAATGCCATTTCACTGGGATGGAAGGTGTAAGTTCCGGCATAATAACCGTAAATAAGGATACCGATCAGGAAACCCAGGTCGGCAAAACGGGTAACGATGAACGCTTTCTTGCTTGCAGCAACAGCAGACGGTTTCGTATAGTAGAAACCGATGAGCAAGTAAGACGAAACACCCACCAATTCCCAGAACAGATACATCTGGAAGATATTGGTAGCCACCACCAGACCCAACATGGACATGGTAAAGAGGCTGAGGAATGCATAATAGCGTTGGAATCCGCGCTCCCCCTTCATGTAGCCGAAAGAGTAGACATGTACCATCAACGATACGGTGGAGATGACGATAAGCATCATCACAGAAATGGGGTCAAGCAGGATACCCAGGTCAATGCTCAGCGTTGAAGTGAAAGGCAACCACGTCACATTATAAGGCATAAGTGTGGCGAAAGTGCCGTCCGCCAGACGCGGAGCGGAGAAATACTGCCAGGCAGTGGCGTAGCTCAATAGCCAATACCGTGGTACCGATGATGCCCGCCGTCCGGTGCGTCATCCATTTGCCGCCAATCCCCAATACAAGGAAGGAGAGGAGGGGAAGCAGGAGAATGAAGATTGTATATTCCATATTCTTTTCTTTTTTATTCTATTATTGATACTGTACTGATTCTACCATTTCAATTCGTCCAGCTTATTAACCTGGATACTTCGTATATTGCGGTAGATGTTGATCATAATCGCGATAGCTACTGCCGTTTCGGCGGCCGAGATGGCAATGGAGAACAGGGCAAAGAAATACCCTTCCATTCCGTCAGGGAAAAGGAAACGGTTGAACACTGCGAAGTTGATATCCGTAGCATTCAGTATCAACTCGATGCTGATAAGTATCGCCAGTGTGTTGCGGCGGGTGAAGAACCCGTAGATACCGGCGAAAAACATGATAGCCGAAAC
>OBVQ01000223.1_pt1 | contig 34715 bp, 18 predicted proteins | sample 1476181 | NCBI WGS metagenome assembly OBVQ01 (sample SAMEA2580020, study PRJEB22360) | human gut metagenome | reverse complement strand
AACCGGCAGGTGGCCGGCGTTATTGAGTTGCAGGACATCATCAAACCAGGTATTCAGGAACGTTTCGAACGCCTTCGTAAGATGGGAGTGAAGACGGTGATGGTGACTGGAGATAATCCGCTGACAGCAAAGTATATCGCAGAAAAGGCTGGTGTGGATGATTTTATAGCTGAGGCTAAGCCGGAAGATAAGATGGAGTATATCAAGAAAGAGCAGCAGTCCGGTAAACTGGTGGCAATGATGGGAGACGGTACAAATGATGCTCCGGCATTGGCACAGGCAAATGTGGGCGTTGCTATGAATAGCGGTACGCAGGCTGCAAAGGAAGCCGGTAATATGGTGGACTTGGATAATGATCCTACGAAGCTGATTGAAATTGTGGAAATCGGTAAACAGTTGTTGATGACGCGCGGTACGTTGACCACGTTCTCTATAGCAAATGACGTGGCTAAATACTTTGCGATTATTCCCGCTTTGTTTATGGTAGCCATCCCTCAGTTGGCACCGCTGAATATCATGGGGCTGCATAGTCCTGAGTCAGCCATCCTTTCAGCTATAATTTTTAACGCTATAATTATTCCTATATTGATTCCGTTGGCACTGAAAGGAGTACAGTATAAACCGATTGGTGCCAGTGCATTGCTTCGCCGCAACTTGCTGATTTATGGTTTAGGCGGTGTCATTGCACCCTTTATCGGAATTAAATTAATAGATATGATTGTCAGTTTATTCTTTCAATAAATAAAAACAGTAATGAAAACATTATTCAAATCCCTTAAAATAACACTTGCATTTTGCGTGTTCTTCTCTGTATTCTATATCCTTATCCTGTGGATATTTGCCCAGGTGGCAGGTCCCAATAAGGGTAATGCGGAAGTAGCGACTCTGGATGGTAAAGTTGTCGGTGCCGCTAATGTAGGACAGATGTTCACAAAAGACATCTACTTCTGGGGACGTCCTTCCCATGCCGGTGACGGTTACGATGCTACCAGTTCTTCCGGTAGCAACAAAGGCCCTACCAACGAAGAATATCTTTCGGAAGTAGAAGCCCGTATCGATACTTTCCTCGTACACCATCCTTATCTGAACCGTAAAGACGTTCCTGCAGAAATGGTAACCGCCAGTGCTTCCGGTCTTGATCCGGATATCACTCCCGCCAGTGCTTATGTACAGGTGAAACGCGTGGCCCAGGCACGTGGCATGGACGAGGCACAAGTAAAGACTCTCGTAGACAATGCAGTACAGAAACCGCTTCTCGGTCTTTTCGGTACGGAGAAGGTGAATGTTCTGAAACTGAATATCGCACTGGAAGAAGCAAATAAGAAATAACTTTAGGTTGGTAGAGAGGCGGACAGATTCCATTCATATTTTGCCATGGTGATGTCTAAAACAGGGTGAATGGAACGCTGCCTCTCTTTTTTAAAGATAACCTTACTTTTAAAAAGATTGAATGAATTATGAAAAGATTAAGAAACAATATTTTTGCGACAGCAGCAGTTGCTGTTGCCTGTATTTTAGGAACTACAAGTGCAAAGGCTCAGGAATTTACTGTGCAGGGTGATTTAGTCAGCTCTTACGTCTGGCGTGGTGTTTATCAGACCGGAGCAAGTTTCCAGCCGACTTTAGGATTCAGCATAGGTGATTTTTCTGTGACAGCCTGGGGCTCGACAGACTTCGATGGTAATAAATCTTCAGAAGGACTGGCAAGCAAGGAGATAGATCTGACGGCTGCTTATACTTTAGGTGAATCAGGGCCCACACTGTCCGTAGCAAGTCTATGGTGGGCAGGTCAGGGAGCCGGGAAGTACTTCAACTTCAAGAGCCATGAAACTGCTCACTTCTTTGAAGCAGGTTTGGCTTATACGTTGCCTTGTGAGAAACTTCCTTTGTCTATGGCATGGTATCTGATGTTTGCCGGTGCCGATAAGAATGAGGAAGGTAAGCAAAATTATTCTTCCTATTGCGAGCTGAACTATCCGTTCAGTGTGAAGTCGGTAGATTTGAATGCAACCGTAGGATTCGTTCCTTATAAAACTTATACAGTAGGATATGGAAATTCCGGTTTTGCTTTTACCAATGTAGCGTTGAAAGCTACCACGGCTATCAGGATAACAGATTCGTTTTCATTGCCTATCTTTGCGCAAGCTATCTGGAATCCATGTTTGGAGGATGCTCATTTAGTATTTGGTATAACGTTGAAACCGTGATAACTAAAGATTAGGCACGGATTACGCGGATTACACGGATTAATAACTGCACACAGTAAGAAATTCGTGTAATCTGCGTAATCCGCGCCTAAAAATGAAAGTATGGACAGAGAACAAAGCGTACAGCACTTCCTCGACCTCATAAAGAAATCCCGTCGTGGCAAGTTCAAGATTTACATCGGCATGATTGCCGGTGTAGGTAAGTCGTATCGGATGCTCCAGGAAGCCCATGAGTTGCTGGACAACGGTGTAGACGTGCAAATCGGCTACATCGAAACCCACGGACGTGCCGGGACGGAAGTATTATTAGAAGGGCTCCCCGTTGTCCCCCGCCGCCGGATATTTTATAAAGGCAAGGAACTGGAAGAGATGGATTTGGAGGGTATTATCCGTATCCATCCCGATATTGTCATTGTAGACGAACTGGCGCATACCAATGTAGAGGGCAGCCGAAACGAGAAACGCTGGCAAGACGTGATGGATTTGCTGGACGAAGGTATCAATGTGATTTCCGCTGTCAACATCCAGCACATTGAAAGCGTCAACGAAGAAGTTCAGGGTATCTCCGGCATCGAAGTCAAAGAGCGTATCCCTGACAGTGTATTACAGGAAGCGGATGAAGTGGTGAACATCGACCTCACTGCCGAAGAACTCATCACCCGCCTGAAAGCCGGTAAAATCTATAAACCGGAGAAAGTACCCATGGCGTTGAATAACTTCTTCAAAACCGAGAATATCCTTCAATTGCGTGAATTGGCTTTGAAGGAAGTAGCGTTGCGTGTGGAGAAGAAAGTGGAGAATGAAGTGGTCGTTTCCAGTGTAGGAGTCCGGCATGAGAAGTTTCTGGCATGCATCAGCAGTAAGGAGAAGACGCCTCGACGCATCATTCGTAAGGCGGCACGTCTGGCAACCCGTTACAATACTTCTTTTATAGCCCTATATGTACAAACACCCCGCGAGAGTGCTGACCGTATCGACCTGGCAAGTCAGCGCTATCTGTTGAATCACTTTAAGTTGGTCACTGAGTTGGATGGTGAAGTGGTTCAGGTACAATCCAAAGATGTATTGGATGCCATCATCCGTACTTGTAAAGAGAGACAGATCACTTCTGTTTGTATGGGCAGTCCTTCTTTCCGTTTACCTCAATCTTTGTTTATGGTGTTGAAATACAGAAAATTTGTGAATGATTTAGCTCAGGCAAACGTAGATTTGATTATACTTGCATAAAATTTAATTCATCAGTGCATTATGAATATTCGTACTAAATTAATACTCAGTGTAGGCATTCTGGCCGGTATGATCATTCTGCTGGTTGCTCTCTCCGTAGTGAATCTTCAGATACTGACAGCCACCGAACCGGACAGTCCTGCTGCTATGCCCGGACTGGAACGTGCTTTGCTGTGGATTTCCGTTACAGGTGCTATTTGCATTCTTGCCAGTATCGTGTTGCTGGTCTGGCTTCCCCGTTCCATCAACAAGCCTATCCAGGAACTGACGCGTGGTATCCTTGAAATCGCTAATCATAACTATGAGAAACGTTTGGATATGAGCGGACACGAGGAATTCCGCCAGGTGGCCGATAGCTTCAACAGTATGGCTGAGCGCCTGACTGAATATCGTGCCAGTACGCTGAACGATATTCTTTCTGCAAAGAAGTTTCTTGAAGCCGTTGTGAACAGTATTCATGAACCTATTATCGGTCTGAATTGTGAGCATGAAATACTCTTTATCAATAAAGAAGCACTCACCGTATTGAATCTGAAACGTGAAGATGTAATCCGCCACTCTGCCGAGGAACTGTCCTTAAAGAATGATCTCCTTCGTCGTCTGGTTCGGGAACTGATTACTCCGGGTGAGAAGAAAGAACCCTTGAAAATCTATGCGGATAATAAGGAAAGCTATTTTCAGGCTTCTTACATCACCATTATAAATACGGATGCCGATACGGATGAACCGCAGAACTTGGGTGATGTGATCCTGCTGAAAAATATCACCGAATTTAAAGAGTTGGATTCTGCCAAAACAACCTTTATCTCCACCATCTCTCATGAACTGAAAACGCCTATCTCAGCTATTCTTATGAGTTTGCAGTTGCTGGAGGATAAGAGGGTAGGAGCTTTGAATGATGAGCAGGAACAATTATCGAAAAGCATTAAAGAAAATGCCGACCGCCTGCTGGGTATCACTGGTGAACTTCTGAATATGACACAAGTAGAAGCCGGCAAGCTCCAGATGATGCCGAAGATAACCAAGCCTATCGAACTTATAGAATATGCCATTAAAGCCAATCAGGTTCAGGCGGATAAGTTCGGTATCCAGATAGAAGTAGAGTATCCGGAGGAAAAAATGCCGAAACTGTTTGTGGATAGTGAGAAGATAGCTTGGGTATTGACGAACCTTCTGAGCAATGCAGTCCGTTATTCAAAAGAAAACGGGCGTGTCGTTATTGGTGCCAAGCGTGAGAAGGAGTTTGTTGAACTGTATGTGCAGGATTTCGGCAAAGGTATCGATCCCCGTTATCATCAGAGCATTTTCGACCGTTATTTCCGTGTGCCCGGCACAAAGGTGCAAGGCAGTGGACTGGGACTTTCCATTTCAAAAGATTTTGTGGAGGCACATGGGGGAACACTGACGGTGGAAAGCGAATTGGGGAAAGGAAGTAAGTTCATTATGCGACTGAAAGCATAAACGAATAAGCCCCTACAACTATCATGGGAGCATTTCATGATTGTTTGCAGGGGCTAATTTATTCTTATTTACTTTGTACCTATGTTATACAGCCAGATTCCATACGTGAAAGCGTTAGCATATTTCTGTGGCTTTATTCCATCCGGGCGGAACCATTGCCCTATGTTTGCGAACGGAGTGAGAATCACATCTATCTCACTACCTTTATATAAGGCTTTCGTTTGATAAACCGGCCCTAACATATTGTTATCAGGCTTATTGATCAGTGTAGGTTTCATCGTTGTATTCATCCGTATATCCTGATCCATATTCACATCATCGTTGCAAAGCTGCTTATTCCATACCATGTCCAGTGAGTAAACAATCGGACCGCGTACAAAGGCATAAGGAATTCTATCAGTCGGTTCTTCCTTATACATGATTTCCCCACCTGCTAGTTTATAGGAAACATATTTGCTATGATGACTACGTGATACCCATTTCTCTTCCATAGGGAAAGTGATACTTACTTTATCCCCTTTTGTCCACTTGCGTGATAATTTCAGGTAAGCACCGGGCTTTACATCTGCGATGTTTTCACCGTTCACCTTTATTTCCGGATGTTCACACCAGGAGGGGATACGTAGGTTTAATGTTTTGTTTTTTGCTTTCTCTGAAACAATGGTCAGCTGCATATTTTCGGATTCCGGATAGTTTCCGGTGATTTCAAATGCGAAATCCTTTCCGGTATATTGCGAGGGGATGTATTGATTGATATAAAACTCTTTTCCTTTTTCTGCGTAAATGAAGGTGGGTAACATTGAGATAATCCGGTGTCCGCTTGCTGTGCAGCAATCCGGCCCATGGAAATAACCGTCAGGCTTACTTCCATTCGGAGCTGTATGATATCGACAAACTCCGCTTTCACAATCCTGGGCGGCAAATACATGGTTAATCATCAGGCGTTCCATGGCATCCGCATATTTGGATTCTCCGGTTAATTCCAACAACTGTTGTGTGAGTTGCATCCATGACATTGTGGCACAGGTTTCCACGATATTACCTGAAAGTGGTTTCACATAGTCGTGTTCATAATGTTCGGCAACACTTACACCACCGGTGATGTACATCTGGCGTTCATGAATGTCGTCCCATGCTCCGGACACTTTACGCAGCAATGTTTTATCACCGGTGATACGATACAGTCGCAAGAAGCCCATAAAGTTCATGTGGAAAGTATGCGAATGTACATAAGGTTGAAGTTTATCCACCCCTAAAGTACCGTCCGCAACGGAATCCAAACGGGAGAATGCATCCCATCCACTCCATTTGTCGATGTTGCTGACTACCCATTGGCTCCATTCCAGATACTTCTTCTTTCCTGTCAGTTCATATAGTCTTGTTATGGGGTCACAAAGTAAAGTACCTTCCCAAGAATAGTGTACACTATGCCCTGCAAAGTCTGAGTGTCCGTCCAGATGTTTTTGTTTGTTTTCAGGTGCTCTCAGATCAGAGGGCCAGAATTCCAGTTTACCCGGTCCGAAATATTGCAAGAAATAGTCTGCCAATTTCTCTGCGGCAGTTAGTGCTTTTTTATCTCCTGTTTCTTCATATACTGTGATAAAGGCATGGAAAACAAAATATAATTCGTAAGCGTCCATTCCTCTGACTGGTCTTTCGGGAGACCGGAAACTCTTGGCTGTGGCTCCTACATAACCGTTTGCTTCCTGTGAGTCAATGATGCGATTCAGTACGCTTTCAGCTTTAATTAGTAATTCCTTGTCATCACCCTGAACTGCCGACAGATAAGCTGATTCTATCCACTTTCCATGCTGTTCTGCCTGTGTCCAGTCCCAAGCCGAATGTTGCCTGTTTACAACAAAGTCCACATATTTATCTATTGGAAAGTGTTTCAGGTAGGCATTCCGGTTAACTTCCATACGATGTCCGAAGAATCCGGTTATATTTCTTACAGAAGAAACAGGTATCGGCTTTTCCAGTAATCCTACTTTATCGTGATTCTGAGCATTAAGCTTCGTCATCAAACTGGCAAATACTAAAATTGCAATAATCTTTGTTTTCATACTTTGATATGTTAATAATGAATTGTTTTTAATGGTTTATATGCATTATTTCCACCATATTGTAATTTCTTCGGTGATTTCACTTACTGGTAATCTCACTTCCCATCCGACAGTACATTTCTGCATCGTACAAACTTTCTTACCCACTTGTACTTTGTAAGGAACAATTTTGTCTGCTCTGATTTGTAATAATGTTGAATGCCCAGATTTAGATGGCTTAGTACCCATAGCAGTATTAATTTTATTTTCCAGCATAAAATGCGATTGTTTCCCCTTTCTTTCAATCTTTATTGGTGCTTCTGGTAGAAATCCGTCTCTTGACAAAGTGAGATGATAGCGAAATTCAGAAGTTATAAAACTGAATTGCTGTCTTACCCCGTCACGCGGAATAACAGACAGGGAAGTTTCCTCTTTGCTCAATACCCCACCATAGGCATGGAGACCAAAGATTGAATCCTGTATTACAATTGTGCGGGCAGTATGAAAGGCCGCGCCATATCCTAGGTCTATCTCTCCATCATAACGCCAAGGGCCACGCTTTTCATTTCTATGCAACCATGTATATCCATTCTTTGTACCTACAAAACACCATCCGGTGGCTCCGTCTTTTTCTTTTCCCGGATACCAATAGCCATAGTTGGATGTCTCGTTTCCTGTATTCATTAACGACCATGAGCTAAGGAAAGAGTTATATCCTAATTCGATCCAATCAGGGTTCTTCGAGTAAAGCAGACCATAGTCCAGTACAGACCAACCTCCCATCATGGCCATATAAGACATGTCGCCCGTATGTTGCTTGAATGCGCAATCTGTGCCGGACAGGTAATATTTGGGAGCTATCCACCCGCGTACGGACAAGCCTGCATAATGCTGTTGCTTCATAAATCTTTCAGCATCTTCTACTGTCACCTTCGGGTGTGAATGCCACGTTCTTTTATTTTTGTCATACCATAAGTCTTTATCCGGTTTCATCGGATGTTCTATCGCATATTTAGCCAGGGCATACGATGATTCAAAAGCTGTGCGGTCAAAACTATGTTCCGAACGATAAGGATATTTATCGTCATAAATAAAATACTTGGCTTTTTTCTCCCATTCGCCTCTCAAGTATGCAGCTTCATCGTTCCTGCCTCTTTGTTCCAATCCTTTTATAAGTTCAAGAACTACCCATTCGTTATACATACCCCATTTATAGATATCCAGCCAAGACCAAATTTCATACGGATACTTAAAGTAAGCCATAGCGGTCTGTACAGCTCGGTCGAAATACTCATCGGCAGTCAGGTAATGTGTCCATTCGGGAATCATTTCCGCTATTTGTGACATGTGATAATAAAGCTTGAAAATATGTGGATAATCATATGCTCTCCAGACTTTTATCCGATCTTTTGCATCATATTTGTATAGCTTTTGTAAGGCTGAATCACGGGCTACATGCCAGTTGGGTACCCCGTAGATAGCGAATGGATAAGGAGTTTCTTGATCTGTTCGTTGGAGTTTTCCCCATACAAAATTCTTCAGGTAGTATTCTAAGGAAGCTATTTCCGTAGAATCAGGATACACTACATTTTTAGCGGCAACAAAAGGTGCCTTACTCAATATCGGATCATCACATCCCCAGACGTATTCCCACCAACCATTAAATCCGTCGGTATCTTCCGGCCCTCGTAGTTTCCCATATTTCATATCATATACAGAATACAAGCCATCCCACCATTTGCCCGGAGCTTTATGTTGCTGTTTGTTGACAATGAAAGAGCTCCTTTTTTTGATAAGAACATCCAGAGGTTCCGTAGAAAAGAATTCCAGGAAAGACTTTTCACCATGGTTATAATTGACCCAAATAATATTCTCTCCAAGTTTGTGAAAACGTATGTCATACAAGTACCTGCCATCGGGACTTCTTCCAAGCTGTTTAATTTCTGTTTGTTGCGGATGTTCTGCTACAAGAGATTGAATTGTTCCTTTGAGACGAATGGCAACTCTTACAGATAAATCACTGGGAATAGTATATCCGGGGGCGGTACGAACATCCAGTAATCCATTTGTATAAATGGCGTTACGTATGTCCTCATATCGGGAAACGGAAGTGAGTAAAAAACTATAGTTTACTTTTTCTCCAGGTGCCAATACTCTTGTTGTATGAGGAATACGCCAGCTGCCTTCAGTTTTGGGACCAGTACATCCGGAATGAAGATATGCTGTATATACATTATTAGTAGTATCAAAGTATTCCAGTGGAGTGCCCTCACCGGTCATCATGATATAAAAGGGACCCACACCTGATGGTTTGGAAAGTATCTGAAATGAAGAATTCAGAGCTATATTATGCTTATGTGTAAAGTTGCTCTCAAAAATTGTGCTTGGAGCGGCATTGAATCCTTCTCTCCACTTAAAGGGGAAAGCTATATCACCTAATTCTACAGAGCGGTTGGTAATATTTGAAATTTCGATTTTCAAATGCAGACCATCTTCAGCGAGAGTGTAATATCGCTTCATACATAAAGGCATATAGCACAACGAATCAGTATATACATATGTATTTTTATTTATACAAGTACGTCTGGTCAATCCCGTTTCAAGCATATTCCAGTCTTCTTGGTTGACACGATATCGTATCAAAATATCTCCCCACATCTGATTGTCTGCTATCAGGTTGACAGAATCTCTGTCAACCTGAAAAACAGACACGCCATCTTCTGAAAAATCAGTCCGAAAACAATCGTTTTTCACTGTTATATTTTGGGCGTTCAATCCTGATATTGAGTAGATACACAGGGCTACAAGTGTCCCGGTACATCTCTTTATCATTGCTTTTATCATATAATGAATTAAATCTTTTAATTTGCGTAGGCAGGATTCTGTGTTAATTTCGGATTGGCATCTACGGCTCTCTGAGGTATTGGGAACACAATACGATGATCGCCCTGCGGTTTATGTGACAACCAGCTTTTCTTACAGAATATGCCAAAACGTATCATGTCTCTCCGGGTATATCCCTCCCATACGAACTCCCAACATCTTTCATCAAACAGGCGTCCGAATTCTATTGGATCTTGGTTGCCGGGATCTGTGATCTGATATTTTTCAACCACTCCCCATTTGTAACTGGAATTCTCTTTCAATTCATCGTCTGTTACGATTGCTTTTGATGGGTTTGTTTTAAAAGCTCGTTTTCTTACTTCAGTTACTAATTCACCAGCTCCGGGCTGATTTGTCCTTAACAAGCATTCGGCTTTCATCAATAGTACTTCCGAATAACGTAAAAGTGGAATATCTGTGCTACAACTCCATTCTGAACCGGCAGGAACTTCTTGTTTATTATACCTGTATCCTTCCATTTCGTTTGTATAATTTCCGTCAGGAAGTTCTTTGGAGAATATTAATAGTTCTCCTTTCTTGTCATAAACACCGTATAATGGATTTCCTTCTGCATCAAATTGCTGGCCCATCAACCAGGTGTCTTCAAGCCTGGAATCACCTTCCTGATAGGTGTCAATGAATTGTGTTGTACCTTTCGGCCCACCAGCTGCATTGGGTACTGCGTTCAAAAGGAATTTCTTTTGCAGCTCACTATGCCATGAATTCATGAAAAGGTAGTTTCCTACTACTCCCCTATTGTAGTCATAAGGGATTGTAAACAACACCTCCTTTGAAGATTCCACACCTTGAGCCCTGAAGGAGTCTTTAAACTCTGGTGACAGATCGCATTTTCCGCTATTAATGATATCGTTGCATTGTGACAGACATTCATTCCAGCGGGCGGTACCCGTATAGACTTCTGCATTCAGATATACATTGGCTAATATAGCTTTTCCTGCCCATTTATTAATGCGTCCATACATATTACCCCCTTGTTCTTCGTTCAGGGAAGGTATCACTTCACTTAGTTCCCTTACAACGAAATCGTAAACCTCTGCTCTTGGCGTTTTCTCCGGAAGATCCTGAGACATGGTCGTTACCAATGGGATATCACCAAAATTATCAAAGAGAATCCAATAATGGTAGGCTCTTAAGGCTCTTAATTCTGCCAGTCCGGATTGTATTTCTGCATCCGATGGGGCAGGTATTAATCCTCGTTCAATTTTATCAATAGCACTATTACACAAGATTACACCTGTATAATAGTTATTCCACAAGTCTAAAATCTGTCCCAGTTCAGAGTTCCAGTTGTGGAATTGCAGACGTTTATAAATGCCTCCATCATCCCAACCGGTTGAATTGGCAGGTGTTGATATGCAACAGCCAGTTAATTCCTGGGTTTGCCAATACGTGCCTACATAGCCATAATTCAATGCTGCATAAGCTCCTGCGATATTAGGACCGAAATCATTGACAGTATAGTTGTATGTTTCTTCTGTAACAGATGAAAAAACTTTTTCGTCCAGATCGGTACAACTTGCGATCCCTATTGTCAATAAAAATAAAGATATATATTCAGTGAAAGCTCTTTTTTTCATAATAGTTCATTTTAATAAATTAGAAACTCAGGTTTACTCCTAAAGAGAATGTGCGAGCAGAAGGATATCTGTATCTGTCATCTATACCAGGAGTCTGGCCGGTAATGCTTACTTCTGGGTCAACTCCGCTGTAACCGGTTATTGTGGCAAGATTTGATATGCTACCGTAGATTCTAAAGCTTTTTATCCATTTATTTTTTCCAATCTTTGGAGTATATCCTATGGTAACATTGTCTATTTTCCAATAATCACCATCCTGAACGAAGTAACTTACATATTGCAGGGATTGATCGTAAGCCAATGGGCGTTTACCATATACATTATCAAAGGCTTTCTCCATAACGTTATCTCCTCCCAATAATGAAACCGGAGCTGCGTAATGCATTTCTGCCATATTTAATATCTGAAAACCGAATGCTCCCCGCATAGTAACAGACAGATCAACTTGCTTATATCTGATTGTATTATTCCAGTTCAGGTAAAATTTAGGAAGGCCGTTACCTAAGACTTTTTTGTCGGAATCCTGTTGCTCTGAAATAGGCTTGGGATTACCATCTGCACCTTCTATGATCCAGTGTCCATCTTCGTCTATATCAATACTTTTGTAACCGTAGAAATTTCCAATCGGTTCTCCTTCCTGCATTCTATGAGTCGGTTGCTGAATAGGAGCAAGTGTGTTTCCTGCATTCTGATAGGAGTCTGAGAAATACTTGTCACTGGACAAGGATAAGAGTTTATTTTTGTTCGTTGAAAAGTTGATACCTGAATCCCAAATGAGATTCTTGTTCTGTACGGGAACTACATTCAAAGATACCTCAAGACCTGTATTTCGCATTGAACCGGCATTTGCTGTAATCCATGCGCTATAATAAGGTGGTACAGGGACTTGATAGGAGCCTATAAGATCCTTTGTTTCCCGGTTGTAGAAATCAATGCTTCCGGATATTCTGTCATTGAGAAAGCCGAAGTCAAGGCCAATATTCAATTCTTCTTTTTTCTCCCATCGTAAATCAGGATTTGGATTCCCTCCTGGTCGTAAAAGATTAGTCCATTGTCCGTTATAGTAGCCGTAACCTCCCATATTTAATGAATTTAAAGAGATATAAGCCGAACCGGGTTCCGTTCCTGTTATACCAAAACCGGCTCTTAGTTTAAGGGTACTAATTGCTTGGATATTATTGAGGAATTGCTCTCCCTTCATATTCCAGGCTAAGGATATTGCCGGAAAATTACCCCATTTGTGGTCCTTACCAAATTTAGAAGAACCTTCATGTCTCACGCTGGCAGAAATGAAATATTTACCTTTATAATTGTAATTTACTCTTGCAAAAAATGCAATGAGCTTATTCTCACCTTGATAGGACGATTGGTTTGCTTTTCCTTCTTTCAGCGCATTGCCTAACCCCATATTATTATATGAATAATCATCGGATGGAAAGTCATAATTATCCATAGAAGCGGATTGATAGTTCCATTTGTTCCAACTATATCCAGCTAATGCATTCAGATTGTGTGAATTGTTGAATTGCTTATTATATTGAGCTGTTAACTCCATCATGGTATTTTCATTGCGGGCTGTTGAACGTGAAGCATACCCGTTCTTTTTACTAATTGTGGTTGATTTATGTTTCTTAGTCTCATAATATCCGGAAAAGTTGTTGTATGTCTCATTTGAGATGAGGAATTTAATATCCATCCCCTCAACAGGAATAAGGGTTATGGCTGAATAGGCTCTTAAGTTCGTTGATTTATTCTCTCCTTTTGTTTCGTTCAGAAGGGCAACCGGATTAAATATCATATCACGTGCTATTTCGGTCCAATTACCATTTTCATCTTTTATAGGACTTGTCGGATTAAAAATCAATGCACTCTGATATACATCATTACTGTATCCGATGTCGTACTTCCTTTGATAGCCATTCAGATTTGCCTCTATTTTAAGCTTGTTGTCAAACATACGGTGAACAATGTTGATACGAGGATAAATCATATCTACTTTTGAGCGTTTTACAATTCCCTCATTCGAGGTATAATCGAAGCTGGCTATGTAGCTGGTGTTTGCTGATCCGCCCTTAAGGTTAATACTGTATGTCTGATTGAATGGAGTCTGTAATATTTCGTCCATCCAATCAACTCTGGCTCCGTTATCCATTGCACCGGGGATTCCTTGTTGGACTTTATCCAGATATTGGGCAGCATTCATCATAGGGAGCTTCTTATTTATCTTCTGAAACGAAATATAGCTATTGACTTCGATTGATGGCTTCATTTCTGTTTTTCCACTTTTGGTGGTTATCAGTATTACACCGTTGGTACCCCTAGTTCCGTAAATAGCTGCGGCCGAACCATCTTTTAATATATCGATTTGTGCAATATCATTCGGAGAAACGCTGTTGAGATCTCCCTGGACACCATCAATGATGACCAAAGGAAAGGTGCCTGAATTGAGCGTAGCAACACCACGCAACGAAACTTGTGAAGTGGACAATGGATTGGCATCAGGCGAAACTACAGCTAAGCCTGCAACCTTACCCCTGATTAGCCCTGCTACATCCGGTTTTGTTGCTTGTACAAACTCACTGGCTTTCACACTCATCACCGAGCTTGTCAGTTCCTCCTTGCGTTGTGTGCCATATCCTATTACCACTACTTCATCCAGCCGCTTGGCGTCTTCTTTTAATACCACTTTTACAGATGCTTGTCCGTTTGTCTGCACTTCTTCTGTAATGTAACCTATATAAGAAATTACCAATGTACCTTTAGCTGCATTTTCCAGCGTGAAGTTACCGTTAAGGTCTGTAATAGCTCCTTTGGATGTACCTTTCATCATTACGGTAGCTCCGATGACGGGGTCTCCGTTTTCATCTACTACCTGTCCCTTTACAGGGTTGGATTGCATGACTGCTTGTACTTCATTTACCGTTGCAAAAGCATCCTGTGGGTAGCCCGCATAGAGAGCGGATACCATCATCACGGAGAGGAGAGTTTTCTTTGATGATCTTTTAAAATGATAGTTCTTCATGAATTTGAATTTAAAATTAAAGGTTTCTTTTTCTTTCGATAGAGGTGAGCTCATCCATCTTTCGGCAGCAAAGGAAAACAAATAAGAGTAAAGCTGTTAATGCTTATAAATCAAATCATAGGGGGTAATTAATCAACTCTAAATTGACTAATTACCCCCTATGATCTGAGCAAAATTACCTGAAATAATCGGGTGCTTTGCTGCTTAATTAAGATGGATGAGTACTTTCTTCTTTCTTCTCTTTTATCTGTTTCTGATATTCACCGGGCGACATACCGAACGCTTCTTTAAACGACTGGGTGAAATTCTTATAATCACTGTAGCCCAATGCTGTGATAACATCTGCCACAGTTGCCGTTTTATTTTCCAACATCCGGCAGGCATGTTGCATCTTTATATCCTTTATAAAATCCAACGGAGTTTTGCCAGTGATTACTTTTATCTTCCGAGAAAGTGTGGAACGGGACATATTCATAGCCTCTGCCAGTGATACCACATTGAATTCCGGTTCATTCAGATGTTCTTCTACCGCTTTGGTCGCCCGATCCAGAAGTAGCTTATCTATCTCGGCAAATTCAGAGGTGGAAATGCTGTCTTTGGTATCCAGGTATTGATGCATTTTCACCAACTCGGCACTGTCCGCCCATTTCTCGTCGTTCTTGCGTTTCATCCGTTTCAGATAGGCATAAATGCTATATCCTATGATGCCCATAACTAGCAGGGTATAAAAGAGATAAGCCCACCAGGTTTCGTACCAGGCAGGTAGGCGGTGGATTGTTATCTCCGTCACTTCATTACTCCATAACCCGTTTTTATCGGTAGCTTTCACCTGGAATGTATATTTTCCCTTGTCCAATCTGTTGTAGAAGGCGGAATTCTTCCGGTCATTTAGGTAGATCCAGTCGTTGTCTATACCCACCATCCGGTATGCATAACGTATCTGGTCTAAGTTATGAAAATCTAATGAAGAGAATTCGATTTCCAGATTCTGATCATTGGGTGACAGGCGGATAGGCGTATTTATAGGGTCTTGCTTCAACTGGTCGTCCCAAATGCTCTTTCCCATGATCTTGATGTCACTGATATGGGTGGTTACCTGTTCGGGTATGCTTTCCAGTTGCTGGGTTGGTGAGATGGACACAATGCCTGAGATTCCGCCGAAATAGATTTCTCCTTTCCGGTCGTAGTAGACGGCTTTGGATAGCAGACGGGTAAGGAGGAAATTCTTATCCCTGGTGCTGTAACTCCGGTAAGCGCCATTGCGCGGGTTGAACTCTTTAATCATCTGATTGGTAGTGATCCATACATGATTGTAGACGTCTACAGTGATATTATTGATGATATCCCCCTTCATGCCGCAACTGAAACTGTAGTCTTTCAGTTTCTCCTTTTGTCTCGGGTCGAACAGTAAGACTTCCCCTTCGGTAGTACCCATCCAGAGGTTTCCGTCACTCGTGGCATCTATGCATACAAAGTCTTTATCGAAGGGATAAGATTCGATACCTTTATCCTGCTCAATCCGGTAGATGCCTTTGTTTCGGATGACAGTCCATATCCGGCTGTCGGCTGTTTGGGTGAGCCCGCCAACCGGCCCCGATACTTCCGGAATGCTTTCAAGAGTTGCACTCATAATCCGGTATACGAACAATCCTGTCGTAGTACCTATCCATAGATTATTCTGAGGGTCTTCGAATAGTGAGGTAATCAGTCCCGGATTATTTGTGACGTTGCCAAGTTCTATCCGTACATCTTCTTTCATTTCCATATTCTGCTGGCTTAGGCCGAAGACGGTGGGGCCATACGAAGTAGCCCATATCCAGTTGTGGTTATATGATCTGGCTATGTTGGTGACATCTCCAAATGGTAAATTCCGGGTTCCTTGACATTGTGAATAGTGTTTGAGCTTTTCTTTCCGGCTATCATAAATGCATAGGCCGTATCGGTCTTGCGAAAACCAGAAGATACCGTCTTCATCTTTGCACAGTGAGTTTATGGCGGGATTCGCCTTTAACTGGTTTCTTAAATCCGGCAGGGGATACTTCTGGACAATGTAATCGCGGATATCGATAATAAAGCTTTCTACATCGAAAGCCGATACCCATAGCTTCCCGTCTTTATCCTTATATATTTCATAAAGTATTTTGTTGCCGGGGGTAAGGAAAGAGGAAGTGTCCACTTGTTCTAAGTGTCCCTCCTTTGTGATGCGGAAAGCAAACAAGTCTTTCCAGGAAGTGACCCATATATAGTGGAATACATCATCCTGCACCATGTGGTAGATAGCTCCCGTAGCATTTCCTGTGATATCTACAGGGAGAGGCTGGGGAATATATTGCGTTTCCGGAGATTTACTGTTCGGGTCGAAGCGTACGATTCCTTTTCCCCAGGTGCCGAGCCAGTAATATCCGTTTGTTTCGTCCCAGATGATCCGTTCAATGTCCATATAGTCCCTGTGGTGGAAGTAGGCTTCAAAGTTGTCCGTATCTTTATTGAGTTTATACATTCCACCTCGGGTGAGGGAGATTATTAAATCCCCGTTCTTGTCTTCGTAGACGATGTACACAAATTCAGGAGAGTGGTTGTATTCGGTTTTATACCGCTTTATCAGAGTGCCGTCAGCCTTGAACCGGAATAATACGCCATGCATGCTTACCCATATACTCCCGTCCCGGGTTACGTTTATAGTGAATACATTCTTGTCGGAGCACTCCTGCAAATCCATGGGAGTGATCCGGCAGGTAGCCTTATCCAGTATATAGCCTCCCTTCATGGTTCCGAACCAGATTTTTTTGTCGTGGTCTTCGGAGATATAAGTAATATAATTATCCGATAAGAGTCCCGGGTGATACAGATCGGAGCGGAAAACGCGGATATTGTATCCGTCGTTTCGGCAGAGACCGTTGAAAGTGCCGTACCACATGTAGCCATCGCTGTCCTGAAATATACGATGGATGGCATTCACCGGAAGTTTATCTAAGGAAGGTATTTCTCTGACCACGATATCCTGAGCATGCAGCAAGGGGCTGAATATTAAAAGACACAAGAGCTGCATCAGGTAGACTTTTTGTCTGATAATCATATTTGAGATGGCTTTTATCATAGTATCTTTTATATATCGATACACAAAGATATGAATAAAAACTCAGAAATCTTATTACCTGTAATGAATGAAAAATTATTTAATTGATAGTTAATACAATAAAAAGTAGAGTCAGACCTAAATCCGGCTCTACTTTTGAGGTATACATTATATAAATCCTAGCGATATGTTATTGCATTCCATTCCGGTGGAATTCCTCCTTGTAAATGGCGTACAAAGAAATCATAGCGTTTATGTTCCCCGAAATCTTCTCCCATCGTGTGGTGTGCACCGGGAATCACTACCAATTCAAAATCTTTGTTGGCTTTTATCAGTGCGTTCACCACCTGCATGGTTGAGGCAGGATCTACATTATCGTCCAGTTCGCCTACCACCAGCATCAGGGGACGGCTCAGCAAATGGGCATTCTCTACATTCGATCCTTCCTTATATTGATCTCCTACGGGATATCCCAGCCAGAGTTCGTTCCACCAGATTTTATCCATGCGGTTGTCGTGGCAGCCACAGGCGGAATAAGCGGCTTTATAGAATTCGGGGTTATAAAAATCTAAAAGCCAACCCCCGCGGGGACCAGCGGTAGATGCCTACGCGATCCATATCCATATACGGATACTTCTCTCCGGCAGCTTTAATCCAGGCGATGTGATCGGGAAGTCCTGCATCTTTCAGATTTTTATAACATACATTCTCAAATTCACGTGAACGGAAAGAAGTTCCCATTCCGTCTACCATGACGACGATAAAACCGAGTTCGGCAAGGGAAGTCATGTACCAGTTGTACGAGATGAAAGTCTTGGGTACATACTGGTCGCCGGGACCTTGGTAAATGTATTCGATAACCGGATACTTCCGGTTCGGGTCGAAGTTAGTGGGACGAACAATCAGTCCCCACATATCCGTTTTGCCGTCACGCCCCTTGGCGGTAAATACTTCCGGTGCTTTCCAGCCTTCTGCTTCCAGACGACTGATATCGGCTGTCTCCAGCGGCATCACCACCTTGCCATCTTCGGCACTGCGCAATACGGTAACAGGAGCTTTGTTTACCATAGAGTAAACGTCTACCAGATAATTCATATCTCCCGAGAACCAGGCACGGTGCATTCCTTCTTCCGGAGTAAGGCAAACCAAGTCTTTCCCGTCAAAACCAATGCGGTAATAGCGGATGAGATAAGGATCCTCACCGGGTTGTACACCATTTGCGGAGAAATAAATCTGCCGGTTGTCCTCGTCTACGCGGAGCACTTCGCGCACATACCATTTGCCGCGGGTTATCTGATGGACGGGTTGTGCGGTAGAGCGGTCGTACATGTACAGGTGGTTCCAGTTATCCCGTTCGCTCATCCAGATGATGTGCTTGTTATCCCTTAGGTCGTGGCGGAAACGGCGGGTATAATTCACGTATTTGTCGCTGGTTTCTTCTATCAGAGGACGTACGGTGCCTGTCTCGGCAGAGAGTTCAAGTACACGATATGCCTGATGTCCGCGCTGGTTGTACTCGAAGGTAACGGAACGGCTGTCAGGGTTCCATTCGGGACCGTATATTTCATACTGCCGGTCGAAGAGGTCGGTGCTGGGGATGATGCCTCGTCCTGTTTCAACTTCATAAATGCAAGGTATCTTGAAAGGAAGTTCGTCTCCCGGTTTGGCATATTCCTGCTTGTGCAGTTTCGGTTGGAGCTGATCTGCCGGAGAAGACTCTACATAGTACACATAGCGTTTCTTTACTGGGCGGATTTTGCAGGATGCCACTTTTTTGCTGTCCGGAGACCAGCGGATATAAACTGAGTAATAGTTGCTGAGTGTACCGTCAAGGCTCAACTGCTTCTCTTTTCCCGTGGCAAGTTCCTTCACATATACATTCTGATTTTTGATATAGGCGGTATACTTTCCATCGGGTGAAGTTACGGGAGCGGCTTCTTTTTCGTCACCCCGTTCCATCCAGTGTTTTTGTGGTGCATTGCGGTCGGGCAGGGCACCTTCATTTACCAACTGATTTTTGCGGGTGGCGTACATCCAGCGCTGATTGCCAAAAACAAAACGAAGCGTATCTAAGCTCGGGTTCACTCGTAGCCGTTCCAGTTGGATTGCTTCGGGCTTTACTTCTTTGCCGGATGCGTTGCTCAGTGCGCTTGCCAGACGCTTGTGGTCGAACAACTCCTTTCTGTTTTTCTTGTCTGCGTTCACCGATACGTAGATACGGCCTTCGGGCGTATTGCGTACATACCAGAACTGATGTGTGCCTTCTATCCACTGCGGCGTGACGTTGGAGTAGAAAACTTTGTTGGCACTGAATTTCTCTCTCAATGCGTAGGCACGGTTATAATCGTCCACTGTGCCTTGTGCGAAAGCCATGCCCCCGCTAAGGAGCATGGCTATCGACAAACCTAACTTACAAACATTCATATCTAACTAACCTTTATTGTACTTCCCATTCATAAACACCTGCTGCATTTTTGTCCGGCAGGGTGATTTCCAGTTTTACTGATTTGGTCTTCACGGGATCAAAGTTTACGGTGTTTCCCGCACCTTTTACAACGCCATATTTGTCGACACCTGTGACGGGTTGCCACTGGCCTTGTGCATCTTTATAATATATCTTCCAGCTTTTCGGTACACGACAACCGCCCCAGGGAGCATCGTCGAACCAATATACGGTGGAGCTTGATACGGTAGCTTCTGCCGGGAACTCATACGTGATCCATTCCGTAGTTCCCTGTTTGGGCCACCAATGGTAGTAGGGCAGGGAACGGTCGTTCTCATCTTTCGGAACCAAGCGGTCGTTGATGGCTGAAATGGAGCTTGCGCGGTGGGATGCGTCTATTTTACTTTCCGAAGCCAGTGTGGCAGGCATGGCGGGGCGGGATGCGCTCAGCTCTTGTGGCAACCATACTTCCATAGCTCCCGAACCACGGTGGGCCCATGCGTAGTAAGGTATCAGTGTCAGGTTCACATCGGTAGTGGTCAGGCGACCCTGATCGTCATAGCCAAGTGTCTGTGCGCCGGTCTTCAATTGGTTGATGCCATACAGTAGATCGGGCTTTTCCACCACTTCAAACTTCGGGTTACGGTTCATGAATACGCTGAAGATGTCGAAGTTGTTATCCGGGAATTCTGCACAGTATACAATCGGTCCGCGTTCTACGGCAATGCGTCCACGGTCGGCTTCCACCTTATTGTTGGCTTTCACGGTGCGCGGTTCCATGTCGAAGTGTACTTCCACCTTATCACCCTTTTTCCAACGGCGGTCGATGCAGAAATAACCATCTTTCAGTTCATTCTGTACGGCTTCTCCGTTTACTTTCACTGTGTATTTCAGACGCTTGCCGTCACTATAGGTATACAGGTCACTGGGGACTACCTGACCCCGAACCCATCCGGGAATACGGACTTTCAGGTTGAACTGTCCGGCGTTATTCTTGTTGATGCCGATGGTAATGTCACCGTTCCACGGGTATTTGGTGGTTTGCTCGATAGAAACAGCTTTGCCACCCACTTTCAGGTCGGAAGTGTTGGACATGAAGAGGTTGACGTAAACGTCCTTATCCTTCACAGCGTAGATATATCCCGGCAGGGACGGGATGAAACGGCAGATGTTGGACGGGCAGCAGGCACAACCGAACCAGGGCTGGCGTTGATGCTGTCCCATACTTTCCAGCGGGTTGGGGTAGAAGAAACCGCCACCGTCCAGGGATACGCCTGAAATCAGACCATTGTATAAAGTGCGTTCCAGTACATCGTAGTATTTGGATTCACCGTGCAGGAGGAAAAGACGGTAGTTGACATACACGTTGCCGATGGCAGCACAAGTCTCGCAATAGGCTGACATGTTGGGCAATTCGTAGTTCTTGCCGAAAGCCTCTCCGGCTGCTGTAGCTCCGATACCGCCGGTGATGTAATATTTCTTGCCAACGATATTGTCCCAGATGCGGTCGATGGCATGAATGTAGGCGGTGTCTCCCGTCAGGGCGGCTACGTCGGCCATACCTGCATACATATATGCGGCGCGAACGGCGTGTCCCACAGCTTCATCCTGTTGAACCACCGGCTTATGTGCCTGGCTGTATTCATCGGTACGACTGGTATATCCACGCTGGTCGAGGAAGAACTTGGCCTGGTCGAGGTATTTCTGGTCTCCGGTAACCAGATAAAGTTTGGCAAGTGCCATTTCGGCAATCTGATGTCCGGGGACACGGATTTGCTGTCCTTCGCCTGTACCGATTTCACGGCATACGCAGTCGGCATATCGGATGGCGATATTGAGGAAGTTCTTCTTTCCGGTGGCCTGGTAGTGGGCGATGGCGCCTTCCACCATGTGCCCTAGGTTGTAGAACTCGTGGCTTAGGTCTTCTACCTTTTCCCAACGTTTGCTTCCCGCCCATTCATGGGGATGTTTCGGATTCATGGTTCGGCTGGTATAAAGGTATCCGTCCGGTTCCTGTGCGGCGGCTACAATGACGAGCACGCTGTCAATGTATTTGGCCAGTTTCTTATCGGGATACGTCTGTAACAGGTAGCTGGCACCTTCGATGGTTTTGTATACGTCCGTATCGTCGAAAGCCAGTCCGCCTACTTTAATGGTATCACTGGGATGGGCTGCGTTGACGAAGTTCTGGTATCTTCCGGTTTCCTCGCATTTGCTGAATGCCAGGGGGATGGTTACCTCTCGGCTCGCGTTGAGGCGTTGTCCCCAGAAGGAGTCGGTTACTTTCACCGAGGTGAAAGGTACGGGATCGATGGGATACCCGTGCGATTGGTTTTTCACTTGCGCCTGACTGCCTACGGTGGCGGCAACCAGCAGGGTGGTAACTAATACTTTTCTCATGGTTATTATTCGTTTTATGGTATTATTTCTTGATTGGAATATATTCGTCCCATAGTTTCAGTGAATGCAGGTAGCCCGTGAACGGCCAGTTGTGTTCTGCATTCCGCCCCAAAGTTACGTATTGTGATGGTTTTATTAGCAATTGAATATCTTTTTCGCTAATTAATTTACCATTGATATATACTTGTTCTATGCGGCCGTCGAAACAAATATAGATATGCTGCCATTTGTCGGCCAGCTCTTTCATGTCCTTGTATCCGGCATCTTCGTACCAGCCGTAGTGGTTGATGACACCGCATCGGGGCTCCGTGCCATTGACGAGCATAATCTTTTCCAATTCGTCATGCGAAGTCGTGAAGTCGGCTACACATTCGTTTTCGGCAATAGAATCATTCAGTATCCAGGCTTCCAATGTATAGGGGGCATTGTCCAGCAAGGTTGCAGGCAGGGAGAAGTTGGACTGGAATACCTGATGACCATCAAAACTGAAACTCTTTTTTCCTTCCACTTCCTTAATGATGGAGGGGGCTTTGTGGGCTTCGAAGTATCCTTCTATTCCATGATTGGAAAGATAATGTACGGTGTCGCCTGCGGCGAAGTCATCAGCGGTGATGCTTACTACTAGGCCACGCTTTCGCTGATCAGCAGCCGGTAAGCGGACGATATCCGTAGTGGTATCATATTCCTGTTCGGCAGGTGCCTGTTTCCAGTTATAGTAACGCAGATTAGTGATGATTAAGGGTTCGGCTCTGCTTTGAAGCGAAATCACACCGGATGAAAGGGCAGGTTCCGCTTCGTAGCTTTGCCATCTACCTAACCTATGAACTAACCCACTAATTGTATGCTCTTTGGAGGGAGAAAGTAACGGATGACGGTATTCTAGCGTAGTGCCCGGTTCGAGAACCAGTGCGTCGCGTCCGTCAATGCGCTCGGTGCGAGCTGATCCTGCTTTCAGGATAAAAGCACCTCCTAACATTCCTTCATTATTCTGCCATTGGCGGCCATTCCAGTCGGCGGCTGTCGGAGCCATTGTTGGGGAGCGGAGTCTTCGATACCGGAAAATACCTTGAGGTTCCAGATAGCGCCACCGAAGCCATTCTTCTGTCCGCCGGTATAGGTGAGGCGCACGAAGCGGGCTTTGGCTTTTCCGAAATCTACCATTGGGCTGCCTGCCAGATGATTGTTCCGCTTGTCGGCAAAGATAGTCCAGCGTTTACCATCTGTTGAAGTTTCAATCAGGTATTGATAGAACTGAGTGCCATATTCAAATTGTGTCCAGATCGTTTGTATCTGTTGGGGGCGTCCCAGGTCTATTTCAAGCCATTCCTGTCCCATGCCGCGCGGACGCCATAAAGTTCCGTTGTTATCATCTACGGCATATTCAGGACGGAAGTTGTCATCATAAGAGGAAGAGGCACGCACGCTTTTACCAAAGGCGAGGTTGTTTGATTTAACAACGGAGGGGGCCAGTGCACCTACGCCGTCATGAGTAGGGATGATTTTCTGAATCGTCCCGTCTGCATTGAATGTCATGCGGTCGATGGAAAGCTGGCGGTGGAAACCACGGTTGGAGTGTGGATTATCGTGGCGGTGATAAACGATATAGTAATCATTGCCTTCCTGAAGGATACTGTGGTGCCCGGGACCGTGAATGGTTCCGTCAGCATTGGTTTCGAGGATACAGCCACCATAGGTGTAAGGGCCCAGAGGCTTGTCTGAAGTGGCGTATTGCACACGGTATGTGTGGTCGTGGCAGGAACCGGAGGAATACATAAAGTAGTAGGTTCCATTGTGTTTGATTACAAAAGGTGCTTCGAAGAAATCGGTGGCTTCGGTATTGGGGATGAGGCGGGTTTCGGTAAAACTCTTCAAATCGGGAGCTAATTTTCCGGCACCGCAACCGAAATCTTTGTAAATGCCCCAGGTTCCCCAGTACATATAGACTGAACCGTCATCGTCCACAAATGTTTGTCCATCCAGAGTGATGGCATTTGTTACGAAGCGGTCGGGGATAAGGACCGCTTCGCTATCGCCTAGGATATTCTTCCACGGACCACGGGGAGTTTCACTGACTCCGCAATGGATGATACAGGGCTGGCAGTAAAAGTAGTAGTACTTCCCATCAGAGTGCTGCATCACATCGGGTGCCCATATCCAGTGGCTGTCGGGCCAGTTCATGGGCATCAAGGTCCAGTTTACGAAGTCCTTGCTGGTCCATACTTGTGCGGGGCCAAAGCCTGCACCACTGCCATCGGTAGTGGCATACATATAATAAGTATCACCAAACTTTTTGATAGTAGGGTCGGCGAAATATCCGGGAATCACGGGATTACCCGTTCCCGGAGCATTGAAAGCGGCCTGTGCAAAGGCAGAGACAACTCCTATTAAAAAGGAAGTGATTAAAAGGATGGTTCTATTCATATTGTTACTTTATTGTTAGAAAAATTACTTGCACCGCGCAGCAAACTTTGCTCCAGCGCTACGCTGGTCATTTATGTATTTCATTATTAATCGGTATCTCTATTTCATAAAAATATTCTTTCAACAGCTTGTACATTTCCGGATCGTAAGCTTTCAGCTTTACGCGACGATTCATAGAATTGTGTATGCCATTGGCAGGATCAGCGTAACGGTTACAGTTAAAGAAAGACTGTACACATTCAGCAAAATACTCTTCTTTGTTACTTAATGCATAAGTACCGGCCCATAGTCCTTTTTCTCCAGCACTTTTCCACAATACTTCCAGTCGGTCGTTGAAATCCGGTTCCACACCTGCAATTCCTACCATATGTATCAGATGGGCAAATTCATGAATCAAAATATTTTCGCCTGTATATTTATCTTGTGGTAAAGCCAACAGATTCTCTTCTCCGCAACTGGCGGAGAACTCATCTTCCGGTGCCCCACCGAAACCACGGGCACGCCAGTTCCAGTATGCAATGCTGTCCGGCGAATTACAGATGTGTGCAAACTCCGGTAAATCACAAGTTTCTTCGTCTTTACCGATAACCATCACGTGGCAACCTTTTTTCACCATATGCGCTTTTGCATCCGGACGTTTTGATAGCATCAGACTGATGATATCACATGCTTTTAGCAACGCTTCATCACTTACCTTTTCGGAGGAAGTAACATACAATCCCTCAGTTTCAATGTATTTCTTATAAAAAGAAGGAATATTCTTTCTCTCGGGTATGGACGTTACTTCACCCCGCACCGGATATAACTCAAGCTTCATCGCGAATCCCCCGCCCGAAGCTAAATGTATCTTTATCCGGCTGTTTTTGTCTATAATCAGTTTCTCTGTACGATAATCTTCCGCTTGCTTGTTCGCATTAATACCATCAGCAAAGAGTGTGGCTGTATAGCGAACATTGGAAGGCAGGAACGAAAAGTCAAGTTCTACATCACGTTCATCCCAGTTTGTCATCCCGCCAATGTACCAGTTGATATCTTTCTTTCGTACACTGACGATATATTCTCCCATTTTACCTGCGGCGATAAAGGTAGAATCCGTCTCCACGGGAATTGAAGTGATGAAGTCCACACATTCCTGTTCATTCAGATAATTCGTCGGAGCATCGCACAGCATGGTGAGCGGGGAATCGTGTACAATATAAGCGGCCAACTGATGACAACGGGTTCCCATACTCATCGGTGAGTAATAGACGGCACGCCAGTCGGCTTTCGTTGCATTGCGCATGGCACCCGGAGTATAATCTACCGGACCTGCCATCATACGGATATAAGGGAAGGTCACATCGTAAAGAGGCATGTTATTCTTGATATCCGTCCACTTCACCTCTTCCATACCGAACAGGCTCTCAAAGTTGATGATATTCGGATAAGTGCGATTGATACCTGTAGGTTTGTAAATGCCATGAAGGTCGAGTGTCAACTTATGTTTTGCCGTGGCATCAGCGATACGATATACCATTTCAACGGCAGTCTGATCGTCACGATCCAGAAAGTCTACTTTGAAGCCTTTGATACCCATTTCGGAGTACTTCTTGCAGGCGATTTCCAGTTGTTTGTCGAGTACATTGAATACTGTCCAAAGAATGATATCAACTCCTTTCTGTTTTCCGTAGGCGATTAGTTCGGGAAGATTCAGTTCGGGTACAACGGTCAGCATATCACCGCTTTTCGGATTATACCAACCCTCGTCGAGCACTATAAACTCTATATCATTCCTGCTGGCGAAGTCTATATAATATTTATAGGTATCCATATTGATACCTGCCTTAAAGGGGACACCTTTCAGATTCCAGTCATTCCACCAATCCCAGGCCACTTTTCCGGTCTTTATCCATGATGTGTCACCTATGCGATTGGGAGATGCCAGTGCATACACCAGATTATTAACAGGCATATCCGTATCCTTTTCAGTAACAGCCAGTACGCGCCAGGGATAAGTACGTGCACCACTACTGCGTGCTATGAAATCACTGGTTTCTGTTACATACTCCTGCATACGCCAAGGATAGAAATCTGTTTGGGTAGGGTAGGAAGCAAAAACACCTTTTAGCCCATATCCATCTTTCTGAGATTCTACAAACATTCCCGGATATGCTTCAAGATCAGATTCCAGTAGAGTTAATTTGGTTTTACCGCAGTCCACTGTAATGGGCAGGAAAGCTACTTTCGGCTGTGTCTTCGACAATGGGGTAACATCGTATATATTTTGAAAAGCCATTGCCATCGGCTTTTTGTCATTCGTCGTATAAGGAAGATAAGCTGTATAATCTTGATTGAAGTTGAATTCAGCTATTTCATCTTTGACTGTAACACCTGCTGTACGTGTAGTATAGAAACGGTAGGCTACTCCATCATTATAAGCGCGGAAAGTAACTCCAAAACCATCTATCAACTTCAAGTCGAGTTCATTGCATGCAGCAACGAACTCCTTGAAGCGGTAGAAAGGGGATTCTACATTATCCCTGATCTTTTTCCTTTTTATACCAGTTACCTGAGAGTTGTTTCCTATTTCGGTTCCGTCAGCCAGAACCAAGCCTATGTTAGAAAGAGAGAGAATTGTATCCTTTTCGTGCATTATCTGATAAGATAATTTGTCTCCGGTACTGATTTCTACTTTCAGTTTTCCGTCGGGAGCTGTCAGTGCGTATTTCTTTCCGGATGCTGCTTCGAGTGAATTATTTCCGCAATACAGAAATAGGGAAATAATGACTAATTTGAAAGAGAGGTTGTTTTTCATAATTCGGTTATTCTTATTTGTCTGTTTGCAAAGTAAAAGAAAAAAGAGCGAACGGAAAGACTGAATAATATAATGAAATAAAAGAATAGTCCAAAAGATACCTTTCTGTGGCCTTCTGAATGGCTGTTTGTAGTATTCTTGTATTCGATTGGACTATTTTTTCATTCATTTGCATGTACTTATCTGATTCTTATTTATCTCGTATTTAGGGCGTAGCTTCTTTGTACCTTTAAAATGATAGTTTTTCATGAATTTGAATTTAAAATTAAAGGTTTCTTTTTCTTTCGATAGAGGTGAGCTCATCCATCTTTCGGCAGCAAAGGAAAACAAATAAGAGTAAAGCTGTTAATGCTTATAAATCAAATCATAGGGGGTAATTAATCAACTCTAAATTGACTAATTACCCCCTATGATTTGAGCAAAATTACCTGAAATAATCGGGTGCTTTGCTGCTTAATTAAGATGGATGGGTACTTTCTTCTTTTTTATCTGTTTCTGATATTCGCCGGGCCGAACGCTTCTTTCTCCTTAGTATAATAAGAAAAAGTAGATAGGGAGTAAGTAGGAGTAGGTACATTCCGGATATCTGTCTGGTTGGGTGTAGTTTTTGAATGATCATTATATGTGATGAATATGAGAAGCACTTCCTGTAAAATATTACAGATTCAGTTAATAATTGGTGTTCCGTTCCCTTTTCGTTTGTCATTTATGGGCTTATTGTGCATAGTACCTACAGGTATGAAAAAATAATCCAATATATGAAATGATTGTCTAAATCCCCTTCTGAGGCTTTGTGACTCGACTATTTTAGCATTCATATAGATTATTGTTTTATCCTGTTAAAAAAGAAATCCATTACTTTGTAATACGCTAATTGCAAGAAGAATTATGAAATCCATATCTTTATTACATATTATGAATAGAATAACTAAATACTTTTTCGGTAGTGTTGCCCTTTTTAGTATGAGTGCTTGTAACAACTCGTATGTTCAGCCCGATGCACCGATAAAAGAAGTTCCCTTTACTCAAGTCCACTTGGATGATAACTTCTGGACTCCACGCATTGAAACCAATCGTACTGTTTCCATACCTTCAGCATTTAAGGAATGTGAGAAGAATGGACGCTTTGATAACTTCGCCATAGCTGGTGGTCTGATGAAGGGAGAACATCGCGGTGACTTTTCTTTTGATGATACTGATCCTTATAAGATTATAGAAGGAGCCTCTTATTCGCTGGCTGTGAAATATGATAAAGCGCTGGATGCTTATTTGGATAGCGTTATTACCTTGATTGCTACTGCTCAGGAACCGGATGGCTATCTTACCACTTGTGTTACTAATAAATGCTATCGCCTTTCCGGTTGGTGGGGAAAGAGTCGTTGGGAAAAGATTAATAGTCATGAACTTTATAATAGCGGTCATTTGTATGAAGCTGCCGTTGCTCATTATCGTGCAACAGGGAAGCGTAATCTCCTTGATGTGGCTATCAAGAATGCCGACTTGGTATGTGAGGTCTTTGGTCCGAATGAAGGACAGAAGCATGTTCCTTCCGGGCATCCTATCGCTGAAATGGCCCTTGCTAAATTATATAAGGTGACAGGTGATGAAAAGTATTTGAAAATGGCTAAATACTTTGTAGAGGAAACCGGTCGCGGAACAGACGGACATCGTCTCAGCGAATACAGCCAAGACCACAAACCCATTTTGCAACAAGATGAAATAGTAGGTCATGCCGTACGTGCAGGATATCTTTATTCCGGTGCTGCCGATGTAGCTTCATTAACTCAGGATACTGCTTATTTCAATGCTTTAAGCCGTATCTGGGAAAATATGGCAAGTAAGAAGCTTTTTATCACTGGTGGTATCGGCTCACGTCCGCAAGGTGAAGGATTTGGTCCTAACTATGAATTGAATAACCATACCGCATACTGTGAGACTTGTGCTGCCATTGCCAATGTATATTGGAATCACCGTATGTTCCTAGCTACGGGTAATGCCAAGTATGCCGATGTACTGGAGCGTGCTCTTTATAATGGAGTTATTTCGGGTGTTTCACTCAGTGGCGATAAATTTTTCTATGATAATCCGCTTGAGTCTATGGGGCAACATGAACGCCAGCAATGGTTTGGTTGCGCTTGCTGTCCGGGTAATGTAACGCGTTTCATGGCTTCCGTACCTTTTTACATGTATGCTACTCAGGGCAATGATATTTATGTCAATCTTTATATCCAGAGTAAAGCCGAATTGAATACGGAAACTAACAATGTAAAATTGGAACAGATCACAACCTATCCGTGGGATGGCAAAGTCAGCATTTCCGTTAATCCCGAAAAGGAACAGGAGTTTGCTTTGCGCGTTCGTATTCCGGGATGGGCACAGGATGCTCCTGTACCTACGGACCTTTATTCGTTTACTGATAAGGCAAAGGCTTACACTATCTCTATTAATGGCAAGAAAGTAAATGCCACGCAACTGGATGGTTATGCTACGATTCTCCATGACTGGAAGACTGGAGATGTTGTGGAAATTAATTTCCCGATGGATGTCCGCCGTGTGAAAGCGAATGATAATGTAGAAGATGACCGTGGTAAGCTTGCTATTGAGCGTGGCCCAATTATGTTCTGCCTGGAAGGTAAAGATCAGGTTGACAGTATTGTCTTTAATAAGTTTATTCCTGACGGAACTTCAATGGAGGCAACTTACGATGCTGATTTATTAAACGGTGTCATGGTGTTGACTGGTACAGCTAAGGAAATAGAAAAAGATGGTAGTGTGAAAGAGGTCCCTTTCAAAGCCATTCCTTATTCCACTTGGAATAATCGTGGTGCAGACCAGATGGCGGTATGGATTCCTGAAGCTGCAGAGTATGCCCGTCCTACTCCGGAGCCAACAATCGCCAGCAAGGCACATACACTGATGATACAAGCACCTATCCAGAAAGATGCTCCTGAATCTGCTTCAGTTGAAACCTGGGCATGGGGTGTGAATGACCAGTGGGAACCAAAGCACTCATCGGATATTTCCAAACCTTATCACTACTGGTGGTTGAGAAATGGAACACAGGAAACTTTGGCTTATCAATTTGATCAACCTTATACGATTTCAAACGTAGAAGTGTACTGGTTGGATTTCGATCATTATGACGGGGATTTCCGGGTGCCGGAAAGTTGGAAACTCTACTATAAAGATGGTAAAAGCTGGAAAGAAGTAGAAGCTTTGAATGAATATACGGTAAAGAAAGACTGCTACAACAGCCTTGATTTCAAACCGGTGAAAACGACAGGACTGAAAATAGCTGCCCAATTGCAGAAAGGTGCATCGGGTGGGGTTCTTGAATGGAAAGTAAACTAATTGGCTTATCTTGCTTTAGTGAATTATAACTTGTAATAAAATATTAACCTTTAAATAAAAGATGTAATATGAAGACACATGAAAATCGAGCCTTGTTCAGCAAAACTGTCCTAAAGGCAACAACCTGTCTTTTCCTTGCAGCAGGTGCCAGTGTAAGCCAGGCATTTGCATTCTCGGAAGTGACAGAGACTATGAGGACTGAAATTGTACAGCAAACAGGTACTATAACTGGTAAAATTATAGATTCCAATGGTGAAGCTATTATTGGTGCCAGTGTAGTGGTGAAGGGTACGTCCAACGGTACAATAACAGATATTGATGGAAATTTCACATTAACTGTTCCTGTAAAGGCAATCTTGACTGTTTCTTATGTGGGATATGAGACCGTGTATGTTCCGGTAGATGGAAAAAAAACATTCAGTATAACTTTAAAGGAAGATACTGAGATGCTTGATGAGGTAGTGGTTGTGGGATATGGTACTCAGAAAAAGGCTACTTTGACAGGCTCTATATCTCAAGTGGGCGGAGATGAAATTAAAAAGCTTGCTGCTGCCAATCTAACGAATACACTTGCAGGTAAAACAGCCGGTGTTATTGCTAATACACGTTCTGGTGAACCAGGTGAAGATAATGCTGATATCCTGATTCGTGGTAAGGGAACCTTGGGAAGTACTGCTCCGCTGATTGTAGTAGATGGTATTGCCGACCGTTCATTCAGTCGTTTGAATCCCGAAGATATTGAATCCATCTCCGTATTAAAGGATGCTTCTGCTGCTATTTATGGTGCACGTGCTGCTAATGGCGTTATCTTGGTTACCACCAAACGTGGTGCTGAAGGGAAAGTGAAGGTTAATTATAGTGGTAATGTATCATTCTCTCAACCGACACGCATCCCTGAAATGTTAAATTCTTATCAGTATGCTACTTATGTCAATGAGTTCGATGCAGCACAAGGTAATACACCTACTTATTCGGAAACAGCTATGGCTAAAATCTTGGACGGAAGCGATCCTATCAGCTTTCCTGATACGGATTGGTGGGGCTCTGTAACGAAGAATTGGGCTACTAATACCCAACATAGCCTTTCCATTAGTGGTGGTAACGACAAACTGTCGTTTTACTCTTCAGCACAATACATGTATCAGGATGCCATTTACAAAAATACTCCGCAGGACTATAATCAATATCAGTTCACTACCAACATTGATGTGCAGATTAATAAATCCATCAAGTTCAGTATGGACATTTTGGGACGGCAGGAAGTGCGTAATCGTGGTATCTATTCCACAGAAGACCTCTTCGGTTACTTCCTCACCACCAACCCGATGTCTGCTCCTTACTTCCCGAACGGATTGTTGAGAATAGGATATGACGGCATCACCAACAATGCCCTCCTTATGGTGTCCGACACTCCGGGAACCAACAAGACGAACAATCATACCCTGAACCTAAAACCCAGAATCCGCATTGACCTGGATGTTATAACTCCGGGATTGTATGCCGAAGGCTACGCTGCGCTGGACTATACCTTTAATGACGGTAAGAGCATGAATACCCCTTACGACATCTATTCTTATAGCTCTGCCACCAACGAATATACCAATCATCGCGATGCCACAGGCACCATTAGCGTCAATTCATGGTCCAACAAGAGTAACACTGCAACGCTGAATGCCCGTATCGGCTACAACCGCACTTTTAAGGAAGCCCATCGGGTAGATGCTTTCGTGTCCTACGAACAGAGCAAATATACATATAGCGGTTTAAGCGGTTACCGCACCAACTATCTCTCTTCTGCATTGCCCGACCTCGACTTCGGTAGCAAGGTTGATGCAGATAAAGACAATGGCGGAAACTCTAATGAGACGGCACGCCAGAACTGGTTCGGACGTATCAACTACGGTTATAAAGATAAATACTTGGCTGAATTTACCCTTCGCTACGATGGTTCCATGAATTTCGCGCAAGGACACCGTTGGGGACTTTTTCCATCCATATCCGCAGGATGGGTTATCTCTCAGGAAGATTTCTTTGCCCCATTGCTGGATGCCGTCAGCTTCCTAAAGATTAAAGGTTCTTGGGGCATGATGGGTAACGATAACATTACGGCTTATCAATATCTGTCTATGTATTCTTTTAATAGTAGTAAATCATATGCTTTTGGTACAGATCCCAGCTATGTGCAAGGTATCTATGAAACGCGTACTGCCAATCCATTAGTAACTTGGGAAAAGGCTAAAACATGGAATATTGGTTTTTCTGCCCAGTTCCTGCATGGCAAGTTGGGCTTGGACGTTGACTATTTCCAGTCACATCGTAATGACATTCTGATTACCCGTAACGCTTCCGTTCCCACCTATTCCGGTCTTTCACTGCCGGCAGAGAACTTGGGTAAGGTAAAGAATCATGGTATTGAACTCGTTGCCAGCTATCGCGATAGAGCCGGTGATTTTGAATGGGGAGCAACCGGTAACCTCACTTATGCCAACAATGAAGTGGTTTATATGGACGAAGCCATCAAAACCCCTGAATGGCAACGTGCCACTGGTCATCCCATTGATGGTATCACCGTATATAAAGCTTTAGGCATCTACCAGACGCAGGAACAAATTGACGCCACTCCGCATCTTCCGGGAACCAAACCGGGCGACCTGATCTATCAGGATACTAATGGCGATAAGAGTATCACTTGGGATGATGCTGTGCGCATTGATAAATCCACTACTCCGAAATGGATATTTGGCCTCACGTTGAACGGTGCTTGGAAGGGGATCGACGTGAATGTATTTTTCCAAGGCCAGGCGGACGCCGAACAACTGGTGATGCCTGCAATGAATATGCCGACTGATTTCTACGAAGGCCGTTGGATAGAAACTAATACTGCCGAACAGAATGCAAACGCCAAATGGCCGCGTGCTTTCATGAAGGCGGCTGCGGTAGATAACCGCAATTCACTTTCATCTACTTGGTGGCTGCGTGACGCTTCGTTTGTACGCTTGAAATCAGCTGAGATAGGATATACTTTCCCGAAAATGATGATTAAAAAACTCGGCCTTGAGAAGTTGCGCATTTACGCCAACGGAAACAATCTCTTCACCATCGACAGCATGGGCATCTTTGATCCTGAAATGACTGCCGGCATCAAGGGATATCCTATCCAACGTACGTTGACTTTCGGAGCAAATGTTACCTTCTAATTAATAAACCTTTAATGAAAAACGATATGAGAAGAAATATATTAAAAGGAGCCATTTGGGCTTTGCTGAGCATCAGTACTGTGTCATGCTCAGACTTCCTGGACCTGAATCCGCACGATTCAATCAGTGATGCGGCAGTATGGGAAAACATGGATTTGGCAGAAGCATTCCTGAACAACTGCTACACATATGTAGAAGGGGAAAATGAGAACGGTGTGCCTTTCTGTAGTTATACGGATGAGTTGTTTCATCGTACTGGTTACGCAACTGAGGTTTATACGATGGGAAAAGTCACCTGTGACAACTACAACGTAGGTTTCTCAGATGCCAGAGGCGAGACATGGAATTTCTATTATAGCGCTATTAAGAAAGTCAACCAGTTGCTTGAGAATATAGACAAAGTGCCCGTTAACGTAAGTAATGAAACCCGGAAGACATATATCGTCGGACAGGCTTACTTTTTGCGTGCTTTCTTCTACCATCAGCTTTATTCGCTCTACGGACGGGTGCCTCTGGTAGACCATACTTTTGATATTGATTCCGACTGGGCAGAGACTCGTGCCGAGATGGATGATGTAGCCGAAGAACAATGC
>OBVQ01000219.1_pt1 | contig 35189 bp, 23 predicted proteins | sample 1476181 | NCBI WGS metagenome assembly OBVQ01 (sample SAMEA2580020, study PRJEB22360) | human gut metagenome | reverse complement strand
AATAATTTTTGAGTCTATGAACACCAAACAGCGGCACCAGCCAATGCAACCGTGGGAGTTCCGGGCCAAACCGGCATGGCAACGGTTATTAATCATGGTAGGTGGTGTATTGTTCAATTTCATATTGGCATTATTCATCTATTCTATGATACTTTTTACTTGGGGAGATGAATACGTACCGGTACAAAAAGCCCCGTTGGGTATGGAATTCAACGAAACGGCAAAAGCTATCGGTTTCCGTGACGGTGACGTACTGATATCTGCTGATGGTGTACCCTTTGAACGTTACGGTGGTGACATGCTGACAAGCGTTGTCGATTCCCGCCAGGTAACAGTACGCCGCGATGGAGAAGATGTATCCGTTTATATCCCTGAGAATTTTATGGAGCGTCTGCTGGCAGACAGTGTACGTTTTGCCTCATTCCGCTATCCATATGTTATTGATAGTATTTGTGCCAACCGCCCTGCTGCCCTTGCCGGCCTGCAAGCAGGTGACAGTATTATGCAATTGGACGGAAAGAACATTGCTTATTTCGATTTTAAAGAAGAGATGTTACGCCGTCAGAAAGCGGATTCAGCTTCTCATTATATCACATTGACTTATGCACGTGCCGGAGTGATAGATACTATAACTTTTGCTACAGATTCAATCTATGAGATAGGTGTAGTAGTACGTACGGCAACCAATCAGTTACTGCCGGTTGTAAAGAAAGAATATAGTTTTCTGGCCTCTTTTCCCGCTGGTGCAGCATTGGGAGTACAAACTCTGAAAGGCTATGTAGGACAGATGAAATATCTCTTCTCTAAAGAAGGCGCCAAGCAATTGGGTGGCTTTGGAACTATCGGAAGCATCTTTCCTGCTACATGGGATTGGCATCAGTTCTGGTACATGACAGCATTCCTTTCTATTATCCTCGCCTTCATGAATATTCTGCCTATTCCGGCACTGGATGGCGGACATGTACTATTCCTTATTTATGAGATTGTGGCTCGTCGCAAACCAAGTGATAAGTTTATGGAACGTGCGCAAATGGTCGGTATGTTCCTGTTATTCGGATTGCTGCTTTGGGCAAACTTTAATGATATTCTGCGGTTCCTGTTCTAACGCAGGTTCTACTTTATAAAAACAAATAGACCATCTATTCGAAGTGAGTAGATGGTCTATTTATTATATGAAATATCTATCGTATTTTCTTACACTAAGTGTCCGATCCACTCTTCACGATCACCCGGCAGAAAATCAATAACCGGAACCTCTACCATGGTGTAACAACCTGGTTGTTGACGCATGGAAGCGCGAGCTACACAAACCAATACCTGAGCAGTAAGTGCAGGATTATTAATGCGCATATTGAACTCAAACAATTGATTCTGAGTTTTACCGGAAACACCTTTACGAGTGAGGTTTACACCATGTCCCATGTCAAGCAAAGCATCTACGCTGGGAACTAATTTCACATGTGTCTCGTCATTCACAAAGTATGGATCTGCCTTGATGGCAGCAGACACTTTATCAAACTCATAACCGTCTTTCAATTCGATATAAACCATACGGCGGTGAATACCAGTTCCGGTAGGAATAGTCATGGAAAGAGCTGCCTTTACACCGTCAATAGCTTTTACAGCAACTGTATGTCCCATACTCATTCCCGGACCAAAGTTTGTATAAGTAATTCCTTTCGGAGCAATCGCTTCCAACAGAGTACGTACGATAGAATCGCTTCCCGGGTCCCAACCTGCAGAAATAATAGAAACTGCATTGTGTTCTTTTGCAGAAGCAGACAGTGTGCGACGCAAATCGACAATACCGGTATGAATATCGAAGCTGTCAACCGTATTGATGCCAAGTGCAAGGATTTCTTTGGCATAAGTCTCTACACTGCGGGTCGGTGTACAAAGAATTGCAACATCAACGCCTTCCAATTCCTTGATATTCTTTACAACAGGATATTCACTCAGTTCTGCGGGACGGTTTTCAGCTCCAGCACGGCGTACTACACCGGCAATTTCAAAGTCGGGAGCCGCTTGCAACGCTTCGAGCACGTATTGCCCGATATTGCCATAGCCAACAATGGCTGCTCTTACTTTTTTCATTCTTTTATTGAATTTATTTATCAGTTTTCTATTTTATCGGCACAAAAGTAATCATTTTCATTCAATTTAACCACAAAACGATTCAGTGTTCCACAGAGTTTTTTCTTTATTAAGACTTCTTTCAAACTTATGTACCTTCAATGACTTATCACTCTAAAACAATTTCCAAAGGAAAAAGTTCCCTGAAACTCTTCTGAGTCTGTAATGAAGAAACACAATATTCCTCGCTCGCGCGCGTTATAGGTATTATGATAGAATACATCAGAGGCGGACTTGCCGAGCTCAGCCCGGCAACCGCAGTTATCGACTGTAACGGATTGGGATATGCCGTTAATATTTCATTAAATACGTACGCTGCCATTCAAGGCAAAAAAGAGTGTAAACTGTATATCTACGAGGCTATACGTGAGGATGCATATGTCCTCTACGGCTTTGTAGATAAACAAGAGCGTGAATTATTCTTGTTGCTGATTTCCGTTTCGGGCATTGGCGGTAATACTGCACGAATGATACTTTCAGCACTTTCACCGGCAGAACTGGTGAATGTTATCAGTACTGAAAATGCCAATTTACTGAAGACAGTGAAAGGTATCGGATTAAAAACAGCCCAACGGGTGATTGTGGATTTGAAAGATAAAATCAAGACAGGTGCAACAAGCGCAGGAAGTACGATAGGAAGTCTCGGCGGAATGTTATCTGCTGCTAATGCACAGGTGCAGGAAGAAGCCATTGCTGCATTGACAATGTTGGGATTTGCACAAGCACCATCACAAAAGGTAGTTTTGGCAATATTGAAAGAAGAACCGGATGCACCGGTAGAGCAGGTTATTAAGTTGGCGCTGAAAAGACTTTAGTAAATGATGATTTAGGGGAGAATAACCTATATTTTTTATATGTAATTTTTACTTCCTTTCTTTCTTGTCTTGTCACTTTCCCCACCCCCTCTCAGATACCTTCTGAATGGGGATACAATGAGTCAGGAACTGAAAGGCATTCAGTCAGGGAGTGAAAAGCATTCAGTCCCTGACTGAATCAGGTTCACTCAACGAGTCGGAGGAGTAGCTACGGGAAAGGAAGAAATTTACGCATTTTTTGTAAGTATAATTACTAACCGATGAAATATACGATGAATTATCATTCATAAATTAATTAAACACATATGAAGTCTCCCCGTATACGACATATCATCTGGTTATTGCTGCTATGGCTCATGCCTGGCAGCTTTGTCGTTATGGGACAGAATGTAAATGAGAAGAGTGCACAAGAAGCAGAAAATGTACAGGATACAATAGCTCCGCGATATTCCGTTCGCAAGACCGTGCCGGGCACACTAAAAGACCTTTCTCCCCACCCTGCCGACCTGCAATCGCCCATGAACCTGCGAACCGAGGCAGAATATGATGCAAAAACAGACAAATACTACATACGCACAAAATTAGGGAATACCGAAATCGGTGTACCGATGGTACTGACCCCCGAAGAATATCTGGATTGGACGTTGAAACAATCCATGCAATCTTATTACCGCCAAAAGAACGGAGAACAAATCGGCAAAGGAAAAGAAGCTTTCGACTTTATGGATATGAAGTTCAACCTTGGTCCGGCAGAGAAGTTGTTTGGTCCCGGTGGGGTACAGATACGTACACAAGGTAATGCAGAACTCAGCTTCGGCATGACGTACAAAAATGTGAAGAACCCCTCACTTCCGGAAAGTCAACGCAAAACACTCGGTTTTGACTTTGACGAGAAAATTAATATCAACGTCAATGGAAAAGTAGGTGACAAGGTGAATATGAACATGAACTACAACACCGATGCTACCTTTGATTTTGACACCAAACGGCTGAAACTGAAATATGAGGGAAAAGAAGATGAAATCATCAAACTGATTGAAGCCGGTAATGTGAGTATGTCCACCAATAACTCACTAATACGCGGAGCATCCGCACTGTTCGGTATTCGTACAGACCTGCAATTTGGCAAACTAAAGCTACAAGCTGTTATCAGCCAGCAAGAAAGTGAAGCAAAAACAGTGACAAGCCGCGGTGGTGCACAAACCACTACGTTCGACTTCTCCGCAGATAATTACGAAGGAAACCGCCACTTCTTCCTTGCCCATTATTTTCGGGATGTCTATGATAAAAATCTGGCACAGCTTCCGAATATCCTTTCAGGAATCACAATTAACCGGATCGAAGTATGGGTAACCAACAAACGAAATAACTATGATAATCCGCGAAACATCGTAGCACTAACTGATCTTGGAGAGGCCTTTCACATAGGCAACACTACCGCCTGGAGCGGAGTGGGAAACCCGACCAACCCCAGTTCAAACGTCAACGCTCCCGCCAATAGTGCCAATAACCTCTATGCGGAAATGCTCAGCCGCTATGCAGCTGCACGCGATATCAGCCAGGTAAGTAATATCATGAGTACAATCCCCGGATCCGAACCCGGCATGGATTACGAAAAAATAGAAAGTGCCCGTCTGCTCACTTCCTCAGAATACACACTGAACAGCAAACTCGGTTATATCTCACTGAAGCAAACCCTTCAACCGGACGAAGTACTGGCAGTCGCTTTTGAGTACACACTCGGTGGACGAAGTTATCAAGTAGGTGAGTTTTCTTCAGACATCAAGGAAACCGGGCAAAGTTTGTTCGTAAAATTATTGAAGAATACGGCAAATTCCCCGGACGCAGCCTGCTGGGGTCTAATGATGAAGAATGTCTACAGTCTCAATGCCTACTCTGTGCAAAAAGAAAAATTCCAGTTGAACATCACTTACCAAAGCGATACAACAGGTGTATATCTACGCTACATTCCAGAAGGAAAGATTGCCAAAACACCCCTGTTGCGTGTCATGAACCTCGACCGCCTTAATAGCCAGAACCAAACAGGTGCGGACGGTTTCTTCGACTTTGTCGAAGGCTATACGGTGACAGCTTCGGACGGACGTATCTATTTTCCCGTAGTAGAACCTTTCGGCAGCCACCTGCGCAAAGCCATCGGAAACGATGCGCTGGCAGACAAATATGTGTTTCAAGAACTGTACGACTCCACTCGCACCGTAGCGCAACAAACAGCAGAAAAGAATAAATTCCGACTAACAGGTGAATACCGTGCCTCCAATGCCAATGAAATACGGTTAGGGGCTATGAATATTCCACAAGGTTCAGTACGTGTGACGGCGGGCGGTATGACACTGGTAGAAAACTCTGACTATACAGTAGATTACACATTGGGAGTAGTTACCATTCTCAACCAAAGCATCATTGATGCCGGTACAGCCATCAGCGTAAATCTGGAGAGCAATACGCTCTACAGCATGCAACGCAAAACGATGATGGGACTAAACTTCACCTACGATTTCTCACAGAACTTCTCTTTCGGAGGAAGCATCATGCACCTCAGCGAGAAACCACTGACAAGCAAAGTTGCAATGGGTGACGAACCACTCTCCAACACGTTGTGGGGAGTGAATGCTTCATGGAAAAAAGAAAGCCAGTGGCTGACAAACATGCTGGACAAACTACCGTTTGTCACCGCAACCGCCCCCAGCAGCATCAATCTCGGTGTGGAATTCGCCCATCTCATTCCGGGACATGCCAAAGGACTACAACAAAATGCTTCGTACATCGACGATTTCGAAAGTACACAAAATGGCATTGACCTTCGTCAGCCCTCATACTGGATGTTGGCAAGCACCCCCTCTCCCCTCTTTCCCGAAGCAACCTGCAGCAATGATATCAGTTACGGAAAGAACCGGGCACTGCTGGCGTGGTACCATATTGACGGACTTTTCACCCGCCGTAACTCTTCATTGACACCTACACACATCAAAAACGACCTAAACCAGCTTAGCAACCACTATGTGCGTGAGGTCTATGAGCAGGAACTGTTTCCAAATAAGGAAACTCCCTACCAGGAATCGGCTTCCATGAACGTACTGAACCTAGCCTATTATCCACAGGAACGGGGGCCATACAATCTGGATACAGACCTGAATTCCGACGGTACTCTGAAAAATCCGGAGAATCGCTGGGGAGGCATGATGCGTAAACTGGATACCAGTGATTTCGAAGCGGCGAACATTGAATACATCTCTTTCTGGTTACTGGATCCATTCATCTACGAAGAAGGCAATATTGAGGGAGGAATAACACGAACAGGTTCGGAAAAGGCAACACGAGCAAATTCCCCCAAAGGTACTCTCTACATAAACCTTGGCGAAGTATCTGAAGACATCCTCAAAGATGGCAAGAAGTTCTTTGAAAACGGTCTGCCCATTGATGGAGATGCAACAAAGACCGAAGAAACAGTTTGGGGGCGTGTTCCCCGCGATCGTAGTGTGGTATATGCCTTTGATAATGCAGCCGGCGCACGCCGTAAGCAAGATGTCGGACTGAACGGGCTCTCTACTGAAGACGAACGTACCTTCTCCACTTATCAGAAATATCTGGCAGACGTACAGGGCAAAGTGGACGCCTCCACTTACGAGAAATTTTACAACGATCCGGCAGGCGACAATTATCATTATTTCCGTGGCTCGGACTATGACCGAGAAGAGCGTAGCATTCTGGAACGCTACAAATACTATAACAATACCGAGGGGAACTCCACCGCGAGTGAAGACTCTCCGGAACGATACGATATATCTTCAAAGACCGTGCCCGATGTAGAGGATATCAATCAGGACAATACACTGAACGAGACTGAGAAATATTTCCAATATCGCATCAACCTGACACCTTCCGACCTGAAAGTAGGACAGAATTACATCACGGATAAACGAACCGCCAGTGTCCGCCTGCGCAACGGACAAACGGAAGAAGTGACCTGGTATCAGTTCAAAGTTCCCGTACGCAGTGGCGAGGCGGTGGGAAGCATCAAAGACTTCAAGTCCATCCGTTTCATGCGCATGTTCCTGACCGGATTTGAGAAACCCATCGTGCTACGTTTTGCAACCTTAGAGTTGGTACGCGGCGAATGGCGCACCTATACCGATGCACTGAATAATACACAACAAGGCGCCTCTACCACCAGCTCTGCTGCACTGGACGTTTCTGCAGTCAATATCGAAGAAAATGGAGACCGTACTCCGGTGAACTATGTAATGCCTCCGGGCATCTCCCGTGTCATCGATCCGGGACAACCGCAACTTCGTCAACAGAATGAGCAAGCCATGAGCCTGAAGCTGGAAAAGTTGGCTCCTGGCGATGCACGTGCCGTCTACAAAAATACCGGTATGGATATGCGACAATACCGCCGGCTGCAAATGTTTGCTCATGCCGAAGCTTTGCCCGATCTCTCCACAGATCCGCAAAATGGCGAACTTTCCGTATTCATCCGCCTCGGCTCAGATTACCGCAGCAACTATTATGAATACGAAATTCCCCTCACACTCACTCCGCACGGAGAATACAACGGAAGCACCGTTGCAGGTTGCCTTGCCGTCTGGCCCAAAGACAACAATCTTGACATTGACCTCAGTGTACTCACCAATGTCAAGAAGGCCCGTAATCGCTTGAAGAATATCTCGAACAGTGGTGTCAGCTATGCAAAAGTGTATTCGGAATACGATCCGGATAAACCCTCCAATAAGATAAGCGTGATTGGTAATCCTTCACTGGCAGAGGTCAAGACTATGATGATTGGTGTGAGGAACAACTCACGCACCATTAAATCGGCAGAGGTCTGGGTGAACGAACTGCGCCTAACCGAATTCAACGAAGACGGCGGTTGGGCTGCACAAGGCAATCTCAACTTACAACTTTCCGATATCGGTAGTATCAACCTGGCCGGCCATGTGGAAACAGCCGGTTTCGGTGGACTGGAACAGAGTGTCAGCGAGCGTCGACTGGACGATTATTATCAGTATAGTTTCACCACTACATTCGATCTGGGACGTTTCTTTCCTAAAAAGGCTAAATTGGCCGCTCCTATTTACTTCTCTTACTCCAAAGAGGCCACTACGCCAAAGTACAACCCTTTGGACAAAGATATGCTGCTGGATGATGCGCTGGATGCCTGTACCACCGATTGGGAACGAGACTCGTTGATGAATATCGCCCGTGAAATTACTACCTACCGCAATTTCAGCCTCAGCAATGCACGACTGGGTATTACAAGTAAAACCCCCATGCCTTATGATCCGGGGAACTTTACTTTCAGCTATTCCCGTTCTCTCCGCCACAATCAGGGTAGCACCACAGCTTACGAAAACGAAACGGACTGGCGTGCTGCAATGACTTATAATTATGCTCCCGTCTATCGCCCATGGGAACCTTTCAAAGCTATGGAAAGCAAATCTCCATGGATGCGTTTCATCAAAGAAATCAATCTGAACTGGCTGCCTCAAAGCATCTCATTCAATACCGATATGACGCGTCACTATTATGAACTTCAACTCCGCGACCTGGAGGCATTGACTGCCGGAAGCAGTTCCATCGGCAGCGGGGATCTCAGTATCGAAGGCATCCCCATCTCCGTCGCTAAAGAATTTCTATGGAACCGTGACTTTGCCCTGCGCTGGGACCCTACAAAAAACCTAAAACTGAACTTTACCTCTGCTACCCACGCCGAGATTGAAGAACCTTACGGTGTAGTAAATAAAGACCTTTACCCCGATGAATACTCAGCCTGGAAAGATACAGTACGCCGCAGCCTGCTCTCACTCGGCCGCCCTATTGATTTCCAGCAGACATTCAATGCCACTTATAAGCTCCCATTCGACAAGTTCCCCGCTACCGACTGGGTCAGCGCTGACCTTCGTTTCGCCTCTTCTTACAACTGGGACCGGGGTGTTTCCCTTTCCGATGGCATAGAGATGGGCAATACTGTCAGCAATCAGCGCAGCATCGACGTAAACTCGCGTTTCAATCTCGAAGCACTCTATAACAAGGTGCCTTATTTAAAGAAAGTAAACCGCCGCTTTTCTGCTTCCTATCGCAAACCCGCCTCACCCAAAGAACAAAAGCCCCGTCGCTTCGACAAGGAAGTACAATTGCGTGCAGACACTACAGTTACCATTCAACACGGTATGAACTCCCGTCGTCCCAAAGTCACCGCTCTCACAGTGGACGGACGTCGCTATCCCGTACGTTATAAAGTTATAAATGCTAATTCACTACGTATTGATACGCAGGACACGGCACGCATAAAGCTCACTGTAATCCCCGGTCCCGATCCAGAAGATGGTTGGTGGTATAAATTCGGCCAGCATGCTACCCGCATTGCCATGAGCGTACGCAATTTCAGCTTTACCTACAAAAATACGTATGCCATGACTCTTCCCGGTTTCCGTCCTGAAGTCGGTGACATGTTCGGCCAGAAGAAACACGGAGGCTTCCTTGCTCCGGGAATGGACTTTGCATTCGGTTTCACCGGAGACGACTATATCGACCGTGCCTTGCAAAACGACTGGCTCATCTGCAGCGACTCCGTTGTCAGCCCTGCCAGCAGCAATGCCCTTGAAGATCTTCAATTGCGTATCTCCCTTGAACCGATACGCGACCTCAAAATAGACCTTACCGCCAATCGTACCCGAAACCGCAGCCGCGAAATACAATATATGTTCGAAGGTATGCCAGATACCCGTAGTGGTAACTTCTCCATGAGTATCATTTCTATCGGTAGTGCTTTCGAACGCCCCAGCGCCGGTGACGGTTACCATTCCGGTACATTCGAACGTTTCCGCCGCAACCTTGACGTCATCCGTGACCGTGTGGAATCCCAATTCCTCGGTGCACAGTATCCGCAAGGCAGCATTCTTGCCGGAAAGACATTCGATCCGGCAAACGGCACAATCAGCAAGCACTCACCGGATGTCATGATCCCTGCCTTCCTCGCCGCCTACACCGGAAAGAGCGCTCGGAACTCCGCCCTCGACTTCTTTCCCAGCCTGTTCTCCATGATGCCGAACTGGCGTATCACCTACACAGGACTTACCAAGATAGCCTGGTTCAAAAAGAACTTCCGCAGTGTCAATCTGAATCATGCCTATCGCAGCACCTACAGCGTCGGCAGCTACAACACTTTCCAGAGTTTCATGAGCTATATGGGGGATATAGGCTTTGTAGAAGATGTGCAATCAGGAAATCCTATCCCTTCATCGCGCTTCGACATCAGCATGGTATCCATTAATGAGCAATTCTCCCCCCTTATCGGTATGGATGCCACCCTCAAAAACGGACTTACCGCCAAAGTGGAATATAAAACCAGCCGTATATTAAATCTAAGTATGAGTGCTTGTCAACTGGTAGAAACCGCTTCTCGCGATTTCGTTATCGGTTTGGGATATAAGATTGTAAACTTCAATTTATTCAGTGGCCGGAATGTAAAAGACAGCAAGAATCGTGTCAGCCATGACCTTGCTCTCCGTGCAGATATTTCATTCCGCAACCAATCCGCCCTCTGCCGGGACATCCAGCAAGGTTTTGCACAAGCTACCAATGGCAACAAAGCTCTGAAAATATCATGTTCGGCAGACTACACCCTGAGTCGCTTGTTAACCCTGCGCCTCTACTATGACCGCCAACAGAATACTCCGTTAGTGTCCTCCAGCTCATATCCGGTAGTCAGTGCCGACTTTGGTTTCAGCATGAAATTCTCTCTCACGCGGTAAATATACTCGACTATTAAGGAGCAATTCAAGGGAAAGTCCTATCTTTGTGAGATAAACAACAAGCAATATGAAACAAGCAAGAATTTACATGAAGCGTTGGTTAGGAATTAACGAACGCAGTAAACAGCTCTCGACCGACACCTGGTATTTGAACTTTGCCAATCAACTACTATCTTTGATCGATGAATCCCCTTTATACAGTAAAAAGTTTGAAGCAGAGAAAGTAGATGCTGCCCTTTCATTGGCTATTTATCTGCAAGACGCCATCGCCCAGTCCGGTGGTTGGAAAGAGTTTTCCAATGCCTATTACGGATTGTACAAGTCCTATCTTCCTTTCTATACGCTGACCGACGAGTATCTTCCCGACGAAATCAATGTAGAGGATATCTCATTCATTCAGTGGACGCTCCTCTCCCGCCATGCCATCTTCGAAGAGGACGAAGTTATTATCCAGAATCCTCATGATTCTGACCTGATAGAATTCAGCCAAAAGGTATATGATGTAATGGATACCGCCTTTGAAGAAGCTCCCATCTGCGACGAGCCGTCTTCTCCCATTTGGGTGATGGGACTTGATTTATTGGAAATGCCATTAGTACCACTTCCCGAAATCACTCCCGGAATGACACTTAAAAAAGATGTGGAGAACTGCTTGTCATACAGCAAAGGAGAACCACTACTTTATTTTACCACCTACGATGAATTACGCCGTTTCTTTGTGGAAGAACTAAAATGGGAAGATAAAAATGAAAGTCTGTTACCGGAATTAAGAGATGAAAGAAACTTTGTGATCTATGCCAATGCCAAAGGTATGCTGATAGCCTCTAATGTTTCTTATTGCTTCTGCGATCCACGCAATCCGACTTATAATGCAGAAAAAGCAGCTGCCAAAGGATACAAATTATTCACTTATCCGGGCACCTGCCCCTTTGACCTCCTGAAGTATGGTATGGCAAAAGGCCTGCTTCCTGATATGCAACTTCCCTTCCCTGGTGGAAAAGAAGTATTGCACGATAATTGGGACTTCATTGCACGATACTTCTTGTGTGAGTATTACGAAGGAGAGTGAAAATAAGTGATTAGTTGTTAGTGATAAATTGTAAGCATAACATTAATCACTTATCACTAACAACTAATCATTATTTCTACATTTCTATAATCTCTTCCTTGCACAGTGTCCCCGTCTGCCGTCACTACCCATGAGTTTTCAATACCCAGGGGGCCGACACCCGGCAATACGATTTTGGGTTCGAGGGCAAATACCATACCCGGTTCTAATTCCTGCTTCATACGCGGAGCCAGTACAGGAGCTTCGTTGATTCCCAAGCCAATGCCATGACCGATAAATTTCGCCTTCTGTCCTACTCCCATAAAGTAATCGGCAAATCCGGCTTTCGTTACGATATCAATAGCTGTATTATAGAGATCTTCGCAAACAGCACCCGGTTTTGCCTTTTCAATCACAGCTGCCTGTACATCCAGACATGTTTGATGCGCAGCATAAGCCTTCTCCGGTAACTTACCGATAGAGAATACTCGGCTCATATCACCCATGTATCCATAGAAGTTTCCACCCATATCAACCATAAAACTCTGACCGGGTTGTAACAGTGCACCATTTGCACCGATAGGTATAGACGGATCAAGTCCTTCACCACCTAAAGCAAAGTCATAAGGTGTAGGAGCAGTGGCATTATCTCCCGCCAGCAAGCTACCCATAAATATCTCCATACTCTGACCAAATGTACGGAAAATACCCAGACAACCTTCCAAACGCATCAAGCGTTCTATTTCAATAGACAACTGACGATCTGTCATTCCCGGTCGATACACAGAAGGAATCTGTTCATAAGCCTTCGTATGAGCAATACCCGAACGACGGAACATTTCAATTTCAATATTTGTCTTTACACTACGTGCCTTACGGATCAGGGGAGTACCATTCACAACAGTAGTTTCTGGGAAGCAAGCTGCCAGACGGGTATACTCCGTATAAGAGAGTTCGTCTCCCTCCAACATCAATTTCGCAGGTAAAGGTAGACCGCACTCTTTCAATAAATCGGGCAATTGTTCCGGTTTACGGATAGAATGTATATGTTCTCCTTCAATATTATTAGGACGTTTGATAAATAAGCGTGCCGGAGCATTCAATGGTAAATACAGATAGCCGCTGACAACGCGTCCGTACGTATAAATCAAGTTTACATTGCAAGTGATAAGAGCGGCATCAATCTCTTGTTGAGCCATCAAGACACGTATCTTATCGCGTCTTAATTTTAGTTCCGGTTGTAACATCTCTTTGTTATTTAATGATTTTCCGGGTGCAAAGGTAATAATTTTGGTATTAAGTACGAGGTATTAAGTATTAAGTTTGACTGATAGTTGCGCTGTAGAAGTGAATATACCTAATTGTTGGTATGCCTATAAAAAAAGTACTGCCCTACACCTTCACAGGCAGGACAGCACAAACCACAAATACAAATACAACTAAACAAAGTTTTCCTTTAAATAATTCCCTGACCCATCATTGCGTGAGCCACCTTCATGAAGCCTGCAATATTGGCTCCCTTCACGTAGTTGATGTAACCGTCAGGTTCTGTCCCATATTTTACGCATTGTGCATGAATGCCGTGCATAATAGCGTGCAGTTTCTCGTCCACTTCGGCAGCACACCAACTGAGGTGCATTGCATTCTGTGACATTTCCAATCCGGAAGTAGCAACACCACCGGCATTGACAGCCTTACCCGGAGCATACATCACCTTATGTTCGATGAACAGGTCGATAGCTTCCGGCGTACAGCCCATATTAGATATTTCACCCACACACATCACTTTATTTTCAATCAACTGACGGGCATCATCACCATTCAGTTCATTTTGCGTAGCACAAGGCAATGCAATATCAGCTTTCACTTCCCATGGACGCTTGCCGGCAACAAATGTAGAACCGGGGAATTCGTCTGCATACGGAGCTACTATATCATTACCCGATGAACGGAGTTCAAGCATATAATCTATCTTTTCGCCACTAATACCATTCGGATCATAAATATATCCGTCCGGTCCGGAGATAGTAACCACCTTGGCACCCAACTCGGTTGCTTTGGTAGCGGCACCCCAAGCTACATTTCCGAAACCGGAAACAGCAACGGTCTTACCTTTAATATCAATACCTTTAGTTTCTAACATCTGGTTCACGAAGTACAATCCACCGAAACCTGTAGCTTCAGGACGAATCAGAGAACCACCGAATTCCAAACCCTTTCCGGTAAATGTGCCGGTAAATTCACGGGTTAACTTCTTATACATACCGAACATATAACCCACTTCACGACCACCTACACCGATATCACCGGCTGGAACATCCATATCCGGACCAAGGTGACGCCATAACTCCAACATGAATGCCTGACAGAAGCGCATGATTTCACCATCGCTCTTACCGCGCGGAGAAAAGTCGGACCCACCTTTACCACCACCCATAGGCAGAGTAGTCAGTGCATTCTTAAACGTCTGTTCGAAGCCTAAGAATTTAAGGATGGAAAGATTTACGGAAGCATGGAAACGAATACCGCCTTTGTACGGGCCAATGGCATTGTTGAATTGCACACGGTAACCAAGGTTGGTTTGTACATCACCTTTGTCGTCCACCCAAGTAACACGGAACGTAAAGATACGGTCGGGTTCAACCAAGCGTTCTATGATTTTAGCTTTCTCGAACTCTGGATGCTGGTTATAGATATCTTCGATGGAAAGAAGTACTTCCTTTACGGCTTGAAGATATTCAGACTCGCCGGGATGCTTTGCCTCTAAAGAGGACATAATTCGTTCGATATTCATAATATTACGTTTTAAAGGTTTATTCCTTCGTGACTTTAAGGTTATTCGAGCAAATTGTCAACGAATAACACTGCAAATATAGGAAAACTTTTGGATTCACCTATACTTTTCAGCGATATTTTGATTAAATAATGATAAAACGTCAGATAAGTTAAAAGTGGAGAGTCGAGAGTTACCATGCGGCATATAGTCGCAACACAGCGCAGTCACTCTCAACTCTCAACTCTCAACTTATTCAAACTTCATTCCCATATTATACATGATAAAGGCATAAGTGTCAGCCTGTTCTTCAAGAACCTTAGTCATAGGTTTGCCTGCACCATGTCCGGCTTTACTTTCGATGCGGATGATAGTGGGATTCGTACCGTCATTACATTCTTGCAGGGTAGCGGCAAACTTGAATGAGTGTGCGGGAACTACACGGTCATCATGATCGGCAGTAATCACCATGGTTGCAGGATATTTGGTGCCGGGCTTCAGGTTGTGCAACGGAGAGTAGCCTTTCAGGTACTCGAACATTTCCTTGCTGTCCTCACTCGTACCGTAATCGCTTGCCCAGTTCCAACCGATAGTGAACTTATGATAGCGGAGCATATCCATTACACCTACCTGCGGAATGGCTACGCGGAACAAATCTGGACGTTGTGTCATACAGGCACCTACCAGCAAACCACCATTAGAGCCACCTACGATAGCTATTTTATCTTTGTTAGTATACTTATCATTAATAAGGTATTCGGCAGCTGCGATGAAATCGTCGAATACATTCTGTTTCTGCATCTTCGTACCGGCTATGTGCCAGTCTTCACCATACTCGCCACCACCACGCAGATTAACCTGTGCATAGATACCTCCATTTTGCAGGAACGGAATACGTGATGTAGAGAAACCCGGATTAAGGCTGATATTGAAACCGCCGTAACCATAGAGATACACCGGATTCTTACCGTCTTTCTTAAGATCTTTCTTATAAGTCAGGAACATCGGTATCTTTGTGCCGTCCTTGCTGGGGTAGAATACCTGCTCCGTTATAAATTCATCGGAGTTGAAGTCAACCTTCGGAGCACGGAAGAGCTCATAGGTATTCGCATCCATATCATATTTATACGTAGCACCGGGGATGGTGAACGAAGTAAAACCGAAGAAACATTCTTTGTCATCTTTGTCGCCACTGAAACCTACGGAACCGAGCGAAGGCAACTTAATTTCCTGTATTTCCTTGCCGTCCAGGCCATATACATACGCATGATTGGCAGCATCTTTATCATACGTCAGGAATAACTTCTCACCTATCACACCGGCATCCGAAAGTACATTCTCACTTTCCGGAACCAGCTCCGTCCAGTCTTTCAAAGCGGGTTTATTGATGTCCGCCGTTATGAGGCGATATTTCGGCGCATTGTAGTTCGTAAACATATAGATTTTGTCACCGATCACCTCTATAGGAGCATAAGTGTAATCCATATCCGTAGCCATTGCAACGAACGGTGCATTCGGTTTACGCAGATCTTTCATATACAAGGCATTGCCACGTCCGTCGCCACTCTCATACAGGAACAGGATGGTTTCATCCTCATTCACACTGGCAGTATAGAAACGCTTGGGATATGCCTGATTCTGGTAAACCAGCTTATCCTGCGATTGCGGTGTACCCATCTTATGATAGTAAATCTTATGATTCTCGTTCACGTTAGAGAACTCCTTCCCTTTCACCGGAGCATCGTAAGCGCTGTAGTAAAATCCATCGCCCTGCCAGGTAGCTCCTGTAAACTTTGCCCATTCAATATGATCGTCCAGCAACTTGCCGGTTTCGGTATCCATTACATAGATTTCCTGCCAGTCTGAACCACTACGCGCAATGGTATAGCCGGTATATTTTCCATTATTCGAAAAATAAATGCCTGTCAAAGCTACCGTACCATCATCCGAGAGTTTATTAGGATCAAGAAATACACGTGGTTCACCGTCCAAGCTATCCTGTACATACAGTACACTCTGGTTCTGCAAACCGTCATTCTTATAGAAGTAATACTTGCCGTGTTTCTTGAACGGTGTACCAATCTTTTCATAATTAGCCACATCCGTCAGTCGCTTCAGCAGAGCATCGCGGAAAGGTATCTTAGACAAATAGTCGTTCGTTACTTTGTTCTGAGCTTCCACCCATGCAGCAGTTGCAGCGGAAGTGTCATTCTCCAACCAACGATACGGGTCGGGTACTTCTGTTCCAAAATAGACATCTACAGTATCCACTTTCGCGGTTTCAGGATACATAAGTTTCTGTTGTTGTTGTTGTGCACATGACATCATGATGATACCGGTTGCAAATAAAGTTACTTTTTTCATATTATACATATATATAAGAGTGTACGAGCTACAAGCTACGAGCTACAAGTGCTGCGCTGTGGGTGTTGGTGACGAGTTACTGCGTAGCCACTTGTCACTTGTAGCCCGTAGCTCGTAACTAAATTTAGTTTAGGCGTTAAAATTACAAAAACAACCAATAGCAAACAAGGATTTCTCCCATAATTATACTTCAAATAGCATTTCCAGCCGGATTCATTCATTATGCTATACTGAGATATGTTCCCATCAGGATTGAGGCTACCTCCCATAACGACAGAAATAGTGTTTCACTACGACTGATCATGGTGGAACACCAAGTGTAAGAGTTTAAATATCATCAATAGAAGTCGAGAATCTATCATTTTCCTTCATTTTGATGGTTTTTAAAGGTTTTATGGCGGTTATCAAACCTTCTTTTGCCAAATTATGGCTAACCTTGCATCAGAAACAAAAGGTTATCATAATCATGAGAAAGAAATCATTCATATTACTCTTGTTGTTCATAAGCAATACTTCCCTATTCAGTCAAAATCCTCTGACGGAGGATGCCCTATTAGAGAAGCAAATCTATGAAACAGGACTGATCCATGCCCCGCTGCCTTTGAACACCTCCCGTTCTTTCGAAGAGAATGCTTTGAAGAAAGAGGTGTTATCCAGCCAGCCGCTTGCGGAAACTGAAGGAGCAGACGGGTGGACTCATTCCGGAGCCGGAAAAATGTCTTTCTCAAAAGAGAAAACCACATCGGGCAAAGGGAGCATCCGTTTATCTTTTCCTACTTATACCGGAAAAAGAGCCGCTGGTTCTCCTTCCGATCCTGACTATGCAACTTATGGAAATAGCCGTATCACCTATCACGTCGATGGTAGGAACTGGGAAAAGTACAACAGAATCTACTTTTCTATCTATCCTGATTGCGACGGTGCACGCGTAGTCAATATGAACCTGACTTTTACAAACGACAGTTCCACACCCAAACAAGGTTATAATCTCCCCAGCGGTTCCCATCTCATCAATCTGGTAAATAAGCAATGGAACCATTGCTTTCTGGAAATAGACGAATATCAGCGGGATAAGGTAATATCCATCAGCTTCGACACCGCACTGAAAGGGAAAGACCGGACAACAGGAGACTCTGCCATTTATTATGTGGACGATATCCGGTTGCAGCAAATCAAAAATCCGGAAAAAGTGAGCGGATGGGAACCGGCGGAGCATACCATCATATATTCTACAACAGGCTATGCCATAAATAGCCCGAAAACAGCCCTCGCTCATGCCAATTCATGCAAACAGTGGAAACAATTCCAACTGATAAACTCCGTCAGCAAAGAAGTGGCATACGAAGGTGCGCTGAAACAGGAACAAACCACCATCGGAAAGTTCGGAGTCATGGACTTCACCGACTTCAACCAACCGGGAGACTACCAACTGAAAGTAGGTAAAAACATCACTCCTGCCTTTCGGATCGGTGAAAAGTTGTGGGATAATTCTCTCTGGAAAGTACTGAATTTCCTGTTTTGCCAGCGTTGCGGACATCCCGTCCCCGGCAAACATGCCGCTTGTCATACAGATCTATTCTCCCGGCATGACGGAAAAAGCATCGCCTATTCAGGCGGATGGCATGATGCAGGCGATTTGTCACAGCAGACGTTACAGACCGGAGATGTGACTTTCTCCCTACTGGAAGCATACAACCGGCTCAAAACCAGAAATACTCCGTTGGCAGCCCGTCTGCTGGAAGAAGCGGAATGGGGGATCGAGTTCATACTGAAAAACCGTTATGGAGACGGCTATCGTGCCAGCAGTATGGGACTGCTTATCTGGCAAGACGGCATCCTGAATACATTGGATGACATTCATTCCGTACGCGTTCAAAACATGGCATTCGACAATTTCCTGTACGCAGGATACGAAGCATATGCGGCAATGACCATAGATCGGGACCCTATGCTACAAGAGCATCTGCGAAAGGTAGCGGAGGAAGACTTTGCTTTTGCTACAGAAAAATTCGAAAGAGAGGGTTTCGACTTATTCAAACAGATGTACGAACATAGCTACAACACCTCCGAGAGCCAATATATGGCAACCATATCCTGGTCTGCCAGTATGCTCTACAAGCTCACGGGCAAGGCATATTATGCCGAAAAGGCTGCCGAGACCATTCGATATGTACTTGCCTGCCAGCGTACGAAGCCTTTACAGGATCCGGAAAAAACCTGCGGATTCTTCTATCGGGATCAGTCTGGAAAATCCATCGTACACTATATCCATCAATCACGCGAACAAGTCTACATGCAGGCAATGACGTTGCTTTGTGAAACACAGAAACAGCACCCTGATTATCAGAAGTGGGTGAACTCCATACAACTATACGGAAACTATCTGAAAGGTCTGATGAAATACACCCGACCTTATGGAATGATTCCGAGTGGAGTATATCATGCGGAAGAGTACAGTGATTCAGCAAGTTTCTACGCGCTTCATCTCTTTCCGCCCGCCAATGCACGGCAGCTATACACGGAACAGGTGAAACGGGGAGTCAAACTCGACAAGGAACATTACCTGAAACGTTTCCCTGTATGGTTCAGTATCTTCAATGGAAACACAGCCATACATCTCTCCACCGGAAAATCCGCTGCCATTTGCGGCAACTTCCTTAAAGACGAAGAGTTGCTGAACATCGGTCGGGAACAGCTCTACTGGACAGTCGGAAAAAACCCATTCGGACAATCCCTGATATACGGCGAAGGGTACAATTATCCGCAGATGAACAGTTTTTCTTCCGGTGAAATGACAGGCGAAATGCCCGTAGGCATCCGCACCCTGGGCAATGATGACATCCCCTACTGGCCACAGACCAACAATGCCTGTTATAAAGAGGTCTGGGTGACATCGGCAGGAAAGTGGCTATCACTGATTGCCGAATACTAACAAAAGAAATTATTAATTACATAAAATCAAAAAAGCTATGAAAACTATTAAGTTTTATCTTGTCCTCCTATTTACAGCATGCACCCTTCTGGTAAACGCTCAAACTCCCGAAGGCTATCCTGCCAATTATGCCCGGGGCCCCCGCTTCAAGGCATTAGTCTACTATACGCAGCATGCAGAAGAAGCACATTATCAGTTCTCCCTGCAAGCCGTAGAGTTCTTCAAGAAACTGAACTACGGTGACGGTTTCGTTCTCGATCTCACAATGGATTTGTCTTCCTATACTTACGAAAAGCTAAAAGAGTATAGCGTAGTGGTGATGCTCGACGGCTACCCCAATACAAAAGCCGAACGGGATGCTTTTGAGAAGTATATGGAAAACGGTGGTGGCTGGGTAGGCTTCCATGTAGCCGCCTACAATGACAAGAACACCCAATGGCCCTGGTTCGTCAACTTCCTGGGCGGTGGAGTCTTCTATTGCAACAACTGGCCTCCCCAACCAGTCCTGGTTGAAGTGGACAACGAGAACCATCCAGTCACCAAGAACCTGCCCGCCTCTTTTGTGGCACCTTCCAGCGAATGGTATCAGTGGAATCCCAGTCCGAGAGCCAATAAAGATGTGGAAGTTCTGCTGTCCCTCTCTCCCAAGAACTATCCCCTGGGCATCAAAGATGTAGTAAACTTCGGTGATTTCCCCATCGTATGGACCAATACCAAATACAGAATGATATATCTGAATATGGGGCATGGCGATGAAGAATTCATTGACGCCACACAAAATCTTTTGTTTGTCAATGCCTTCCGCTGGGTGGTAAGTACGGACAAGCAAGGAGATCCTTTCAAAAAATAGACCCTTAAAACAAAAACCAATTTATTAATCTTATTAGTATCTTTTGTATGAATGAAAAACATGAAGTTCTTTCGTTCAAGCCCTTCTTATGGCTTGTTCGAACAGCAGTCATCATGCTTGTGTTAGCATCTAACTGCCTGACTGCTACAGCTCAAACAGAAACGAGAGTCCACGGAACTGTAAAGTCTGCCACAGATGGTTTGCCCCTGATTGGTGTAAACGTAGTTGAAAAAGGTACCTCCAACGGTACGATCACCGACATCAACGGAAGCTATACGCTGACGGTGCCCGGTAACTCAGAACTGGTATTTACATACATCGGCTTTGCAAACCAGGAAGTAAAAGTGATCAGTGGAAAAAACACTTATGACATCACCTTGACAGAAGACTCCAAAGCCCTAGAGGAAGTGGTAGTCATCGGCTACGGTGTACAGAAAAAGAGTGTGGTAACAGCCGCCATCAGCCAAGTATCCGGCGACGAACTGGCAAAAGGCAGCCCCACCAATTTCCAGAACGCCCTGAAAGGGAAAGTTTCAGGCGTACAGATCATGAGCGAGTCCGGAGCACCAGGAGCCGGTTCTACTGTACGCATCCGCGGTGTCGGTACCATCAACAACTCCAATCCACTCTATTTAGTGGACGGTATGCCGGTGGATGACATCAATAATATTAACCCTTCGGACATCGAATCCGTGGAAGTATTGAAGGATGCTGCCTCCGCTGCCATCTATGGTACACGTGGCGCCAACGGTGTAGTACTTGTCACTACCAAGAAAGGATCGGTTCAGAAACCCGTACTAACTTATGAAGTCTCTTACGGCTGGCAAAGTTCTACAAAAAAACTGGATTATATGAATGCGGCCCAATATCAGATGATGGTGAATGAAATGAACAAGAACGAAGGGAAGGAGCTGAAGTTCCCAAACTTCGACATCAACAACCCTTCCACCTATCCCACCACGGAAACCGATTGGCAGGATGAGCTGCTGAACAACCATGCGCTGGTATACAACCATAAAGTATCCCTTTCGGGTGGTACGGACAGAGGCATCTACTATGCTTCCTTTGGTTATCTGAACCAGAACGGCGTGGTTGCCAGTGAGAACTCTTACTACAAGAGGTATAATGCCCGCTTCAACAATACCTACACGGTAATGGAAGATAAAAACCGCTTCTGGCTTCCCAAAGTGACCTTCGGTTCAAACATCAGTTATTCGCACACGGAATCTATGGGTATCGGAAACAACAGCGACGTATCCGGTGTACTTACATCCATGGCACTGACTCCCCCTAATGAGCCTATTTACCAGACCGATCCGGAACAACTGAAAATCTACGACCAACTGTACGCCGGCTATGTGAAAGACGCAGATGGCCGTGCCTACAACATTATTAACTACATGCGTGAAATGGGTAACCCGCTGGCAGTACGCGACGTCAGCAATAATACACTTAACACAGCCAACAATTTCAACGCCAACCTGAATTTAGAAGCAACCCTGCTGCCGGGACTTAAATTCCGTACCAATGTAGGGCTTGCTTGGGCATTCTGGGGTTCCAGAGGCTACACTCCGGAATATTACATTACGACCAACAACCGTAACGAAACGTCCAGCGTGTTCCATAAAAAGAATGAAAGCTATAAATGGCAGGTAGAAAATGTGTTGAGTTATGAAAAGACAATCGGCAAACATGCATTCTCCGTATTGGTAGGGCAGTCCGCATTGAGCGAAGAGAGCACCGGTCTGACCGGTGAAGACTACAACCTGTTGCGTTTGGGCATGGAATATGCTTATCTCAACAGTGCCGCCGCCGAACGCTCGCTGGAAAGAACAGATGATTACATCAACCAGCACCGCCTTTCTTCCTTCTTTGCCCGCGCCACATACAACTATGCCGAAAAGTATATGTTAAGCTTGGTGTTCCGCCGTGACGGTTCTTCCAACTTCGGTCCTAATAACAAATATGCCAGCTTCCCTTCCATATCTGCCGGGTGGAACATGACGGAAGAGAAATTTATGAAAAACCGTCCCGGATGGTTGAACCTCATTAAGTTGCGTGCCAGTTGGGGTCGGAATGGTAACGAGTCCATCGGCGCTTTCCAATACACCAGCCTCCTGAACATGGGTAGCAATAACCTGGCTCTGGGTAAAGGCAGTAAGGATCAGATATATGTAGGTATCGTATCCGCCGGATATGCCAACCCTTCCATCCAATGGGAAACTTCGGAACAGACGGATCTGGGTATCGACCTGCGCTTACTGAACAACAGTTTATCCTTCTCTGTAGACTACTTCGACAAACGAACCAAGGATATGATCCTCTGGTTGCAAACTCCCAAATATCTGGGTTATTGGGGTATGAATGCCAACTCCGGTACTATGAGCAACAAAGGTGTTGAAATGGATGCCACTTACCGCTTCAAAGCCGGTGGCGTGAACTTCTCAGTAAACGGAAATGCCTCCTACGTAAAGAACGAAGTAACCGACCGTGGTCCCGGCTTCTCATCTATCGCTACCCTGGGTGCCGGTATGGCCAATCCGAACGTAGCCATCGTGGAATCGGGAATGCCTTATGGATACTTCCGCGGATATGTACACGACGGCATCTTCCAGAACTGGGATGAAGTCAACGCTCATGTAGGCCCCAGCGGCAAGCCACTTCAGCCCAATGCAAAGCCGGGTGACATCCGTTTCAAGAACTTATGCAACGATGACTTGCTGGACGACAAAGACCTTACCATGATCGGTAATCCAAACCCCGACTGGGTTTACGGTTTCTCACTGAACATAGACTGGAAGAACATTGACTTTTCTGTTTTCTTCCAGGGTGTAGCCGGCAATCAGATATTCAATTACGACCGCCGCGCCAATGTCCCATACGCCAACTGGCACCGCAAATGGCTGGACCGCTGGCACGGTGAGGGCACTTCAAACTGGTGGCCGCGTGTTGTAGAAGATGATGGTGCCAACCAGAACACTTCACGCGTCAGCAACCTCTACGTTGAAGACGGGGATTATCTGCGCCTGAAAGTATTGCAACTGGGATATACCTTTCCCAGCCTGCTGACCAAGAAAGCTCTTATCAGTAACCTGCGTATTTATATCCAGTGTGATAACCTGCTGACGTTCAGCAAATATCGCGGCTACGATCCGGAAGTGGGTTCACGTAGCGGTCTGGATTCAGGTTCCTATCCTCAGGCACGCGTATTCACTTTAGGTGCGAGTGTTAGTTTCTAATATCTTAATATATCAATGATATGAAAAAGAATCTTTTATATATATTGCTTTTTGCAATGTCGCTCACCTCTTGCGGCGATTTTCTGGAATTATATCCCAAGACGCAACTGAACGACGGAGACTTCTACAAGACAGAAGACGATGTTAAGATGGGCCTGTACGGCCTCATGAATACTCTGCAACATAGTGTAGACAATATCTATTCCACCTTTATCTATATGTCGGACGAAGGCGATACAGGTGGCGGACCGGGTGAAGGTGGCTATGGCCTCGATCTTTTTCAGTTCGACTCCAACAACTGTCCCAACTGGTGGGGCGGTGAATGGAACCTGGGAATGTACGAAGGTATCGCCCGCGCCAACCTTCTGTTAAGCAAACTGGACGGAGCCACCATGACAGATGCCGCACGTACACGCCTCAGGGCTGAAATCACGTTCGCACGCATGGTATTCTACTATTATATGTTTATCGGTTATGAACAGTTCGTACTGATCGACCGCATCATTTTGCCGGACGAAATGTATTCCGTACCCAAAGCATCGCGCGAAGACTGCTATAAGTTCATCATGAACGATCTGGACAATACCATCATCGGTAACTTACCGGTAACAGTACCCGATGAAGAATGTGGACGTTACATCAACGATGCGGCTATCGTTATGAAAGCCAAGATGATCCTCTTTGCACGTGACGAATCACGCTATGCCGAAGCTCTGAATGATATGCGCCAGATTATCAATAGCAAGCGCTACGACTTGCTGCCCGACTTTTCCCGGATCTGGTTGCAGGAAGGCGAATTCTGCCAGGAATCCATCATGGAATTTGTATATACCGAGAAAGCAAACTCCAATGACTGGGGCGGCTACATCAATGGTGTTTGTAACAACTTGCCGACGTGGTGTAGCGGTCGCGGCATTGTCGACCCGCGTAGCGCCGAAGAGGGCGGTTTAGGCGACGGCTGGGGACAAGCAACCGTAAAGCGTAACGTGTACGACTGGTACGAAGAAGGTGACACCCGTCGCGAAGGTACTTTCATCGACTATGCGGTGGAAGCACAGAAAGTCAGGGACTTGGGTTATGAGGTAGATTTTCATGTAGACGACAACCAGATGTCTTTTGACGGATTCGGTAACTATAAGTATCACGCGCGTAAAGGATATACTTCCGCCACTTCTTATCTGAATTATAACAATAACTTCCGTTTCCTGCGTTTTGCCGACGTACTCCTATTGGGTACGGAACTCGACATCCGCGCTAATGGAACTGCAAGTGTCGAAGGACGAGGCTGGTACTCACGCATCAGAAAGCGTGCCTTTGGGGATGACAACCACACCCCTGACCTGACAAAGATGAATAAACAGGAAGCACTGGATGTGATCTTCAATGAAAGGGGGTTAGAATTTGCATACGAACTGCATCGTTGGATAGACTTGATGCGCTTTGATAAGGGAGCCGAAATTTTGGGTGAGAAGGGATGGACGGAAAAGTACAGATACATGCCTATCAGCCAGATGGATTTGGATGAAGCGGATGGTAACCTGACACAGAATCCGGGATGGAGCAAATAATCTCTATATTCACATAGCACATTCAAAACAGTTAAAAAAGATGGCGAACCTTGCTGAAGGGTTCGCCATCCCTTATCTTTTCTCACGCAAACTTAACTTGACCAATCTCATTTGCAAAATCATGCAATGATTGCTCTATTTTCTCGACAGTGGATTTAGAAGGTCTTCTGCGTCCTGTAACATAGTGGCTTAACTGACCTTGATTGACACCTGTTATTCTAGCCAAACCTGCTAAAGAGAAGGCGTAGGCATAGTAATTAAGAAAAGATGCCATGTCGTAAATGAAATCAAACTCCACATCAGGAAATTTAGATCCTTCTTCAGCATACACTTCTTGCATTTCGCCAACGGCTTTCATAAAATCAGCTTTGGTTTCTTCAACGCTTTTCCCTTCGCCGATGCAACCAAATTCACAGTTATCATCTGCAATATAAGCGGAGAAACTGCCGTCAATTCCTCGCTCAATAACAACATTGATTTTCTTACTACTCATCTTTTGCACTTTATTAATGGTTTCGTTTTTTTCTAATTATCTTCAAGAGATGGAGAATTATTTAATCCCTGCATCCCTTAGAATGCTTCTTAAAGTACCGGGTTTAACTTCTTCTGAACCGTGGTGGCTGGTTTGAAATCTTTTCCCAGTCTTGGGGCTGAACCAAATAGGATGCCCTCCTTTCCTTGTTATTTCATATTCTTTCCTTTTTCATATGATGCAAAGATACGAAAATTAATATCACACACAACCTTTATGGTATTAATTTTAATATCATTTGGATTGTACATGAATACAGTACCCGCATGAACAGCATCATTAAAAATACCTAATTAATATTGGGAAAAAGGAGGAGCAATAGTTCCTCCTTTTTGTTTTTTCCTTCCCTCCTATCCGGAAAAGAGGAATATTCTGATTTATCCGGTTTTAACAAATGGATACCAGCAGGAAACAAATAAAACAGATTGCCTTATTTTTTGTCGTACATAATATATATTTCTATAAATTGATAATAAAACTATGGCGACTGTAAAAGTAAAATTCAGAAAATCATCGGTGGAGGGAAAAGCCGGTACAATCTATTACCAGCTATGCCACAAGCAAAGCAACAGGCAGATAACCACCCGAATGCGCGTACTTCCCCATTGGTGGGATGCAGAAAAAGAAACATTCATAGCTGAAGCGGACAACAATGGGTTGTCGGCCCGCTACCAACAGCAAATAGAGAAAGACTTGCTGTGCATCCGTCGGATTCTATGCGAATGGGACGGAGAAGGAAGAGACTACACTTTAGCGGATGTCATTGACCGCTTTCGTACTTTGAATGAAAACGGAGACACAGTGCTGTCCTGTTTGGCAACCCTGATCGATGAGCTTAAAAACGATGGCCGGTGGGGAAATGCCCGCAATCTCCAACGGGCATTGAACAGCTTCTCCGACTTCCTGGGAGGCTTAGACAGACCACTCAAGCAGGTAGACGAAAGACTTGTCATGGAATATGAACAATGGCTCCGGATACGAAAAGTGAGCAAAAACAGCAGTTCTTTTTATATGCGGACTTTGCGCTCTGCATATAATAAAGTGATAAGCCGGAATCAAATGGAACAAACATTTCCTTTTCGAAATGTTTATACCGGTGTAGAGCGTACCCGCAAACGTGCCGTACCCGAAGATATCATGGTTCGTTTACAAAAACTGGATCTGACACATTCTGCTCCGCTTGCCTTTTCTCGCGACATGTTTATTTTCAGTTATTGCACCCGTGGAATGGCTTTTGTAGACATTGCCTATCTGAAAAAGGAGGATGTAAGCGGAGGAATACTTAGTTATGTCCGCCATAAGACGGGACAGCGCCTCACAGTTCGCATAGAGCCTCTTATTGAAGAGATTATCGAGCGCTACGAGCCATTTGTCCACAACAGTCCCTACCTTTTTCCAATTATTACATCTAATGATCCGGAAGAGGCTTTCCGACAATATCAGACGGCGCTGGGTTATCATAACCGGAAATTGAAGAAACTGGGGAAGTTGACAGGAGAAAATCTACATCTCTCCTCCTATACCGCAAGGCATAGCTGGGCGACGGTTGCACGCAAACACAACGTCCCGTTGTCCGTCATAAGTGCAGGTATGGGACACACTTCCGAGAAGACTACACTCATATACTTGGATTCTGTAGAAAATTCACTGATAGACAAGGCCAATGAAGAAATTTTAGAGGCATTATGTCGTAACGTTTCTAAGTAAGAAACCTTAAAATTACGGCGCAAAGATATAACAAATAAAAGAATAAAACAACATAATGCTATAAATATTTGTTTATATTTTACTCTCAAAACAAGTATAAAATATTGATTTTTAATACAATAAGCAACTACTTATACAAAAAAGAAATGAATAGATATTTAAAACAGATGCTAATATAGAACTCGATAGATATATTCTAAAAAAATTATCCATACATCGTACCGAATCTACAAAACCTAAAAAAATAGGATAAAAAGATATTTTTTATCCTACAGGAATTCAACGCATTAAAACGTCGTGCCGTTTCTTACTTAGAAACGGTACAATTACAGGGTTACGGATACCTTCTCCTGGGTCAGGAGAAGTTCCGAGTTCCAAAAATCGACAGACAAAACGAAGAATTGGATTAACCTTGCTTGCTGCGCATCAGAGTTGCTTTAAAGATCAGAAATACTCCGATACGCAGGAATGGAAGGAATATCTTTTAGGTGAGATACGACAAATATGGAAGAGGTATCTTCAATTATGCATTGGTATGCATTCAAAGTCTTTTACAATAAGGTATTTGAGATAGAAGACTCGCTGAATAGAGACAAAATCGAGACCTATATTCCTTGTGAAAGAATTCTTGTGGAACGTGGCGGAGTGAAAAAGTACGTGCGAAAACCGATCATTTCCTCCCTGCTGTTCTTCTATTCCACAGAGAAACAAGCACTGGCGTTACAGCAGAAACTGACAGACCGAGTCCTCCTATATACCCGTCTTGTCAATTGGCAAAAACTGCCAATAGCTATTCCTGAACGGGAAATGAAAATTTTCATGCTTGTCACTTCCTCCGGTGAGAAAGGGCTGGACTATTTCGGCGACGTCCCCATGGAGTACAGCACCGGTGAACGGGTGCTTGTTACGGACGGTCCATTCAAGGGAGCAGAAGGCTGTATACACCGCATCAAAGGAAATCGTCGCCTGATAGTGGCAATACAAGGTGTGTGTGCGGTGGCAACTGCCTATATTCCCCAATGCTTTCTCAGGAAGATATAAATCAATACATTTAAACAAGCTCTCACCTAATCAAATCCTTCAGAAATGACAACCTGCTATTTTGAAACTTTGGCGGCATTCGCCGTCAGCTGCCTGCTCAGTGCAATGATTATTCCCAAGATATCGCTGATAGCTTTCAGGCGGCGACTTTTCGATCCGTTGGACGACCGAAAGTTGCATACGACGCACATTCCCCGTCTGGGGGGAATCGCTTTTTTTCCGTGTATCATTATGCCCATTTCGCTCGTCATTGCCTGCCATAATCTCTGTACAGACAGCAATTTACTCAGTTGGGAACAATCCACTTGTCTGCTCACCCTATTCAGCTGCCTCTTCATGCTCTATCTGATGGGAATGAGAGACGACCTGATAGGTATGCGCTACCGTGCCAAATTTATCATCCAGACACTTTGTGGTCTTCTATTGGTAGCCTCCGGCTTTTGTTTCGACAATTTCTACGGACTGTTTGGCATCTACGAATTACCCTATTATGTGGGCATACCATTCACAGTCTTTATCATTGTCTATATCATGAATGCAATTAATCTTATAGACGGCATCGATGGCCTGGCTTCCGGATTGAGCATGATAGCATTCTTCGCTTTCGGTTGCATGTTCGTCTGTCTACACTGGTGGTTGTATGCCTTTATCTCCTTTGCAGCTTTGGGGGCACTGATACCATTCTTCTATTATAATATGTTCGGACAGACCCGCCGCGGACGGAAAGTGTTCATGGGAGATACCGGCTCATTGACTATCGGTCTGTTGCTGGCTGTAATGGCCATTCATCTCAGTATGTCCGATCCCGTCAAGGAAGAACTCTTTCCCGGTGCTATCGTGACGGCTTTCTCTTTCCTGCTGGTGCCAATGCTGGACGTGGTTCGGGTAGTGCTTCACCGCCTGCGCAACCATCAACCTCCGTTTCTCCCCGACAAAAATCATATCCACCATAAATTCATCGCCTTGGGTATGTCTCAACATCAGGCACTCTGCTTCATCCTGAGTATCGCCTGGCTTTTTATTATTGCCAATACACTCTTAGCCTCTTACCTGTCCGTCACCGTACTGTTCCTGCTGGACGTAGCGGTATGGACAGCGATGCACTTCTACATCACAGCAAAAATTACAAAAGAACACCCCAAAAATTAATACTTCATACCTTATACTTCATATTTCTATTTTATATTAAAATTAAAACATGAAAAATCATCTTTTATACTTGCTATTTTCGTTGGCGTTGCTCTCATCGTGCAACACATCGAAAGAGATAATCTATTTTCAGGACGTGGAGGTAAACAGCCCCGAAGCGGTGGCCCCACCCCAGGACATCACCGTTCAACCCAAGGATCAGATATCCATCGTAGTGTCGAGCAAGGACCCCGAACTGGCGGCTTTGTTCAACCTGACACGCGTGCAGCAGAGGGTAGGGACTGAACAACAGCAACAACAACGGAGAAATTTCCGGATATACGCTTGATGACAAAGGTGCCATCGACTTTCCCGTATTGGGAAACCTCACTGTGGCGGGCATGACCCGAAGCCAGATTGCCGCATTGGTAAAACAAAGACTGAAGGAGGAGAACCTGGTGAACGACCCGGTGGTCACCGTGGAGTTTATGAACCTCAGCTTCTCCGTCCTGGGTGAAGTGAAGACTCCCGGAAAATACAGTATCTCAAAAGACTATATAACCTTGCTGGAAGCTATCAGCATGGCCGGTGACCTTACCATCTACGGCAAGCGGGATGCCATCTTCGTGATCCGTGAAGAAAAAGGAGAACGGGTGACGCACTGGGTGGATCTCCGCTCCTGCGATCTATTCAAATCTCCCGTTTATTACCTGAAGCAGAACGACGTGGTATATGTGCAGCCCAACAAGGTACGTGCCGGACAATCCACATTGAATGAAAACAGCGTGAAAAGCGTAGGATTATGGATTAGCATCGGATCATTCCTCACCTCCTTAGGTGTATTGCTGTTTAAATAATTACTTATTATTATGGTTGAAAAGAAAACGCCTGTCGGCAAACCCGCCGATGACTTTATACGGATACAGGATCTGTGGAGCATGTTCGTTCCCAAATGGTACTGGTTCGCCATCTCCCTGTTCATTACCCTGACTATAGCGGTGTTGTACCTGCTGAGTACTCCCCCTATTTACACCCGTACCGCTGCCATTCTCGTCAAGGACAACTCGAAAAGCAGCTCTTCTACCAGCGCTATGAACGACTTTTCCGATTTGGGTATCTTCAAATCCAATACCAACATCAACAACGAGTTGCTGACATTAAAGTCGCCCACACTGATGACAGAGGTAGTCAACCGGCTGGGATTGAACGAAACCTTTACCATCCGCAAAGGATTAAAGAACGTAGATTTGTACAAAGTATCTCCTGTCACCATTACATTCTGCGACAAAATAGAAGTGCCATTAAGTTTCACCATCAAGTTCTCTTCAAAAGAGGCGTTTGCCATCTCCGAACTTGAAATATCGGGAGAAGACATAGGCGAAACACTCTCCGCCCAAATGGGCGACTCCATACAGACCTCTGCCGGGATCATGATCGTATCCCCTACACAAGAGTTTACCGACGCTTTTATAGGCACATCTATCCGGTACGTCCGGGGAAGCGTGCGCGCTGCCGTCGATACCTATTCAAATGCACTGGTCGCTGAACTGGGTAACGAAGATGCCACTATCATCAACCTCAGCATCAATGACACTTCCATCCGGAAAGCGGAAGACATCCTGAATACCCTGATCGAAGTCTATAATGAGAACTGGATTCGGGACAAAAACCAGATTGCCGTCAGCACTTCGCAGTTCATTAGCGACCGCCTGGGCGTGATAGAGAGCGAATTGGGGCATGTCGACGAAAATATCTCCAGCTACAAAAGCGAGCACTTGCTACCCGACGTACAGGCGGCATCCAGTCTCTACATGGCGCAGTCCGCTGAGAACAACAAAGAACTGTCGACGCTGAACAACCAGCTCTCCACCGCCCAATATATCCGCAGAGAACTGAATACAAAACAGTTGGACCAAACGTTGCCCGCCAATTCAGGTATTGTCAGCGCCAATATAGAAACGCAAATCAGTGAATATAACAATCTGGTGCTGGATCGCAACCGACTGATAGCCAACAGTAGCGAAAAAAATCCGTTGGTAAAGAACATGGCCAGTTCCCTACAGAGTATGCAGCGAACCATTATCCAGTCGGTCGATAATCTGATCGTTTCACTGAATACCCAAATACGTAGTCTCCGCCGTCAGGAAGAGGCTACCACCAACCGGCTGGCATCCAACCCGAACCAGGCAAAGTATTTGCTGTCGGTGGAACGCCAGCAGAAAGTAAAGGAAGAACTTTATCTCTATCTGCTACAAAAGCGTGAAGAAAACGAACTCTCACAAGCATTTACCGCCTATAACACCCGCCTGATTACCGCTCCGCGCGGCAGTATGTTTCCTACCGCTCCCCGCAAGATGAATATCCTGTTGGTGGCATTTGCCGTAGGATTACTGGTTCCGGCAGTAGGCATCTTCATGAAGGAGAACATGAATACCAAAGTGCGAGGTCGGAAGGACCTGGAAAATCTGAGCATCCCATTCATAGGCGAGATTCCCCAATACTCCGGCACAAAGAAAAAATGGTGGGAATTCAAGCACCGGAAGCGGCAGGACATGAAAACCATAGTGGTGAATGAGGGTAACCGCAACATCATCAACGAGGCATTCCGTGTGTTACGTTCCAACATGGATTTCATGGCAAGCAAGGACAACAACCAACATGTTTTCGTATTGACCTCATTCAATCCCGGCAGTGGAAAAAGTTTCCTGGCCATAAACATTGCCATAAGCTTCGCCATCAAAAAGAAGAAAATCCTGGTCATTGACGGAGACCTCCGGCACAGAACCGTCTCTTCTTATGTCGATTCTCCGAACAAGGGATTAAGCGACTACCTGAACAATCAGATTGAAGACTGGAAGGAAATCATAGTGTCCTACAAGGGATACACGAACCTGCACATCCTGCCCATCGGAACAGTACCTCCCAATCCAACGGAACTACTGGAAGACAGCAAGTTGTCTATGCTGATAGAGGCATTAAGACCGGAATATGATTATATCTTCATAGACTGTCCTCCTGTTGACATCGTAGCCGACGCACAAATTATTGAAAAATGGGCGGACCGCACCATTTTCGTAGTCCGCTCCGGCTTGCTGGACCGGTCCATGCTTTCCGAACTGGAAAATATGTATACCGGAAAACGATTTAAAAACCTCTCCATGATACTGAACGGAACGGAAAGTACCGGAGGACGTTACGGCTATCGCTACGGATACCATTACGGTTATGCTTCCTATTATGGCAGTAAAGATAAATAAAACTCATGTGGCCATTTTCTAAATCCCAGCCCGTCGCGGCAAGCGGCATCCTTTGCGAAATGACCGACTACCACTCCCACATATTGCCCGGGGTAGACGATGGCGTGAAGACAATGAACGAGTCACTTCAGATTCTTGCGGAGATGAAACACCAAGGAGTCCGCAAAGTGTGGTTTACTCCCCATATCATGGAGGATATACCCAATACCAACGCCGGGCTGAGAGAACGATTTCAAGAATTGAAAGAGAAATTCCGGAAGCCGGAAGATGCCTATTGCGGTACGGTGGAACTGAATCTGGCCGCTGAATACATGATGGACAACCTCTTCGCGGAGCGTCTGGAGGCCGACGATCTGCTTCCGATCTACGAAGGCGGTTACCGGTATCTGCTGGTTGAAACCACCGGTTTCACTCCGCCCATGAACCTGCTGCCCGTCCTGAAACGCATTCAGACGAAGGGCTACCGGCCTTTACTGGCACACCCCGAACGTTATCTATATATGGGCACGTCCTACTACTGTATGTTGAAGCAAGAACAGGTTGCTTTCCAGTTGAACCTTCCGTCACTGACGGGAGCATACGGCACATATATACAAAAAAAGGCCGTATCCCTGCTGAAAGCAGGGATGTACGACCTGACAGGAACCGATATGCATTCTTCAAAACATTTCAAAGAATGGCTCGGAACACGGATTGGCAGTCGAGACAGGGACATGCTTTGGGCACACTTCCCGGCATGTCGCGATGGCCTCTGAGCTGCGCCTTCGGGAAGAGTTTCAGCAACTTTGTCAGAAGCTGTTCCAAGTATTCGAACTGCTCCGGGGTAAGCGTGTCAGCGGGATGTCCTTCCGAGTCCAGTCCGCCTTCATAGCATACACCGATGGAGCACCGGTTGAAAGGACGGCAGTGGGCACCCACTTCGAGTAGTCGGCGATGCTGACTGACGGTACCATCGCGACGGATGTAAAAGTGATAACCGATAGTACGGAAGCCACGGGCACGATGGTCGCGCAAGAGTTGTTCTACGGTGTAGTCGCTGTTACAGCGTGTAGCGGAACAGTGCAGAATGATATAGCGTACGGAGTCGGTGGAGTCCATCATCAATCCGCTTTCCACCCGGACGAGGAGTTCGCGCTCATTAAGCACTTCCTCCTCGCCCACAATCATGGGAAATGTTTCCTGTATCATGGCAACAGACATTCGATGGCGGTTGAACAACTGGTTATTCCCAGTGCCGTAAGAGCCGCAATGGCTGCCTGGATGATGGCATTGAGCAGGGACACCCAGGTGATTTTATTCTTTTTTGCAGAGTCGGTCATGAGATTTATAATTTATGATTTATAAGCTGCGCAATGTGCGCTTGCGAAACCTCATACGCTTCGCCCACGCACCGCACAGCCTTTAATTGTTAATTATTATTTTGAATAATTCTATCCCAAAGGATTTTCGTCCAGTCCGCCTCCGCTGGGATTGTCGGTTCCGCCTTCATCATCCACATTGCCCGGGTCGGACGAAGTCACCTGTTTGATGACTTTTCCGTCCTTGTCGTAACAAGTGATGTTGATGGAGGTATCCTTCAGTTCCTGCTTGATGGTGGTACTGGGAGTGAAAATGACCTTGCGGGTGGTGATGAGTCCCGTACCTACATCTTCCACTTTGGAGACAGCCGCGGCTTGCAGGCCGAAGCGCATGGTACCCACTCCGGGCAGGGCAACGGAATGTCCCTCGGTGGTCCATGCCTTGACAACCTCACCAATGGCTTCCCAGGCAGCCTGAAGGCTTCCCTTCGGGATTCCCGAGCGGATGGAGGCTTCGGATATGACTTTTTCCTGCTTCAGCGTGCTGTAGATTTCTGCCTGCATGATGAAACGATACTCCCCTTTCGAGGGACCTACCGACAGTTTGGTCTGACGGGCTTTTACTTTGATTCCCATAAGTTTAATAATTTAGTTAATCAGTTGGCGAAATTTATTTTATTCCGTTCTGTAGGGTTATGAATTAATTCACCACAGATTACACAGATTGACACA
>OBVQ01000178.1_pt1 | contig 42859 bp, 48 predicted proteins | sample 1476181 | NCBI WGS metagenome assembly OBVQ01 (sample SAMEA2580020, study PRJEB22360) | human gut metagenome | reverse complement strand
GGCGACAAAAAAGAGACAAGTCCTACAATATCAACGTATTGTAGGACTTTTTTTTATGTTTCAGTCCTGCCTGAAAGACAAAAAAGGGGCACGAAAAGACACGGTTGAGTATCCAAATCGTACCCCCTTCCCAAAAAAACGATTAGGGGGTACGATTGTCGGAAAATAGCTTACTTTTGACGTGATTTGTCTATACTCTATTTATCTCATTTACAGTGATTAAAATTAGTTTTGCAATCTAAAAAAAGTGAGAGTATGAAAAATGAAAAGAGTACATTCAGCGTATTGTTTTACCTGAAAAAAGACAAGATGAAAAAGAGTGGTTTAGTACCCATTCATGCCCGTATCACAATCAACGGCAAACAAACCCAATTCAATACCAAGTTAGAAGTCCTTGAAACTAACTGGAAATCCGGCAGAGCCGTAGGTAAATCAATGGAGATACAAAGGCTTAACTCCATGCTGGACGATATTAAGGCGAATATACGCTCCCACTTCCATAACCAGTTAATGCGTGACAGCTATGTTACTCCCGAAAGCGTGAAAAATGCTCTTTTGGGAAAAGAGGAAGAAGCCAATACCATCATTTCTTTTTTCACTCAGCATAACGACCAGTACAAGAAAAAGGTGGCAGCAGGTGAAGCGACCCCCAAAACGTACAGCCGATATGAACTGACAAAGTTACGCCTGATAGAATACATGAAAGATGAATATCGTGTATCAGACTTACCGATACGTCAAATTAATAAGGTATTTATTGAGAACTTCTACCTATATATAATAAAGAACCACGATTGTTCACCTAATACAGCAATGAAGTTTATCCAACGTTTCCGTACAGTGGTAAACTTTGCACAAGCTACCGGATTAATTACTGCTGACCCGTTCGCTCATTACAAACTTAAATTCGAGTATATCGAAAGAGGGTATCTTGACAAGGACGAAATAAGCAGGTTATGCAATAAAGAATTTGCTTCAAAGAGATTGGAACAGGTACGGGATATTTTTATTTTTAGCTGTTATACCGGACTTTCATACGTGGATATATGCGAATTAACCCGCAGCGACATCCGTATGGCATTCGATGATAATTTGTGGATTATAAAGAAACGTCACAAGACAAAAGTAACATCAAACATCCGTTTACTGGATATTCCGAAGGCTATCCTAAACAAATACGAGGGAAAACTTAAAAACGGTCAATTGCTACCTGTTATCAGCAATCAAAAAATGAATGATTATTTGAAAGAAATTGCAACGGTATGCGGTATTGACAAGAACGTCACATTTCACCTTGCAAGGCACACTTTTGCAACGACCATAACTTTAGCAAATGGTGTACCCATCGAAAGCGTATCTAAGATGTTGGGACACACCGACATTCGCACTACTCAAATCTATGCTAAAGTTATAGATGCGAAATTAAGTAACGATATGGAATTACTGGCACAGAAAATTAATACGAAAAAGGTAACTGCTGCCATATAAAAGATTAGGAACTGGTCACGATTTGTGACCAGTTCTAAAGATAACTTATCACTTAACAACTTAAAATATTGAATTATGGATTTACAAATCATTCAAAACAAGATTTATGAAATTAGGGGTTGCAGGGTTATGCTCGATAGCGACCTTGCGGCACTTTATCAGGTGGAAACAAAAGCGTTGAAACAGGCTGTTAAACGTAATATAGAACGTTTCCCCGAAGATTTTATGTTTGAACTGACAAAGGAAGAAGTGGAATGTTTAAGGTCACAAATTGTGACCTTAAAGAATAATCCCGATGAAATGGAAACAGCAGCCAGTTCAAAACGCGGCAAACATACCAAGTATTTGCCTTATGTTTTCACGCAGGAAGGTGTAGCGGCTTTATCGGGTGTATTACGTAGTCCTATTGCCATACAGGTGAATATTTCCATCATGCGGGCATTCGTAGCCTTGCGTCAAATGATAACAGGCTATCAGGAACTACTAAAGCGTATTGAAGAACTGGAAGAAAGTACGGATGCACAATTCAGCGAGATATACCAAGCACTGACCCAATTACTAAGCAAGCCCGAACCAAAACCACGCAAACCGATAGGATATAGAACCTATGACGAATAACGGTTTAAAGTATTCGGTTGTCTAAGGGGTGTCACCAGTGATACCCCTTTTTCAGTTCCCTAAAGTAATGTATCTCAATCACAAATTTTAGCAAAGTTACAGCCCGGTGGGGACAAATACCAAATCCGAGCCGTTCCGGTTTTCTAAAAAATCTCCACACCTACGGGTTGTATTTTTTGAAAAGATATGGTTGAAGTCCCCGCCAAACTGTGGGTGTCCGGCAAAATTTCTTATTGTTTAATTTAAATTTCAGTAGTCATGAAAACAACAGAATTTACCATGCCGGAAATCACTATCTCTTATAAAGACAATGTAAAAGCATCCGAAAGGGTGAAAATACTCTCATCCGAAACGTCCTACTCTTACCTGAAACCGTTCTATATCGAATGTATGGAACACCACGAGGAAAGCCATGTAATGTTTCTCAATCGGGCAAATAAGGCTTTAGGTGTTTCCCTTATCTCTAAAGGCGGCATGGCTGAAACTGTAATGGACGTGAAAATCATCCTGCAAACCGCCTTGAAAGTCCATGCTTCGGGGATTATCCTCTCACATAACCACCCATCGGGCAACCTACGTCCGAGTGAACCGGACAAACAAATTACCTCAAAAATAAAAGAAGCCTGCAAGGTCTTGGATTTACATCTGTTAGACCATATCATCCTGACAGAAGAAAGCTATTATAGTTTTGCAGACGAGGGGCTTATCTAAGCCCTTTTTTTGTTACTGGCAACAAAAACACAATATCCTACTTTTAAAATAAAACCATTTTTCCAGTTTCTCCTATTGTAAATCTTCCTCTTAGGCAGTCCCCAGCCGAAGCAGTCATTATCGTATCACATAGGCAAAGGTATTTCCGTGTTCTTCACGTCTTTGCAAGGTCAAGCCCTAAAGGGTTTAAACAAAAATCTTCCTGTTGTACTTCGTCCAAAGAGTATTTTTCTTTAAAATCTTGCAAAGCCTAAACACTACCCTTTAAAGCCTATATGAAACGAAAACGACCGCCCCGACCGGAAACGCATAAAAAAAGTCAGATTTACGAGAAATAGGAAAAAAGGTTATGAAACTTTGGCTCCCTTACCTCTCAAATCCGCATAAATTTTAAAAGACACAGAATTATGGAAGCAGTAACATTATCAGAAGCAAGAGTTTATGTAGGTACTTACAACAAGTATAACAGTGGTTCACTTTTCGGCAAGTGGTTAGACCTGTCCGACTATTCAGATAAGGACGAATTTATGGAAGCGTGCCGGGAACTGCACAAGGACGACCAAGACCCGGAATTTATGTTTCAGGATTACGAGAATATCCCGGAAGCCTTGATTTCCGAAAGTTGGCTTTCTGAAAAGTTCTTTGAGCTTCGGGATGCCATCGAGAAACTAAGCGAAACCCAGCAGGAAGCGTTTTTCGTATGGTGCGACCACCACAACAGCGATATAAGCGAAGAAGATGCGGACGACCTTATTTCTTCCTTTGAGGACGAATATCAGGGAGAATATAAAGACGAGGAAGATTACGCCTATGAAATCGTAGAGCAATGTTACGACCTGCCGGAGTTCGCAAAGACCTACTTTGACTATTCGGCTTTTGCCCGTGATTTATTTATAACTGATTACTGGATGGATAACGGTTTTGTTTTCCGTTGCGCCTGATTACTAACCGGGTGGAGCAATCCACCCGCAACACACCAAGACAATGAAAGTAAATAATAAGATAGCGACTTCTTTACGATGGTTCATACTTGCTTTTATCATCTATCAGGCAGCCACCAGCACCGCCGGAATGTGGATAGCCCTAATCATAGGCTTTTTTATTATCCGGTTCGTTCTCCGGCTGTTTATCTCCGCCGTTTACCTGTTTTGTATGGCGATTATTTTCATTGTGTTGCTCTCATTTTTGATTATCTGATAACTCATTATAAAATAAATTATAACGATATGGAAACTTTAAACAAAAACGGGGTAAGCATTACCCAAATACCGGGAGAAGAAAAATATGTGAAATGCTGTTTAGGCGCATTCAGGGGACAGATTTATTTCCAGTATGATTATCGCCATACAGATATGGAACTGTTCAGCACAGTGGCTAAAACGCTTGAGGAATGCCGCAAACAGCGGGATGAATAGATGAAAACTCAAAAGTAAAAAAGAAATCCGGCAGGAGAACCCCAGCCGGGCTACTTTCTTTCGTGAGCCTAAACGGAAAAGAAAGTAGCAAAGAAACCTTTTTAATTCCCTAATAATGATTATTTTTGTCGACAACAATAAAAATTTATATGGAAGAAATAGATAAAATATCTCCTAAGGATATATATGCAACTTTATGGCGATGCCGAGATTTTGAGTTGTCGCATTTATGGCAACGTTCTGTTTTTCTAACAGCCTTTTTGGTAATGTGCTTTACTGGGTATGGTGCTATACTAATTGAATTGTGCAAAGTGTACGAAAATATGAGTTCTATATTCTCATTCTATGTTCTAAATTCGATTGCTATTATGATAACTCTTTTAGGGTTTATTTTATCTATATTATGGGTTATGATGGGAAAAGGTTCAAAGGCATGGTATGAAAAATATGAAAGTGCTATCTATAAGATTGAACGTGATGAAAAATATAGCCAATCATTGGTGGTTAATGATATGAACGAAGATAATGTAATGCATGGTAGCTTACCATCACCCAATACATTAAGTGATAGCTTGCTTAAAACAAGCGCAGGTCGCTATTCTGTATCAAAAATAAATATTATTATAGGGCAACTATCAATGTTTGTATGGGGACTTTTATATTTTATCACTTCTATTACTTTTTCTTTTTCTAAACAAATTCAATCTATAATTCATGAAAAGGGGTGGATATTAAATCTTTGTTTTGCAACTATTTTTTGCTTACTCTTTTTTGTTATATATAAAAGTGTTGTATGTAAAAAGGTTGCTGAAAGTACGGGTATATAAGTTCTGAATATTATGGCAAAATATGTATTAGGAGCTCCTGAAATGAATGAACGGGAAATTAGCTCTTTTGAAGAGCTAATTTCAATTATTAAAGGGCGTTCAATTATTTCTGCGGCAGATTGGGGGAAAGATAGGTTTGAACTTGGATTAAGTGGAAATCTTATGATTAGATTTTTTCAAACTTCTGCTGGAATGATTGTAAATTTAGTAGATACTACTAATTCTAATGAAAATCCATCGTTAGTAATTGATATGGGAGATATGGGACGAAGAGTCCCAATTTCCACAATAATTATTAAATTAGATGCTTTGAGAACGCTCTATGCAATATATTATCTTATATATGCGGGACGCGAAAAAGAATTGCAATTTCTTTTATTAAACCATCCTGATGGAGATATAGAGCAAAAATTGTTATCAAATGAAGAACGTTTGTATATAGAAAGTGTATCATATGGTTCTTGGGTTTTAACAGTATGGGCTAAGACAAGGATTGCTTATAAATCTATAATATCGGTTGCGGGTTTAGTTTTTGCAAGAGGAAGAGAAGCTTTTTTGCAAAAATATGAAGCAGATGCTCGACTGAAAAATGCAGAAGCTGATTTGAAACAGCTTGAGGTACAAAGAAAAAAATTTGAATTAGGAAAAGACCAATTGGACTATTTGCTTCAAGTAAGTGATAAATTGGATTCTCCTGAAGCTAAAATTGTATTAAAAGATAAACTAATAGATTTAACAAAGAAATTTACGTTAGATGACAGAAGTGATAATAAGTCTTATGGTAACCTTAAATAATTCACCTATTGGTGAATTATTTAAGGTTAACTCTATTCTTTATCATTATTGTTATTAAATGAAAACGTAAGTTGTTCCAATTGCCCGAAGCTATCCTGAAAATACACATCTACCGTCTGTTGGTCGGTTGATGCAGAGGTATAGTAAAGCCGGAATGTTTCACCCGGAAGCGGGTACAGGTCATTCGGCAGTAGAACCGTCCCATCGGACATTTTCAGCGTTCCCGCCCCATCCGGCTGGAAATAACGGATGAAATACTTTGTTTCCTCATACCGCCCGTCCCGGTGAAGCTGACACCTGATTTCGGCGGTTTCACCCACCTTTAATTTCTTCGGTACAGGCATCGTTTCAATACTGAACGGGTAAGACTGCTGTATATCCACATCGTCATTACACGCACCCACAAATAAGATGGCGGCCATTACATAGCAGCCCATCAAAATACGGCTTAAAATCTTTCTCATATACATTATATAATGGGTTAGTTTATCACATGATTATCTTTAGACCGATACCGAACTGTGTATGGAACTTTCCAACGGAAGAACCGAACAGGCATCTTTCCCGTGCGTTAATCAGGAACACCACCCGGTCGGTAATATAACTTTCCAGTTCCAGCGTCAGCGCCCCGCCATAGACAAAACCGTCCTTATCGGTTAGGGTAGAGCCATCGGGCAGCAGCTTGTCACCCCAATTACTTGTTTCGTACCCGGCAAGGGCAGACAATCCCAGCGAGAGGAAAAAGGTTTTCTTCCGGTCGGAAAGGAAGTTCATATAATAACCGCCCTCACCTGTAAACTGGCTTACGGGTATCTGCAAATCCTTATAGGGGTAATGCTTTTCGAGGTATTCCCCGCCGATAACCCACCTGTTCCCGTTTTTGGTATAGGTACTCATGGCAGCCCCGAAGTAATAAGCGAAATCGCTTTTACTGTTCCAGTGAACACCGTCCGCCATGCCGCCCGTAACCTGCAAACCTTTCATTCCCGGCAGACATCTTTGTGCGTGTGCCTGGTTAAAAGTCAGGCACAGCGCAAAAAGGGATATAATACAACATATCCTTTTCATGTTCATTTGATTTTAAGTTCGTTAATCACTTTGGCTGCCACTATATCCGAATTTTCCACCCGGATAGTTTGGCGTCTACCCCCGTTCTTTTCCACCAGTTCAATGACTAATATCTTATCGTCTGGGATAGTGAACTGCGGAACGGTGTACACGGTGCGGACGATACTCTTGCCACCGATAACCAGTATTTCGTTATAACTCCGTACCGGGTCGATAACGGTTTCCTGAATAGCCGTTCTTTTGGCTACTTTCTTATCCACAATCTTGAATCGGATAAAATCGGTATCAAACGGCACGTTTGAACTGTTCTTTATCTGTGTGTGGAAGTAAAAAAGCCCGTTATGCGAATAAATGCCCTTTACCAAGAACTGCACCCCGAAACGCTTGCATCCCAAATGCTTTATTTCCCGGTCATTGTTCTTGTAGATGGACTGCATAATCAGCTTTACCAAAAGCGGGCTTTCGTTACCCAATTCACGGAAATAGATATTCATCCGGGTATGGCTGAAATCCGTTGTGTCCTCATTCTCCAAGAAATCTTTCATTTCGATGTTCAGCATTTCCGGCTCATGTGCGTACTTTGCATTGAAACTGTAAAAACTGCCATCCTCACAGATAACTGAAAAATTGGTTTCACCGGGAAAACCCTCTGTTGTAGCCTTTACCCTGACAACGTTTTCCGCCCCGTCCGCTTTTCCGGCAATAATGTAGTTACTGCCTAAATCCACGTACTTAACGGCAGACGGGAAAATAAGGTGTACCGTTTTTGCAAACGTCACCTGTACGCCGTAAGGTGTCACCATTTGGCGATAAGGCAGCTTCTTTGTAATGCCCTGATACAAATCGTTACTTTGTGCTTTTATTGAAACCACGCCCATGATAAGAGCGAATAAAATCATTAACTTTTTCATTTTGGATTGAAATTTTTATGGTTGATAATTGATAAATTGACTATTGCTGTTTGGCGTAAAGCATTACCTGATAGTTCGCTTTCAGGTGTACTTTTACCGTTCTGAATTTCTTGGCAAGGTATTGCGAGCCGCCCTGCATCACGCCCCTTGTAATATCCATTGCGACCTGTTGCCCGGCACTTTGCGCAAAGGAAATGCTCGTCCCCAGTCCCGCACCGATATTCGCCATCGCTTCTTTTGCCGCTTCCTGTTCCAGTGACGAGGGAACGGAAAGCCCCTTCTGCCCGTCACTGTCGTAAACGGCAAGTTCCACCGGAATAATGTTACCCGCATATTCAAGCGAGGACACCAGTATGTCGAGCCGTTCACCCTGCACTTTAGCACTTCCTGATACAAGGCTGTTTTTCGGAACAATGACATTGCCCGCTTGCAACGGTTCTAACAGTCGCAGTTTGACAGTCTGCCCGTCCATAAGTGTTTGGTCGTTATGAACGCACGCCCGGATAGTATTCTTTCCCATCGAATAGCTGCTGCCGACTGCCGTATTAAAGCCGTAATTGCGCGGCTTGCCGTATTCGGTGATAAATTCGCTGTTGCTCATGGGCTGTTGCAATCCTGAAACCGTCCTGTCCGATACCGCCTTTACAGAAGCGGTACTTCCTTTTTCCTGAATGGGTGCAGATGGCGTAACCTGTGCAATCTGTCCCGGCTGTGAACTTTGCCCGTTTTGTCCGTTCATATACTTTGCCGCCAGTTCGTAGGATTTTTCCATAAGAGCCACCTGTTCATCCATACTGCCCGCACCATTTTCTTTCGCATCGAGCCGAGCTGTGAGTTCTTCCACCTGCCGTTTGAGTTCCTCTTTTTCCTTGTCCTCTTTCGGCGTTTCGTAGAAACTGCCTAACTGACGGTTCATGTCCCGGTAAGCCGCCGCCGAAGACTGGATAGAGGAACGGGTATTGTTCGGCGCACCCGCCCCGAAGTCTATTACATTGGTTTTCGGCTTTTCCGCCGGAGCATCATCTATCAGGGTCAAATCTTCCCCGTTCCCGTTTTCCTCTCCGAGCGAAAAGGCAAAATCCTGCAAGGAACGCATCTTGTCCGCCTGTTTGTTCTCCATCTGTTCCTGTTCGTAAGCTGTCTTTTTATCGCTGATTATCCCGTCCCCTTTGGGTTGCGGAATATCGGCGTTAAAGCCGCCCACGCTTTCCACCTTTGCTTCATCCTTATCGGACGGTGCAAAAATCAGGTACATAGACCCTAAGAATACCAGTCCCATAAGCGGATAAACCAGCATCTTTTTCCGTTGCTGTATCTGCTGCGGGGTCAGTTCCTTTTTTTCTTTTTCAGGTTCTTTTCCCTTTGCCGTTTCCGGTACGGGAACTTCATTCTTCACTTCTTTTTCTTCCATTGTCTGACTGATTAAAAATATTCGTACTGTCTTTACTTTGAAGTTGTAACTGCCTGATATGTTCTATCCGTATGGTTTCGCCATCCTCTTTGCCTATCCAGTAAATGGATGATACCGTAAAGTAGATGGATAGCCCGCCGAAGAACAGGAACATAAGCAGAATTACCGCCAGCCTGATTTCCGGTGTCATGCGCCCGCACAGGTAGCGGAGTTTTTCATCCGCCCAGTCCTGCACATGGGTAATTGCCTGATTCACCGGAGAGAGTATTTTCCGTATCATGGTTTACCGCTTTATGGTGTTCAAGTCCTTGTTTTCCGTTATCTCGAAACTTTCCATCATAAAGCCGTGCGGGTTATTATCCGAGCGCACAGCGTTCAATAACCGGCAACGGGTGACAAGGCTTCTTTCGGTCACGCTGCTTTCACGGATAATCATTTGCCGGGCATAGGTAGCCACCGCATACGGGTACACATCGAAATTGCAAGAAACGCTGTCTATCTGTATGGTCTGGCTGATATTGCCCGAAATGATACGGTTATAATACCCTTTTTCCGAGAGGTCACGGTAATAATTAAATGCGCTCTTGTCAGCGAGGAACAGCGACCGTCTGATATTGCTTTCGATAGCGTTCTTATCGGGTGAGAGCGTGAAAAAGAGTTCGTGAAAACGCTTCACGTGTTCCCTTGCTTCAACCGGACGGTTTTGCGAGAGGTCTTGCGATAACGCAAGCATTAACGATTTGCCATCATCCAGCACATAAATCTTCTGCCGTTGCGCTTCGGCAAACGTGTAGGAGTTCCAAACGGCACACCCCGTTATCAGGGTACACATAACGACAAACACAATCCCGAAAAGACGTATCTGTTTGAAACTGGTTTCAATGTTCTTTAAACTTTTAAATTCCATCTTGATTTTTATTTATTGGTTACCTTTAATTAGTTTACCGCCGACCCTGCCGCCAGCGTTTCCGGTTGCTGCTCCGGCAACTGCACCGACACCGCTACCCGTTTTGTTAGCCGCACTGTTTATATTCCGGCTCATGTTACCCATTCCGCCCGCCTGAATAATCCAGTTCGATACGGTGGGGATGGTGAAGTAACCGATGATACCGATTATCATAAAAATGATGTACACTGAATTGCTGCTATCGGGTACGAAATTGGGGTCTGATAGCTCCTGAATATCCTTTTGGAGCATAAGCACCTGTATTCGGGCAAGAATGGAACTGAACAGGTCTGAAACGGGAAGCCACAGGTAAACGGAAATGTACCTTGTTATCCATTGGGTCAGTGTCGCCTGAAAGCCATCATACACGCTGATGGCAAAGGCTATCGGACCCAGTATGGCAAGGACAATCAAGAAAAAGGTTCGGATAGTGTCTATCACAAGGGCTGCCGCCTGAAAGAGCAGTTCCAAAAGTTCCCTGAACCAGTCCCGGACGGATTGCTTGATATTATGTGTCGCCCTATCCATATACATGCCGCCCATCGTGGCTATGTCTTTGGCAGACCACCCCAGTTCATCTATCTGCTTGTCAAACGCTTCATCCGAAACAAGATAAGCCGTTTCCGGATTGCGTACCATCGCTTCATATTCCAGCTTGTCCTTTTGTTCCCGGTAAGCGTTCATATCGAAAGTTTGCGTTTCGAGCATATTGTTACAGCCCTTGACTACTGGCGACATCACGCTGTTAATCGTACCCAGTACGAATGTGGGAAAGAACATAATACAGAAGCCAATCACAAAAGGACGGAGCAAAGGGTAAACGTCTATCGGTTCGGCACTGGCGAGCGACTGCCATACTTTGGCAGCCACATAGAACAATGCGCCCAGTCCCGCTATTCCTTTGGCTACCCCCGCCATGTTCCCGCATAACGGCATCATGTCCGTGTGCAGACTTCGTAAAATCTGATGCAGGTTATCAAATTCGATTGCTAATAACATACTTGTCTGTTTTTAGAGGTTACCAGTAACGTTCATCCGCCGAGCCGTAAAGAGCCATTACCCGGTCGGTGTCCTTTTTCTTTTTCGCCCGCAGGTAGGAAACGGAAATATTCTTGCGGGTATAATAACTCACCAAGTCCCGATAGTTCCTGATGGCGTTATACGTCCGGTCGATTACGTCCATCCGTTCCTTGTCCGACATGGAAAGCCCGTTGATGTTCACCACGCTTTTCATTTCTTCCAGTACATCGGAACTTTCCTGCAACAGTTGGGTATAGCCGTAAGCAATCGCCGAAAGTTCGCCCGGTGTATAGTTTTCATCCGAAAGCATCTTCTGAAAACTGTTCACGTATATATCGGAAATCTCCCCGATAAGCAGGATGGACTTTTGTACTTTCCGGGCATCTTTGACAAGGTTATGCACTGATTTTAAGGCATCGTAATATTCTTTACCTTGTTGATAAATCTTTACCGTTTCCTGAAAATTCTTTATCATGTTCTGTGCGGTGGATGATGTCTGTACGATGTTCTTTGACGCATTGATAATCCCTTGCGCCAAATTACCGGGGTCACTCACCACCCACTGTGCGCTTACCTTTCCAATAAACAGGCTGCATACTACGAGCAGCATTATAATCTTTGTTCTCATACGCTTATTTCTTTATTGGTTGTTTACTCCGTTTGTATTCTCCACCGGGTGAAAGTAGAATCCGGTCGTTCTCCTTGTCGTAGGTCAGCAGGACGAAAAGCCCCGTTTCGATGAACAGGTTTCCGTCCTGTTCTGAAATCTGATAGGTTTCCGTTTGGATAGTTCCCCGGTAGGTCTTTCGATAGGTTGTTACCCTGTATTGCCCGTTTTCTTCAAAAAGGGTAAACGCCGGACGGTTCTTTATGCTTTCCCAGTCGCCACGCATCGCCCTAAGACGGTCGGCGTTCGTTTCCTTACAGGAAGAAAACCCCAGTAACAAGGTGCATAGCAGCACCGGAAACAAAAAATTTAAATATTTCATACTGATTGATTTTTAAATTGTTGATTGATTATTTTTCAGGATTGCGCTTGCTTTCGGCAAGCCGTTTGATAGCCAGTTCGAGGTTGCCGCCCAACTTTTCAGACAAGGCGAAAAGTTCCATCTTTTCCGTTTCTTCCGTTGTGAACGTGTAATATTCTTCCAAACTCACTTCTGTGGCATATACGGCGGATTGTGTACCGCCCAAGCCTATCCAAACTTCCTTATATTTCCGGTTGGGATGGTTGGCAAGGTTGATGGAAAGCACCTGTGAACGTTCCTTGTCGGTCAGTCCTAAAAGGTTCTGTATGCTATCGAATTTATTAAGGTACTTCCGTTGGTCGAGCAGTATCTTACAATCAGAATTGTTTATAATACTCTCTTTTACAATGGGTGAGGAAATAATATCTTCGACCTCTTGGGTAACAACAATCGCTTCGCCGAAATACTTTCTAACCGTTTTGTAAAGGTATTTTATGTAATCCGCCATATTCGCCGATGCAATCGCTTTCCACGCTTCTTCTATCAATATTAATTTCCTGATACCCTTTAGTTTACGCATTTTGGAAATAAATACTTCCATGATGATAATCGTAGTAATCGGGAACAGGATTTTGTGGTCTTTGATATTATCCAACTCAAAGACAATGAAGCGTTTATGCAGTAAATCAAGCTCTTTGTCGGAGTTCAACAGGTAATCGTATTCGCCGCCTTTATAGTAAGGCTCTAATACATTCAGGAAGTTATCTATATCAAAATCCTTTTCCCGGACGTTCTTTTCTTGCAGGTGCGCCCGGTAGTCATTCCTCACATATTCATAGAACGTATTAAAGCAGGGAGTAATCGAACTGTCCTTAGTAATCAGTTCGATATAGGAACTTACAGCGTTTGACAAAGCCACTTCTTCCGCCCGTGTGGGTGCTTCATCGTCTCTTTTCCACAGGGTCAGGATAAGCGTTTTGATACTCTCTTTCTTTTCAATATCAAATACCCCATCTTCCACATAGAAAGGATTAAACGCTATCGGATTTTCGGTGGTATAGGTAAAATATATCCCATCTTCCCCGTGCGTTTTTCGGTTAATCATTTCACACAGCCCCAAGTAACTGTTTCCGGTATCGACCAACAGCACGTGTGCATTTTGTTCATAATACTGGCGTACCATGTGATTGGTAAAGAATGACTTGCCGCTACCACTCGGCCCAAGTATGAACTTGTTACGATTGGTAATAATACCCCGCTTCATGGGTAAATCTGAAATATCAATGTGCAACGGCTTTCCTGTGACCCTATCCACCATCTTGATACCAAAGGGAGAAAGTGAACTTTTGTAGTTCGTTTCTTCGGTGAACAGGCAAAGAGCCTGTTCGATGAATGTATAGAAACTTTCTTCCGCCGGAAAGTCCGCCTGATTGCCGGGTATTCCCGCCCAAAACAGGGTCGGCGTGTCGGTGGTGTTATGGCGTGGCTTGCATTCCATAAGTGCGAGCTGTGACCCCACATCATTTTTAATGTGCTTTAATTCGTCCCGGTTGTCACTCCACGCCATGATATTGCAATGGCATCGCACGGAAATAAGCCCCTGTGAATGGGCTTCGTTCAAATATTCCTCTATCCAAGCCTTGTTTATCTGATTGGCACGGCTGTATTTGGAAAGGGAGTGCATATTGCGAGCCATCTTTTCAAACTGTTTCAAGTTCTCCGTATGGTCGTCAATGAAGATATACTGGTTATAAATATGGTTACAGGAGAGCAGCACACCCACCGGGGAAGCAAACGACAAACGGCAATCGCTCCGGTCAGTGGATAGCTTTTCATAACGGGTATCTGTGCCTACTTTTCCCGGCATATCTTCTGCATCCGAAAGGGTATGCAGACAAAGAATATCATCGCCAATCTTCATTTCGTCAGCACCCAGTGAAATATCTTTCAGTGTGGTGGTGTCGGTCTGTGAGAGTGAAAAGTATTTCTCCACGATACCCGCCGTTTCCCGTGTTCCGGTTATCTCGTCCGAGTTCAGGCGGGTAAGGGTAATGAAACCGCTATCGTTCATAATGCTTTCAAACTGTCCCACCGCTTCAATGAATTTTGTAGCCGTTTCCCGGTTTACTTCTTTGGGGACAAGAAAGCCCCGGCAAAGGGTGGAGAAATTGCTTTGCATCCGGCTACGTTCCTTTGTCGTTTTCGTCAGGAACAAATAGCAGGTATGGTTCAAGAACGGTCGTTCATTGAAATGGCGTTCAAAGGAACGGGAAAGGAAACTCAAATCATCCTTTTGGATGTCAGGTGCATAGTTCTCTTTGATGAACCAGTCCTGTTTGTGTACGATGCTATAATCGGGTAGCACCTTTACCGCCTTGTTCCAAGCGGAATGTATCGCTTCGTATTCGGCTGCCGTGACGGTGAACAGTTCGGGCAGTTCCACCCGGAACGCCACCGTTATGTCGGCATCTTTGGAAACGATGCACCCGTTTTCCACCGTGAACAGTGGAAACTTGTTTTCCAGCGTGGTAGCTTTTAATATATTTCTCATTTCGATGCTTGTTTCTGATTTTTAGTGAATAATCGGGATATGGCTTTTCGGTTGATAATATGGAAAGGGTGGCTTTTGCGTGCGGACAATTTCATCAACCCGTGTGTCCCGTACTTTTCGTTTAACCGGAATGTGAGCCATACCAGCAGCGTTGCCGAAGTAACGCCGAAGATGATGCACACCCACTGGTTGATACCCACCATGTACATAATGATGAAAAGCACGAACAGGGCTAACAGCCCGCCCGCAAAAATGAAAAGATATCGACTTTTCAACCCTTTAAATTCAACTGGCTTACCTATTCCCCTGTTAATCGGATAGTCTGCCATAGCTCATTTCTTTAGAGGAAGAATGAACGTAGGACGGTGGCAGCCACAATCAGGAAGATACATGCACCGAACCACGAAGCCGCCGTTTTACTGGTGTCAGGGTCACCACTGCTGAACTTTCCATACACTTTCACGCCGCCAATCAAGCCGACCACCGCACCGATAGCGTAAATTAACTTTGTCGCCGGGTCGAAATAACTGGTTACCATATTGGTAGCTTCGGTAATACCCGCCATACCGTTACCCTGTGCAAAGGCGGAGGATGCAGCCAAAAGAACGGCTGCCAAAAAGAGAACTTTCTTTTTCATTATAAATATATTGATTTTTAAATTGCCGGACGGTTGGATAGTCCGCCCGGCGGAGTGATTAATAATTGAATTTTTGTGGTTGTGGAGAGTGTTCCCCATGTTCTAAAAGGTCTGTTTAACCGTAATCTCTTTGTTTCATCATCTTACTTATTTAAAGTTTACCATTAAAGAAAATCGTTCATGTCAAAGTCTGCCATTTCATTACTTCCGGCAGCCGGGACGATGGCAGGCACGGGTATCTCATGCTTTTGTAAAAGTTCCGCCACCCGTGACCTACCCCCGTTAATATGTTCCACCAGCGAATGAAAGAGGTTTGTTTCCGTCCGGCAGATGGTCTGAACGGCTTGCCGTTCTTCCGTGTCAGACGCTTGCTTAACCTGAATGACCTGTACCATTTGACCCAGTTCCCCCAACGTGATACCTTGCGCCATTTCCGGCTCACCGTCACCCATGTAACAGGCGATTTCTTCCGCTTCAATTTCATCTGGCGAAACGTCCGTTTCTTCCGCATCTTCTGTTTCAAACTCCATCTCAAACTCGGTTTCAATCGCTTGCGGGGTATCGGCTTTTTTTTCATCTGCCAGCTCGTTATCAAGCGTTTTCGTTACCGTTTCCTCGCTTTGCGGGACAAATATAGAAGCATTATCAACCCCTTTTGAAAGGTGTCCTAAGATGTCCCCGCTTGTCCTCATTTGTCCCATCCGGTAACGGCTTGCACCTACAAGAGAATCACCGTTTCCGGTTTTCACAGTCGTTTTGCTTTCCGGTTGTTCCGGCTGCTTTTTCCTATCCGTGAACCATGTTCCCAAGCTATCCCGGTATCGCCATAAGAGAACGACGTAATACAGGAGCGTTCCGATAATAAACCATTTCAACATATCAGAACGGCTTTTCAAATTTGCTTTCGTACAGTTCGTTTATCTCGTCCTGAAACTGGTCGAAATGCCGGAGCAGGATATTTTCTACATAGCTGCTCATGGTTGCCTTGCGCCCGCCGATAACGGTTACTATTTTCATTAACTTTTCGTGGGTGGGACGGGTGGGGGCCAACAGGCGGTATGAAAGAGGTGGTACGGCTGACGTACAACGGCTGGCGGTCGGTCAAGTCCACCCGCATGAAATAGGTTTCCCGGTAATCGCCCGGAGTGTTCTTTTTCCGGCGTGCAGGTTCTTTCACCGCTTTTTCTTCCTTTGGTTCTGCCTTGATTTCCGGTTTATCTCCCGTTTCCACTGTACCCGTTTTATCGTCCGGTTTATCCGGTGTTTCTATTTCCGTTTTCACCGTCACTGTTGGCGTTTCCTTTTTCTTCACGGATAAGCCCTGCGAAATAATCTCTTTCATAAAATCCTCGTCAATTTGCGGTTTCCCGCCGCTTTGCTTTGCCATATCGTTACAGTTTTATAAGGTATGCGATTTCAGTTATCAGTTCTTCCATGTTGCTGCCCTTTACCAGCCGTTTGTCCGCCGGGAACAGCGTAGAACGGAACACGGTTTTACGCTGTGCGTCCAGTTCCTTTTTGAACCTTTTAGTGTCGGGGATAAATACTTTCATAAGGGGTAGTTCCAGTTCCCCGATGGTTTGCTCATACAGGGTGTAGAGGTCTGTTTTTTCCCGTCCATCTACCATGTTCCAAAACAGGTGCAACCCTTTCAGGCGACACGCTTCATTCTTTACCAGCAGTTTATGGATAGCCACCACAAAGGAAAGGCTGCTTTCCAATACCACCCGGTCGGCAGTAATGGGTGTGAAAATATAATCCACCCCTGAAAGGGAGTTGATAACACCCTCACTGTTCACCGTTCCGGGCAGGTCGAAAAAGACCACATCATAATCCGACCCGGCAGACGCAAGAAATTCATCCGCCGTTTTTATCGCTTCGTCCGGTGAACTGCAAAGCACCGGGTATGCTTTCTTTCCCAGTGTCTTGAACTGGTGAAAGGCAAGCTGTTTGTAATACTCATCCCCGTTCACCTGTTCGGCATCCCGTTTGCGCATGGCGGAAATGGAATGTTGCGGGTAGTCGCAATCCACGACCGCCACGTTATACCCTTTGAGATAATACAGGTAACTTGCCACCAAGACGGTGAAAGTTGTTTTGCCGACCCCGCCCTTTTGGGTGGAGAAAGCCACATACAAGGTTTCTTTCTTCATTGTAATAATTCTTTTTTGTGATACATCTTTATTTCATTCCATCCGTACAGATTGACGGATGGTTTTCTTTCGTTCCATGTTGAAAGCTCGAAAGAGAGCATGACTTCTTTTTCACTTTCCTTGTTTCTTGCTATCTTTCTGCAAAGACAGCCTGTTTGCTTTCTTGCTTCTTTGTTTTCATTCATTCGACAAAGACAGTTTGTTTTCTTTGCAGACTGTTTCCTTTCAATCATTCCATCCGGTTTGCTTTCCTGCTTTCTTGCAAGATTGCAATCTTGTTTTCAAGTTTTCAAATCTGCTTTCTTTCCGTCCGCATTTCGCTGTATATTTCCATCCATATTGCTTTCTTTCTGAAATCCGGGACAAATAAACGTAGAAAAACAACCTCTTTTGAAAGGTGTCCTCAAATGTCCCCGTTTGTCCTCATTTGTCCTATAACCCGCTATTTCACAGCATTTTTAATACCCGTTACTTTGCAATCGAAAGGTATCGGTCAGGCTAACCAAGCCCCCGCTGCCGGGAGCGTTCCAATATCCGCTAACCCCAATCCGTCCGTAGGCGGATTTTTATTTGCACTGGCAAATAGCAAGGTGTGTTCTAAGCAGCTTGAAATTCTTTCGGCAGCTTTGAACGCCTTGCCCGGACGAAGCCGGGATAGGGGCACTCCGAAGTCGTAACCCTTTAAAAAAAGAAACATGAAACAGAAAAATGAAAATGCGTCCCGTCCGAGTGGCGCAGGACGAAAGCCCAAAGCAGACCCGGCAGTGTTCAGGTACTCTATCAGCTTCAATGCGATAGACCACGCCCACTTTTTGGCATTGTTCGACCAGTCGGGGATGCGCACAAAAGCGCACTTTATCCCCGCACGTATCTTCGGCGAGCCGTTCAAAGTGATAAAGATCGACAAAGGAGCAGTGGAATATTATATCCGGCTGACCGCTTTATATTCCCAATACAGGGGTATTGCCGTGAATTACAATCAGGTAGTAAAGGCTCTCAATACCAATTTTTCAGAGAAGAAAGCACTCGCGTTTCTCTATAAACTGGAAAAGGCAACGATGGAACTTACCGACCTGAACCGCCAAATTATTGAACTGACCCGTGAGTTTGAAACAAGATGGTTGCAAAGATAAGTGTAGGCAGTTCCCTGTTCGGTGCGCTTTCCTACAACCAAAACAAGGTGGATGAAGAACAAGGAAAGGTACTTTTAAGCAACCGGATGTTCGAGAGCGAGGACGGGAATTTCAGCATCCGGCGATGTATGGAATGTTTCGATATGCACCTGCCCGCAGACCTGAAAACGGAAAAACCGATTATCCATATCTCCCTGAACCCGCACCCGGACGATGTACTTTCAGATAGCCAGCTTGCGGATATTGCCAAAGAGTATATGGATAAATTGGGGTACGGCAATCAGCCGTATATGGTTTACAAGCACGAAGATATTGCAAGACACCATGTACATATCGTTTCCATCCGGGTAGATGATACGGGCAAAAAGATAAACGATAAGTTCGAGCATGTACGCAGCAAGCAAATCACCCGTGAACTGGAACAGAAGTATGGACTGCATCCGGCAGAGAAGAAACAGGCAGCCGACCGCCCTGAACTTAAAAAGGTGGACTACCGGGCAGGGGACGTAAAGCACCAGTTATCCAATACGGTGAAAGCCCTTGCCAGCAGTTATCGTTTCCAGAGTTTTACGGAGTACAAAGCGTTGCTATCTATATATAATGTACAGGCGGAAGAAGTGAAAGGGGAAGTGAACGGCAACCCCTATAACGGCATTGTCTATTCGACGACCAATGACAAGGGAGAAAAGCAGGGAAACCCGTTCAAATCTTCCTCTTTGGGTAAGTTGGTAGGTTACGAAGCCATCCAACGACACATCAAAAAATCCACAAAGGACATTCAGGACAAGAACCTGAAAGAGCGTACCCGCCGGATAGTCGGCGCAGTGATGCAATCCGCCCGAAGCCGGGAACAGTTGGTTACAGACTTGAAAGCGAAAGGCATAGATGTACTTTTCCGGCAGAACGATACAGGCAGGATATACGGCGTAACATTCATCGACCACGAAAACCGTACCGTCCTGAACGGTTCTCGGTTGGGAAAGGACTTTTCAGCCAATGTGTTCAACGACCTGTTTTCCGGCTCCCGTACTTTGACGGAAAACAGCAAACAGGAAACGCAGGAACGCACGCCGGAATTTAACTCTACCGGACATCTTGAAAATACAGGCAAAACCATTGCGGGACTGTTCAGCCTGTTATTCGGTGGGAACGATACGCCACCCGACAACAGCCAAGTTCCACCATCCAAGAAAAGAAAGAAGAAGAAACAAAGACGTATTTAATAACTATAAAAATTTCAATTATGCAGAATGAAGATGATTTAAGAGGACTTGCAAAGGTTATGGACTTTATGCGGGCAATCAGTATCTTATTTGTAGTGATAAACATTTACTGGTTTTGTTACCAGTCGTTCAGGCAGTGGGGTATCAATATCGGGGTAGTCGATAAAATCCTGCTGAACTTCCAGCGTACCGCCGGGCTGTTCTCCAATATCCTATATACCAAACTTTTTTCAGTGGTATTCCTTGCGCTTTCCTGTTTAGGTACAAAGGGAGTGAAAGAGGAAAAAATCACATGGAACAGGATTTATGTGTTCCTGATAATCGGTTTTATCCTGTTTTTTCTGAACTGGTGGTTGTTGGCTCTTCCGTTACCATTAGCTGCAAATATAGGTTTGTATATCTTTACCATGACCGCCGGGTATCTTTCCCTGTTAGCTGCCGGAGTATGGATTTCACGTTTGCTGAAAAATAACCTGATGGACGATGTGTTTAATACCGAGAATGAAAGTTTTGCACAAGAAACACGCTTGATAGAAAACGAGTATTCCATCAACCTGCCGACACGGTTCTACTATAAAAAGAAATGGAATGACGGATGGATAAACGTTGTAAACCCGTTCAGGGCAAGCATGGTATTGGGTACGCCCGGTTCGGGAAAATCGTATGCGATAGTCAATAACTACATCAAACAGCAAATCGAAAAAGGTTTTGCTGTTTATATTTATGACTACAAATTCGTGTGACGTGAAAAGTTACGCCAGTAGCTGTCTGTCAATCGTTTTTCGATAGAACAGACCTATTGTTTCACCAATAGTAGCCTACGAGCAGGTGCGCTTGTACAAGGGTATCAAGCTGCTCGGACAAGGTAGCCCTCCCGAAAGGGTAAGAACGAACCGTGAGGGAAGTTCAAAGGTCGCAAGCGTTATGCGGTCGGGGAGCTTGGCTCGGAAGGTATGGTCAACGCAAGTGAATTGCTAATAAACGTCGTTAAGTCGAACAAGCCTACTAATGCTATCAGGCTTGAACCAAAAGGTAAAATGGCTGGCTGTCCCTGTGAATTTTGGGGACACGTGAACAATAGAGCCATCGGCGAAGAGGCAAGACCTAACCCATTCCCGGTACTGGTGTAAAACACGGTAAGCCCATATATCTCCCATAAGGGTAGGAGAACCGCAAGGTAATCTGACGGATATGTGGGTAAAGGAGAACCGGAGAAAGCGAATGCCATCCTGTAATCGGGTGGATAGGGATTGAGCCGAAACCATGAATTGTTTTTGACAACATTATCCTACGTGAAAACGAGCAGACTTCCGGTATGGTGACGTTTTACAAGATAACTTTTAGAACTTATGAAAGAAGAAAAGCAAATGTACGAAAACAAAAAATCGTGTGCGTCTTCTGACCGCAATGGTCGGACTTGGGAAAGCATAGACTGGAACAAGTGCGAGCAGGCGGTCAATAAGCTGCAAGTGCGTATTGTAAAAGCTCAGAAAGCAGGTAAGTTCGGCAAGGTAAAAGCCTTGCAATGGACACTTACCCACTCGTTTTATGCCAAAGCATTGGCAGTCAAACGAGTTACTTCCAATAATGGAAAGAAGACTTCAGGGGTTGATAAAATTCTTTGGTCAACTCCGCAATCGAAGTTCAAAGCCGTTGTGACACTAAGAAGAAGAGGCTACAAACCTCAACCGTTAAAAAGAGTAAACATCAAGAAAAGTAATGGCAAACTTCGCCCGTTGGGAATACCGACAATGAAAGACAGAGCCATGCAAGCACTTTATCTGATGGCACTGGAACCAGTGTCTGAAACTACAGCAGACAACTATTCCTTTGGTTTCAGGAAAGACCGCAGCACGGCAGACGCTATGGCTCGTTGCCATTCGCTTCTGTCCAAGAAAACATCCGCTCGATGGATATTGGAGGGAGATATTAAAGGCTGTTTCGACCACATAAGCCACGAATGGTTGATGAAGAATATCCCTATGGATAAATCCATCTTACAAAAATGGCTGAAATGTGGATACGTATATAACAGAGAACTTTTCCCGACAGAAGAAGGAACACCGCAAGGAGGTATCATATCACCGACACTTGCCAATATGACGCTTGACGGTTTACAGAACCTATTGGAAACTCATTTCCCGTGGGAACGAGTATCAGGAAAATCAGGATGGTACTGCCCGAAAGTTAGATTGGTGCGTTACGCAGACGACTTCATTATAACAGGTGATACTAAAGAAATATTGGAACATAGTGTAAAACCTTTGGTAGCTGATTTCCTCGCAGAAAGAGGACTGACACTATCCGAAGAGAAAACTAAAATCACACATATAACGGATGGTTTCGATTTTCTTGGTTTCAATGTACGGAAATTTGGAAATACCCTGCTGACACAACCTTCTAAAGATAGGACAAAACGAATGTTGAGTAAAGTCAAAGATGAAATCAAACGGTTTCGTGGCGATGCTCAACATGAACTGATTATGCGATTGAACCCGATACTTAACGGATGGGCTAACTATTACAAATATAGTGCAGCCTCAAATGTCTTTCGTAAAACAGATTATCAAATCTATAAGAAATTATGGCGGTGGGCACTCCGCAGGCATGGTAACAAATGCAAAGGGTGGATTAAGAACCGATATTTCCATAGAATTGATGGTCGTGACTGGGTATTTGCAGTTAAAAGGAAGAACGAAAAGCATGAGGAATATTTTATTCCAATCACTATTCTGTTCAATACGAAGATTGAAAGATACCCCCAACTGAAATGTGATGTCAATCCTTTTGACCCTGAATGGAAGCAATACCTTGAAAAAAGGAGAACTGCCAAAATGAGAATGAGCTTGAAAGGCAAGAGGTCACTTATCTCAATGTGGGAAAGACAAAATCGTAACTGCATGTTATGCGGACAGCCGATGACAGCAGAAACCTCATGGCACACCATGAGCCAGCAGAAGAATGGGAAAAAACACCTCTGCTTAGTTCATGATGGCTGTTATCAAGGTGTTACACATAAAAAGAAGAAGTAAGTATGAGCGTATTTCTATTTAAAAAGGAATATTGTTTGCTTGAGCCGTGTGAGGGGAAACTTTCACGCACGGTTCTTAGGGGGGAAAGCACCCGTAAGGGTGCTGACCTACCCGACCCTGACCTTTCGGAGATAGCTTACAATCACTTAATCAGCCATTTAGACGGGTATAAGGTGAAGCCTAAATTTTATATGATTAACTTTGACGACCCACGTAAAAGTCACCGATGCAACCCGATAAATCCGGCGTTTATGACGGACATATCGGACGCATACGAAGCCAGTTATACCATCATGTTAAATTTAAACCGCAGTTGGATAACCAAGCAGGGGGACTTCTTTGTGGAAAGTCCGATTATCCTGCTTGCTTCTATCATTTGGTTTTTGAAAATCTATCAGGGTGGAAAGTATTGTACATTCCCGCACGCCATCGAATTTCTGAACAAGAAATATACCGATACGTTCACAATTTTAACGAGTTATCCCGAACTGGAAAACTACCTTTCACCATTTATGGACGCATGGGAATCGAATGCCCAAGACCAGTTACAGGGGCAGCTTGCAAGTGCTAAAATCCCGCTTTCAAGGATGATTTCACCCGCCCTATATTGGGTAATGACAGGTGATGATTTTTCACTGGATATAAACAATCCGGAAGAACCTAAAATATTGGTGGTAGGCAATAATCCCGACCGCCAAAATATCTATTCCTGTGCTTTGGGACTGTATAATTCCCGTATTGTGAAGCTGATAAACAAGAAGCACCAACTGAAAAGTTCCGTGATAATTGACGAGTTGCCAACCATTTATTTTAGAGGATTGGATAACCTGATAGCAACGGCACGAAGCAACAAGGTAGCGGTCTGTTTGGGCTTTCAGGATTTCAGCCAGTTACGCCGGGATTATGGGGACAAGGAAAGCAAAGTAATCGAAAATACGGTTGGTAATATCTTTTCCGGTCAGGTGGTTTCTGAAACGGCTAAAACGCTTTCAGACCGTTTCGGAAAGGTACTGCAAAAACGGCAAAGCATGACTATCAACCGGAACGACAAATCAACCTCTATCAGTACGCAAATGGATAGTCTGATACCACCCAGCAAAATATCCAACTTAACGCAGGGTATGTTTGTGGGTGCGGTCAGCGACAACTTCGATGAACGGATAGAGCAGAAAATATTCCATGCGGAAATTGTGATAGACAACGAGCAAGTGAAACGGGAAACAGCCAATTATAAAAAGCTGCCCCAAATCATAGATTTCAGGGACGAGGACGGGAACGACCGGATGCAGGAAGAAATACAGGCGAACTACAACCGGGTCAAGCAGGAAGTCCAGCAGATCGTCACGGATGAAATGGAACGGATTAAGAATGACCCGGATTTGCAACACTTAATAAAAGAAGAGTAGAATAATCATTCTGCTAGTTTCTTTTCTGTTCGAAGGTCGTAAAAATAGAACAAATATCACTATCTTTGCGCATTAAGTAATGTTGCTTTAATGCTTAATAATTACTGTCTACTGATTTACGACTTTTGATAATTTTAGAAGTTTGTTCTATTTTAGAATAAAAAAGTTGAGTATCTCTGTAGTAATTTGAATACATATTTACCACGAATTAATATGATGAAGTTTAACAATTGCATTACAAGTTCAGAGAACTTGGTTACATCCCATGCTCAAACAAGGGCTGGATTTATAGAAGCGGCACTTGAGAAAAATAGAAAATCAAAGCCATATATAGAAGAAGCAAAGACTTTAAAACAGCTTGCTTCTAAAGCATCAAAAGCTACTGATTTACTATCCATCTCTGCCATAAGGAGTGGACTACTAACAGCTTCTGGATTATCTGATAAATCGTTGAAATATTTTACAGAAAGTGATAAGACAGAAGCTATAAAAAAATTAATAGAAGAATTTCTTGAGCCGTCAGGAAAAGATTTTATTGATGAATTAGTTTATCGTTTTTTGCTTATAAAAGGAGATTCTTTAGGTGGCTCAATGAGAAATTTTGTTGGAGAAGTTGCAGAAATGAAATTTGTGCGCAAATTACTTTCTGTTTTATCCATGTATGGTGCAACATATCGAGTTCTCTCAAAGAAAAATAAAAAGAAAAATCTGTGGCAAGATATGTCTTACGAACAAGACTATGAATTAGCTGATTCAATTGCTGCAATTACATGGAAACTGGATGGAAAAAATAGAGTGATTTTTTTTAATGCAAAGATCCCATTAGTTGGTAATAATGTAGACGTATGTGTGTTTAGTGGAAATGAAACAGACTATAATGGTGGAGCAATTGTTTCTGATAATGAAAAAGCGATTATGTTTGGTGAACTCAAAGGTGGCATCGACCCGGCAGGAGCTGACGAACATTGGAAAACTGGTAATACTGCATTAGGACGTATTAGAAGTGCTTTCAAAGCAGAGTCGCATACTGTATATACATCTTTTATGGGAGCTGCAATTGAAAAGAAAATGGCAGTTGAAATATGGGAACAACTTGTTGCTGGAACATTATCTAATGCTGCAAACATGACAGAAGACGAGCAATTAACAAACTATTGTGAATGGATTGTAAAGTTATAGAAACAATGACATTAGATAATTTATTTAATAATATAGATATATGTTCAAATGATTGGAGAATAGATATTTTCTCAGCGGAAGATGCATATCCCTCAATTGAAAGGCTTAAATTAGAAGAAAAATATTGGAATATAACATGTATAACTGACAAATTTAATAGACAAAGTGTTAGTTATCAATTAAGTAAAAAAGATAGTTTACATAGGTGGCTCAAATATAAAGAAGGATTTTCGGCTGAACTTGTTGAATTACTTATTGGGGAATTTAATATACCTAAAAAGGGAATAATATTAGATCCTTTTTTAGGTTCGGGAACAACAGCTCTTGTTTCATGCATAAATGGAATTAACAGTATAGGATATGATATTCTTCCGATGTCCGAGATAGCTATTAAAGCTAAATTATCTTTATACTTATATAATATCGAAGAACTAAATAGACTTTTACATGAAGTACAAAATATAAATGTCCCAGTTGACTATAAGGAATGTACGCCATATATCAGTATTACTAAAGATGGATACCCACTCGAAACCTCATACGAAATTTCATACTATACTCAATATTTTAGCAATTCAAATTATTCATCTGAAGCGAAGAATCTTATAATACTCTGTATATTAAATTCGCTCGAAAGAATAAGTTACTCTGCTAAAGATGGTCAATATTTACGTTGGGATTGTAGATGCCCTAAAATAATTGAAGCTGAAAAGGCTAGATTGGCGGCTGGCAAAAAACCATTTGTTGTAAAATTAAACAAAGGAAATTTGCCAACATTAAAAGATGCTCTTAAAGAGGAGCTTTCAGTTGTCATTGCGGATATTACTACTCTGCAATCTCAAAATGAAAATTTCACAAATGTGGTATGTAAGTTTGTTTGTGGAAGTGCTTTATTTGAAATGCCTAAAATAGAATCTGATACCATAGATGGGGTTATAACATCTCCCCCTTATTGTAACCGATACGATTATACTCGAACATATGCAATGGAGCTGGCATATTTAGGTGTTAATGAGGATGGTATCAAAAATCTAAGGCAAGAGTTATTATCATGTACAGTTGAAAATAAAACAAAAGTTGATCGATTGCGCGAATTTTATGGAACAATTGGCAGAGAACAAGATTTTGAGCGTATCTTACAAATTATAAGGCAAAATAAATCTTTACAAGAAATTAATTATGCTCTAGAGCAAAGAAATGCCAACGGAGAGATTAATAACAAAGGGGTTCTCAAAATGGTTGATGGGTATTTTACTGAACTCACTTTTATTTTTGCAGAATTATATAGAATCTGTAAAGTTGGTTCATATGTGGCTTTCGTAAATGACAACGTTAGATATGCAGGGGAGGTCATTCCTGTGGATTTTTTAACTACAGAATTGGCTGAACAAGTGGGATTTAAGCCTGTGAAAATATATACACTAAAGCAGAAAAAAGGGAATAGTAGTCAGCAAATGAAGAAATATGGACGAGTAGCTTTGCGCAAAAGTATTACAATTTGGCAAAAAATAGAATAAAATAGACTACTCTATTTATACTGTTTCAAAAAATAAGCAGTTATATACTTTCCAATATTAGATAAGTATATAACTGCTTATTTTTTTTTAAAAAAGGGGTATAGTTAGCTGTTATTATAATCATGTTATAGACAAATGAAGCCAAACGAGGACTAATGAAGCCACCCCTTCCCAAATCCTTAAATATACTCTATTTCATCCTTACTTTTACTTCCGAAATTTTTATTTACTCACTAAAATTCAAAAAGTTATGGATGTAAACACAGCCAACCAGTCCACCACTGACGAACAGATGATGGATATTCTTCTTGTACTGGATAAGGAGAAAAAGACAATCAGCGCAGTAAAAGGCATGGATGAAAACGGGGAACTTCAAACCGTACCACCGGAAAACAACAGCGAACTTCTGAAATTCGACCGTCACGGTGATTTCTTTTCCAACTTCTTTTCCAACATGATGAACCAGTTAAAGAACCCGACCCGCTTCAACTTCTTTAAAATCCCCAAGATTGAACTTCCCAAGATTGAACCGATTATCAGGGACAACTTCAACAATCCGACACCTGAAAACGAAGCGGGCATAGAGCGTTACCGGGTAACACCTGAAACTGTAAAGCAGGAAGCCAAAAAAGAGCAGCAGCCAGCCAAAGAAACGGAAGCAACGGCACAAGCACCGCAGCAACCCGACAAAAGCAAGTATGTGATTGACCCGGATAAAGTGGACTGGGAAGCCTTGAAGAACTTCGGGCTTTCCAAAGAACAGCTTGAAAAGTCAAAGGCTTTAGAACCCATGCTAAGGGGGTACAAGTCGCCCGGAGCGTTCACCATCGCCGGAAACTACAATTCAGCCATTATGAAACTGGACGCACGTTTATCTTTCCGGCACGACAAGGACGGGAATGTAGTTTTGGCGATACACGGCATCCGACAAAAGCCGGAACTTGAACGTCCGTTCTTCGGGCATGAATTTTCCAAAGAGGACAAAGCCAATCTTCTTGAAACGGGAAACATGGGACGGATAGTAAACCTAAAAAACTATATCACCGGAGAGATGATACCCTCTTTCGTTAGCGTGGATAAGGTAACAAATGAACTGGTTTCCATGCGTGCAAGCAGCGTCCAAATCCCTGATGAAATAAAGGGTGTCAAATTGAATAAGGAACAGCAGCAAGCCTTACGGGAGGGAAAAGGGGTATTCCTTGAAAATATGATTTCCAACCGTAAAAATCCCTTTTCCGCAACTGTTCAGGTCAATGCCGACAAGAAAAGTTTGGAATTTATCTACCCCAATGCCAAACAGTCACAGGAGCAACGGCAGAAACAGGAACAGCCGAACAACCTTGTCACCAGTGACGGTGTAACCATTCCCAAGAGCATTTCAGGAATAGAGCTATCCCGCCAGCAACAGCAGGATTTAGTCAATGACAAGACCATCTTTGTTGCCGGGCTGAAAGACAAGCGGGGGGTCGAATACGATGCTTATATTCAGGTGAACCATGATAAGAAGAAGTTAGGCTTTTACAGTGACAATCCCAGCTTTGACCGTTCCGCCGTGAAAGAGATTACCCCGGCAAGCAAGAACCGCACACAGGTAGCGGTCAATTCGGAGGGCAAGACCAACGAAGCTACCAAGAAAGTGAAAGAACCCTTGAAAAAAGGTCAGGACAAGCCCACTGAAAAACAAAAGACCAAGCAGGATAAAAAGGAGAAGCAGGAGCAAGCGGACAAACCCAAACAAAGCAAGGGACGCAAAAGATGATAGCAGTATTAATCCTTATCCCGGTTGTCGGTTTCGCCCTGTTTACCCTTGTCTGTTTCAAAACGGACTGTAAAACCATAAACGAGCAGAACCGACAATATTATATAGGTGGCTATCACATCTACTATGACCGGAAAATCCTAAGACCCAAAGAAGTGGAACAATTAAAATCAAAATTAGAATGATTGCAGTAATCGGAGAAAAACCAAGCGTGGCAAGGGACATTGCCCGCATTTTAGGAGCGAGTGAAAAACAGGATGGCTACCTTTCAGGTAACGGGTATCTCGTTACCTGGGCGTTCGGCCATCTTGTAGGTTTGGCAATGCCGGAAGCATACGGCATACAGAGTTTCCGTCGGGAAAGTCTGCCTATTATCCCGGATAGTTTTCAACTTACACCCCGACAAGTAAAAGCGGAAAAAGGGTACAAGGCAGACCCCGGCGCATTAAAACAACTAAAGGTAATCAAAGAAGTATTCGACCAGTCGGATAAGATAATTGTCGCTACCGATGCAGGGAGAGAGGGAGAACTTATATTCAGGTACATTTACCAGTATATCGGATGCAACAAGCCTTTTGTCCGCTTATGGATAAGCAGCCTTACGGACAAGGCAATCTGTGAGGGACTGCAAAACCTAAAAGACGGTAGCTTGTATGATAACCTTTTCCTTTCGGCACAGGCACGCAGCGAAGCGGATTATTTGATAGGAATTAATGGTACACAGGCTTTAAGCGTGGCAGCCGGACAAGGAATATTCTCTTTGGGACGGGTACAATCACCCACGTTGGCAATGATATGCACCCGCTTTTTGGAGAACAAGAACTTTGTCTCGCAAAAGTATTGGCAACTGAAATTACAGTCGGCAAAGGATAATATAGCTTTTACGGCACTATCCGCAGATAAATACGATACGCAGCAAGCCGCCATCGACACGTTGCAAAGGATAAAGGAAGCGAAAACGGTTCAGGTGAAAACCGTAGAGCGTAAGGAAGTGAACCAAGAACCGCCTTTGCTCTATGATTTAACCACGCTGCAAAAAGAAGCGAATACCAAGCTAAATTTTTCCGCAGATAAAACATTATCCATTGCACAAAAGCTATACGAGGGTAAACTTATCAGTTACCCCCGAACCGGAAGCCGTTATATATCACAGGACGTATTCGAGGAAATCCCGGAACGTCTTGTTAATTTGGAGCAGTACGCCCGTTTTGCCGGATATGCTGCCGGGATGAAAGGCAAAGCCTTAAATTCCCGTTCCGTGAACGATGGCAAGGTAACAGACCACCACGCCCTGATTGTGACGGAAAACCTGCCCGGTAAACTGGAAGCGGACGAACAGGCAATCTATGAACTGATAGCCGGACGGATGTTGGAAGCCTTTTCTGAAAAATGTGTCAAAGACGTTACCAATGTAACGCTGGAATGTGCAGGGTCGCTTTTCACGGTCAAAGGGTCTGTAATCAAGTCCGCCGGATGGCCGTATTCGGCGAAAAAGAGAACGGGGAAGATAACGCCACTTTGCCCGCCATGCAGGACGGAGATAGTTTACCGCTTTCCGGCATTGAACTACTGGAGAAACAGACCAAGCCCAAACCGTTACACACGGAAAGCAGTTTGCTTTCTTCGATGGAAACAGCAGGTAAGGAACTGGAAAACACCGACCTGAAAGCCAGCATGAAAGATACGGGTATCGGCACACCCGCAACACGGGCAGCCATCATCGAGACGCTGTTTTCCCGCCAGTATATCGTCCGGGAGAAAAAGAACCTTGCCCCGACCGAAAAGGGACTTGCCGTTTACAACATCATCCGGAACAAGAAGATAGCAGACGTTGAAATGACGGGAATGTGGGAAAATACGCTTGCCAAAATAGAAAGCGGAGAAATGAACCCCGATACGTTCCGTAAAGGTATCGAAGTGTATGCACGGCAAATCACGGCTGAACTTTTGGACGTTCAACTTTCTTTCGCTTCGGGTAGTGGTTGTATCTGCCCGAAATGCAAGACCGGACGCATCCTTTTCTATCCGAAAGTCGCCAAATGTTCCAATGTGGATTGTTCCGTTACCATCTTCCGCAACAAGAGCGACAAGCAGCTAACGGACAAACAGATTACCGAACTGGTGACTACCGGGAAAACCGGGCTAATCAAAGGCTTTAAAAGCAAGAACGGCAAAGTCTTTGACGCTTCACTTGCCTTTGACGAGCAGTTTAATGTTACTTTCGTGTTCCCTGAAAAGAAAGGCAAACCGAAGAAATAAGACGGAAATAGTTATATTTGCCACAGAAAGTTTCATTATAGATAGATTTATAATTGAAATTTTTGTGGTTGAAGCACCCGGAGGGACACCGGGTGCTTTTTTTAATCATTCTCCTTTATACTGGTAGGTCAGGCAAACGACCTGATTGTCTATAACCCGGTGTCCGGTCAGTTCCCACTTCGACCCGAATGTTTTTCCTATGAACTTGATACCGTCCCCCAGCATGACCGGAACGATATACAGCGTTATTTCATTCAGCAGGGACGCTTCAATCAGCGAGGTTATAAACTTACCGCCGCCAATGACCTGAATATCGGTTTCCGAACTTGATTTAAGTTCATTGATTGCCTGTAAAGGCATATCGGTAAGAAAGGTTACATTCTCCTTTTCGGTCACATTGGTGTCGTAGTGGGACACTACAAAAGTCTTTTTACTTTTGTATGGCCATCCGCCCCAATGTTCAAAAATACAGGTATATGTATTCACTCCGGCAAGAAGTACACTGGACTGTTCATGGATTGTCGAAATCTCTTTACCTACATTTTCAGACATCCAGTCTAAATCGTTATCTTTCCGGGCAATGAAGCCATCGAGAGATATTGCAATACAAGTTTTTAAATGTTTCATAATTGGGTATTTAACAGTTTCTACTAATAAACTGTTCGCCAGTGCATCAAAAAAGAAGCGTGAACTTACACTGCTCCAAAGTAGAGGTACTGGCATACCTAAATGACGAAACAGGCAAGCCCACGCTATGTTAAAACATAGCATAGACATTGCGCTGAAAATCTCGTCATTATTGAAAAGTGCCAGTTTTCTACTTTGAGACGTTCTGCGAACGAATATGTTATATATAAAGACGAAATCACAGACTACTGTTCAATCGCCGTTATCTTCTTATGTAACTTTTGCAAAGTTAGCCAAATCCCTGAAAACTTCTGCATACAATAAAAGAAAATCCTGCCTTATCTCACGACAAAACAGGATTAAAAGCTATTAGAAAAGAAAAAATTAGTCGGTTTTCTCACGGATTAACTTGTGTACGTCCGTGGCACGATAATAACATCTACCATCCAACATAAGGAAAGGGAGTATTCCTTTTTTTCGATAACGGGTCAGTGTTCGAGGGGCTACTTTCAGAAGCAAGCATAAATCCTGATTATCCAGTAGCTCTTCCCCATCCAAACAATTACGTCCTTTTATCACCCGGTCTATTTTCTTGTCCTGCATATCGAACCTATCCATGATACGCTCCATCCATGCGGTAAAATCGTCTTTATCTTTATACATAAGGTTACCTGATTAAATTAAACCAATCATAAAATAACTTTGGTTGGACGGGTCTTTAATGATAATATCCCGTTCCCGCATGAAACGAACATAGCTTTTGGCAGTACGTTCTTTCACGTCCAAAATCTGCTGCAACTGTTCGCACAGGTCTATATAGGTGATATGTGTCTGCCGTCCAAAAATATCACGGGCAACGTTTACCAGTTCCTTTTCCTTGCGTTTCTCTTTTTCCTCTCGTGGCTTTTCTCCTTTGTAAAGGTGCATCCCGGCTGCTTTGTCCCAAGCAAAAAGCATCAAAGGAACGTCCAAAGGGCTACCGTCACGGACTTTCAGGGCTTTTACAACCGACAAAGCCGGGTCTTCGTCTTTTTCTATCGAGAGGATGGCAGCCGCTTTGCGTTGCAGTTCCGAGCCTAAATGCCCCCGCAGTTTCAATCCGTTGGGTACGAAATGCAGCACGCAGATGATGCAGGTCTTATATATTCCCGCCAGTCGGTAAAGTTCATCTATGATTGCCACGCTTTCCGCTTCGTCATTGGCACATCTTACAAGGTCTGCAATACCATCTATCACTACCAACTGAATACCCCCATATTGGAAATAATACCTGTCCATGCTCTGAACAATGGCGTGCAGCCGTTCTTTGCGGGACATACCCGTAAGGCAGAAAGCCTTAAATTCATCCGGTTTGTCGGTTTGCTTCGCCCTTTTTATCAGGTTGGTTACATTCTTGAACAGTTGTACTTCCGATTGTTCCGTATCATAAAGCAGGACGGCTTTATGTTTCGTGTTCTCACTTACATTGATACCCAGCGTATCAATCTGAATATCCGCCGGACGGATTGAACCCGCCACCAGTGCAGCCACATAGTTACTTTTCCCTGTTCCCTCTCCGCCAGTGATGCAGCACAAGTTCCCCTGTGTTCCCAGTGGAACGTCACCCGCCGAAATAATTTCCTGCGCTTTTGCCGGAGGATTATTAAAATCAATCTCACACGATTTAAGCATAGTCATTGTTTCATTATAGATTGTATCTAAGAAGTCGATAAATAGTTTGATGAAATTTTCCCGGCTGTAGCCCGCCCGGAAATAATCGGAAATGTCCTTTTCCGATTTTGTCCCCTGCAAAGGGAGAAGCAACCGTTTCACACCGTATTCACAGAGTTGTTTCTCATGCTTTTTTGCGCTTTCCACTCCGGTAGCATCCATATCGTAAAGCAATATGATATGTTTAAACCGGAATGTAAGTTTATAAATGATGTTCGGCGGAACAGTTACCGTTTCGCTATTGAAGCAAATCGCATGGAAACCATGCGCTGCCAGTGACATGACATCTTTTTCCCCGCCCGTAATAAACAGGGTATCGCCTTTACTGGGTAGCTGTTCCAGCCCGAAGCAATAGCTTTCGCCGATATTTCCGCCATATAGAAAGCGGGTCTTGGAAAACGGTCTGTACAGTTTGATGAAACGTTTGTTCTTATACCCGTAAATGGGTTCTTCCTTAGTGGAAGAATAAGAAAACGGATTGCCATCCGCATTTTCACTTTGGAACTGAACCACCGAACAGACTTTATACTGTTCCAGTATTTCAGGGGTAATGCCGTATTGTTGCCAGTATTCCAGTTCGGAAGCGGTAAGTTTCCTCTCCTTGAACGTGTACGGTCTGCCAGTACGTTCTACCGGAACAGGCACAGGCTTTTCCGGTTCTTTGAATGTTTTAGGTACAGGTATGGGATTACCCTCTGAAAGTCCCAGTGACAAATCCCGGTCTATAATCCGCAATATTTCTATGAAACTGCTTGAATTGTTACAGTCCAGCCCTTTGAGCATACCCACAAAAAAGAAGCAGTCGCCGGAATAATCGTCATTTCCGAAGTCTTTCAGCTTATAACTGTTACTACGGCGGTCAAAATAGATGTTACAGGACGCTTTGCTGTCCTCATACAACGGATTAAGGAAATTACGTCCCACCCGCCACGTGCCGGGAATATAATGTTTAAATACGTTCAGACCGTTATTTGTCCTCTCTAATATTTCGTCTTTCCTTAACATATAGCTTGTGGTTGGTTATCAGGTTACGCATACATTCGTCATTGCTCTTTATCAAACGGCTTTCCAGCAACCGTTTTATTTCACCGATTTTATAGAAATTGCGTCCCCTGATGGTAGAGTAAGCGATTTCTCCTTTGGAACGAAGCCGTTGCAGGGTGCGGTCGCTGATTTTCAGGAAAGTACAGACTTCGTAACTATCCACCCAAATATCATCCTCATTCTCTTTGCAGTCGTCCTGACGGGAAAATACATAATTGGCAATCACATTGATTTTTGCCATCAATTCTTTAAAGGCTTTTGTTTCTACTGTTATTACATCCATAATTATACTATAATTGTTTGGATGCAAAGGTGCTGGCTTTCTGAAACCTAACTTGCCAAGTTCATACCAAGTTGGTTGATTTATTTTTTAGTAAGAAATGTGGGAAAAATAGAGATAAGGACAAGATTTTGACAACAAAATAGGCTTGAAAGTGGGGAAATAAGAAACAACCAAGTTGGTATTAACTTGGTTGTTTTTTACGAAAAGAAAAATATGTAACGAAATGATTACTATTCTCCTTTCATTTTTTTATACGCTGTTGTGTGTACACTAATTCAATATTAGGATAATCTGTTTTAAACTGTTCTGTTAAGACTTCAATTAAAGCCATTGAAACTGCTATATCTCCTTTTGTTGAAGCAAGGTATTTATTTAAGATAAATATTCTTTGCTCTCCATCAATAGATATGATATAGGAACGATAGTTACGTTCTTCATCTTTAATATCCCTAATTTCAAAAGTACTTTCTATTGCTTTTTCGTCAAAACTATTTTTATATATCAATACCTGTCCATTATCAAAGTCTCCACTATTATATAAAAATTTATATCCACCATTTGGTTTAATCGGAATAGTTCCCATTGCTTTTTGTTCAATCTGTTCTCTTTGTTCAACTGATAACTTATCTCCAATTACTATTACATCAAGCTTATCAATAATCAAGTTGTATTCACGATAATGCACCTTAACATTAAGTGCGTATGAATTTCCTGAATTATCAACAACTGTGATAATTGAACTTCCTATAGATAATGGTGTGATGTCGATAAATTTATTCTCCATCCTAACATTAACGATTGCTTCGTCCAAATTACTAACAGTGTAATTGCCGTCACCACCCATTATGACTAATTTAATTTTGTCAAATGTCGGGAACAATAAGCTAATCTGATTGTTTTCTATGGGATTTGGCTTATCATTGTAAATATCATAATATAGCTGAATAGGTTCATAACTATCCTTACTACAGCTCGACATAATTAGAACAATAATCCAAATTAAGTTTGTTAATTTCATAATTTATCTATTTTTTAATTAGTATGTATATTATCCATAGTTTCTATGTGTCGTCTTCATCCATTTTTCTTAATAGTTTAATTATTAAGCTGCTGAGAAATGATGTTCTGTCCTTTTTCTTTTCTCTCATTGAAAGATAAGCCCGATAATAATCTCCTAAATCTATCTTGAATGATGCTTCTATATAAGTCATTATCTCTTTTATATCAGCATTTCCATTATTCAGAACTCCGGCAGCATAGATAGCATAACCCAATTCAATAGCAGCTATTTTAGTTCCAGTCCATTGGAAAGGATTATCCGGTAAGGATGTTCGGCTATTTTCTATGACTTCTTTTCTATCGAGATCCTGCAACCTTTGTTGCAGGTAAATTTCCAGCATATCATAAGCCAGCATTTTTGCTACCCTGTGGTCACAACAGGTTGAGAAAAGAGGGTCTTTGTCAAACATATTACAGTTATGGCATAATTGGTAGTTCTCATGTCCTCTAAGAAAATAGTATCTATCTAAATAAGTTGCTTTAGAGCGATAATATTGGTAGAAGTCAAGATTGGCATTACAAAACTCTGTTATTGCCATTTGTTTCTTTTTGTAATACTCTTTAAGAACCTCTTTACTACCATTTGGCTTTCTTAAATCAAGAGTGTATATGTCATTGAAATATATTAATTTACTTAGAATAAACGGTTTAACATCTTTGAAAAATGATATTTCTTCGTTGGCATCCTGAAAAGTATATTGGTGGGTAAACTCCCTCAATTCTTCAAACAAAGGTCTGATGAAGTTAATCATATGCAAACCTTTGTCAGAAGATATATCACTATCTGTACAGGACGTTTCTATCTCCGCATTGATTTTAGATATTATATCATTAGAAAACTGTTTCATCATATATAACTACTTGTATTGACATTATTCATAATCCAATCAGTATAAAAGAGATTAAAGATTTCACTGTTTCTGACAATTACATTGTTCAAACATCTTATCTTCTTTTATCTCTTGTTTGACGAGTTTTGAATTTTGAAAAGTGAAAATTGTAGTAACTATAAAACCAGCTTCTTTATACAAAGCACTTAAATTAAATTTCTCTTTATAGTATAACTTTTCCTCTAATTCATTTTCAAGAGTAAAAGACTGCGTTTGGCTAAATGGCTGACCAAATTTAGTTAAGAAATCACTTTTGGTAATTCCAAGTTCAACTTTGCTGGTTGTAAATCGGCTGATTTGTTTCTTTGTATAACAACTACATAGGGCAGTGATACATAAGAATAAGAACAGGATTTTCTTTATATTTATACGTTTCATCTTCTTTGTTTACATTTTCATAGTGCAGCATCAATATTTATTTTCATTGATACCTGCACTATCTATTTCCTTGTCTATTGTTACTAATATCCTACAAAAAACTGTTTTATTTACTTAGAACTGAATTTTATAACTAAGGTTAGGCAACATATTGCTTACATCAATTTTCTCTATAACTTTTTTCTGTTCGTTATATTGATACCCATGTTGTCCGGTATATCCGGTCAGGTTTAGGAATTGAAGTCCAAACTCGTGAGATACACGTTTCTTATTTAGCTTATAACTGACACCTAAATCAACCGTAAAAGCAGGTGAGAACTGCTTACTAAAGGCTTGTGTTTCATCGTAGATAATATCCTTTTCATTTAGTGATGCAGCTTCGTCAATAGGGGTATAGCGGTCACCGCCTTGATAAGACATCCGTAGATTTGTATTAAATATGTGTTGGCGTTGTTTACCCCATATCCATTCCTTACCGCCTAAAGCATTGAACAAATAGCCCCGATTAAGCCGTGTATTGCGCCAAATATTATCACCGCCAAGATATTCTGACTTAAAGACAGAACCAGTCAGCATATAATAATATCCTTTACTTAGATAACGTTCTAATGTAATGTCTATACCATAATTTCTTCCTTTTCCCTCATTTACTAATTGACGGTCTAAGTAATAGGTATCATGGTTGATAATAGAAAATGACGTTCCCGGCTCAACAGGTACGTTAAATAACGCCTGATAGTAAGGTTCTATTTTCAAATGACTGTTTTCTGAAAGACTTAAATCGTAGGATAACACAAAATGGTGTGCTTTGGCAAAGTCCAGTTTTTTATTCACTGCATCTTTTTCTGTTTCCGTTGATTTTACATAGTAATAATCCAGCTTCTCCCGGCGACTATGTAATCCATAAGCTAAGGAGATAGATTGTTTAGGATTGAAATTCCATTTTAAAGCCAATCGGGGTTCTATCGTCCAATTTGAGTTTAAAGTAAATAGCTGTGCATTTACGCCTACATTGGCAGTCAATTTATCCGTTAATTTGAATATGGAGTTACTATATGCCGACAATACCATAGCTTTGCCATTACCTTTCACTATTCTTTGCATTGGTTTATTTTGTCCGAAGTTTGGTGACAAGTTAAAATCCAAATCATATAATAATCCGGTAATTGTAATTCCTGAACGGTTGGTATGTCGGGAGCTATATTTTTTGTTGAAATAAGAATTTAGCACAATGTCTAAATTAGTGCTTTTCATATCTACAACAGGCAAATAGTAGGACGAGCTTTGAGAAAGAAGTTGTTCTACTTTAGGACGATTATCTGAATAAGTTGCAGCCAGTGAGGTTTTGAAATAAGCATCAGCATCCAAATTATATCTGTGTGTTATTCCACCTGCTCCTTTCGCCATTGTCGTTTTAGACTTTTGTCTGTCAGCAAACGTTTCCCATTCGGAGTGATTTTTTACAGCATCATCTTTATTCATATCCAGTAACCCAATCCCCCAAATAGAGAATGTTCCAGCCTTACGTGTCGGGAAATTCAATTTGAAAGTAAGGTCTTGGTAACTTATGCCTGTGTTTTCGGTGAAAGCTCCCATTAATCCGGTTGCTGAATAACGATAGTTGAAAATATAAGAACTTCCGGTTTTCCTATTGATAGGGCCCTCGGAAGCAAAGTCAAGACCTAAAAGTCCAATTTGAACAGCGTGTTCAAACTTATCATTATTACCGTTTCGGATAGACATATCAAATACTCCTGATAGAGCATTACTGTATTCTGCGGGAAAAGCACCATTAAAGAAATCTGAATTACCCATTACCTGACTACTAAGTCCCGAAAACAGACCACCACCGACACCTGCGACATCGGCAAAGTGGGTAGGATTAGGAATTTCTATACCTTCCATTTTCCATTGCAAAAATTGCGGCGAGTTACCACGTATGGCAATAGCATTTGTTCCCGGAGTTCCTGCAACACCTGCAAAAGAGGTGACGAGCCGAGCCGGATCATCCAACCCACCAGCAAATCGGTTCGCTTCTTCAACACTAATCATACGTCCCCCAGTTAGAGCCATTGAATTGAGAGGACGTTCTTTATTAACTCTCGCACGTACTACCACTTCATCCAACTTTTGGGAGCTTTCAACCAAAGCTATATCACAGCTCACTTCTTTGGCGGAAGTAAGTAGAACTTCTTTCATTGCGGTAGGTTCATACCCCAAATAAGATACTTGAATATCATATCTGCCAATGGGTATTTGATTGAACCTAAAGCGTCCCAAACTATCACTTGTTGTTCCTATTTGCGGATTGGTATTTGAAAGAATGACAGTGGCGTATGGAATGGAAGAACCCGATGCTGCATCTTTTACAACCCCTTTGATAGTTTGCCTGAAAGTATTGCCTTGTGAAGTATTGGCAGGTATTGGGACGATAATAATATGTAACCCATTGATTTTATAAGTAAATCCGGTGTCTTTTAGTGTTTGTTCAAGCACTTCTTTGAGATTGACCTTTTGGACTTTTATTGTAATCTTTCTGCTGACATCTATTTGTGCTTTGCTATAAGCAACCGTGTATTTGCTTTGTGCTTCAATTTGTTCAAAGACTTGCTTTACAGTAATGTCACGCCCTGAAATTGTAAATTTCTCATTTTGGGCATTTGAATGAATAGAGATAAAAAGGAAAATAATCAGGCTGAATATTTTATAGCCTGAGTAATTTTGCCTAATTTTGAATTTCGATAAAAACATATTTTTTATATCATTAAAAAGTTAAATACTATTTCTCTAAATGGAACAAGTTTGACTTTTATGAACCGGGAAGTGGCTTCAAAACAATTTCCGGTTCTTTTTTTATTTACTACCCCCTTTCTTTATAATGGTTACTTTACTATTTTCTTGCTTATATTCAAAACCACCTACAACATCCTGCAATACGTTGAGGACATCTTCAAGGCTTTCGTTATGAATGAATTTGATGGTATATGGAGTGTTCAGGAACTCTTGCTTATCGTAATCAACAGTAATACCATATCGGCGTTCAATCGTATTCACAATATCATTGAAAGTGGCATCCTGAAATACAAGTGAGCCATCTTTCCAACTACTATTTTCACCTGTAACTGTGTTTATTAGTACAGAATTATCTGTTTTGTTAAATACTATTTCCTGATTAGGTTTAAGAATATACTTACTATCAGTCTTTCCTGATTGAACATTCACCTGTATTTTTCCACTATTAAGGGTGGCAATAGTTCGGTCATTTGTTGGGTAAGCCGATATATTAAACTTAGTGCCAAGAACTCTTACAGACAAATTACTTGTTTTCACAATAAATGGTTTTTCGGCATCACTGGCTACCGAAAAATAGGCTTCACCTTCTAAAGTTACTACACGGGTAGTATCATTGAATTTAGAGGGATAAGTTATTTTAGTACAAGAATTTAATACAATGGTTGTTCCGTCAGCCAATGTACATTGCTTCTGTTGGTTGCTGGCGGTTACTACCTCTATCATTTGTACATCCTGATTTAGATAGATATAGCTACCCAATATCAAAAGTATAGGTATAATAACAGCAGCACTTCCCAGCAGAACACGGCGTATTCTAAAGTGCTTCTTTGAATGTTCTATTTGTTTAATCCTATTCTTTACTCTATCCAACGCCTTGTATGTATTATCATTTGGAGCGATTTCCACTTCGTCCCAAATGGCAGACATAGCTTTATTCTTTTCAGTAGTCCATTTGTCATTGATAATCCATTTTTGCACCTTTTCCTCTATTTCAGGAGGATATGAATTTACAAAGAACTGTTTAAGTATTTGATAAATATAATTCTCTTTCATAACTGTTTTATTATCATTAAAAACCAATAGAGACACGCCCGGAAGACTCCAATTTCCATTTTTGCGATTTATTGTCATACTGATATTCTGCTCCGACACTCATTTCTGCATCTTTCTTCAAATCAACAGATACGGAAGCCCCAACACCTGTATGTGGAAACAGTGAATTGTAAGTAGAGAATGGAAATTCTTCATCCGGAAAAATATACTGCCCCCACATATTCAATCTGATATAATTCGTAAGGGCATATTGTATTCTTGTATTCACCCCCATAATATCCTGACGAAAAAGAGGCGATGCAAAATAGAATTGTCGGCTAAACATCCCCCCGGCATCTATTGACATCCTTTTAGATGGCATCCAACGTATAGCACCATTCAGTGAAATATATTCTCCAAGTCCTATATAAGACTTCTTTTCGCCACTGCCGACAAATGATACCTGTTTGTATATCCGGTTTTGCTGAACTCTGTAGAAATCAGTCAGGGTAGGATTATTTTTCAGGAGCATTGGATAAGTGTAGAAGAAAGGAGATACCCCTTGTGATGAATTGATAGGTGCTATCTCTGGTGATGAAGATAACTCATTTTTGATAATTTCTTTCTTATTAATTTCATCCGGTAGTTCAGCCTTGATTGGTTCTACACTTAATATTTGTTCTCCTGCCTTGACAGAGGAATTACTTTGTATATCTACCTTTTTTTTATCTTCTACAGTTTGAGCGAAAATAGATGAAGCGGATGTACAAACTAAAAATAGTAATATTATAATTCGTTTATTCATGATTGCTTTCCTTTCTTTTAGGGTGCTTATACTATATATACAATCATGTGCCTTATTACTCCCGACCTAAAATTGATATTTTTTCGTCAAAGAAAGAAAATTAAGAAAGCCGAAATAACACGTTTGATTTCTTGCAAAGCCAAACTAAGCTGATTTTCAACGGTTTTCTTTGATATTCCCAGTTCTTCGGCTATCTCATTATTGGAAATACCTTTTTCCCGGCTCATTTGATAGATTTTTTTACGTTGAACAGGCATCTTACATACTGCCATTTCTACCAAAAGACTGATTTCTTTTGCAAATAGTATTTCGTCTGAACTATCAGCTTCTTCTTCGTCTAAACTATTGAAGCTATTTTTATAGTTTTCTTCGACCAATTTATGCTTTAGATAATTTAAAGCAGTATTCCTTGTAGTGGTGTATAGATAGGTACTAAATGCCTTATTTGGGTCTATAGATGTATGGTTCATCCACAGTCTAACGAAAATATCTTGTGCCAGTTCTTCGGCATCACTTTCTGACCTCAAAAGCCCAGTTAAGAGATATTTTACCTTATCGAAATAAGCTAAAAACACTTCTTCAAAAGCCTTATGATTGCCGTTCCGCAATGCTTCGATGGTTGATATTTCCATAGATATTATGAATTAGTAATTATATCGCTGTACAAAAGTATAAAAGACAATGGGTAAAAAGGAACGATTTCAGGAATAAAACGCTGTAACCGCACATACTTTAAGTAATATTCGGTTTAGAATATATTTATTAGTTCAAATTGTTAGGTGCAAGGTGCAAGCATATATTTATATATATAGCTTGCACCTTGCACCTAAGTTGAAATATTAATAATCAAAGACTTGCATAATTCAACACGAATGTGTACTTTTGAACCCAAGATAGATGGAGACAGACATCCGCCAAAAGCGGACAGAAACATATAAAAAAGTCAGTGTCCAAATCGTACCCCCTCAAAGAGGTAGGATTACATAAAATATTGATATTTAGGATAGTGAACCACATGGGTTAAAGACCCAGGCGGATCACTTGAAAAATCAAGCAGTTATCTAATTTAGATAGCTGCTTTTTTCGTTTTAGAATACTACGGTTTTAGTCTCAAGTTAAACCAAGAGTTAAAAGACAAATGGGGTCAGTCCGAAACCCCTGTGGGTATGTTAAATTTACACTGTTAGTTTGCATAATCTAAAAATAAAGAA
>OBVQ01000170.1_pt1 | contig 44959 bp, 57 predicted proteins | sample 1476181 | NCBI WGS metagenome assembly OBVQ01 (sample SAMEA2580020, study PRJEB22360) | human gut metagenome | reverse complement strand
AAAGAAAGGAGGCAGCAGGCAGAGATGAAGAATCTAAATATTCCTGTTGGTATTTCAGATTTTGAGAGAATTCGAGAGTTGAATTATTATTATGTGGACAAGACCGGATTGATCAAGACGTTGTTACAGGGTGAGATGGATCAGGTGACGTTGATTACGCGGCCTAGACGGTTTGGAAAAACGATGGCGATGAATATGGTTGCTAGTTTTCTGGATATTCGAAAAGATAGTAAAGAATTATTTGATGGATTAGAAATATCAAAAGAAAAGGAAATCTGTAAAAACTGGATGAATCAATATCCAACATTGTTTTTGTCATTAAAAGATGTGGATGGAACAACTTTTGAGAATGCATTTAATATGCTGAAATTTGTAATTTCATCATTGTGCAGTCAGAATTCCTATTTAGAAACAGGAGAAAATATAAGAGAAAATGAAAAAGATATATTTTCAAGATTGAGAAGTCAAACAGCATCGATTACAGATATAAAGGGATCAATTGTAACGATTATGAATATGATGCAGAGTTACTATGAAAAGCCGGTGATTCTTTTGATCGATGAATATGATGTGCCGATTGCGAAGGCAAGTAATAATGGGTACTACAAAGAAATGTTAGAAGTTATAAAAGGCATGTTAAGTACGGCATTAAAAGATAATTCCTCATTAAAGTTTGCAGTCATCACAGGATGCCTAAAGATTGCCAAAGAAAGTATTTTCACTGGAACAAATAACTTTGTATCAGATACGATTTCATCCACAAGATACAATGAATATTATGGATTTACACAACAGGATGTAGATAAGCTTTTAGAAGATGCGGAGATTGAAGAGAAAGCGGATCTGATTAAAGAATGGTATGATGGATATAATTTTGGAGAGTTTGAAGTTTATTGCCCATGGGATGTCATGAATTATCTAAGAGATCTTCAAAATGATCTGAATGCAAGACCAGTCAGCTACTGGAAGAATACCAGTGATAATGCGATCATTCGCTCCTTTATTGATTATACGGGAGCTGCTATACGAAAAAACTGGAAGTGTTGATTGCTGGTGGAAGCATCTGCCAGAAAATAGAAGAAGATCTCACATATGATTATCTACATTCATCAGAAGATAACGTATGGAGTATTCTCTATCTTACAGGATATCTTACAAAAGTCGGAGAACGTGATAAGGATGGTCAGATAGAATTAAGAATTCCAAACAAAGAAGTAAAAGAAATTTTCGAATCAACCGTAAGGAAATGGTTTGAAGACAGTGCAAGAGTTACGAATCGGAAAGATTTATTTGATGCAGTGTGGAACAAAGATGCGGATAAGGCAACAAAAGAAATCAGCACATTACTGCGAATGACGATCAGTTATTATGATTACCGAGAAAATTTCTATCATGCATTTCTTGCAGGAATCTTTGCAGGAGCAGGTTATAGTGTAGAGTCGAATAGAGAGCATGGAGAAGGACGAAGTGATATTGTAATCTACAATGATGTAACAGGACAAGTTGCAGTATTTGAAGCAAAGTATTCAAGAAAATTAGAAGATTTGGAAAAAGACTGTCAAAAGGCGTTAGATCAGATCAACACAAAGATGTATGCAAAAGAGTTTGAAGATGCTTATGAGGAAGTATTGTGTTATGGAATTGCTTTTTATAAAAAACGGTGTTTGGTGAAGAGTAAATAGAATAAGAAATGAAAAAAAGCTCCACAAGGATGAACTTTGTGGGGCTTTTGTTGTATCTAAGATTTCAATTCAACTCCGCAATCCGGCTAACCCCAACATAGATCTCACTGATCTTATACCAAGTAGGGTAATCAACAATCCCAGTCTGTGGCAGTCCAAAAATATTCTGGAATTTCCGAACAGCATTCGCAGTAGATTCTCCATAAACACCATCCACAGCAATCGTAGGCAGAGAAGGATAATCTTTAGCAATACGATTCAATTGTTGTTGTATTTGTCGAACCTTATCTCCTCTGCTGCCGATCGTCAGATCATATCCCGGCCAGGAAGAAGGAATTCCTGAAATCTGTTCTGCGGTATTGATGTACATACTCTCTCCATAATAATATCTCAAGATCTCAATCGGAGCATATCCCTGATCACCTAAGTATTTAGAACCCCACTGCGTCATCCATTCTGCAAGTGCGTATAAACTATGCAAACCAAGTAATACTGCGGAATTAATGGGCTATGGCTTAATCTTCTTTTACGTAATAATAGAAATCTAAGGTTTTGTTTTCTTTGTCGAATACAATTTTTTTCACAATCGAACGGATTGCGGCTTGCTTTTCATCCTTGCTGCATTGATCAGAGACCAGTATATCATAGACACCACGAATTTTACCAGGAAGATCAGAAGACTTATTTTCCTCATCACTGTGATTCTGAGACTGTTGAAGAAGAAACTCACGTTCTTTCTGGATGTCTTCCTTATTAGCTTTGTATTCTGCCAAGGAATCAATACCATTCAAATATGCTTCTTTGCTTCTTGATTCCCTGGCATCCAAACGTTTCAACTGCACATTCAAAATATCTTGCTGATTTTCAACAACCTTTTCTATACGTTCGCATTCTATGTAGGACTTGTTCATATCTTCTTTTAAGACATTTAAAATCAATGGAACAAGCTTCTTTTCAGAAATTCCATGGGAAACCATGCATTTTCCTTTAAGGTATTTGTAGCACTGAAAATTAATGTAAGTGCGATCGCGACGATATTGCACAGATGTAGAAAGAGAAGCACCGCAGGAAGAGCATTTGACAAGACCGGACAGCCAATGTCGATGCTTTGATACTGGTTTTCCGTTTTTAGGACGATACTCACTTTTTAAACGTTCGTTAGCTCGATCCCAAAGCTCTTCGGACACGATGACAGGAACTAATGGAGATTTTACGATGATCCATTCGCTTTCATCATTGACCACACGCGTAGTACCATTTGCATAGTTCCATCTAAGGTATCCTTTATAAATTGGATTTTGAATAATATACCTAACTGCGCGAGCCTCAAAAGCTCCACCCTTCTTGGTTTTGTAGCCTAAGCGATTCAAATGACGAGCGATCTCATAAAATCCCATCCTAGTATTGGCATATAAATTAAAAATCATGCGAACGATATTTGCCTGATCTTCAACAATGACTAGTCCTAGTCCTTTTTCTACCTTGTATCCAAAAGCTGGAGATGCTTGAAAATTTCCGCGAAGGGCATTTTCTGTCATGCCGCGAAAAACATCCTCACCTAACTGGATGGAATAAAACTCATCGGTCCACTCAATAATACGTTCGATCAAATCTCCGTAAATATCGTTTGTTGTTTGTTGAGTAGTACTGATCACATCAACGTTGCATTTTTTACGTAGCATAGATTTATAAACAATACTTTCTTCCTGGTTTCGAGCGAAACGATTAAATTTCCAAAGAAGGATTGCTTCGAAAGGGGCAGCAGGCTTCGTTTTTGCAAGTCCGATCATTCGTAAAAAGTCATGACGTTTCTTTGCTTTTCTTCCAGAGATTCCTTTATCAATAAAAACAAATTCGTCTGGTACATAATAATTATGAGCATCTCCCCAGGCTCTAATGCATCGAAGCTGAGCATCTGGAGATAATTCTTCTTGCATATGCGTACTAACCCTTATATAAGCGGCTGCAATCTTTTTCATAGTAATCACCTTTTCCTTTTTTACAAAATATTAAAAATTGGTACAAAAAATACACCTCTTGCGAAGTGTCAAGAAAAAATGATATACTTAAACTTGCGAGGGAAAAGTACTCATCTGTTAACTTAACAGGTGCAAGTGGTTTTCTTTTAAATGCCGTCTAGTTACCAGCTAGGCGGTATTTTTTATTTCAATTTAAGATTTTTGAGAAATATCATGTAAAAGTTTAATGATCATCCAGTTTTGTTCTTCCATAATAGATAATCTGGCAGCGATTAAATCCAAGTATGCTTTTTCATTTTTACCAGGAGCGAGATCCATTAAAGTAACACCACTTTCTTGGCCTAAAGTGTATTTTAAAATTTCTCTATACTCTTCTGGAAAATTCTGAAGACCTCGTCTTTCTAATAATTCATTAATTTTTTTCTCTTTCTGAGCGTCTTTGTCTTCTTTGCTTTTAAATAATCCCATAAGTAACCTCCGTTTCAAATAATGGTTTAAAAAAGTAATATTAAATTGTGATACTGTACATTCTAATAATTAGGAGGTACAGTGCTTTGGATGTCAAAATTGAGTACAAGCTCTGGGAAATCAGAAATAATAAAGGTATCAGCATTAGACATCTTGCAAAGCTGTCTGGTGTAAGCAAAAGTACAATCAATGGAATCGAAAACGGAAACCATGATCCTACGATTTACACATTATGTTTATTGGCTGGAGCATTACAAGTGCCTCCAGAATTCCTTTATTCCTACAAATTTACGCCATAGCGTCCAACATATTGGACATTTACCATCAAAACCTTAAAAATTCCAATTAAAGGTATATAATTAAGAAAAACAAACAAATGATAAACAATTATAAAGAATTTCTAAAGTTAATCATTTGAATAAAAAACTGTGTTATACTATCCCTAGTTGATGAGATATACAGAGAGCCATTCGGGACGAGAAGCTCAATTTATAACCCTAAGACAAGGGATTGATTAAAAAAGGAGGAGCGATACATATGTCAGAATGGTATATACAGCAGATCGTAAAGAAACTCGCTACGATCAAAGATGAAGAGTTTCTGAAAAGAATGTACATCATCATCAATAATCACAACGAAAAGGAAGATTAGTCTTCCTTTTTTCTTTTTGCAATTCTTTCTGCAACTGTATAAATGTAATCACAAATAACCTCTTTTCTGTTATCATCAAGTTCATTAAATGACGCAACCATGTCAAAAATCAAATCATGAAAAGGAATGGGCATATCTGATAATAGAGAAACTTTGTCTTTGGCAGAAAGGAACATTTCGCCTTTTCCATACCGAAGCCATATTTCATTAACGTTGTAAGTTTTACATATTAAAGAAATTACAGCGCCTATAGGTTGATTTCGACCGACTTCATAATTAGCAACAGCGCCACGTTTTATGCTTAATTTATCAGCAAATTCTTGCTGTGTTAAATCTAAAGACATTCTAAGAAATTTAATACGATCATGCATGTTATTTTCTGATTTTACAAAAGGATAATTGCTATATTCGATTTCACCGCATAACCATTCTTGACGAACATTATATTCTCGACAAATTGCTAAAATCATTTGTTTTGTGAGATTACGAGTTCCTTTTTCTAACCTACTGATAGATGCACCAGTTACACCAAGAGGCTTTCCAAAGTCTTCTTGACTTAATTTTAATAATTTTCGCAAATGGCGCAAACGAGTATTCATAAGTACCTACCTCCGATTGGATGGATAAAAATTATTCTTTGCTTTTGATGATTATTTTAGCTATTTCTTCGAAAATTGGATATAAAATTCCTTTTTGTTCATCATCAAGTTGATTTAAAAAAGTCATAATATCTAAAAGCATATTATTGAATTTTGAGGAACTGTTATCACAGGAGATATCTCTAAAATTGAATGTTTTATTTTGAGAAAACATTTCTCCTTTTCCAAATCTGAGCCAATTTTCATTTACATTAAATTCTATACATATTGAGTGTATAACAGCATTGGAAGGATTACGCAATGATAATTCATAATTTCCAATAGTGTTTGCTTTAACGCCAATACGATCACCAAAGTCATTTTGAGTTAAATTTAACGATTTTCGAAGTGTTTTAATACGCGAACCAATTTGTGGAGATGAAAACATTTTTCCCTTACCGCTTTTTAACCATTCTTCATTTACGCTAAATTCACGACAAATTAATGATATAACAGCAGTGCTTGGTGCATTGACTCCTGTTTCATATTTGGCTATTGTGTTACGCTTACTTCCAATTCTATCCGCAAATTCTTGCTGAGTTAACTTTAAATATTTTCGAAGCTCTTTAATGTGTAAACCGATTTGCGGGGATGAAAACATTTCACCTTTACCAGATCGGAGCCATTCTTCGTTAACGTTGAATTCCTTACAAATTAGAAGTATAACTGAGTCCAGAGGAATGCGATTTCCAGTTTCATAACCAGTAATAGTAGATTGTTTAAGACCAACTCTTTTACCAAATGCAGTTTGACTCATGTTTAATGCTTTGCGTAATTTCCGCAATCGTTCGTTCATTAATTCGCTCCTTTTTAATGTTTACATATTGCCATGGCTAATCATTATCTTTTTCTCTTTTTTTAGCTCTTTCTTCAATAGCGTTACAGAAAACTTTTTTTCCATTGTCATCTAATTTATCAAATGCTTGCATTATATCCAAAATAAGATCGTAAAAAGGATTAGAGTCTTCTAATAAACGAGAAACAATTTCTGCAACTTCATCTTCGATAGGAAGAAACATATCACCTTTACCAGATCGGAGCCATTCGTCATTGACATTAAACTCACGACAAATTGATTTAAGCATGCGATCAGTGAGACAATTTTCTCCTCTTTCAATTTTTGAGATAGCAGTTTTTCTAACACTTAATTTCTTCCCAAAAATTTCTTGCGAAAGTGATAACTCTTTTCTTAATATACGAACTCGTTCACCTTGTGTCATATAATTCACCTCCTTCTAAACACACAATAGCACGAAAAAAAAAGAAAATCAATAAAAAGATACACTTAAGGGACAAAAAGTATTGACAAAAACCACTCAAGATATTATTATGAAACTGTAAGGGACAAGAAAAATGATATACAGAAACAAGTAAACAGGCAGCAGATGGATGGATACTCCGTCCGAAACTGTATAAACCACGTACAGTATAAAGAAAAATCCTCAAATACGTTAGGACAACGTATCCTCCCCTTGATAAAAGAAATAAAAAAAGACGATCGGGCGGAGTATCAATCTATCTGCACAAGGAACAGAAAGAAGGTGAGGACATATAGAAAAAACATATAACGATGATGAATCAGAAAAAGATATAGAAAGATTTGTAGAGGAGTTCATTAATGAAAAAGAAAATCCAAAAGATGAGTTTGAGATTATTTTGAATGGAACAACTGGGAAAGAAATGAGATGGGCGATCTACTCTATACTTGCTAAACAAAAACAAAAGCAGGAATATCAGTCGCAAAGAATATCATCCCTGCAAAGGGTTGTTATACTGCAGGGAATGGCTGTGATTGTATTGGGTCTTAGTATCATTATTTTTAAACAATGTCTACTATGACAGATGCTATTGCAACAAAATGAAAGGCAAGAATATGAAGATATATGTAGAAATATTGCTAACCTGTATTTTTCTTGGAGCAATATATGGTTGGAAAGCAGGAGTGTTTTTTGGAATTTTTTATTTAGTAATCCTTATAGAATGATTCTGTTCTTTTAAGTATTTAATGAAAGAGGTGAGAAAGATAGAAGCAGAAAAAATTGAAATAGATGGTGAGCAGATAGCAAAACAATTGAAATTTCCAGATAGGAAACCTTGTAGAAGAAATAGAGATGATAAACCTACCATTTCAACAAATAAATTACATAAACTTGTTCTTGATAATGGAATAAAACTTGATGAAAAAGAAATAAAGGGCGTCAGGTCTTATTCTATCAAACAAGATGAGGATGAAATGATAGCAAAACTGACGCTCTTTATGGATGTGAGAATTATATAAGAGAAAGAAGGTGATTGACATGAAATCAATTTTAAAGGAATTGATTTCAATAAAAAGAGAACTCCAAGCGATTAGAAAACTAATGGAGTCCTCTTTAAAGATTGACATTAATGGTCATGAGGTTGCTGAAGCTGCTCAGAAAGCCATTCATGATAAACTTCAAGTAATCTCAGATTGATACCAAAATTTACACCAGATACAAATCCAGTAAATTTTTTAACATCTTCTGGATTTGCAAGATTGCCAGAAAATGTTGGAGTATCATTTTCAGTTAGACCAATTATGTAGTCTTTATCTTCTTGAGTTAAAGATTTTTTAAATTCTTTAAAATTTGGCAAGTTCATAAATTAATCTCCTTTCTTAAAACTTGGACATGACAGTGTCCTGTGAATTAAGTATATGAGAGATATGGAAGAAAGACAAGTAAATAAAACAGATGGCCCGGTCCTCTGTCCGATAAAAGGATTAAAAAGAAAACACCCCGACAAAGTATTTCTTGTTATGAAATTCCTCTCTTAAGACAGATAACATTCACGATCGGGCAGAGAATCGAGCCATCTGGACCAACAAAAGAAAGAAGGTGAGTAAGATGACAGAAAAGGACAAAGCGTTATATGAAAAGACAGTCAAAGATCTTGAAAAATTAGATTACCAGTCTCTGGTGATTCTACAGGCAAGTATTAAGATGTTGGCTGCACGTCAGAAAATGGATGAAAACAAACCAACAACAGCAGCATAAAAGACAAGCGGGCAGAAATAAATTAAAGAGAAGGGAGATGAGATCATGGAAGAATACAAAGTAAGAAGATTCGTGAATGATAAAGAGGTCAGAGAACTTACACCAGAGCAGAAAAAAATGATGGCAGTGACAGTGATCAGAGCCATTGGAGCCAAAGAGAAAAAAACAGCCCGGTGAAATTCCGGGCAGGGAGGACAAGCAATGTAAAGAAAGAGGGTATCGGTATGTATACAGGAATCGTACTGATGATGTACATGACATGCAGTGCAATCATCATAGGAATTTTTGGGAAAACCAAAATAGGGAAATACCTAATGAATTATATGCTTGACAAATTGACTTTATAAAAGGAGAGAAGAGAAATGAAAAAAGAAAATAAAAAAAGTGCCATGGAATCGGCAAATACCACGACACAATATAAAAATAACTCAAACACATTATATCACAAAGACGAGAAAAAAGAAACAGGAAAAATGATCCTGATTAAAGATGGACTTATTTGTAATTCAGAGAATCAAGTTCAGATACTGGATTATCCAGAAGGAACAATCAGTGAGCAGATGGAAAAGCTTCGAGAAATAATTGGAGAAGAATGTGATCTAGTAGAAAGAGTCTGGCCAGTTAGATTATATGAATTAATCGGAATATATACAGATTGTTGCAAAAGTAACGGAAGAGAAGTGAATGGAAGAGCGAGTATGTTAGTGGATGAAGAGTATTTATTTCATCCAACGGCAGAAGTGAATTCTTTAGCTTGTTTACTGTATGAAACAGATAAGCATAGACACATGATCAAGGGAAATGCGCTGATCATAGGAGAAGTAGAAGGAAAAGATGGCATAGAATTTTGTGGAATCACAGAATCAGAAGCAGAAAATTTATATAACATACTGCAAAGTCTTAGAACCGCAATGTTATGGGCAGACAAAATAAAGGAGATCGCTAAAGATGATTGATGAAAAGATAATTTTAAAAAAGATTGATGAACGAATCGGTATTCAAAATAGACATATTGAAAGAATCATTCAGGAATCTAACAACCAGGCAGCACTTGCGTTGCTTGAAAGAGAAATCGCAACATATCTGTATGTAAAGAAGTTAATAAAAGAAACAAGAGAAAATGAAGCAGAGCATATGTTCAATTTGGACAAGAAGGTAATGGAAGCAACCCTTTATATGTTATGTAATCAAAACAAAGAAGGAAAACAGAGAATTGTAGAAGTTTGTAATGAAATTGCAAATGATATGTTAGATAGAGTGACACCAATGACAAATCGTACAGCACCTTACATGATAGCAGCATTAAACTTTCTGGCAGATAAATTAGAAAATCAATTAGATGATACAGGTAAGAAAGTTTTATGTTTTGCATCTAAAGTTATGAGTTCGTTTGAGATGGACATGAAAGAGGAAGATTTAAATGAGATTAACAATGAAGAATCACAAAAGTAGTACATACAGAGCATCAATGATTAAGCAGGATAATAATTGTTTAGTTGGGGATGTAGTAAATAAACTTGGTAGATATGAAGATATCTGCGAAGATCCGGAAGAACTTGAGAAAATGATAAATGAGCATAAAAAAAGAACCCACCCGACCAAAAGTAGATTCTAAATGCAACAAATTGCACATTTATATTATATCAAGTTCTCCATATAAAAGCAAGAAGAATAGCGGTTGAAATACCGCTGTTTAGACTTGCTAAAGGTATTAAGTTTGGAACACAGGAGAATAGAAATGGGCTATGTAGAAAAGACAGTAAGAGCAGGGAGAACAATAGAGACGCTAAGGTATTACTGTCATAGAGTACATCCAAAAGGATGCAAAAGACAGAAGAAGCAAAAAAAGACAAAAGAGTCTCAACATAAGATTAATGTAAGAAATGCAACAGATAAACTAAGATGGCTGTTGAATGAGAATTTTAAAGGCGGAGATATGCATATTTGTTTATCATATGCAGGCACGAAACCAGATTATGACCAGATGAAAGATGATAAGAAAAAGTTCTTAAGAAAGCTTCGAACAGAATTTAGGAAACAGGGGAAAGAATTAAAGTTTGTTCATGTTTTTGAAATTGGAAAAAGAGGAGCAAGGCATCATCATCTGGTGATCAATTCAATAGATAGCCTCACATTAAGAGAATGTTGGCCACACGGAGCTGTGTATGTGAGCTTATTGGACAATACGGGTCAGTATGGAAAACTAGCCTCCTATCTGATCAAAGAAGTAACTGAAAAAGGTCAAAAATTACCAAGAAGATACTCAATATCAAAGAATTTGCGAATCCCAATACCGAAAAGAAGAGTGATCCTGGAAAGAAAGTTTTTCAAGAGAGAACCAAAGGCAAAAAAAGGATATTACATTGATCAGCAAAGTATATATTCTGGATTCACAGAAGATGGATATCAATTTTTGAGATATATACAGGTAAAGATACGAAATGGGTGGAAAAAAGAATGAAACAAATAGACATTTACATATATGCTCTGTCACACAGCAGAGGAAAAGGGCCAGCGGTGTTTAAAGCAGTGTTGGAGTTTATAAAAGCAGATGGAAAACCATATACGTTAAATGTAACTGGTGGAGATAAGGAAACTACGATCAACAGAATCACGATTAAGGCAGCAGTAACAGCACTAAGAAGAATAAAACTCAATCAACCTTATGAAATAAGAATTCATGCGGATTGCGACTACTTTGAACGTATGTTAAAAGCAGCAAGAGTATATGCCGAACATGACTGGAAAACAAAAGCCGGGAAAGAGATCGCTAACGCGGATCTGTGGAAAGAAGTTTATATATTCAAGAAGACAAATCATGTAACAGCTGATAGTGATCTGTTAGAGCGTTATGAATGTAAAGATAAACTGGAGGATAAATTAAAGCTATGGAAATATATGAGTTAGAAGCGTTTTTGGGTGAAATCAAAGATGATGAAAAAGTTGGGATTATGGAGAAGCATCACATTGTATTCAGAAGCCAGGGTGGATGTGATTTTTATTATAACATTATTGAACTTCCAACAGGTCTACATAAAGGGCGGAGAGGTCCGCATATGTGCAGAGAAACCGATGTATTTCTGAAAAGAGGTGTCCAGAAAGCATTATTTGATGAATTAGGCACAGAAAGAAAGACTGCGGAAGAAATCGTGCACTTGTGCTGTCCGATGAATCGAAGAAGCGAGAAGAAATTATATAAACGTCTGGAAAGTGCAAAAAACTATGGGGGCAAATACGAGCCAGAGGATGCAGTACGTGCGATCATGGGCGGTAAATTGTATTAGGAGGTGTGATTATGTTTGACATATATGGAGAGATGGAGACAGCAGAAGAGATCAACGATGTGGCCAGAAGCCTAAAGGAAGAAGGAGAAAGGGAAAATCTGGACAAGTTATGTGCTGAAAACGGCATAGATGCTGAATTAGCGCAGATGTTTTGGGATGGAGAGATTGATTTTGTCACTGATCAGCTAATGGCAGCAGTCGGAAAGCTAGACATGGAAGTAAGAAAGGAAAAGGGACAGAATGGATATTTAGAATCCATTGCCAATTTCTTAAAAGTTGAAGCAGAGAAAGATCAAGATTTAGCGATTGCCATCCGAAAAAAAGGAAAGAAGTTAACAGATGCATACAAGGCAGCAGAGAATGAAGCAAGAAAGATGAAAAAATCTGGAAGCAATTGCGTAGCTATGAGAGATAAAGACGTGTTTGAGATTGTTGGAAGATATTACAAAGAAGGTGCAAGAGCATGAAAAAGAAAACAATAGAAAAGATACCGTTCTTCGGAAAGAAAAAGATTCATAGATTAGGCGACTGCTTCATAATCGATGGGAAATGGATTGACGGAAAGACAAATAATATCAATGCAAGAATCTGCTTAAGGGAAAATGAATACGCAAATTACATTGAAGGTGTTGGGTGGAATACAAAATGTTTAGAAAGCTGGTGGAAGTACAGTGATGATCAATTTAAAGTAGAATTGGAATTGAGTAAGAAAGAGAAAAAGGAGTTATCTGATTTTTATAAACAAAACAGAAAGAATGATTGGAGATGGAAAGAAACAGAACCAAACAAACAGATCAACGAAATTGAAGAAAGGATCAATAGTGAAAAATCAGAAAAGCGTCATGAAAAACGAATGCAGAAGATCAAAGAGAAATCGGAAGAAATCAGACCGATTACAAAAGGCTTAAGGCAATGGGCAGAAAAGCAAATGGAATCTTATCTGTTTTACAAGGAATCAACAGGATTCTGTGGAAAGTGTGGACAAAAGGTAAAACTAGACCGCAGGAAACAAAAGATAGCACACAACAAAAGAGGAACTTGCCCAAGCTGCAGAAAGAGGATCATATATAAGGCAGCAGGACTACAATCGTATATTGAAGATTCTATCAAAGTGGTAAGATTCCAAAAAACAAACATCGGAATCGCCGCAATAGAAAGCTTGGTAGAGAAAAAGTCGTTTGCAGAAAATAAAGAAAGTGTAAGAATAGCAGATCGTTTTATTTGGTTCATAGAAGAAAATTACAAGTTATTTAATGGACTTGCAGAAGACCCAAGAGAAGAAGCCTACTGGTATGATACAGGAGCAATGAATGTAGGAAAGGCAAGGATCTATCCAAAGAATTTGAAACAAATAATCAAGGATACATACCTAGAACATAGCGGCATCGATGTCGTTGCATCCTGGAAGGGCAAACAGGAACAGTATGAAATGATCATTGAAAATTATATGCAGCACCCACAGTTAGAACTTGTAATTAAAGCAAACATGCGGAAACTGACAAGACAATTATGGAGCTATGACAGATTTTTAAATGTGGGCACAAAGCTTAACGAAGTTTTAGGACTTACGAAAGCAAATATGAGAAAAGCAAGAGATTATGATCTTGGAAGAGACGAGATTAGAGTGTTACGAAATGATCCAGATGGAAAACTGACAGACGATGAAATTATCGCATTATCCAATGCAGGGCATCATCTAATAGCATTGAGAACGTTCACAACGATTAAGAAAATAGCAACCTACACACGCAAGGGACACGATGCAGGGATATGGCTGGATTATTTGAAAATGGCACAAGACTTAGGCTATAACATGAAGGATAAAGCTGTACTGTTTCCGAGAAAATTAAAAGACAGGCATGATGATCTGACAAAGATCATGAAGATTCAAGGAGACAATATAAGAGAAAAGAAATATCAGCAAAGAATCCAAGAACTGAAAGCATTGTACAGCTATGAGACGAGCAAATATAAAATCATAGTTCCGATGTCTCTAAAAGAGATCGCGGAAGAAGGACGAAACTTACACCATTGCGTAGGAACTTACACAGAAAAAGTAGCTGAAGGAGAAACAGACATTCTGTTTATCAGGAAACAGGGAGAAGAAGATACTAGTTACTACACAATGGAAGTTAGAAACTTAGAAATTATACAGTATCGTGGAGCATACAATAATCTACACAATAATCCAGTACCGAAAGAAATAGATCAGTTTGTGAGACAATTTCACAACGCATTGATTAAGAGAGTAAGAAAGGCAGCGTAATGGAAGAATATCATCAGATCACACTAAACGAATATATCAGTATCAAAGAGGACATCAAAAGAAGACTTAACCACCTGGCAGAGAGCTTTGTAGCGATCGGCTATAGATTAAAGCAGATCAGAGACACAGAAGCATACAGACAGGATGGATACAATACAATCTATGAATTTGCAGAAAAAGAACTTGGATTAACAAAATCTCCAACAAGCCGATTCATGGCGATCAACGATAAATACAGCATTGGTGGGAATAGTCTGGAATTAAGAGAAGAGTTCATTGGTTTAGGGAAAAGCCGACTATCTGAAATGCTAACGATGGATCCAGAAGATTATGTATTGATCACAAATCAGACAAGTATAAAAGACATTCGAGAGATTAAGCGAATGGAAAAGGCAGCAGAAGACAATGAAGTTCTAACAAAGTTTCAAGAGGTCCTAAGAAAAGAGTATGCATCGCCAGACAGAAGAAAAGAGCTGATTGAGATTGCTAACGCAAAGTGCATTGACGATATCAAGGCAGCAGTCATTCCTGAAGGATATCGGTTAATGAAAAAAGGAGTCTTGGTGATCAAGTTCGAAGATGAAAAGATTACAGTTCGAACGATGGGAGTATCCGGAGTGCAGGAGCTAACTTGGAGCGAAATCTTAAATGAATATGATCAGGCATTTGATTTAGGGGCTGCTGATCCATGGAAAGCTACATACGGAGAGATAGAGGAAGAAGTTAAACCAGAACCAAAAAAAGTAGAGAAAAAGCCGACGAAAGCAGAATCTAAGCCAGTTGCGACATCGCAACAAGAAGAACAAGTTGTTGGCCAAACAAGCATTGAAAAAGATTTTCCAGAATATCTTCCAGAAGATTTGAAAGTTGAAATTGAGCAGACAAATAAGGTAGAAGTACCGGAAACAGTTATGGATGATCGCAGACATAAATTGAAATTAGCAAAAATGTTCTTTGAAGATGTAAGATTGGGAAGAAAATCGTTCGAATTAAGGAAAAATGATAGAGATTATCAAATTGGAGATATCTTAGAACTTAGAGAAATGGACAATGGAGAACCGACAGGAAGAGTGATTGAAAAGGAGATCACCTATATTCTGGAAGGATTCGCAGGATTAAAAGAAGATTATTGCATATTAGCATTAGCTGATATATAAGCGTGAAAGGAGAGAAAGACATAGAAGAATTAACAAAGATAAGAAATGTTACCAAATAACGTGCACAATCAGCAATGCTGATTTTATATACCACAAGTAACTATTAAAACGCATAAGAAACAAAGATCTATTAGCCTACTGCCGAAAAGGCAGCAGGCGGAAAGGAGAACAGACAGCTTAGTTCCCTGCCTGATTAAGATTCTTTAGTAACTATTAACAAGTAAAACGATCACAAACATATTTTTTCAGATTCTTTTAAATGTAAATTTTTTTAACGATACTAGATTTAGTTTTTACAATTATTTTTCAAATCACAAAACCCAAAAAAGAATCACAATGAATTATACGATCAGGCAAAAAGAAACAGAACAATGATCACGGATAATGCATTGGATCAGGTAGAGAACTAAGCTGTCTGAAACAAAAATATGCAGTATACAGAAGATTTTAAAAGAGGAATTGTAAGAGCTCTTATAGCATCAGGAATGTCACGAAAAGAGTTTGCAGATAAAGCAGAAATTGGTGTTGGAACATTAAAAAGATGGGTAGCACAGTACAAAGATGAAGAAGTACCTAAAGTAGACCGTAAAAAATACAGTGAGGAATACAAAAAAAGTATCGTAAAAAATATGATCTATGACGGAATTACCTGTGAGTCGATGGCAAGAGAAACAGGAATCAGCCGACAGTTGATAGAATACTGGGATAGTAAATATCGATATGATGTGATCGATGAAGTTGAAAGAGAAACTTTGCAGAGGAAAAAGAAAAAAGTTAAGAAAGCAACATCATGGCATCGGTACGGATCAAGTGCTGGAAGATACGAATAGGAGAAAGAAAATAATGGGAACGATTAGAGACAGAGTAGGAAAGATTCACATGTACACTCACGGAGTAAGCTTCGGAATTCCAGAGTATCTCGCAGAAAAAGGACTAGATGTAAATATAGAATATGTTGGAGATGGAATGAAAAATAGTGTACTGGCAATCGAAATATTTAAAACTAAAAAAGTAGAAAAGGAAGAAGAACATGACAGATTCAGATAAAGAAGTATTGTATGCATGGGAAAGAGATAGAATTTTCTCAGAAGATTATAAAGGGACGTTTGATTCAATTAAAGAATGCATTGAGGATGCTAAATCAGAAGGATTTAAGCATGGACAAATGATTTACATCGGGAAATGTATAGAACCAGATATTAGTTGCGGAGTGTGGTTTGACAGAGTGTTAGAAGATGTACAAGATGCAATGTATTCTGACTATGGAGATAATGCAGAAGATTGGGATTTGTCCGTAGGAGATATAGAAGAAAGACAAGAAATATATGATAAATACGAGAAAAAATTAACAGATCTAGTAGAAGACTATATTAAAGAGATTGGAGCAAAACCTAATTTTTACGATGTTGTAGATATAAAGCCTATTATTATTGAATAAAAGGAGTGATACATTCAACAAGTTGCTTGCTGCAAGCCAAGAAAAAAATGAAGCATCCGGTTGATCTCTGTCCGTAGTAACAAACAACCTAAGATTGTTGTTAAAAAAGTCGCAGTAATAGTCGTGGTAGTTGTGGGTTTCGGGATGATCTTAAGCGACAGGACGTAAAAAGATGATCACATATGCGGACAGAGATCAGCCGGACGGACTGAATTATATATAGGAGGGATGAGTTATGACAAGATAAGGAAATTGAGCAAAATTAAGATCGAATGTTAGGAGACAAAATGAACGATTTATTAATAAAAGTACTTATTACAGTAATGGTAATAGATGCAGGAATGCACTTTTATAATGATTACAAAAAGAATACATACCAAAGCCTAAAGTTTTTAATATTAACGGTATTAATGGCAGTTTCGGTTGGAGAAGCATTAACAAAACAAGAAATAGATAATGTATGGGAAAAAATGACGATAATAGAGCAAAAAATAGAAATGCAAGAGAAAGAAAAGGAACCAGAAGAAAACAAAGACGGAGGAAAAAACAAATGGGATACCAAGATTGTCCGTGCCTTAAATGCGATCACGGAGGAGAAAGAGAAAAACGAGTTGAATGCCGAAGAAAGTGTACTGAATTTGCTGCATGGAAGTTAAGTATGCAGGCGATCAGACAGAAAAAGAAAGAAGATAAAGACAAATACTATTCACCTACTAGAGGAAAGTTCTACAAAAGAAACCTGATGAAGCAAAAAGGTGGAAGAAAGATATGGTAGATCCATGCAAAGCCTGTGCAGAGATAATCTGCATGGGCATTTGTGCCGATCGGGTGCAATACAAACAAGAGTACCAGGAGATGACAGACCGGATAAGGCAGCAGATAATAAATCGTAACAGGAGGGAAAACGTGGACAAGAACGTACTGATCCAATACAAAAACATGATTGAAGAAGTAAAAGATATAAGAAAAAGAATCCTGCAAACAGAAAAGCAGATTGCAAGGATTGAGGAAGAAGGAACGGTAAAAGACACAGTAAGCGGCGGCATGGGTGGAATCCAGCATTTTGTAGTGGAAGGTATGCCGGTATCAGAACTTAGCAGAAAGAAGATGCTGCTTAATAAGCGAAAAGCTATGTTGGTAGAAAAAGAGAATGAACTTCTGGAACTCATGAATCAAGCGGAAGAATATATAAACAGTATCAAGAAGAGCGAATTGAGGACGATATTTAGATTGTATTATATTGATGGAATGACATGGACACAGGTTGCCTACAGAATGAATGCTATGCATCCTAAAAGAAGAATTGCGTACAATGAAAAGAACCTGCAGAAGAGAAATGAAAGATTTTTTGCAGAAAATGAATAAATGTCGCCCACTGTCGTGCAAATATAGTTTAATATATAGACTAGAGCGATTAGATGAAGTGATACTTCATATTGATACTCTTCTTGTAAGTTGAATGAACTCGGGTGATCTTCGGACCCCGAGTCTTTTTATGCGTAAATTTAGAAAGGGTGGTAACGAATGAAACAGTATATTGGAACAAAAATCGTTAAAGCAGAACCGATGACAAGAGGTGATTATAACGATTACAGAGGATGGCAGATTCCTGCAGACGAAGATCCATCGGATGAAGGATATTTGATGAAATATGAGAATGGACATGTGCAGTGGTTACCAAAAGAAATGTTCGAAGCTGATTATATCGAATACGACAAAAACAAATTACCGGCAACAGCTATTGGAATGATAAGTCCTGATTATAAAGAACGTTTCAAGGCAGAATATAATCAGCTGGTAATTCGTTATGAAGGATTACATGGAATGCTTAAGAAGTGGGATGATGGAGCACTTGAATTTGAACCAACTTGTCCACGTAGCATTTACAATATGCAGATCAGAGCAATGTCTGAATATATCGCAGTGCTTGAAGCAAGAGCAGCAATTGAAAAAGTAGATTTGATGTCTGAGTAAAGGAGAACAAAATGATCATTACAGGAATGGATCACTTTCAGAGTGTTTGTAAGAGAAAAATGGTTGATTGGTATAACAAGAGCGATAACACTCACAAAGAACCTAATGACATTCAGCCGATTGACTTAAGCAATGTATTTGTAGTATGGAGCTGCAAGACATTACAGAACTACAAATGCCTAGTATCTACTACAGTAAGCGGTGACGGCATCTACGCAGAATACACGTATAACGGAGACAAACAGGAGCTATATGAGGACGTGTATAAGAAGCTGACAAATACATGCCACACAGAAGAATAAAAGCCGGAGCAATCCGGCATAAGGACCTCTAGCTCAGCAGGTCAGAGCAGTCGGCTCATAACCGATCGGTCCAGGGTTCGAGTCCCTGGAGGTCCATTTGAAAGAAAGGAGTGAGCCTGATGGCATTAACAGAAAAACAAAAGAGATTTTGCGATGAATATTTGATTGATCTGAATGCTACTCAGGCAGCAATTAGAGCAGGATATTCAAAAAGAAGCGCAAGGCAAATTGCAGAAAAAAACATGACAAAAGATGACATTCAAAAATATATAAAAGAACGGATGGATGAAAAAGAAGACGAATTGATTGCTGATCAAGACGAAGTTCTTAGATATCTCACGGCAACAATGCGTAGAGAGAAAAAAGAATGTATTGTAGTAACAATAAAAGAAAAAAAATCAGTATATGCTCCAGACAAAAAAGGAACAATGAGAAAGCAAACAGTCGAAAAGGAAGTACCTAAAATTATTGAAATACCTGCCAAATTATCAGACGCAAATAAAGCAGCAGAACTTCTTGGCAAGCGATATGCACTTTTTACAGATAAAGTCGAAACAGATGTTGATATGAATCTGAACATTACAATCGATTATGGTGAGGATGATACTGGATGAACATAAAAGTACAGGCAAATCCTTGCTTCAAAGAGATTGATCGTAGCAAAAAACGATACATTGTGATGAAAGGCTCTGCCGGATCCGGAAAGAGTATGGATACAGCACAGCATTATATCCTGAGACTCATGAGCGATTCTGGTCGTAATCTTTTATGTGTTCGAAAAGCAGATGTAACGAATAGAGATAGCACTTTTGCAGAATTGCAGGGTGCTATTTTTCGTATGTTTGGAGAACAGTATAAACGATACTGGTACATCAATGCATCAAATATGATCATAGAATGCAAGAGTAATCACAATCAGATCATATTCAGAGGTGTAAACGACGAAAGACAGAGAGAAAAGCTGAAATCAATCACATTCAAACGAGGAAAGCTAACAGATGTTTGGATAGAAGAAGCGACAGAGATCACACAGTCAGATTTTGAGATCATTGATGACCGATTGAGAGGCGAATTGCCAGAAGGACAGTTCTATCAGATTAGGATGACATTTAACCCTGTGTCAGCACACCACTGGATCAAGAAAGTGTTCTTTGATCGTGCTGATTCTGACGTACTGACACACCAGTCAACTTACGAAAAGAACCGATTTATTGATGAAGCATACCACAGACGAATGTTAAGACGTAAAGAAGTAGATCCAGAAGGATATAGAGTCTATGGTCTAGGCGAATGGGGAGAAGTTGCAGGATTAATCCTTAAAAATTATGTCATAGAAGAATTTGATCGTACACCAGAACGCTTTGATTACATGGTAAATGCACAGGACTTTGGATTTAACCATGCAAACTGTATTGGGGAGGTTGGATTCAAAGATGGCGATCTGTACTTATGTCAGGAACTTTATGTCTACGAAATGGACACAGAAGAAATTATCAAAAAGGCAGCAGGGAGATTCAATAAGAAGCTTCGTATGTGGTGTGATTCTGCGGAACCAGATCGTATCAAGATGTGGAAGAAAGCAGGATACAGAGCAAAAGGAGTAAAAAAAGAGCCGAACAGTGTCAGCGCACAGATTGACTATTTGAAACAACATAGGATACATATCTATCCAACGTGTGTAAATACAATTAAAGAAATACAGCAATGGAAGTGGAGGAAAGATGAGAGAACCAATACTTATCTAGATGAGCCAGTTCCATTTTTTGATGATGCAATGGCCATGTTACGTTATTCAATCGAAGAAGAACGAAAACAGAAACCAAGACTAAACACAAAAGTGAAAGGAGGAATATGATGCGTAAAGAAATTTATAGGATATCGCCAGACGAAGAACTAACAGATGCGAAGTTGAGTCGGTTTATCGCAAGGCATGCTGCAGAAAGCATGTTTCGGTATAAACAATTACAAGATGCATACGAAACAGATTTCCCAATCTTTCACAAAAAACCGAAACCAGAGTGGAAACCCGATAATCGTATTGCTGTAAACTTTGCAAAATACATTGTAGACACAATGAACGGGTATTTCATTGGAAATCCAATCAAAATCATAGTAGATGGTGGAGAGGAAACGATTGAAAAATACATAGAATTCCTTGATCAGTATAATGATCAGGATGACAACAATGCAGAATTGTCTAAGATTTGCTCTATTTATGGAAAAGGGTACGAAATGTATTATAACGATGAAGATGGAAACGTCGGAATTATATATTTAGATCCAACAGAAGCGTTTATGATCTATGATGATTCGGTACTTAAACGTGAACGCTATTTTGTTCGGCTATATAGGGATGAGGATAATGTCTTGCATGGAAGTGTATCGGACCAAGAAAAAGTTCGATGGTTTACTATAAAAGGAAAGATTGTTTGGAATGAACAAGAACAATTACATTATTTTAATGGGGTTCCAGCTACGGAATATCGTGAAAATAAAGAATGCCAAGGAATATTTGAACCGGTGATGTCCATAATTAATGCATTCAACAAAGCAATCAGTGAAAAAGCCAATGATGTAGATTATTTTGCAGATGCATATTTGAAAATTATAGGGACTTTGCTAGATGAGGATGAATTGAAACATATTAGATCAGACCGTGTGATCAACTTTGATGGGGATGGCGAAAGTGTAATCATTGATTTCTTACAGAAACCAAACGGAGACACGACGCAGGAAAACTTACTTGATCGATTACAAAATCTGATATTTTTAATTGCCATGGTAGCCAATATTTCAGATGAAAATTTTGGAACAAGTTCGGGTATTGCAATGGCATATAAATTGCAGGGAATGAGTAACCTTAGAAAAACCAAAGAACGAAAGTTTACCTCTGGAATGAATCGAAGATATAAGCTGATCTTTAGCAATCCTGGAAATGCTATGAAAAAAGATGATTGGGTGAAGTTGCATTATAAATTCACACCAAATGTTCCAGCAAACCTATTAGAAGAAAGTCAGATCGCACAAAATCTTTCTGGCGTTGTGTCACAAGAAACACAGCTCGGAGTCTTAAGTGTTGTGGATAATCCGAGGACAGAGATTGAACGTATAGACAAAGAAGAGGAGAAGCCGAGAGATGTAGTGATGCAGCAGATGTTTGGAGACAAGACAGATGAGCAGTAAAAATTACTGGAGAGAGCGAGAAGAACGTCAGAGAAAATTGAATATCAAAAATGAAGCTGAGTATCAAAAGAAATTAGATGATATTTATGCGGATATGCTTGAAAATATAGAAAAGGAGATCAATGGATTCTATGTAAAATATGCGAAATCAGAAGGAATCACGATGGCGGAAGCTAAGAAACGAATTTCAGAGATTGATATTGAAGCCTATGCTAAGAAAGCAAAACGCTATGTAAAGAACAAAGATCTCTCAAAGAAAGCAAATGATGAAATGCGGTATTATAATGCAGCGATGAAGATCAATCGATTAGAGCTGTTGAAAGCTAATATTGGAATGCATTTAGTTGGTGGCTATGATGAACTCGAGAAGATTTTTGGAGACGCATTTACGCAGCGGACAGAGGAAGAAATGCGAAAACAAGCAGGTATTCTTGGAAAGACAATTCAGAACAATGGCGAAAAAGCAGAAGTGATCGTAAATGCGTCTTACAAAAATGCAACTTGGTCAGAACGTATCTGGGCGCATCAGTCAATGCTGAAATCAGAGATTGATAAACTTCTTCAAGAAGGATTGATTCAAGGAAAGCATCCAAGTGTACTGGCAAGACATTTAGAAAAACGATTTGGAATCAGTGAAAGCAACGCAATGAGGCTGATGGTTACAGAACTTGCAAGAGTTCAGACAGAAGCTCAGAAACAGTCGTTTATACAGAATGGCTTTGAAGAGTATGAATACATAGCATGTGAGAAAGCGGATGCATGCAGTCAATGCAGATCATTGGATGGAAAGGTATTTAAAGTCGAGGATATGATGCCCGGAGAAAATGCCCCGCCAATGCATCCGTATTGTCATTGTAGTACAGCGGCTCATATGGATGATAATGATTATGAGAAATGGCTAGATACGTATTCGGAGCATGGACTTGATTTTGAATCGTGGCAGCAGTTGAAAGCACAAAGCAGAAATGATAAAATTCAATTAGATGAAGATGAATTGAGCGCTTTAATGAAATATAAAAGTTTTGAGTCTTATACAATCAATGATCTGCTGAGAAGATGTGAAGACCCACAGAAACTTCCAGAAAAAGATCAACAATTTGTCAGTCATTTAGACTCGGCATTAACGAAAGTGCCACAATACGAAGGGGATTTAGTTAGAGCGGTTGATTTTTCTAGTTATGCAGATTGTGAAGAAAGAATAATAAAATGCGTGGAAGAATTTGTTGAAAAGAAAGACATCATTATAGATCAATACTGGAGTACATCGAAAGAGAAAGGATATAATGAAGAAGCTAAAATTGTGATTTATATTCAAAATTCAAAGAAAGGAAGGGACATTAGTCAGCTCGGACTAGATGAAAAAGAAGTTTTATATGAACGAAAATCAGGGTTTAAAGTTTTAAGTAAAAAGAAAGTAGATGGAGTTTGGTATATTCTTTTACGAGAGGTATAGATATGGCGTATGAAGATATTTATAAAGGATTAACAGAAGAAGAAAAACAAAGAATGATAAAGGATGACATTCCAAAATTTCGAGTTATAGGAGACGCTAATTTATCGGAAGAAGAGTTGGTACAAGCCGAACAAGATTTAAACAAAATAATTAAAAGACTTCGAAAGAGAGCTAAAAACAAAAAATGATAGAAATAAAAGTGCGTGATCATGAAATCACAGTAGTAGGCCATGCAAATTATGCAGAGACATTATATGTGCATCGGTGTCGATGTTATTGCAGAACATAGTAAAGTCGATTCATGATCTAACCGACGACAAAATAGAATACGATTTAAAAGCTGGACAGGCTTTTATCAAATACAGGAATTTATCAGAGAAATCGAAAACTTTGATAGATTCCTTTTTTATTGGTATTTGCAGCATTGCAGATGCTTATCCGAATCATGTTCGGATTGTGTAACTATTATGACCGAAAAGTCGTTAAACTAAGTTTTTGTTAGCAATGATCTGGAAGAGACGGATCAGGGCGAAAGGAGTAAACATGGAGAAACGCAAGTTATTTTTACAACTGTTCACAGAAGGAGATGACGGTGGGACCGGAGACGGGAATGGCGATGGATCCGGAGCAGAAGGTGGAAATAATGAACCAATGTCGTTTGATGACTTCTTAGCGCAAGAAGGAAATCAGGCAGAATTTGACCGCAGAGTAAACAAAGCAATCAAAACAGCAGTGACCAAATCAGAGGAAAAATGGAAGGCACTGACTGACGATAAGCTGACTGAAGCAGAAAAGCTTGCTAAAATGACCAAAGAAGAAAAAGCGGAATATCGTGCGAAGAAAGCAGAAAAAGAACTGGAAGAACTGAAAAAGATGAATGCCAGAACCGAACTTGCGAAAACAGCACGAAAGATGTTAGCGGACGAAGACATCAATATTCCAGATGAGCTTCTTGGTAATTTGGTAGCAGACGATGCAGACGGAACTAAGACAGCAGTTGAATCATTTGCAAAAATGTACAAAGAAGCTGTGCAGGCAGCAGTTAAAGAAGCGATCAAAGGAAAACCACCAAAAGCAGGAACAGGCGGTGGAAACACGATCACAAAAGAACAGATTATGGATATTAAAGACCCGATTGAACGTCAGAAGATGATCCGAGAAAATATCAATCTGTTCCAGTAAAGAAAGGAGAAGAAATGGGAAAATATAAATTAGATCTGCAGTTATTTGCAACACAAGATGGAATGACTGGACAGGGAAACTTAGAAGTAAAGGCAAGGGAAATTGACTTTGTAACATCTTTCGGAAAGAATATTCAGGCATTATTAGATGTACTTGGTATCGCAAGGATGATCAGAAAAGAGAATGGAAGTGCCTTAAAAACAAAAGAAGTAGCAGGAGAACTGAAATCAGGAGATATTGGAGAGGGAGAAGAAATCCCATATTCTCAGTACAAAGTAACAGAAAAGGTATTCGATACGATTAAGATTGAAAAGTATCGAAAAGGCGTATCTTTGGAAGCAATTGCAGAAAAAGGATATGATGTTGCTGTCAATGATACAGACGAAGAATTTAAATCAGATCTTCAAAATAAGGTTAGTGATAAATTCTACAAGCAGTTAAAAGCTGGATCATTAACAGGATCAGAAACGACATGGCAGATGGCGATTGCAATGTCTATCGGAAAAGTTAAGGACAAATTCAAGAAGATGAAAAGAACCGCAACGGGTGTGGCTGTATGGGTTAATACACTTGATGTGTACAAATACCTAGGTGCAGCAGATATTACACTGCAGACAGCATTTGGGTTTGAGTACATGAAGAATTTCTTAGGTGCTGATGTAGTATTTATCAGCTCTGAGATTCCAGAAGGTGTTGTAATTGCAACTCCATTAAACAACATCGTAGCTTATTACGTCGATCCAGGAGATAGTGAATTTGTAAAAGCTGGATTATCTTACACAACAGATCCAACAACAGGATTTATTGGATTTCACGCACAGGGAACATACGAAAGAGCGATTTCAGATCTGTTCGCAATCATGGGCTTACGCCTTTTCTGCGAATATCTAGATGCAATCGCATATACAAGTGTTGGAAGCCGAGATACACAGACTCTTGGAGAGTTACATCTTACAGCAGTAGAAGGTACAAATGCTGGTGATACAGCGATCACAATGGATGAACAGCTCATGTCTATGAAAAATACATTTAAATATAAAATAAATGCATCTGCGGCAACAACAGTAACTTACGGCATGGATGTAAAGAACTGGTCTAAATGGGATGGAGTATCAGAAATCACAGCAGCAAAAGGCAGTCATGTGACAATTGTTGAGTGTGATCGTAACTATAAAGCAGTAAGATCAGGGGATGTAGTGTCCGCTGCGAAAGAATAGTGAGGTGCTGATATGGCTTATGAGGTAGTAAAAGCATTTCATGATCTACAGGATTATAAAGATATTAAAGGCGGCAAAGTGTATCATCACTATGACGTTGGGGATACATATCCAAGACAGGGATTAGATCCAGTGCCAAATAAAACTAGAATCGAGGAACTTCTTAGCAGCGGAAACGCTCAGGGAGTTCCTTTAATCGCGGAAGTAAAGGAGAAAGCGAATGCTGGAAAAGCTTAAGATAATGCTTTGTTTTGAGGATTCCACACAGGACGAAAAACTGATGCTGATCTTAGATTCTGTAGAATCGAGGCTTCGATTGCTTCTTGGCGGCGCAGATCCACCAGATGAGATGGAACACATCATTATCGAAGTAGCGATCATTCGTTTTAATCGCATCGGATCCGAAGGACTGGCAAGTCATAATGTTGAAGGAGAAACACAGTCATATGCGTCCGCAAATGATTTTGCTCCGTTTATGGATGAGATTCGGGCATATTTAGAAATGCAAAAAGATGCAAAACGAGGAAAGTTGAGGTTTCTATGAGATATGATATGACGGTTTATTTCCAGAAACTGACGCAAGGAGAGTATGATCCGAAAACAGGAGATTATAAAGAAGATTCTATACGTGAAGATGCTAAGCAGGCAGCAGTCATGGATACATCAACGCAAATGATGCAGCTTATCTATGGAACAATCAAACAGGGAAGTTTGACGGTTCAGCTACAGAATCATTATGATCATCCGTTTAATCGGGTTAGAATTGGAAACAAAATCTATAAAGTTGATCACTCAAGGAAACTTAGGACCAAGCAAACATTTATTGTATCGGAGGTGCAGTGATGAGTGGTATCAAGGTAAATGGGTTAGATCAGTTAAATGCAAAGCTCAGAAAAAACATGGATCTTAACGTAGTAAAGACAGTAGTCAAAAAGAATGGGGCTGATCTGCAGAAAAAAGCACAGAGATATGCTCCTGTAGATACTGGGGCATTAAAGAGAAGCATTGGTCTTAATATCAAAGATGGCGGTTTAACTGCGGTTGTAGCACCGACAACAGAATATGCAGAATATGTTGAATATGGAACACGTTTTATGGAATCGCAACCGTATGTGCGCCCGGCGCTAGGTGAGCAGAAGCAGATTTTTAAAAAGGATTTAGAAAAGGTAATGAAATAATATGGATCCACAGCAGGAACTATTTACTGCGCTGCTGTTAAAATTAAAAGAAAAATATGAGGATACGGGAATTGGTGTGTATGATACATTCTTACCGCCAGATGGAACCCCGTATCCTTTTATTTATCTTGCTGACAGCACACAGGATGATCAGGCAAATAAAACAACAGTCTTTGGTGCAGTTAGTCAGGTAATCCATGTCTGGCATAACAATCCAAGACAGAGAGGAACACTATCGAAGATATTGCTAGAAATCAAAGATATCTGCTACAAGATCGGAGAAACAAAGAATTTTGGTTGGGGTCTTGTAAGAGTGAATCAAAGAGTCCTCTCAGACGCAACAACAAAAGAACCCCTAATGCATGGGGTTTTAGAATTAGAATTTACATTTAATTAGGAGGTAGCAATGTTAGATTTACAGCTTTTTGGAAATGAAGCGGTACAAGGTAAAAAGATTGTTTATCTGTACCGAATTTTATCAGAAGCACCAACACAGAGTGGTACAGCATTGGCATTCACAACAGAGAATGGCCGTACTAAGTCGAAAGATGCTGATTCTACTGCGACAAAGGATGGTTCTATTAGAACACCTGGTGCTGCAGAAGTGGAAATCACAGCGACATCGATTTTGAAGAAAGGTGATGAGCTAATTAATAAATTAGAGAAGGCACTGGATGACGACGCGTTGATCGAAATCTGGGAAGCAAATTTAGCAGAGCCAGCGGAAGCAGGAAATAACAAGTTCAAAGGAACGTATTTTCAGGGATATTTAACAGAGATTGAATACACAGCTAATGCAGATGAGTTTGTAGAAGTTTCCTTAACGTTTGGTATTAACGGAACAGGTGCAGACGGAGATGTAACTGTGACAACACAGCAGCAGGAACAGGCATATGCATTCGTAGACACACCAAAAACAGGAGCTTAGGAGGATATAACATGTACGAATTACAGATTAATCAGTCAACTTACGAGTTTAATTTTGGCATGGGATTTATGAGAGCGCTAAATAAAACTCTCTCTGTTCCAGTAGAAGACATTAAAGGGAAAACAAAAGAGATTGGAATGCGATATAAGATTGCAGAAGTGATCGATGGAGATATTGAAGCATTAGAGGATGTTCTTTTGATTGCTAATAAAGGATTTTCACCTAGATTAGAAAAGAAAGAATTAGATAAGTTTATTGAAGATGAAACAACAGATCTTGATGAACTGTTTAAGTCAGTATTGGGTTTCTTAGAGAGTGCAAATGTTACCAAGAAAACGACACAGGAGATTCAAGATGCGATCAAGGAACAGAAACAGGAGAAATAAAAGATTTCGAAGAACAGTACCGGGAGATAGCAATTGACTGCTTCCGGTATTTTGGTTTTACATCATTTGATCAGGTGGATCAGCTGACGATCGCGCAATATGAGATCATGGCTGAAGCGGCAAGATTAAAAGAAGTAGATAAAGACTATCGAAACCATCTGCAGGCATTTCTTAATTTTGCTGTACGAGCAAAAAAGAAAGCAGGAAAGAACAAACAAAGGCCTGTCTATCCTACATTTAAAAAGTTCTATGACTATGAAGATGCGATTGAACAAGCAAAGCAGAAGAATAAACCAGACAGATTTGAAAAGATGAAGAGATTGTTGAGAAGGAGGGAGAGCTGATGGCAGAAACATATAGTGTTGAAGCAATATTGACGGCAAGAGATGCTGGTTTTGAAGCCGGAATGAAAGCAGCTCAAAAATCGACACAATCCTTAGGTGCTGTTTTAAAAAAAGGAATCGGCTTCGGAGCAATGATGGCGATTGGAAATAAAGCCGTATCCGTAGTTACCTCTGGACTTTCTGAAATTGTTAGCGGTTTAAATGAATCAAGTGCTGCATGGAAAACGTTTGAAGGCAATATGGAAATGAATAATCATTCACGAAAAGAGATTGTCAGCACTAAAAAAGAGCTTCAAAAGTTTGCAGAACAAACAATCTACAGTTCCTCTGATATGGCATCTACTTATGCACAGTTAGATGCAGTTGGTACAAAAAGCACAACAAAACTTGTAAAGGGTTTTGGCGGATTAGCAGCAGCTGCAGAAAATCCACAACAAGCAATGAAAACTTTATCACAGCAAGCAACTCAGATGGCAGCAAAGCCTAAGGTACAATGGCAGGATTTCAAATTGATGGTCGAACAGACACCTGCAGGTATTGCAGCAGTTGCAAAAACAATGGGAAAATCTACGCAACAGTTAATTAAAGATGTTCAAGATGGAAAAATAAAAACAGAAGATTTCTTTGATGCTGTGGCAAAAACTGGAACAAACAAACAGTTTACCAAATTGGCAACAGAATATAAGACTGTAGGACAGGCAATGGATGGCTTGACTGAAACAGCATCTAATAAGTTACAGCCAGCGTTTGATAAAGTATCCAGCATTGCGATTAAAGGAGTTAGCAACATCACAAACCTTCTCGATAAAGTAGATGGTGATAAAATAGCAACAAAGATAGGAGGATTCGCATCAAAAGCAGGGAAATACTGGGATGTTTTTAAAACAGATGCAAAAGAAGTGGGACAAGCATTCGGTTCTGCAGTAAGTGCTATTGGAAAAAGTACGGGAAAGCTAAACGGCTCTTTTGGATCCGACAAATCTGTGTCTGGTTTTAAAAGTGTAGTTGATAGCATCTCAGGGGGATTAAAAGCTCTAGCTGGTTTTGCGGAAAAACATTCTGGAGCGATTGCAAGTCTTATAACAACGTTGCCAAAGATATTAATTGGGTTTAAAGCATTTAAAATTGTAAAAACTCTTGCACCTGGGATAGGAAGCTTTACGAAATCAATTTTATCGTTAGCTGGAAAAGGAATTACAGGACTTGCAGCAAAGCTTTTTGGGGTAGCAGCAGGCGAGGTGGCCACAGGAAATTCGGCTAAAGTAAGCAATAGTCAGTTTTAACGATGGCAAAAAGTACAATGATGTTAGGCGTAGGAGTTTTAATGGTTGCAACTGGATTTGGGATTATGGCACAAGCAAGTATTGCACTAGCTAATTCCGGCGGATTGGCAATAGGGATAATGCTTGGGATGACTGGTGCATTGGCTGCACTTGTAATTGGCGGAATGGCTGCAATGAAGATATTTTCTCAAACACCAGCAAGAGCACAAGCTGGAGCAGTAGCTTTAGGAGCTTTAGGAGCAGGAATATTAATGGTTGCAGCCGGACTAACGATCATGTCAGCAGCAAGTATCGCACTTGCTAATGCAGGAACACCAGCGATTGCTTGCATGGCAGGAATGGTTGTAGCAGTTGGAGCATTAATGGCAATCGCAGGAGCGGTTGGACCAGCGATGACAGCAGGGGCAGTTGGATTTATAGCTTTTGGAACAGCGATTGTCCTTGTTGGAGCGGGAGCATTATTAGCAGCTGCATCGCTATCAGTTGTTGCAGGAGTATTGCCAACAGTTGTTCAATACGGAACATCAGGGGCGGTAGCAATCGCTGCACTTGGAGCAAGTATGGTTGTCTTTGGGGCTGGATCATTGGTAGCAGGAGCTGGTTGCGTTGTACTTGGAGCCGGTCTTTTAGCAGTAGGAGTAGGAGCTACGACAGCAGGAGCCGGGCTTTTAATACTTGGAACATCGCTTACAGTAACAAGTACGGGATTTACTGCATTTGGAAATGTTATCAAAACTGTCGTTGGCGCAATCAGCGGAGGGCTTCGAAGTGTACTTGATGGAATTTCGGGTGTGATCAAGTCTGTTGGAGAATCTGCGAAGAATGCAGGAACTGGATTTAAGAGTGTAGCCGAAGGAATCAAGATGATTTCCGGATTATCGATAGGATCTATTGCAAAAAGCCTTGGGGCAGTAGCAATCGGGATTGGAAAAATCTCTCGTAAAGGCTCCGACATACAACAGACTGCAAACGGCATGAAGACTCTATCAGCAGCATCAACATCTGTAAATTCAAGCTTTGGATCCATGGGAGCGAAAGCAACATCAGCGCTATCTGGAATCAAAAAATCAATGTCTAGTACGGCCAATGCTGCAAAATCATCTGGAAAGAAGATGGGAAGCGGATTCACCTCTTCCATGCAAAGTGGATTAAGCAAAGGACCAGCCATTGCCTCAAAAGCTGTATCTAGCACAAATTCAAGATTACGTTCAGGACGATCTGGAGCATATAGTGCAGGTGCTTATATCAGTCAAGGTTTTGCGCAGGGAATGAGGTCATGCCTTGGACAGATCGAAGCTGCAGCATCCAGAATGGTATCAGCAGCAGAAAAGGCAATTAGGGCAAAAGCTCAGATTCATTCCCCATCAAAACTTACAAAGAAAGACGGTCGATACATTGCAGCAGGTCTTGCAATTGGGATCAGAAGCGGAATAAACAATGTGAAATCTGCAGGTAAGACTTTGGTAAAAACAGCTATTGATACAATGAGGAAAGCTACAAAGACACGAAAATACGAAGATGCTGCAAGCAGTGCAGTCGATAAATATAAATCGTCTATGAATAGTAAAGTATCCAGTGTTACAAAATCATTGAACAAGACAATAGACACTGGTATCAAAAAAGCAAAAAAACAGAATCCAAAACTTAAAAAGGCCTATACGAAGGTTGGAAAGATTCTAAAATCTGACATGAGCAAAACTATAAAGAACCAAGGACAAAAAGCAATCAATGCAGCAGATAAGGCGTTAACAGCTCTTGGGAAGAAATATCAAGAGAAATACGATGCGATTGTTGCAGATCGGGATAGCTATAAGAGTAAATTGGTTGATTATGGAGATCTTTTTAGCTCAGATAGTTATGGGTTTATTTCTATTGTGGATTTTAAAGCACAGAAAAAGCAGGTCGAACAGCTTGCAAAAAATATGGAGAGACTTAAAAAGGTGCTTCCGTATGATCTCATGAAAGATATCCAGAATCTTGATACTGCACAGGGTCTGAAATATACAACAGAACTGTTAAAGAAAAGTGATGCGTGGTTAACACAATATGGAAAAGATTATACAGCTTTTATGAATACAGCTAATTCTAGTGCAGAAGCATATTATAAGCCTTATATTGATCAGATTGATAAAGATTATAATAGCGCAGTTACGAGCGAATTGAATAAGCTGAAAACAAAAATGAATACAATTGCAAAAGAAGCAACTGCAGGTTTTGTGGAGGGGCTAACATCTAAATCTAACAAGAAAGCCTTAAATAAGGCGGCAAAAGATTTGGCTAATATCCTCACAAGGGCAGTGAAAGGAAAACTAAAAATCCACTCACCATCCCGTGTCATGAAAGCCCTAGGTGTTTTTGTTGTAAAAGGATTTGTCAATGGAATTTCTTCTATGGGTAATACACTGGATAAAACGATGAACAATATTATAACAATTCCAAACTTTGATAATCTTGCGATTGCAGGAGATGTTGGCGGTAGTCTTAGTAGTGATTATGACTACTATGCACAAGCAGAGTATACGATTGTTGTTCCAGTTGATCTCGATGGCAAAGAGGTTGCAAGAGTAACAGCTCCATACACAGAAGCAGAGCTAAGCAAACGGCAGACAAGACAGAACAGAAAATTAGGAAGATTGTAACAGGAGGCGCATATGCAATACAAATTTATAGATATCTATGATTCACAAGATGAGATTGCATTGCCTTCTGAAGCAATGAATTTCAATGGAAAATTTCTTGAAAATGAGATTCTGGGGTATAGGACACTATATGTTAGTGGAAGGGAATCTCTTGCTCCTGAATTAGAATTTTTTGACCGAACCAGAAGACACGGTAAAGAGGTTAAGGGAAGACGATTCACAGAAAGAGTGATTACGGTAGGATATCAGCTGATGAGTCCTACCGCTTTTGATTTCCGCCTGGCTTATAATAAGATGGCTCAGATTTTAAATGTGGATTCTGCAAGGATTGTATTTGCAGATGAACCAGATAAATATTTCACTGGAACACTTACTTCGATTGGAGATGTAGATCCTGGAAGATTATGTATTACTGGAGAATTAGAATTTACATGTGCTGACCCATTCAAATATTCGATAAAGGAAAAAGCATATAGTTTATCTAAAAAAACAGAGATCTATTATGAAGGGACACAAGAGTGTTTCCCCAAAATACAATGGAAAATGAAAAGTAATGCTGGATATGTTGCAGCATATAAAAATGATGCGCAAACAATCATACAGATCGGAAATGTATCAGAACAACAAGGGTCTGGAAATACATTTCAAACTGGAGATATTATTACGGCACAATGTGAAGACGCAAAAATTTTTGTGAATAATAAGGAATCAGAAACACTTGGAGCACTAGGGAATACATGGGAGAGTTTTTATTTATCCCCTGGAGAGAATACGATCGGAGTATTGACGTCAGATTGGAGTGGGATTCCAGAAGCCCAATTATTAGTGAGGGAGGTGTGGTTATGATATTGTATTTTGCAAATCGTGAATTAAACATTATAGGGAAAACCTCAACTAAGCTGCCGAAAGGAAGTGTTATATCAAATGATAAAAAAACAGAAGATATTGAAACAATGGCAACATCTTTTGAATGCGATGTATCATATACAGCATCGGATCAGAGGAATATTGAGATTTGCACAACACCAGGGAACTATATTTTGCGGAAGACAGAAAATGATGAGGATATAATGTTCCAAATCATAGATTCTGAGAAAGATGACGACTCTATGACTTGGCATATCTATTGCGAAGATGTTGGAATGGAATTATTAAATGAAGTTGCATTAAAAACAGAAGAAGCCAAGTCCTGGACAGCAACGCAAGCAATATCAAATACAATTATAGGAAGTGGATATGAGATAGGAATCAATCGGAGTGATAGTACCCAGAAACTTTGTGAATTTTCAGAGCAGACAAGATCAGAAAGGTTAAAAGACATTGCTGATTTATTTGCTATCGAAATTGATTATCGCTTCGATTTGAGCAGTGATGAAAAAACGGTATCTCACAAATACATTGATATATACAAAAAAAGAGGTGAAAGCAAGGGTGTAATACTGAGAAAATATATCGATTTTGACAAAATAACTGTTTCAAAATCAATACAGAATTTGGCAACATCGTTATACGCATATGGTGCTGCAGATACGTCCGGAGTAGCAATAACGTTAGAAGGGTATGCATATGATGATGGCGATTTTGTCATTGCACAACAAGAATTTGATGATAGAAACGGGGACGGAATACCGGATAAAGGATACTGTTTACAATCCAGAAACGCTCTTGAAAAATGGGGAAGGTGTATCGATGGGACAAAAAGGCATATAACGAAAATATACAATCTCGATACAGTTGATCAGAAGACATTGTTCGAAGGAACGTTGAAAGAATTAAAAGCAATTTGCGATATCGCAACAAATTATGAATGTGATATATCAAATACGACCAAAAGCATATCACTTGGAGACACGATTAATATGGTGGATGAAAGTGCTGCATTATTTTTATCATCAAGAGTTTTAAAGATAGAAACCTCTGTAGTAGACAAAACAAAGAAATTGACTCTGGGTAAGTACTTAATCAAGAGTAATGGAATTTCAGACCAGACGAGACAAAATATCACACAGATTATTACGACGGTTATTGGAAGCAGGGTTCAAGAGATGTCTGCGGATGACGTCAGAAGTATATGCGTGTAATGTAAAGGAGAAATATGATATGGCATTAATGGGAGAAGAAGCTTTAAAAGAAGTCTGGAATATGATAAAAGGAAAAATCTCAGAAGAAAAGCAAATGTATAAATGGGTTTTTGCAGATAAGAACTGTACAATGTCAATATTTCGCCAAATGAACATTTGTAATATCAGGGTGACCGCTAAAAATGACCTATCAGGCTTCGAGCTAAAATTGCCGGAAGGTTTTTATCCGGATAACGAAATTAGCGATGAAAATGGAATATCAATCGCAATAAATGGAGCTACAAGTGTAAATATATCTTCTGGGAAGACAACTTCATTATCCTATAGCACGTCAAATTTTATGCCAGATGAAAGCTATAAAATGTAGGGAGAACTGAAATATGATAACGATTGATAATGATTTAAGGACAATAAATATACCTTCTGACACTAGATTGCTTGGAGTGGTAGGTGATAAGGATGTAAATACATTAGAATTTGAAATGCCACGGAGATATAAAGGGTTAGATCTGTCTGAGTATGAAATACAGATAAGATATAAAAATATTGAACGAGGAAGATTAAGATATATGGAAGGTGAATATGATCCACCTAATATTGTTTTCAACGATGAAAAAATTAATTTTTATTGGGTAATCGGTAACGATGCCTGCAGCTATCGTGGAATAACAGAGTTTTCAATATTTTTGGAAAAAGATAACCGTAAATTCAATACCAGATGGGCGGCACTTCCCGTTTTTGAAAAACAATTTCCAGAAGTAGGACACACAGTGAAGGATAGCGAATTGGTAGAAATTGATGTAGATGAGATGAAATTTAGTGTTGAAGATGAAATACTTATAATGTCTCGAAAATAGGAGGTTAAAAATGAAGAAAACAGTAAAAGGATTTGTAGATTCAGAAGGAAATGAATATCAGTATAAAGATGAAATTGCCCGTTCACAAAATCAAAAGTTTCAGGAACATTTGGATAATACACCATATATGACTGTAGAAGAAGGAGAGTTAGCAGATCTTCCAGTATACACGATTGATGATACTGAGATATCAGTAGCGTCTACATGGAGTAGCGAAAAGATCAATTCCATTTTAATGTCTGATTTAATGTCTGAATGGCAAAGTTATCCAAGCATTGTAGATTCTTTAAAAAGTAGTTTTAATGAAAACACATATAAATTATGCATGAAATTTATAGGGGATACGCCAATTTTGATATTCGAAACATTAACCGGAGGATATAGTTTCAGAAATCAAAATGCTACAGTTACAATACCATGGCCAAATGCTACAGAATCATTTAAACAGATTATTATTGATACAGTAAAAGAGTATGTGGCTTCATGGACCGGATATGGAAATATGGGATCAGCATTGTCTTTAAAAGTAAGTATGTATCCAAAATCTGATGGTTTGCATGCGACGTTTTATCATAACGGACATGGAGAATCTGGTTGGTATCAATACTCAATAGGAGATCCAATTGTATTTGTATTTGGAGCTATTCCAAAGTAGGAGAGGAGAAAAACAATGGGAAAAAATGGAATATTAAAAAACAAAGCGGGCGAACAGATTTTTCCAGCGACGACGGCTAATCAAGTGGTATGGGATAAGAACACGAATTTGAAGCAGCAAATGGCGAAGCAGGATGCAAGAATTTCCAATCTTGCAAAGCTTGAAGATGGAAGTACAACTGGCGATGCTGAATTACAGGATATTCGATATGGAGCGGATGGAATTGTATATGATAATGCTGGAGAAGCAGTTAGGATGCAGACTGGAAATGCACAGATGATGATTGATAGTTTAGAAAAAGCAATGGTATCAAATGAAGCAATTAGTGAGGAATTGTATTCAGGATCAGCAAAAAATGCACCAGATACAATAAATAAAATCTATGATAGCAAAAATAATCACTGGCAACAATTTGATAGTGATTATTTAGGAATAGTATACGAGGTTAAAGAGGGCGAGCAATATGTTATTAGCGGAACTTCTTTGAACGAACGATTTCAGCTTGTGAATTTTTTTGATACTCTTGAAACAGATAGGGTGTTAGATTTTTATCCGAAGGTAAGTGATACATATAGTGGCTTGAAAGTTGTAATGGAACTGTTGACAGTGCCTAAAAATGCTAATTATATGTTACTTAATACACATCAAGATAGTACAATTACTGTAGAAAAAGTGACAGGATATAAAGATTTTAAATCGGAAACAGAGAAAATTTTAGCAGATTTAGAAAAAACAAGTATTGATGTAACTGAAAAAACAAGTGAATTGAATCAATCATGTGTGAAAAATGAAATGATGACTGACAGTGTTTATAAAGGACGTGCGGGAGACAATCCGAATATACTCAACAAAATGTGTTTACTTGAATCTGATGGTTGGCAAACGTTTGATACAGATTATTGCAGTGTTTCTTATTCTGTTGCAAAGGGTGAACAATATCGGATTACAGGAACTAATATAAATAATTCATTTTCTTTGATAAACTTATTCAATTCAATGGAAGAAGTTAAGGGAATACAATATTATCCAAGTAAAGATATGGTCGATGCTGATAAAAAACATTATACTGGTTTAAAAATTCAGGACTACGTTGTAAAAATTCCGCCTGGTTGTGTGCGTATGGTTCTTAATTCGCATCGATCATCAACGATTAAAATTGAAAAAATAACAGGGTATAAAGATTTTAAGTCAGAAACAGAGAAAACTTTAACGGATCTGAACAATAGCGATGATTTAAAAGATTTTCAAATAAAAAATTTACAACAGAGATTATTTGACACAGGAAAATATAATGATTTTGCATTCAAAGAGTTTGACAAAACTTATTTTGCGTTTGTAATCGATGATTCTAACAAAAATTTATATCCTATTTACAAGATATTTCATGACAAGGGCGTAAAATTATCAAGTGCAACTATCCCAGGCAATTTGAATATAGCTGTAGAGGGCATCGGAACAAATAAAGACGTATTAGATTTAATTGTTGCAGATGGTGGTGAGGTGTTAGTACATTACTATGGAAACCTTATTGATATAGGTGAGCAAGCACCAGACACAGATCGTACCTATCTAAACACTGTAGAGGATTGGGATTCACGCATTGTAGCAACAAAAAAAGCACTGGAAGATATGGGATATAAGATAAGAGGTGTTATCAGAGCAGATTATACAAGCAGTCGAACGAAAACAGGGGAGCAATATTGCAGAGAATATTATGATTATTCAGACGGATTAGGAACATCGCCACAGTATACATTGACAAGAATGTTTGTACGTAATTTTTCGACAGTCGAAGATTTCAAAAAATGGATAGACAAGTGCTGTGAAAAGCCAGGTTTTTATCCGATATGTACACACGGATCAGAATCAGTTAATGATAACATGGATGAAATCCTTGATTATATTTTGAACAAAGATAATTGCGAATGTACTACTTACAAAGATGTATATGATCAATTCCGAAGTACAGTGCTTGAAAACAGAATTAAAGCACTTGAAGAAAAAGTATCTGGTTAATTAACAATAAATAGAGTTAACTAACAAAGACAGATGTTTTTGTCTGAAATGAGTCAAAGATTACACATTCAATGCAGGTGTTACAGAACTATTAAACGTGTCTAAAAGAACAGTAAAATAGGCAGTTTTGTAACAATTAAATGGTAAAATGTAGTTAGAAACTAAATAAAGAAGGAGCTAAACTCCCGACTACCAATCAAAAAGTTCAGCTCCAAAACACGGTACCCAAAGGTACGAGCACATTATAACATAAACTCTTTCCTTTGGGTAGAGCAAAGGAGAATGTTTATGAGAGAACAGTTTGTAACTACCTTTATGACCACACTAAGCGACAAGATCGATGATGATTCTTTGAAAATTGTGTTTAAACAATTGACGATCTTTGTTAATAACTATGAGATCAAGAAACGTGAGACATCATTGACGTTGTATGAGGGATATCTTCCGGAGTGCTATCAGGTTTACTTCGTGACTCGAAAAATTGAGGGATTGAGCCTGAAAACATTAAGCTTATATGATTTGTATTTGAAAGACTTCTTCCTGGCGATGAACAAAGATATTAAGAAGATCACAACAAATGATATTAGGGTGTATCTGTATAAAGTTCAGCAACAAAGAAAACTCAGCAATAGAACATTGGACAGCAGGAGATCAGCGATCAATGCGTTTTTAGAATGGGCGACCAATGAAGAGTACATAGACAGAAATCCGTGCAGAAATATTAAACGTATCAAATACGAACGCAAGAAGAAAAAGCCATTAACTCCGCTTGAGATGGAACAATTAAGAAATGCATGCGAAACAGTGAGAGATAAAGCATTGGTGGAGTTTTTCTACAGCACTGGTTGCCGTGTGACAGAGTGCGAAAGGATGAACATTGACGATGTTGATTTCACGAAGAGAGAAGTGCATTTATTTGGAAAAGGAGACAAACATAGAACTTCGTTTCTAAATGCGAAAGCGGAGCTGGCACTACGGAATTACTTAAAAACAAGAAATGATGATAATCCATCATTGTTCATTGGAGAGAGAAAGCCACATGGCCGACTCAAGAAAGCAGCTATTGAAAAACGTTTTAGGCAGCTTGGAGAGAAAGCAGAAATAAAAAGGAGAGTGCATCCACATTTGATCCGTCACACATCTGCAACGGATGCGAGGGACCATGGCATGCCGATAGAAGAAATCAAAAAATTTTTAGGGCATGCTGATATAGGAACCACGCTCGAGTATGCAGATGTAACAGAAGCAGCAACAAAAAGCAGTCATAAGAGATGCGTAATATAATAAAAAAGGACGTTCATAAGAGCGTCCTTTTTTTGAAGAAAAAATTCAGTATATAGGGCTATACACTGAAAAGTATGAAAAAAGTTTCTAAGGGGAAACTTTCTTGGAAATTATAACAATTTTTTACAATAAAGTCAAGAAAGGAGACAAGCAAATATGAGAATCAGAGAAAGACCAACAAAAGTCTTATTTTTGTGCAAAAATAAATTTCTTCAAAAGAAAGGAAAGTGAGGTTATGAAGAAGAAAATGGAGCAGGTAAATAATGCAAAAATAATGATAATTGCAATCGGATCAGCAGTATCATCCTTGCTTGGAGTCTTAGCATTCCCGTGTTGGCTAATGATAATTAGTAATCTGTTTGACTATGCAACTGGGCTGATTGCCAGCAAATTTAGAAATCAGGATATTAATTCTTATAGATCCATTAGAGGGATATTCAAAAAAGTTGCAATGTGGGCATTAGTCGCAGTAGGCGCAATCTTAGACGAGATAATTAAATATTCAACAGCACAAATTGGAGTGGATGTAAAGATTCAATTTTTGATAGCAAGCATCGTTTCAATCTGGATTACATGCAATGAGGCAATTTCAATCCTGGAAAACATTCAGGACATCGGAGTACCAATCCCTAAATTTTTAAAACCGCTTGTGAAAAATATCAGATCACAAGTGGAAAGCAAAGCAGACATCCTGGAAGACACAGATAAGGGGGATGAATAAATATGGCAGCAGTAAGCAAAAAATGTATTAAACTTGTAAAAGAGTTTGAAGGATTGTACCTAAAATCTTATAAAGATGAAGTCGGAGTTTGGACGATCGGTTACGGAATAACAAATGCAGATAAGGCGATTACAAAAGTTACAGTTAAAGCTGGACTTAAGATAACAGAGAAAACGGCTGATAACTGGTTGGAAAAGGCACTTAATAAGAAGTATCTACCGAAGGTGATGAAGTATAACAGCAAGTACAAATGGAATCAAAACGAGATTGATGCATTAGTATCATTTGCGTACAACATCGGCAGCATCGATGCATTAACTGCAAATGGGACAAGATCAAGGGCGACGATCGCCGCAAAGATGCTCCAGTACAATAAAGCTGGCGGAAAAGTATTAAATGGATTAACCAGGAGAAGAAAAGCAGAAAGAGCACTCTTTCTTACAGCGGCAGCAAAAACAAAGAAGAAAAAAGTGTACGCAACAGTAAATACGAAGAAAGATCCTCTTACGATCAGGAGCGCTGCAAATGCGAAATCAAAAGAGCTTGGAAAGATTCCGAAAAGAACTAAAGTAGAAGTAGTTAAAAAAGGAGCTTCATGGACAAAGGTTAAATACAAGACAACAACTGGCTATGTGGCAACTAAATATCTTAAATAGCAATCGGATCAGGGAGAAATCCCTGGTCTTTTTTTATTGAATATGTACATCAAAAAAATAGGGTACTTTTTTGCTATAAAACAGGGTACTTTTTTGTTGTAAAAGGGGGTACTATTTGCAAAAAAGGGGGTACTTTCTGTATAAAAACCGGAAAACAGAAAAGTACCCCCTTTTAGCATCTATTATAAGTTTAAAAAGCACGTAATTATGCCATTTCTAAAGAATCTGTTTAAGAAATCTGAACCGAAATAGGGAAGACATGGGTTGAGAATAGCACTGTTTCAGTGTTAAAGAAAAAAACTTTATACGCACTTACAGTAAGGTCATCCATTCGGGACAAGACACCTTCTTCCCATCACAATACTGCGTAAGGATCGGCTGTCTCACATTCGGACGAGACAGATAATCTGCAAAAATTTCATCAACGATCGTATTAATAGAATTATAAGTTGTCTTTCCAGGAATGAATTTATGATCATAAGCTGTAGAAGATGTGATCGTAAAATCATGCCCTTTATTTCTATACCATTCTGTATACACACGATTCAAAGTAAATGACATGATCGCAAGAATATTTGCTTCAAGCGTTGCCCTTGGCCAAGTGGAATAAATCTCACAGGCGGCAACATTTTTGATGTAATCTTTATAGCGAACATAATAATTCTGCGCAGTTTTATCACCGACAGGACCATCATGAACAATAATATATTCAGGAATCACAACCCTGCTTAAAACGATCTCACCACTTTCGTTGACTGGCTTGATCTCAGATTCCGCAATCTTGGGAGGGTAATTACCCCATAAGGTATGCGGACCGATCACGATCGGGTGTTCTTCTGTTGGAGTGTGGGTTTCTTCAGGAATCATGGAAACAGGCTGCAGGCCTTCCACACCAGAAAGAATCTGTGCACCTGAGATCGTGACAGGTTTATATTCATCAGAATGTATTTTTAGATTATATTCAGAATAAGGCTGATTTTCACTCGGAGACATGCTGTATTCCACGGGAGGAGCAGGGAGGTCAACGACAGGTGTCTGCCCATTTTCATCAGTAGATACAGTCTCAAGAACAGAATCAGGATCACCAGTATAAGAAATCTCAATCGTAGCGTTAGGGATCGGGACGGCTCTTTGTCCTGAAGTTACCTGTATTTTTAACTGTCCATGATCGACAAGATTGTTAGTTTGTATTTCTGGCATAAAAATATCCTCGGAAGATCTTTTACTCTCACTATATGAGAAAATATGATATAATGTGCACAAGTAGTGTAAAAATGTATGCCAAAGAAATAAAGGAGGCCACTATGCAGAAAGATTTTATATATGAGAATTATCTAAAAATGCCAGATGATCTTGAATTTGAGCAGGCAATGAAGGTTTATGAAGAACTGTTAGAAGAGAATCTTGAAGAAGATGAGATCTATGACAAGTTATGGGATCATGCACTTCATTGTATGATCGATTATGGAAGCCTCCGCGCACATTGGAAGATCACACCGAAGACAGACAGAAGCAATGATGACAGGACAGTGATGCACGATAGCGTGATCCATTCTTTAGATGAATTGGCAGCATATACAAAAGAGCATGGCAAAGAAGCAAAATGGAGAGAAGAACTTGGATATCAAAGAAAAAGAATCGGAGATTTTGCATGTTATGTTTCTTTGATCTATGGAGTATTTGCAAGGTGAAATATGATGAGAGTGTCAAAAGTAAATTTTGCCAGATAAAACGATCAGTAAGGAGGACATTATAAGATGGCAAAGAAAGAACCAAAAACAAATGCAATGCGGATGCTTGAGAGAGCAAAGATCCCATTTGAAGTACATCGTTATGAATGTAAAGAATTTATTGATGGAATTACCATCGCAGATATGTTAAATGAACCATATGAAAGAGTATTTAAAACCCTCGTGACTGAAGGAAAAGGTGGAGGGTATTTTGTATTTGTCATTCCAATCGATCAGGAATTAGATCTTAAGAAAGCAGCGAAGGCAGCAGGTGAGAAGTCTGTGGAGATGATCCATGTCAAGGATATCAACAAGATCACGGGATATATCCGTGGTGGATGCACAGCGATCGGGATGAAGAAAGACTATCCAACAGTGCTCGATGAAAGCGCCAATGCACAGGAGAAGATCATTGTAAGCGGCGGTAAAAATGGAATCCAGATTGAACTTACGACCGAAGATTATTTAAAAGCCTGCAAGGGAAAAACGGCAGATATTACATTGAGGTAGGGAGTAGAAGTTATGATAGATGAAATCTTAAAGTATAACAAAGAATTTGTAGAAGAAAAGAAGTATGAACAATACAAGACAAGCAAATATCCAGACAAGAAGATCGCAATCATCACTTGTATGGATACAAGGTTGACAGAACTTTTGCCGGCAGCCCTTGGGATCAGGAATGGAGATGTGAAGATCATCAAGAATGCTGGTGGGGTAGTAAGTCATGCCTTCGGAAGTGTGGTACGAAGTGTTTTAGTCGGAATCTTTGAACTTGGGATTGAAGAAGTCATGGTCATTGGACACACTGACTGTGGAGTACAGCATATTAATAGTGATATGATGATAAAACATATGATGGATCGAGGAGTCGATGAGGAGAAGATTGAGCTGATCCGTCATTGTGGCATTGATTTTGATACATGGCTGGAAGGATTTGACTGTGTGGAAAGTTCTGTAAAAGATTCTGTGGAAATGTTGAGAAAACATCCATTGATTCCAAAAGATGTGAAGATATCTGGATATGTGATGGATTCTGTGACAGGAGAGCTTCATGTTGTAGAGCCATAGAACAACTGCAGCATTATAAATGAGAGGGATAAAAGGTATGAAAAAGATATGGAAGATCATGATCTTATGTATGATCTTTTGTTTTTTCTGTGCTGGATGCAGCAATGATGATGAAATGATCAGTGAAGATCATCCAAAACCAACGACAGAAAAAAGAACAGAGATCATCAAGCAAAAGACAACACAAAAAAAGAATGAAGTAACGGTTGATCAGGAACAATCAAAACAACAGGAAGATCGTATAAAGATCGCAATCGATGCTGGACACCAAAAGAAACAGATGAGTGAAAAAGAAGCGATCGGACCTGGTTCTGATAAGACAAAACCGATGGTATCCTCAGGAACCGAAGGTATTGTCACAAAACGAACAGAATATCAGGTGAATTTGGAAGTTTCGTTAAAGCTAAAAAGTGCATTGATCGCGAGAGGATATGACGTATATATGATCCGTGAGACGAATGATGTGTCACTCAGCAATAAAAAGCGTGCTCTTATGGCAAATGAAAGTGGTTCAGATATTTTATTAAGGATTCATTGCAATAGTGCAGATTCTCAGTCTGCAAATGGGGCGTTGACAATGAGTCCGACATTATCGAATCCATATTGCAGATCGATCGCGGCAGATAGTCAGGAACTTTCAGAATGTGTGGTAAGTACATTATGCAGAAGGACCGGGGCAGTGAACCGCGGTGTAACGCAGACAGATGAGATGACAGGGATCAACTGGAGTAAGATTCCAGTGACGATCGTTGAAATGGGATTTATGTCAAACCCAGAGGAAGACCAGAAGTTATCGGACAATCATTATCAATCAATGCTTGCAGAAGGAATTGCAGATGGTGTTGACCGGTATTACGAGAGAAGAGGAGAAAAGAATGAAGAAAAATGAATTATCGCGATCATCGTATTACTTGTGATCGCAGCACTTATCATGGGATTAATGAAAGCGATGGCAGAAGCGGATATCAATTGGTTTCAGAGCTGTCAGATTGCAGGAATGAGATCTTTGGGATTAAGTCTGGGATGGATCCTTGGAATTTTAGGATTGTTTTTAGGAATGTATCAGTTCGCGATTCTGATCATTGTAGTTGGAGGAGACCTTGGGATGATCTATATGATCGTTGCAATGATGAGTTATCAGAATACGAAGAAAGATATGATCGCATATGTTGTGTTGATCACTATATTGGTCGCAACATTCATATCATATTTTGTTTTGAAAGAGTTTGTTTTATCATCACT